>Ga0206118_100626_pt1 | contig 14443 bp, 3 predicted proteins | sample 3A20Ametagenome_FD_177999 | JGI IMG/M metagenome (GOLD analysis project Ga0206118, IMG submission 177999) | Enriched microbial communities from leaf-cutter ant dump, University of Wisconsin, Madison, United States - 3A20A | ecosystem: Environmental > Terrestrial > Nest > Insects nest > Nest dump... | reverse complement strand
CAAGACGACGCTCGTGAACCTCTTGCAGCGCGTCTACGAGCCGCAGTCCGGCCAGATCCTCATCGACGGCGTCGATATCTCCACGGTGACGCGCAAGTCGCTGCGCCGCTCCATCGCCACCGTCTTCCAGGATGCGGGCCTGCTCAACCGCTCGATCTCCGACAATATCCGCCTCGGCCGCGAGGGCGCGACGGAAGAGGAGATCGTGGCGGCCGCGGAAGCGGCGGCGGCGAACGACTTCATCACTTCCCGCCAGAGCGGCTACGAGACCCATGTCGGCGAGCGCGGCAACCGGCTTTCGGGCGGCGAGCGCCAGCGCATCGCGATTGCCCGCGCCATCCTCAAGAACGCGCCGATCCTCGTGCTCGACGAGGCGACGAGCGCGCTCGACGTGGAGACGGAGGCGCGCGTCAAGGCGGCGATCGACCAGCTCAGGCGCAACCGCACCACCTTCATCATCGCCCACCGGCTCTCCACGGTGCGCGAGGCCGACCTCGTCGTCTTCATGGACCAGGGCCGCATCGCCGAGATGGGCAGCTTCGATGCCCTGAGCCAGAGCAACGGCCGCTTCGCCGCTTTGCTCAGGGCAAGCGGCATCCTGACGGACGACGACGTCCGCAAGAGCCATACGGCGGCTTAAACGGGAAGACGCAAGCGGCGGATGCACCCACCTTCCCCCTGATGGGGGAGGTCGCCGCGGAGCGGCGGGTGGGGGTGAGCCGCGAGCGCCTACATTGGCCCCGAGCCTGCGGCCCGACCCTCCCCATCAAGGGGCGGGTGGAAGCGGCGCATCAGACCGAAAGGCCTTCCGGCGGCAAGGGCGTACCGTCGACGGTGACGGTGAGGTCCTCGCCGTCACGTGCGACCTCGATTTCCAGCGTCCGCCCCTCAAGCATCAGCCGCGCCGAAAAACCGTCCCAGTGCGGCGGCAGGGCCGGCGCCACGAACAGGCGATCCGCCTCCTTGCGGATGCCGAGGATGCCCTCGACGGCGGCGCGGTAGAGCCAGCCGGCCGAGCCCGTGTACCAGGTCCAGCCGCCGCGGCCCGTGCGTTCGCCCGCGCCGTAGACGTCGGCCGCGACGACATAGGGCTCCACCCGGTAGCGCTCGGCGGCGTCGCGGTCGAGCGCGTGGTTGACCGGGTTGAGGAGGTCGAAGCAGTCCCAGGCCTCCTGCGCGCGGCCCTCGGCGGCGAGCGCCAGCACAACCCAGGCGGCGGCATGGGTATATTGTCCGCCGTTCTCGCGCACGCCGGGCGGATAGGCCTTGATGTAGCCGGGGTCCTGCGGCGTCTCGGCGAAAGGCGGCGTGAACAGCCGGACGATCCCGGCCTCGCGATCGACCAGCCGGTCAAGCACCGCATCCATCGCCTGCCGCGAACGTTCCGCATCGCCCCGGCCGGAGAGTACGCTCCAGCTCTGCGCGATGGAATCGATCCGGCATTCGGCGCTTTCCGCCGAGCCCAGCGGCGTGCCGTCGTCGAAATAGCCGCGGCGATACCAGCCGCCGTCCCAGCCGGCGGTCTCCAGCGTCTGCTTCAGGCGGGCGGCATGCTCTTCCCAGAGGGCGACGCGGGCGTGGTCGCCACGGTCGCGGGCGAGCGGCACGAAGTCCGCGAGCGTGCCGAGGAGGAACCAGCCGAGCCAGGCGCTCGTGCCGCGCCCCGCCTCGCCGACGCGGTTCATGCCGTCGTTCCAGTCGCCGCCGAGGATCAGCGGCAGGCCGTTTTCGCCGGTGCGGGCGACGGCGAGATCGAGCGCGCGGGCGCAATGCTCGTAGAGCGGCGCCTCTTCCGGCGAGCGGCCCGGGCGGAAGAACGAATCGTGCTGGTCCTCGGCGAGCGGCTGGCCCTCGACGAAGGGCAGTACCTCGTCCAGCACGGCGCGGTCGCCGGTGACGCGGCAATAGCGCTCCACCGCATGCGCCAGCCAGACGACGTCGTCGGCGATGGTCGTGCGCACGCCCGCGCCGCTGTCCGGCAGCCACCAGTGCTGCACGTCGCCCTCCACGAACTGCCGCCCGGCGGCATTGAGGATCTGTTTGCGCGCGAGCGCCGGCCGGTGGATCAGGAAGGCGAGCGTGTCCTGAAGCTGGTCGCGGAAGCCGTAGGCGCCGCTCGCCTGGTAGAAGGCGGAGCGGGCGGTGATGCGGCAGGCGAGCGCCTGGTAGGGCAGCCAGTCGTTGACCATGCGGTCGAAGGCGCCGTCCGGCGTCTTCACCTGCAGCGTGTCGGAAAACCCCTGCCAGTGCGCTTTGACCGAAGCCATGACGGCATCGAAATCGGCCGCACGCGCCCGGTCCGCAAGGGCGGCCGCAGCCTCCGCATCCGCCGCGTCGCCGAGCGCAAACAGGATTTCCCGCTTCTCACCGGGTTTCAGGACGATCTCGACGGCGAGCGCCGCGCAGGGATCGCCCATGCCGTCGGAGGCCCCCGAGAGCCGGTGGCCGTTCGCGACCGCCGACGGCAGGACGATGTCGCCGTCCGCGCCGATGAATTCGCGGCGCCGCGCCGTGAAGCCCGCAAGCGGCGCGCTTGCCGCAAAAAAGCTCGTGCGGCCGGAATAGTCGACGCTGTAGCGGTTTTCCGCGAGGAGAGCCCCGCTTGCCGCGTCGTGGCGGGTCAGCACGAAGGGCGCGGTCCTGCCCGGATTGTTGCCGAGCACCCATTCTACATAGCCGTAGACCGAGAGCCGGCGCTCCGTCCGCCCGGTATTCGTCAGCGCCAGGCGCGAATATTTCACCGGGTCTTGCCGGTCGACCGTCTGGACGAGGTCGAGCTCCAGCCCGTCGTCCCGGCTGCGGAAGGCGGAATAGCCGAGGCCGTGCCAGGCCTCGAAGCGCACGGACGGCTTGCGCGACAGCGCGGCGAAGGGGGTGGCGACGAGGCCGCTGTCGAGATCCTTGACGTAGAAGGCCTCACCCGGCCGGTCGATCACCGGGTCGTTGCTCCAGGGGGTGAGCTGGAAGTCGCGCGAATTACGGCTCCAGGTGAAGCCGCCGCCCTCGGCGGCGACATGGAAGCCGAAATGCGGATTGGCGACGACGTTGATCCAGGGATGCGGCGTCGCCTCGCCGCCGCGCAGCCGCACGGCATATTCACGGGCCTCCTCGTTGAAGCCGCCGAAGCCGTTCCAGTAGGAAAGGCCCTCGCCGTCGATTTCCGCCGGGGCGGCGGCGACGGGCTTCGGCAGCGGGACGACGCACCGCATGTCCTCCTCGGCCGCGCCGCGCGGCGTGGAGAAGAGCGAGACGGCGCGGGCGATCTGGTCGGTGAGCGAGCCGTTGCGGGCATGGAAGACGGCGCGGGCCGTCGCCAGCAGCGCCTGCCAGGTCGCCACCTCCATCAGGTCGCGGCGCACGGCGAAGATGTGCTGGCGCAACCCGTCCGACTGCCCGCGCATGCGAAGATTCTCGCAGAGCTGGTCGAGCGTGTGCTGCATGTCCTGCGCGTAGGAGGAAGCGCGCTCGTTGACGATGACGAGATCGGCGGCGACGCCGCGATGGCGCAGGTATTCCTGTGCGCTCAGCGCCTCGCGGGCGACGTCGAGGTCGATCTCCTCGTTGATGCGCAGCACGAAGATCGGGAAATCGCCGGAGATCGCAAGCGGCCAGAGCGCCGATTGCGGGGCGAGCCCCGTCTGGATCGTGCCGGCGTCGGCGCGCAGATGCGTGTCCGGATAGACGAGGTAGCGGCCGAGCGCCTGGAAGCTCGCGGCCTCGCGCGAGGTGACGCCGATATGGCGCAGATGCACCTGCGAGCGCGTCCAGGCGTGGATCGTCTCGTGGTTGAAGCTGTCGGGATGGCGGTAGCGGTCGACCGCGACGTCCGCCTCCGCCCGGCTCGGCGCAGCGATGGTCCAGAAGATCACCTTCACCTTCTTGCCGGCCGGCACGCGCACGACGCGGCGCAGCGCCATCACCGGATCGAGCGTGAAGCCGTCGGTGCCGGAAAGATGCGCGCCGGCGTCGAAGGCGGCGGCGGTCGAAAGCGTGCGGCCCCGGCCGATGAAGCGGCGACGGTCCGTCTCGACCTCAGTGCGACGCGAGGGACCGGCATTGTCGGAGATCAGATGGGCGATCACCATGTCCGGCTCGTTGGGATGGCGCTTGTTGCGCCAGGCACGGATGACGTCGCCCTTCTTCCCGATCTCGGTGCGGACGAACATCTTCGAGAACAGGGGATGGGCGCTGTCGGCCTCGTCGGTGGCGATCACCGGCTCCATGTAGGAGGTGACCTCGATGAAGCGGTCCTCCGGCCCGGTGTTGAGCAGCGTCAGGCAGCGGCCCTCGGCGTCGTGCTCGGTCGCGACGATGCATTCGACCTCGCTCGTCAGCGTGCCGACCGTCTTGATGAACTCCGCCTTGTCGTCACCGAACTGGGCCTTCAGCTCCTCGCCCTCGGCGCGCTTCGGCTCGGCGGTCGCCGACCACCACGCGCCGCTCACCGTATCGCGCAGGAACAGGAAGGTGCCCCAGCGGTCCTCGGTCGGATCGGGCTTCCAGCGGGTGACGGACTGGCCGTTCCAGCGCGAATAGCCCGACCCGTTCGCCGTCAGCATCACCGCATAGTGGCCGTTCGACAGGAACACGGTCTCGCGTTCCTTCGAGAACGGGTCCTTGATGACGCGGACTTCCGGGCGCAGCAGGTCGGCCTGGGTGGAGCCCACCGTCTCCGGCTCGCGCTTGGCGTTGATCACCGGGATGTCGCGCGGGGCCTTTTCCTGCAGCAGCAGCTCGGCCGCCTCGATCACCGGGTCGGCATGGAAGCGCTCGCGCAGCGCGCCGTTGAAGACGACATTGGCGACGGCGGCGATCGACATGCCGTGATGATGGGCCATGTAGTTCCGCACCACCGCGCAGGTCTTGCCCTCCGGCACGCGGGTCGGCGTGAAATCGACGGCGTCGTGGAAGCCGTAGACGCCGAGCGCGCCGAGCTTGCGCAGCCGCTCCAGGTTCTCCAGCGCCGCCTTCGGCGCATATTGCGTGGCGAGCAGCGAGGCGTAGGGGGCGATCACCGCGTTCTGGCCGAGACCGCGCTTGAGGCCGAGGGTGGGCACGCCGAAATTGGTATACTGATACGTCAGCTCATGGTCGCGCGCGTTGAAGGCGGCTTCGGAAATACCCCAGGGCGTGCCGAGCCGGCGGCCGTGGTTCATCTGCTCCCTGACGATGAGATTGTTGGTCTGGTTGAGGATGCCGCCCTGGCGCTCCTGCATGACGAGCGGCGGCATCAGGTATTCGAACATCGAGCCGGACCAGGAGACCAGCGCGCCGCGCGCGCCGACCGGCACGACGGGGCGGCCGAGCTTGTACCAGTGCTCGGTGGGAAGATCGCCCTTGGCGATGGCGAAGAGGCTGGTGAGCCGCGCCTCCGAGGCGAGCAGGTCGTAGCAGGCCTCGTCGAGCTCGTTGGTCTCGACGCGATAGCCGATGGAGAGGAGCCGCCGCTCGGGGCGGAACAGGAAGCCGAAATCCATCGAGAAGGCGATGTCACGCGCCCGGTCGCGCAACACGACCAGCCGGTTGCGCAAGGCCTCGATGCTGCCGAGATCGAAGACGCTGTCGGCGATATGCGCCTCGCAGGCGGCGACCAGCGCGCCCGCCCAATGGACGACCTCGCTGCTTTGCGGCGACTTGATCTCGTGGTCGAGATTGACGATCAGCTTGTTGACGTCGCGCGCCAGCACGGCGAGGTTGATGACGCGGATCGAGGCGAATTCGTGCTCGCGCTTGACGGCGGCAAGCGCGTTGCGGAAGCCGGCGATGCGCTCCTCGACGAGGCGGCGCAGCGGCCTGACCGTCTTGCGGTCGTCCGGCAGGCCCTCCAGCGTCTCCCACAGGATCGCGGCGACGTCGCCGATGCCGTCGAGGCTGCCCTGCAGATAGGCCGACGGCGCCTCCGCCCAGTCGCGGCAGAGCGAGGAGACGGCGATGAGGTGGCCGGCGAGGTTGCCGCTGTCGACCGCCGAGACGTAGCGGGGGCCGAGCGTCTCCAGCGTGTTGGTGCGATACCAGTTGTAGAGATGGCCGCGGTATTTCGGCATGCGGTCGATCGTGCCGATCGTCTGCTCCAGCCGGCGCACCGTCTCCTCGAAGGAGATCCAGCCGAAGTCGCGCGCCGAGATCACCGAGAGCAGGTAGACGCCGATATTGGTGGGCGAGGTGCGCTCGGCCAGAACCGGCTGCGGCGTCTCCTGGAAATTGTCGGGCGGCAGGAAATGCTGCTCGGCGGTGACGAAGGTCTCGAAATAGCGCCAGGTGCGCCGGGCGATCTTGCGCAGCGCCGTCACCACGTCGTCGGGCACGACGAGCTGGTCCTCGGTCTCCGCCGTCCGGCTCACGTACCAGGCGATGGCGGGCGAGAGCGCCCAGACGAGCGCGAAGGGAATGCCGATGAAGGGAAGCCCCGTCTTGGAGACGGCGGCGAGCGCGACGGAAAGGGCGGCGAGCGCCGGCGCCTGCCACATCGCCCTGTAATGGGCGAGGATGCCGCCGCGGGCGGCGCTGTCGGCCTGCGCGGCGGTGCGCCATTCCAGCATCAGCCTGCGGCTCACCAGCGTGCGGTAGAGCGAGCGGGCGATGGCATCGGCCATCAGCGCCGCCGAATGGGCGATGAAGGCGATACGCAGCGCCACCTGCGCATTGGCCGCGCGGATGTCGGAGAACACGCGGTGGACATGGGCGCGGGCGACGATGTCGTTGCGGCGCGGCATGAGGCCGGAGATCAAGGACAGGGTGGGTGCGACGAAAAGCAGGAAGATCAGCACCACCTGCCAGATCAGCGCCTGGTGCGGCTCCATGTAGTACCAGCCCATCACCGAGGCGACGAGCCAGCCGACCGGGATGAGGCTGCGGCGCAGGTTGTCGTACATCTTCCAGCGGCCGAGCATGGAGATGCCGCTCGACGGGCGGAAGATATAGGGGATGAGCTGCCAGTCGCCGCGGGCCCAGCGATGCTGGCGCGAGGTCTCGACGCCGTAGCGGGTCGGAAAGTCCTCGACCAACTCGACATCGGTCACCAGCGCGCAGCGGGCGAACGAGCCTTCGAGCAGGTCGTGGGAAAGGACGGAATTCTCGTCGACGCGGCCCTTCAGCGCCGTCTCGAAGGCATCGACGTGATAGAGGCCCTTGCCGGTGAAGGTGCCCTCGCCGGCGAGGTCCTGGTAGACGTCGGAGACGGTGAAGACGTAAGGGTCGATGCCGCGGTCGGCGGAGAAGATGCGCTGGAAGGTGGAGGCTTCCTTGCCGGTGGTGAGCGAGGGGGTCACGCGCGGCTGCAGGATGCCGTAGCCGGCCGTCACCGCGCCGGTCTCCGCGTCCAGGACGGGGCGGTTGATCGGATGATGCAGCTTGCCGACGAGCTTCGTCACCGCGTCGCGCATCAGCCGGGTGTCGGCGTCGAGCGTCATGACATAGGTCACGCCCTCCGGCACCGTGTTGGCGCCGGGCAGGAACGAGGTGTCGCCGTCGCCGCGCAAGAGCAGGTTCAGCTCGTGCAGCTTGCCGCGCTTGCGCTCCCAGCCCATCCACACGCCCTCGGCCGGGTTGTAGAGGCGGCGGCGGTGCAGGAGATGGAAGCGGGTGCGCCCGTCATGGGCGTAGCGGGCCGAGAGCGTGGCGATCTCGCGTTTGGCGTATTCCAGTACCTCCAGGTCGGCGGGCGTCTCCTCCGCCTCGCTGTCGGTCCAGTCGCTGACGAGCGCGAAATGGATCTCCCCGCGCGGATTGGCGAGGTAATGCACCTCCAGATTACGCACCAGCTCGTCGACATGGTCGCGCTTGGCGATGAGGCAGGGCACGGCGACGAGCGTGCGCGCGTCCTCGGGGATGCCGTCCCTGAACTCGTAGCCGACGAGTCGCGACGGCGTGACGAAGAAGGTGACGAGCGTGTTGAAGAGGCCCGTCGCCCCCTCCGAGGCCGGCAGCGCGAAGAGCACGAGCATGACCAGCCAGGCGCCGTTCGGAATGTCGAGCTGGTCGAGGAAAAAATAGACCGCGATCATCGCCAGCAGCGTCAGGATGACGTTCGGAAGGGCGATCGAGGCCCAGTCGAGCCTGCGGGTGAAGCGGACGACGCGCTGGACGAGCGAGGGCCGGTAGCCGATGCGCTTTTCGAGCTGCCGACGTTTCTTGCCGACGAGGAAGACGCCGACATTGGCCTCGTAGCCGGGATCGCCGGCATTCGCCGCCGCGTCCTCCGCCGTCATGGCGAGCGCGGTCTCCGTCACCTCAAGCTCGCTCCGGCCGGAGCGGCGCGCCAGCCGCTCGATCGTGCTGCGGTACTTGTTGCGCGAGCCGAAATCGAGGTCGCTGTAGTCCGATCCCTGCCGGAGCGCGGCATCGAGGCGGCTGACGCTCTCGAACCAGACCGGCCATTCCGTGTCGTCCACCGTGCGCAGGCTCTTGATGAGAGAGCTCATCGTCGCGTTGCCGGAGGAGAGGCGGTTGTTCTCCGAGACGATCAGCTCTTCCAGGTCGCTGCCGCGGCTCTCGATGCGCCGCTCCAGCCACTGGATGACGTTGCCCGAGGTCTGCAGCCCGTCGCGCAGCCGGTGCAGGAGCTGGGCGACGAAGGTGTTGTCGTCGACGAGATCGCCGAGGTCGCGCAGATAGGCGACGCTCTTGTCCGGATCGTCGAGGCGGATGAGCTGGTCGGCGACGTCGTTGGCCTTGAAGCGCATCTTGCGCGAGCGCTCGACCCGGCTGGAGATGCGGCGCAGGTTCTCGATCAGCACGAAGCGGATGAAGGAGGGCAGCGCCCAGAGCTCGCCGATCTTCAGCGCATCGACCCGCTGAAAACCCTCCACGGCCGCCGTCAGGCTCTCCTGCGAGACGTTGGAATGGGTGTGCGCGACATAGAGCCAGGCGAGCGCCAGCACGCGCGGCAGCCGCTGTCCCTCGACGTCGCCCTCGATCCCGATCGTCGGGAGCTGGCGGAAGAAGCGGCGGGGGAAGTCGCGCCGGACCTCCTGGATCGCCTCCTCGATCACATAGTAGTTGTCGAGCAGCCATTCGGCGGCGGGCGTGATCTGCGCGCCGGCCTCCACGTCGCGCGCGGTCGTGCGGTAGACGCGGAAGATCTCCTTCTCGTTCTCCCGATGGCGGGCGCGGAACTCGAAGGGCTGGAAGCCCGGCAGCGGCACGCGCTCCTCGCGCGCCAGCGTCTCCCCGCAATCGGCAAGCTCCTCCAGCGTTAGATAGGTGGCCCGGATCGAATCGTTGTAGTCGATCTGCCGGGTCTCGGCGTCGCGCTTGAGGGCTGGCGGCGTGTTGTGAAGGGGCATCGTCTCGATTCTGGGTGCGGCCGTAACGGCTTTTCGCGGACAGGCCTCATCCGCATGTCGCGACCGGCCGGAAAAGCGAACCGGCTCAGGCGACACGCGCATTGGCATCCAGGCCGCGTGATGCATGAAAACGGCATTTTTTAGCCGTAAGGACAAAGACTTGCAACATGGCGGCACGCGCCCTCCCTGCGGTTTGGTAAATGGCGGCAGCCGCCGGCGCCACCCGGACCGAATGCCGGCGGGGCGGGAAAGTTCCCGAGCCCGTGCGCGACGCTCCGCCGCCATTGACAAGGTTCGCCCGCCGGGCCAGTGTGCCGCCGTCAGGGTCTTCCGGGTCGCGTGCGGTCCGGAGGCTAAGAGGGAAGCCGGTGCGATTGTTCCAGAGAGGAACGCAAGGCCGGCGCTGCCCCCGCAACTGTGAACGGCGAGCTGCTGTCGATCGATGCCACTGGCGCGAAAGCACCGGGAAGGCGAGACAGAAGCGATGACCCGCAAGCCAGGAGACCTGCCCTGACGCCTGTTACGTCCATGGGCGGGGTGTCCCAATGGTGCGCCTGCTTTCTCGCTCTTGCGGCGACGGTCCAGCATGCGTGCGTCCGGTTCATCCCCCAATTCACAGATTGGGGTCTCACATGTTTGCATTTGCCGACCAGTTCTCCTCCGGCGACGGGAAGCCGGAATCCGTCTTCATCTCCTGGCTCATCTGGCAGCCGCGCGGGGCCGACCTTCCGTCGGAAGCGCTGAAGGAGGTCCAGAAGCTCGCCCGCTACGGCGCCGCCGATCCCGACATCAGCCGGCTGCGCGCCCTCTTCGCCTCGCTTGCCGGGCTGGACGGCACGACGCATTGAAGCAGGTCACGGCATAAAGACATGTTGACATAAAGATGTCTTTATGTGATCTCCGGATGTGCATTCATACCCGGAGGGTTCCGCCATGGCCGGTTCCGATCTCGACACCCTGTTTGGCCCCGAACGTCCGCCCCGCGACGGAGGCGAAATCCTCGCCGCGCTTCAGGCCGCCGCGCGGGAAAGAATCCTCGTGCTCGACGGCGCCATGGGCACGGAGATCCAGACGCTCGGCCTCGTCGAGGCGGATTTCCGCGGCAGCCGCTTCGGCGACTGCGCCTGCCACCAGCAGGGCAACAACGACCTGCTGACGCTGACCCGGCCGGGTGCGATCGAGGACATCCACTACCGCTATGCGCTCGCCGGCGCGGACATCCTCGAAACCAACACCTTCTCCTCGACGACCATCGCCCAGGCCGACTACGGCATGGAGGCGATGGTCTATGAGCTCAACCGCGACGGCGCGCGCCTTGCCCGCCGCGCCGGCCTCAGGGCGCAGGAGAAGGATGGCCGCCGCCGCTTCGTCGCGGGCGCGCTCGGGCCGACGAACCGCACCGCCTCGATCTCGCCGGACGTCAACAATCCCGGCTACCGCGCCGTCACCTTCGACGATCTCAGGCTCGCCTATGCCGAGCAGCTTCGCGGCCTGATCGACGGCGGCGCGGATATCATCCTGATCGAGACGATCTTCGACACGCTGAACGCCAAGGCGGCGATCTTCGCGACGCGCGAGGTGTTCGAGGAGAAGGGCGTCTTCCTGCCCGTCATGATCTCCGGCACGATCACCGACCTTTCCGGCCGCACCCTTTCCGGCCAGACGCCGGAGGCCTTCTGGAATTCGGTGCGCCATGCCGAGCCCTTCTCCATCGGCCTCAACTGCGCCCTTGGGGCGAACGCCATGCGCGCCCATCTGGCCGAGATCTCGTCCGTCGCCGAGACCTTCGTCTGCGCCTATCCGAATGCCGGCCTGCCGAACGCCTTCGGCAAGTACGACGAGACGCCGGAGGAGATGGCCGCGCAGATCGAGGACTTCATGCAGGGCGGCCTCGTCAACATCGTCGGCGGCTGCTGCGGCTCGACGCCGGACCATATCCGCGCCCTCGCCGAGGCGGCCCGCCGCCACAGGCCGCGCGAAATCCCCGACATCCCGCGCCGGATGCGCCTCTCCGGCCTCGAACCCTTCACGCTGACGGACGACATCCCCTTCGTGAACGTGGGCGAGCGCACCAACGTCACGGGCTCGGCGAAATTCCGCAAGCTGATCACCGCCGGCGACTATGCGGCGGCCCTCGACGTCGCCCGCGACCAGGTGGCGAACGGCGCCCAGGTCATCGACATCAACATGGACGAGGGCCTGATCGATTCGGCGAGAGCCATGACCGAATACCTCAACCTGATCGCCGCCGAGCCGGACATCGCCCGCGTGCCGGTGATGATCGACTCATCGAAATGGGAGGTGATCGAGGCGGGGCTGAAATGCGTGCAGGGCAAGCCGCTGGTCAACTCGATCTCGCTGAAAGAGGGCGAGGAGGCCTTCCTGCACCACGCCAAGCTCGTGCGCGCCTATGGCGCCGCCGTCGTCGTCATGGCTTTCGATGAGCAGGGGCAGGCCGACACGAAGGCGCGCAAGGTGGAAATCTGCGCCCGCGCCTACAGGCTGCTCACCGAGGTCGCCGGCCTCGCGCCGGAAGACATCGTCTTCGACCCGAACATCTTTGCCGTCGCCACCGGCATCGAGGAGCACGACAATTACGGCGTCGACTTCATCGAGGCGACGCGCGAGATCACCGCCTCCCTGCCGCACGCCCACATTTCCGGCGGCGTCTCCAACCTCTCCTTCTCCTTCCGCGGCAACGAGCCGGTGCGCGAGGCCATGCACGCCGTCTTCCTCTACCACGCCATCCAGGCGGGCATGGACTTGGGCATCGTCAATGCCGGCCAGCTCGCCGTCTACGATACGATCGAGCCGGAGCTGCGCGAGGCCTGCGAGGACGTGGTGCTGAACCGCGTGCCCAAGGCCGGCGGCACCGCCACCGAGCGCATGCTGGAGATCGCCGAGCGCTTCAAGGGCGCGGCCGGCAAGGAAGCGAAGGAACGCGACCTCGCCTGGCGCGACTGGCCGGTCGAGAAGCGGCTGGAGCACGCGCTCGTCAACGGCATCACCGAATTCGTCGAGGCCGACACGGAGGAGGCGCGGCAGAACGCCGAGCGCCCGCTGCATGTCATCGAAGGCCCGCTGATGGCCGGCATGAACGTCGTCGGCGACCTTTTTGGCGCAGGAAAGATGTTCCTTCCTCAGGTCGTTAAATCCGCCCGGGTGATGAAGCAGGCCGTCGCCGTGCTGCTTCCCTATATGGAAGCGGAGAAGCTGGCGAACGGCGGCAGCGGCGGACGCGAGAGCGCCGGAAAAATCCTGATGGCGACCGTCAAGGGCGACGTGCACGACATCGGCAAGAACATCGTCGGCGTCGTGCTCGCCTGCAACAATTACGAGATCGTCGACCTCGGCGTCATGGTGCCGGCGGCGAAGATCCTGGAGACGGCGAAGGCGGAAAAAGTCGACATCATCGGCCTCTCCGGCCTCATCACGCCGTCGCTCGACGAGATGGCCCATGTCGCCGCCGAGATGGAGCGCGAGGGTTTCGACATCCCGCTGCTGATCGGCGGGGCGACGACGAGCCGCGTGCACACGGCGGTAAAGATCCATCCGCGCTACGAGCGGGGCCAGGCCGTCCACGTCAACGACGCGAGCCGGGCCGTCGGCGTCGTCGGCGCCCTGCTCTCGCCCGAGGCGAAGCCCGCCTATGTCGAGCGGCTGCGCGCCGAATATCGCAAGGTCGCCGAGGCACATGCCAGGAGCGAGGCGGAAAAGCAGCGCCTCCCGCTCGCAAAGGCGCGCGGAAACGCCTTCCGCCCGGACTGGGCCGCCTATGAGCCGAAGACGCCCTCCTTCCTCGGCACGCGCGTCTTCCAGGACTGGGACCTCGCCGAGCTTGCCCGCTACATCGACTGGACGCCCTTCTTCCAGTCCTGGGAGCTGCGCGGCGTCTATCCGAAGATCCTTCAGGACGAGAAGCAGGGCGAGGCCGCCCGCCAGCTCTTCACCGACGCGCAGGCGATGCTGGAGAAGATCATCGCGGAGAAATGGTTCACGCCGAAGGCCGTCGTCGGCTTCTGGCCGGCGGGAAGCGTCGGCGACGACATCCGCCTCTTCACCGACGAGACGCGCGAAAGCGAGCTCGCCACCTTCTTCACGCTGCGCCAGCAGCTCTCGAAGCGCGACGGCCGGCCGAACCTCGCGCTCTCCGACTTCGTCGCCCCGGCGGAGAGCGGCAAGGCCGATTATCTCGGCGGCTTCGTCGTCACCGCCGGCATCGGCGAGATCGCCATCGCCGAGCGCTTCGAGCGGGCGAACGACGACTATTCCTCGATCCTCGTCAAGGCGCTCGCCGACCGCTACGCCGAGGCTTTTGCCGAGCGCATGCACGAGTATGTGCGCAAGGAGCTCTGGGGCTACGCCCCGGACGAGACCTTCGGCCCCACGGACCTGATCGGCGAGCCCTATGGCGGCATCCGCCCCGCGCCCGGCTACCCCGCCCAGCCCGACCATACGGAGAAGACGACGCTCTTCCGCCTGCTCGATGCCGAGCGCGAGATCGGCGTGCGGCTGACGGAGGGTTTCGCGATGTGGCCGGGCTCCTCCGTCTCGGGCCTCTACATCGCCTCGCCGGAGAGCTACTATTTCGGCGTCGCCAAGGTCGAGCGCGACCAGGCGGAGGACTATGCCCGGCGCAAGGGCATGGATGTCCGGGAGGTCGAGCGCTGGCTCGGCCCCGTGCTCAACTACGTGCCGGTCGCCGAAGCGGCCGAGTGATCAGGTTCATTCTCCACGCAATTCCGGACGCAAAACCGCGTTCCGCACTTTTGCTGGAATTGCTCAGTCCCCCCGCCCACGGAACCGCCGCTGGTAGGCCGGGTCGTAGAGCGAGCTCTCGCGAAAATCCTCGGCCGCCAGCGTGCGGCCGACGAAGATCAGCGCCGTGCGCTCGATCGGCTCTTCCGCCACCTTCGCCGCGATGTCGCCGAGCGTGCCGCGCACCACGCGCTCGTCCGGCCAGGTGGCCTTGACGACGATGGCGACCGGGCAATCGGCGCCGTAGAGCGGCGTCAGCTCCGCGACGACCTGATCCAGCGCATGAATGGCGAGATGGATGGCGAGCGTCGCCCCCGTCGCGCCGAAATTTGCGAGCGTCTCGCGGTTCGGCATCGGCGAGGCGCGGCCGGAGACGCGGGTGAGCACGAGGCTCTGGGCGA
>Ga0206118_100621_pt1 | contig 14547 bp, 7 predicted proteins | sample 3A20Ametagenome_FD_177999 | JGI IMG/M metagenome (GOLD analysis project Ga0206118, IMG submission 177999) | Enriched microbial communities from leaf-cutter ant dump, University of Wisconsin, Madison, United States - 3A20A | ecosystem: Environmental > Terrestrial > Nest > Insects nest > Nest dump... | reverse complement strand
CCAGGATGTTGGTCTGGAAGGCGATGCCGTCGATGACGCTGATGATGTCGGCGATCTTCTTCGACGAGGCCTCGATGGCCGACATGGTGGTGACCACCTGGCTGACCACCTGGCCGCCCTGCGAGGCGACGCCGGCCGCGCCCTGGGCCAGCTGGTTGGCCTGGCGCGCGTGCTCGGCGTTCTGGCGCACGGTGGAGGTCAGTTCCTCCATGGAGGCGGCGGTTTCTTCCAGGTTGGCCGCCTGCTGTTCGGTGCGGCGCGACAGGTCGTTGTTGCCGGTGGCGATCTCCGAGGCGGCCAGGTTGATGCTGGAAGCCGCCTGCTGGATGCGGCCGACGATCGAGGTCAGCTGGGCGACGGTGGCATTGGCATCGTCGCGCATCCGCGCGAACACGCCATGGAAGTCGCCGTGCATGCGCGCGGTGAGGTCGCCGCGGGCAATGGCCTGCAGCAGGGCCGAGACCTCGGACAGGTTGCCGTCGGTGGTTTCCATCAGCCGGTTGAGCCCGGCCACCATGTCGCGGAAGTCGTGCTCGAAGCGGTCCTCGTCGCCACGCAGGCTGAAGTCGCCCGCCGCGGCGGCGCCGGCCAGCCGCCTGATCTCGGCATTGATCGCCGACAGGCTGGCCTTGGTCTCGTCCATGGCCTGGGTGATGGCGGCCTTCTCGCCGGGCAGGCGGTCCATGTCCACCGACAGGTCGCCGCGCGCGTAGCGCTGCATCACCTCGACGATGCGCCGGGTCACGTCCAGGTGGCTGGACACCAGCTGGTTGGTGCCGGCGACCATCACCCCGTAATCGCCGGGGAAGCGCGAGGCGTCGATGCGATGGCTGATGTTGCCCTCGTCGTGGCGCGCGGCCATCTCGCCCTGGGCGTGGATCACCGAACGGATCTGCTCGCGCATGTGCGACTGTGCCCGCAGCAGCTGGCCCAGCTCGTCGTTGCGCCGTTCGGGGATGGCGGTATCCAGCCGGCCCTGGGCGACGTCGCCGGAAACGCGCACGGCGTCGGCCAGCGGGCGCAGCACCATCGCGCGCAGCAGCAGCCACAGGCCGGCGCAGAGCGAGGCGGCGGCGAGCAGGCCGACCAGCGCCACCAGCCCGAGCAGCGAGCGCGCCTGCGCGGTGAGCAGGTCGCGCGGCACCATCACGCCCAGCGCGAAGCGGCGGTCGCTCCCGCCCACGCGCAGCGGCGCATAGACTTCCACCATGCCGCCTTCGTCGGCCTTGAAGTTGCTGTAGAGCCTGTCTTCGGCGACGGCGGCCAGGATCGCCCTGGTGGTGGCGTCGTCGCGGGTCTTGCCTACATTGGCCGCGTCCGGCGAGGCCACGACCATGCCCATCGGCGACAGCAGCTCGGCGCGGCCTTCGCCCATCGGGCGCAGCTGGGCGACGCGTTCCTGCAGGGCCGAGAGCTCGAAGTCGGAGGTGACCACGCCCAGCACCTTGTCGCCGTCCATGATCGGAATGGCGATGGTGGTCAGCATCAGGGTCTTGCCGCCGACCTCGTAGGGATACGGCTCGATGATGACCGGCTTCTTCAGCGTCCGGGGCGTGACATACCAGGCGCCGAGCTTGGGATCCTCGTAGTCGCGCAGCGGCTCGGTGACCAGTTCGCCGCCGACCCTTGCCCAGTAGCTCATGGCGCGCCCGGTGGCGTCGTGCTCGGGGGCGTCGACGAACTGCGCGTCCAGGCCGTCGAACGCGTCCGGCTCCCACAGCACGCACATGCCGGCGCGCTCGGGGTGCAGTTCCATCTGCTGCCGGAAGGTCTGCGAGACGGCGGCGCGGCTGATCTGCCCACGCTGGGTGCCCAGGCTCTCGGCCAGGGTCTGCACCGTGTCGTAGGTCTGGCTCATCTCGGCGGCCAGGTGCTGGGCTTCGAAGCGGGCCAGGTTCTCCAGCGTGGCCTGCGAGGAGGCGAGCAGGGCGCGGCTGCTCTTCCAGTAGCTGATGGCGGCGGTGAGGCCGAAGGCGGCCAGGGCGATCAGGGCGATGCCCAGCATCAGGCGGGTGGCGACGCTGCTCTTGCGTTCGCCGGACGAGGCGCGGGGTGAGGAAGCGGACATGGAAGAACCGATGAGGGCGGAATCCCCTGATTCATCGGTCGGCGGCGGCGGTTCTTGAGGGCCGGGCCCTGCCGTCCGTCGGGAAGTTCCTACCAGGCCGCCGGCCCCGGCGGGGCCGGCGGCGGCTTTTCATGCGTGCCTGCTCAGAATTCCTGCCAGTCGCCGGCCTCGGCGACCATCGCCGATTCGATCGGGCGTGGGGCGGGGGCCAGCTTCGGGGCCGGGGCGCGCGGGCCGGCGGCGCGCCGCGCCGGCCGCGGGTCGGCGCCGGGCCTGCCGGTTCCGGTACGGAACACCGATACCGCCTCGGCCAGCTGGGTGGCCTGTTCCTCCATCGCGCGTGCCGCGGCGGTGGCTTCCTCCACCAGCGCGGCGTTCTGCTGGGTGGCTTCGTCCATCTGCACCACGGTCTGGTTGACCTGCTCGATGCCGGCGCTCTGTTCCTGCGAGGCGGCGCTGATCTCGGCCATGATGTCGGTGACGCGCTGCACCGAAGTGACGATCTCGCCCATGGTGCTGCCGGCCTGGTGTACCAGCGTCGAGCCTTCGGCCACCTTACCGACCGAGTTCTCGATCAGCTCCTTGATCTCCTTGGCCGCGCCCGCGGAGCGCTGGGCGAGGGTGCGCACCTCGCTGGCGACCACGGCGAAGCCGCGGCCCTGCTCGCCGGCACGCGCCGCTTCCACCGCGGCGTTGAGCGCCAGGATGTTGGTCTGGAAGGCGATGCCGTCGATGACGCTGATGATGTCGGCGATCTTCTTCGAGGACGCCTCGATGGCCGACATGGTGGTGACCACCTGGCCGACCACGTCGCCGCCCTGCGAGGCGACGGTCGCCGCGCCCTGCGCCAGCTGGTTGGCCTGGCGCGCGTGTTCGGCGTTCTGGCGCACGGTGGAGGTCAGTTCCTCCATGGAGGCCGCGGTTTCCTCGAGATTGGCGGCCTGCTGCTCGGTACGGCGCGACAGATCGCTGTTGCCGGTGGCGATTTCCGAGGCGGCCAGGTTGATGCTGGAAGCCGCCTGCTGGATGCGGCCGACGATGGAAGTCAGCTGGGCGACGGTGGCGTTGGCGTCGTCGCGCATTTTGGCGAACACGCCATGGAAGTCGCCTTGCATGCGCACGGTCAGGTCGCCTTCGGCGATGGCGTGCAGCAGGGCGGAGACCTCGGACAGGTTGCCGTCGGTGGTTTCCATCAGCCGGTTGAGTCCGGCCACCATGTCGCGGAAGTCGTGCTCGAAGCGATCCTCGTCGCCACGCAGGCTGAAGTCGCCCGCCGCGGCGGCGCCGGCCAGCCGCCTGATCTCGGCATTGATCGCCGACAGGCTGGCCTTGGTCTCGTCCATGGCCTGGGTGATGGCGGCCTTCTCGCCGGGCAGGCGGTCCATGTCCACCGACAGGTCGCCGCGCGCGTAGCGTTGCATCACCTCGATGACGCGCAGCTTCACGCCGATGTGCTGGGCCACCAGCGCGTTGCTTTCCTCGACCATGCGCCGGTAGTCGCCGGCGAAGGGCGCCGCGTCGATGCGGTAGCTGATGATGCCGGCGTCGTGCTGGCGCGCCATCTCGCCCTGCGCGGCGATCACCGCCTGCACCTGGCGCTGCATGTGCTGCATGGCGCGCAGCAGGTCGGCGACTTCGTCCTTGCCGGACACATCGATGCTGTTGTCCAGGCGGCCGCCGGCGATGCCGTTGGCCACGCCCACCGCGCTGGCCAGCGGGCGGGTCAGGCTGCGGGTGATCAGCAGCGCCAGCAGCGCGCCGAGCACGATGCTCAGCAGGCCGATGCCCAGCGACAGCCTGCCGGTCCAGCCCTCGATGGCGTTGTACTCGTCGCTGCTCTTGCGGGTCAGCGTTTCCTGGTGCCTGAGCAGGGCTGACAGGGCGTCGTTCCAGGCAGTGGCGCGCGTGGCCTGCTCGGTGAGCAGGACCTGCACGGCGGCATCGAAATCGCCGGCCTGCATGAAGTCGTCCAGCGCCTTGGTCGGCACGGCGGCGACGCGGCGGGCTTCCTCGATCCCGGCGACCATGCGGTCGCCGACCGCATCGCGCGGGATCCTGACGTACTGCTGCCAGATCTCGTCGTAGTGGGCGGTGAGCCTGTGCAGCTCCGCCTGGTCCTGGGCGAAGCCGTCGCCGCGCTTGAGCAGCATCAGGCGGCGGTCCCTGATGGCGGCGTTGTTGGTGTCGATCATGTCGTTCAACAGGCGCATCTTCACCATGTTGACGTTGGTCAGGTACTTGAACTGGTCCGACTTGAGCCGGTTTCCATACAGCACGATGGCCAGGATCGCGACGATGAGCAGCAGCACCAGGCCGAAGCCGATGGCAAGCCGCGATCCAACCTTCAGGTTCCTCAAGGTATCCATGTCAGTCCTTTGGTTTGGGTTTGCTGTGGATGCGGCGCTGCACCGGCTTCCCTGGTGGCGCTTTGAATCGGCAGGTGGGTCAGGCCGGCATCATGGGGTCATTCGGTTCTTGCCTTCATCGATCAAGGGATAGCGGTACTTCGGGAACAACGGGTTGCCACATGGACGCCGCCCCCATGCGGGGGCGGCCTGGATCAGAATTCCTGCCAGTCGCCCGCGTCGGCGGCCACCACCTGGCGCGGCTGGGCGGCGGCCTTCGGACGCGCCACCACGGGGCGTGCGACGGGTGCGCGGGCAACGGGACTGGTCGGCACCCTGGCAATGTCCGGCGCGGCCGCGCTGGCATGGGTGCGGAACTCCGCCACGGCCTCGGCCAGCAGGCGGGCCTGCTCTTCCATCGAACGCGCGGCGGCGGTGGCTTCCTCCACCAGCGCGGCGTTCTGCTGGGTGGTCTCGTCCATCTGGGTGACGGTCTGGTTGACCTGTTCGATGCCGGCGCTCTGTTCCTGCGAGGCGGCGGAGATCTCGGCCATGATGTCGGTCACGCGCTGCACCGAGGTGACGATCTCACCCATGGTGGTGCCGGCCTGGTGCACCAGCTGCGAGCCTTCGGCCACCTTGCCGACCGAGTTTTCGATCAGTTCCTTGATCTCCTTGGCGGCGCCGGCCGAGCGCTGGGCGAGGGTGCGCACCTCGCTGGCGACCACGGCGAAGCCGCGGCCCTGTTCGCCGGCACGCGCCGCTTCCACCGCGGCGTTGAGCGCCAGGATGTTGGTCTGGAAGGCGATGCCGTCGATGACGCTGATGATGTCGGCGATCTTCTTCGATGCCGCTTCGATGTCGGCCATGGTGGTGACCACCTGGCCGACGACCTGGCCGCCCTGCGAGGCGACGCCGGCCGCGCCCTGGGCCAGCTGGTTGGCCTGGCGCGCGTGCTCGGCGTTCTGGCGCACGGTGGAGGTCAGTTCCTCCATCGAGGCGGCGGTTTCTTCCAGGTTGGCGGCCTGCTGCTCGGTGCGGCGCGACAGGTCGTTGTTGCCGGTGGCGATCTCCGAGGCGGCCAGGTTGATGCTGGAAGCCGCCTGCTGGATGCGGCCGACGATCGAGGTCAGCTGCGCCACGGTGGCATTGGCGTCGTCGCGCATCCGCGCGAACACGCCCTGGAAGTCGCCGTGCATGCGCGCGGTGAGGTCGCCGCGGGCGATGGCCTGCAGCAGGCTGGAGGTCTCGGCCAGGCTGTGGTCGGTGGCCTCCATCATCGCGTTGAGGTTGTGCACCATCTGCCGGAAGTCGTGCTGGAAGCGGTCTTCGTCGCCGCGCTGGCTGAAGTCGCCGGCGGCCGCGACGCCGCTCAGTCGGCGGATTTCGCTGCTGATCGCGGTGAGGTTGCGCTTGATCATCGCCATGGTTTCGGTGATCTCGGCCTTCTCGCCGGGCAGCTGCGGCATGTCGCGGCTCAGGTCGCCCACGGCGTAGCGCTGCGCGAGCTCGATCACCTGCATCTTCACGCCGATATGGTTGCCCACCAGCTGGTTGGTGCCGGCGACCATCACCCCGTAGTCGCCGGGGAAGGCGGCCTGGTCCATGCGGTAGCTGATGATGCCGGCGTCATGCTGGCGTTCCATCTCGCGCTGGGCGGCGATCACCGCCTGCAGCTGGGTCTGCATGCGCTGCATGCTGCCCAGCAGCTGGCCGGCCTCGTCGCGCGAGGTCTGGGCGATGGCGTTGTCCAGGCGGCCGCCGGCGATGGCGTCGGCGACGGCGGTGGCCTTGCGCAGCGGCAGTACGATGCGGCTGCCGATCACCCAGCTCAGGGCCAGCACCAGCAGCACCAGCACGCCGCCGGCCAGGGTCATGATGCCGGTGAAGCGCAGCGCCTGGCCCTGCACGTCGTCCATGTAGACGCCGGTGGAGATCACCCAGTTCCAGGGCTTGTACATGCCGGCATAGGCGAGCTTGGGCACGGGGGTCTTCTGCCCGGGCTTGGCCCATTCGTAGCCGACGTAGCCGCCGCCGTTCTTCGCCGCCTCGACCTGGTCGTGGTACAGGCGCACGCCGTCCTCGCTGCGGAAATCCTTCATGTCCTTGCCGACCAGGTCCTTGCGGAACGGGTGCATCAGCACGACGTAGTCGGTGCTGTAGACGTTGAAGTAACTGGAGTCGCCCTTGGCGCGCATGGTTTCCAGCGCGGCGATGGCCTCGGCCTGGGCGCGCTCCAGCGGCAGGGTGCCATCGGCGACGCGCTGGACGTAGTGGTCCAGCACGCCATAGGTCAGTTCGACATCGCTCTGCAGCGAGACCTTGCGGGTCTCGTAGAGATCCAGGTACTGCATGCGCGCGGCGACCACCGCCAGCGTGACCACGCCGATGGCGATGATGATCGTGAGCAGGTTGAGCTTGCCACGAACGGAAATGTTGGAGATGAAACGCGACCAGGTACGGAAGATGTTCATGCGCGAGGGAGGAGTGGGGGGAATGGCCGCCGCGACGTGGGACACGGAGGCGGGACTTCACGTGTGGATATCGGCCGGGCCCTGCGCAAGTTGAGCCGGCGGCCTGCCGCAGGCGCCGATGGGCATGGGCCCGCGCGACGGATGGCCCACAGCACAACCCCGGCGTGAGCCGGGGTTGTGCGGGGAACGGATCAGAATTCCTGCCAGTCCGAATCGAGGGCTTCGGCGACGGCGGCGCGGGCCGGGGCGCGTGGCCTGGGTTCGGGGGTGTAGGCCGCCGCGGCCTGGGGCGCCGGCGGTGCGCTGGCGACCACCACGGGCGCTGGCGCCACCTTGACCGCGGCCGCCGGGGCGTCGCGCTCGTCCAGGCGGAACAGGGCCACGGCTTCGGCCAGGTGCGCGGCCTGTTCTTCCATCGACCGCGCGGCGGCGGTGGCTTCCTCCACCAGCGCGGCGTTCTGCTGGGTGGTCTCGTCCATCTGGGTGACGGTCTGGTTGACCTGCTCGATGCCGGCGCTCTGTTCCTGCGAGGCGGCGGAAATCTCGGCCATGATGTCGGTCACGCGCTGCACCGAGCTGACGATCTCGCCCATGGTGCTGCCGGCGCGGCGCACCAGCTGCGAACCCTCGCCGACCTTGCCGACCGAATCCTGGATCAGCTCCTTGATTTCCTTGGCGGCGCCGGCCGAACGCTGGGCGAGGGTACGCACTTCCGAGGCGACCACGGCGAAGCCGCGGCCCTGCTCGCCGGCACGCGCCGCTTCCACCGCGGCGTTGAGCGCCAGGATGTTGGTCTGGAAGGCGATGCCGTCGATGACGCTGATGATGTCGGCGATCTTCTTCGATGCCGCTTCGATGTCGGCCATGGTGGTGACCACCTGGCCGACCACCTGGCCGCCCTGCGAGGCGACGCCGGCCGCGCCCTGGGCCAGCTGGTTGGCCTGGCGCGCGTGCTCGGCGTTCTGGCGCACGGTGGAGGTCAGTTCCTCCATCGAGGCGGCGGTTTCTTCCAGGTTGGCGGCCTGCTGCTCGGTGCGGCGCGACAGGTCGTTGTTGCCCGAGGCGATCTCGCCGGCGGCGGAGTTGATCGCGGCGGTGGACTGCTTGATGCGGCCGACGATGGCGGTCAGCTGTTCGGTGGTGGCATTGGCGTCGTCGCGCATCCTGGCGAACACGCCGCGGAAATCGCCCTGCATGCGCACGGTCAGGTCGCCCTGCGACAGCGCCGACAGCAGGCCGGAGATCTGTTCCAGGCTGCTGGCGTTGGCGTCGAGCAGGCTGTTGAGCTGGCGCGCCAGTTCCAGGAAGAAGCCTTCCTTGCCGTCGGTGCCGATGCGGCCGCTCAGGTCGCCCGCGGCGGCGGCGTCGATCACCCGCGCGACCTCGCGTTCCACCATGGCCTCGGTGGTGCGGTCGCGCCATTCGACGACGTGGCCGACCACGCTGCCGGCGTCGTCGCGGATGGCGGAGATGGTCTGCGCGAACTGGGCGTCGCCGTAGCGCATCTGGCGCGAGGCCACGCCATCGCGCTGCAGCGCGTCGAGCACGCTGTGGTCCATCTCGCCGCGGAATTCCAGCGCGGTGACCGGCTGGCCGACCAGCGGACGCGAGGCGTCGAAATGATCGAGCGCGGCGCTGATGTCGTCGCCATAGCGCTCCAGCGTGTGTGCCAGCGCCCGGTTGGCATAGACGATCTGCAGCTCGGAGTTGGTCAGGTAGACGCCGGTGGAGGAATAGTCCAGCGCGGTGCGGATGCGCAGGTTCTCGGCGGCCACGGCCTGGTCGCGTTCGATGCGCTCGCGCAGGTCGCGCTGCATGCGCTGCATGGCGCGCAGAAGTTCGCCGACTTCATCGGCGCGGCGGGTATCGATGCTGCCGTCGAGCTTGCCGCCGGCGATCTCGTTGGCCACGTCCACGGCGCCACGCATCGAACCGACCAGCGAACGGGCGAACAGCCAGGCCAGCAGCAGGCCGGCGCCGGCGCCGAGCAGGACGGTGATCACGGTGATGGTGGCCGAGGCCGAATAGGTTTCGGCGGCCTGGTCGCTGGCCGCCTGGGCGCGGCTGTTCTCATCGTCGGACAGCGCCTGCAGCGAGGCGGTGGCCTTGCGGTGCAGGTTGCGGGTCTCGCCGACGAAGGTGTCCACCGCGTCGTCGGGCAGGTCCAGTTCCAGCATCTCGGTCACCGAGTCGTAGGACTTCTTGGTGCTGTCCCAGTCGGCGACGAAGGCGTCGAACAGCTTGCGCTGCTCGGGGGTGTCGATGCGCTTGGCGTAAGCGGCCATGGTCTCATCGATCTGCGTGCGCAGCTCGCCGGCGCGCTTCTTCGCATCGGCCTTCACCTCGTCGCTGGCGCGGACCAGGCTCTGGTAGGACGCGTTGCGGTACTCGCTGACCATGCTGGACAGTTCGCCGGTGGTGCGCAGGCCGGTCATGCGCTTGTCGACGATTTCGTTGGTGACGCTGTCCAGCGAGTGCAGCCCGCGATAGGCCACGATGCCCTGGATCAGCATCACGAACAGGACGATGCCGAAGGTGAGCATCAGCTTCGGCATCAGGTTGAGGTTCTTGATCCACTGCATGGTTGCGCTGTCTCCTGCTGCATTCCCGGGCGTGGCCGCGGGACCGCGCCGGCAGGCGCCGGCGCGGCGACGACGGGATGGATTACTTGATGTTGGCCAGCTTCAGGTTGGAGGGCGTGGTGATCTCGATCTCCGCGCGCGAGGCGTCGCGCTGGATCTTGCCGATCGCGCACACGGTCTTGCCTTCCAGGGTCACCAGGTCGAAGCTGAAATTGCCGCGCGCCGAGCCCGGGATGCGCGCCGAGAAGGTGTGGCGCGGGAACGCGCCGCCCATGTGCAGGAAAGTGGGCTGGCCTTCGGAGCCTTCGGCGTAGCGGGCCTTCTCGACCTTGCCGCAGACCATGCCGTCCTTGCCGGCGAAGCGGGCGGCGTTTTCCGGCGGGATCATCTCGTCGGCGGCGGCGGCCAGGGACACGCTCGCCAGCAGGGCCGCGGACATCAGCGAAATGAGGGGCTTGGACATCGGTTTTCTCCGGAATGGGGTTCACCGGCAAACAGCCGGACATGCGTTCGGTATCGGCAGGCGCGGCCGATGATTGATGATGAACGCGTGAAAATGTGATGGACCTCTTGTTTTTCTCAGGCCGCGACGTCTTCCGCCGCCGGCGCCTGGCCCAGGTCGGCGGTATCGAGCAGGGTTTCGATGTCCAGCAGGATCAGCATGCGCTCGTCCTGGGTGCCGATGCCGGAGATGAAGCGGGTGTCCACGGCGGCGCCGAATTCGGGCTTGGGGCGGATCTGCTCGGCGCCGAGCGGAATCACGTCCGAGACGCTGTCCACCACGATGCCCACCACGCGGTCGTCCACGTTGAGCACGATCATCACGGTGAAGGCGTCGTAGCGGGCCTCGTCCAGGCGCAGCTTCAGGCGCAGGTCGATGACCGGCACGATGGTGCCGCGCAGGTTGATCACGCCCTTGATGTAGTCCGGTGCGTCGGGAACGCGGGTGACGGCGTCGTAACCGCGGATTTCCTGCACTTTGAGGATGTCCACCCCGTAGTGCTCGTTGCCGAGCGTGAAGCTGAGGTACTCGCCGCCGGAAGTGGCAGCGTGGGCGCTGGTGTCGTTCATCTGGGTTCCTGGTCCTGGCGGCATGCGGTGCGCAAATGCGTCACTTCGTGTATCGGCCGCGGCCGCCGGGACTTTAGGTGGGCCCTTCAGGCGCCGCCGTTCATGCGCGCCTTGCGTTCGCGGTCGACCCGGAAGATGTAACGCTGGATGGCGGCGTCGGCGCCGCGCGGCAGGTCCTCGAAGCGCAGGCCCACGCGCTGCTGCTCGACGCCGTTGGCCTGCCGGCGCACCAGTTGGCTGCAGACCACTAGGGTGACCGGGATGGCGGCGGCATCGGGCAGCTGCAGTTCGCAGCCGGCGACCCGCTGCTGCAGGCGCAGCAGGTTCAGGTCGGGCGGCAGCAGCACGGCGATGCCGCCGGCGCTGATGTCCACCACGCGCCAGCGCAGCGGGTCGCCGCCCTGCGGGTCGGGAAAGACGCACCAGGGCGAATCCCCGACCGGCGTTTCCAGCCGGTACAGTTCGCGGCGCTGCAGGTGGTAGACCTCTTCCGGGAAGGCCACGCGGAACGCGGTGCGGCCGTCCTCGAGCAGTACCTGCGGGTGCTCCAGGCGGAAGCGCACCATGACCTTGTCCACCTGCGCGAAACACAGCAGGTGCGCCGCCGCGCCGACGCTGCGGTTGACCGCCGGCAGCGGGCTGCCGTCGAGCAGCAGGGTGTCCTCGTCCAGCTCCAGCACCGCGCCGGGATAGGACTGCTCGCGGCCCTCGGGATGGACCGCGATCGTGGCGCGCTGGTCGATCATCGCCTGCAGCAGCACGCGGATCTGCCGCCGGTTGCGGACCATGTACTTCTCGTCGGCATACAGGTTGCCGTCGAAGGGAAGGGCGGATTCCGTCGGTTCGCGCTCGGACATGGTCTCTGGAACAGGGAGGGCGGAGGCCTGCGGGCGCCAGCAGGCCGGCAGGGCATGAAGGGGTATCGGCCCGGTTCCATGGCTCTTTAGCACCGGCGCTACGGCGCCGGTGCGTACGCGCTTGCGCGGCTCAGAACTCCCGCCAGTCGCCGCCGTCGGCCGGCGGCATGGCCGCGGCGGGGCGCGGGCGCGACGCCGCGGTGGGCGCCGGCGGCGGCACGACCTTGAGCACCGGCCGCGCGGTGGGCGTGGCGCGGGCCGTCGTGGTGCGGAACATCGCCACCGCCGTGGCCAGATCGTTGGCCTGGTCTTCCATCGTGCGCGCGGCGGCGGTGGCTTCCTCCACCAGGGCGGCGTTCTGCTGGGTGGTCTCGTCCATCTGGGTGACGGTCTGGTTGACCTGCTCGATGCCGGCGCTCTGTTCCTGCGAGGCGGCACTGATCTCGGCCATGATGTCGGTCACGCGCTGCACCGAGGTGACGATCTCGCCCATGGTGGTGCCGGCCTGGTGCACCAGCTGCGAGCCTTCGGCGACCTTGCCGACCGAGTTCTCGATCAGTTCCTTGATCTCCTTGGCCGCGCCCGCGGAGCGCTGGGCGAGGGTGCGCACCTCGCTGGCGACCACGGCGAAGCCGCGGCCCTGTTCGCCGGCACGCGCGGCTTCCACCGCGGCATTGAGCGCCAGGATGTTGGTCTGGAAGGCGATGCCGTCGATGACGCTGATGATGTCGGCGATCTTGCGCGAGGCCGCTTCGATGTCGGCCATGGTGGTGACCACCTGGCCGACCACATCGCCGCCCTGCGAGGCCACGGTTGCCGCGCCCTGCGCCAGCTGGTTGGCCTGGCGCGCGTGCTCGGCGTTCTGGCGCACGGTGGAGGTCAGCTCCTCCATCGAGGCGGCGGTTTCTTCCAGGTTGGCCGCCTGCTGCTCGGTGCGGCGCGACAGGTCGTTGTTGCCGGTGGCGATTTCCGCCGCCGCGCGGTGGATGCTGGACGCCGCGGTCTGGATGCGGTCGATGATGCCGGTGAGCTGGATGACGGTGGCATTGGCGTCGTCGCGCATGGCGGCGAAGGTGCCGCGGTAGTCGCCTTCCATCTGCACGGTGAGGTCGCCCTGGGAGAGCGCGCGCAGTACGCCCGATACCTGCTGCACGCTGCCGTCGATGGCCGCCAGCAGGCCGTTGAGCTGCTCGGAAATCTGCAGCAGGAAGCCGCTCTTGCCTTCCAGCACGATGCGCCCGGACAGGTCGCCGCGCGAGGCGGCGGCGATGATGCCGCTGACTTCCTGCTCCACCTGCACCTCGAGGGTGCGGTCGTCCCACTCGACCACGTAGCCGATGCGCCGGCCCTCGGCATCGGCCACCGGGTTGATGATCTGGCGCATCACGTGGCCGCCGACGCTGATCTGCGCGCGGTGGGTGCCGCGCAGCTCGCCCAGCAGCCTGCGCTGGTGCGGCGGGTGTTTGTGGAAGATGTCGATGTTGCTGCCGACCAGGGTCTGCATGTCGAAGTTCGGCAGGTCGCGGCGCAGGTCCTGTTCGGCCCTGCCCAGCATCTCCATCAGCGGCCGGTTGGCGTAGATGATGTTGAGGTCGGCATCGGCGATCATCACGCTGGTGGTGACGTCGTCCAGCGCGGTGCGGATGCGCAGGTCCTCGGCGGCGCGCGCGCGGTCCTGCTCGGCCCGCGCCCTGAGCTGGACGGCCATCTCGCCGATGGCCGCGTACATCTGCCCGATTTCGTCGCGGGACTGATGGTCCACGCGCACGTCCAGCTCGCCATGCGACACCGCCTGGATCGCGCCCAGCGCGCCGGAAAGCGGGCGCAGGATGGAGCGGGCGATCAGCCAGCACAGCAGCAGCGCCGACAACAGCACCAGCGCGCCGGCCAGGACCAGCACCTTGCTGAAGCTCCAGGCGCGCGCGGCGATGTCGTCGGTGTACTCGCCGCTGCCGATGATCCAGCCCCAGCGCTCGTGCAGGCCGACGTAGGAGATTTTCTGCACCGCGCCATCGACGCCGGGCTTGGGCCAGGTGTAGTCGAGGAAACCGCCGCCGTCCTTCTGCGCCAGCCGCACCATCTCCACGAAGATCTTCTTGCCGTCGGCGCTGGTGGTGTCGCGCAGGTCCTTGCCGTTCAGCGCGGTCTGGTAGGGATGCATCAGCATGGTGGGGTGTTCGTCGTTCACCCACAGGTAGTCGCTGCCGTTGGCGCTGCGCAGCGATTCGATGGCCGCCAGCGCCTGCCGGCGCGCCTGTTCGTCGCTCATTTCGCCGGCGGCGGCGCGGTCGGCGTAGCGGTTGGCCAGGGCCAGTGCCGCTTCCACGCGCGTGTGCAGGGCATTGCGCTCGTTCTGCAGCAGTTCGGCATGGTTGCGCCGCGCCGTGACCAGGCACAGGGCAACGATGCCGGCCGCCAGGATGGCGAGCATCAATACGAATTTCCGGCGCAGCGGCAGGTCGCTGAAGATGCGCAGGGCTGAGGGGATGTTCATGCGGCTGTTTCCTTTTCCGTCACCATGCAGGGAAGGGCTGGCCCTGTGTCCTCGGATCACGAAACGGTCAGCTGCCTTCCTGCGTTATCGGCCCGGTCTGCCGTAACTGCAGCGTCCGCGGCGGAGGCGGGGCGATCCATGACGGGACGCGGGATTGCGGTGCGATGGGCATCACACCACGCGCCCTGCGCCGGGCCTGCCGCCGGCGGACGCCCGGGCGCGGGTGCCTGGGCGTCCACCATCGGGTCCTGCCGGCGTCGGCGCGGGATCAGAACTCCTGCCAGTCGTCGCCTTCGGCCAGGGCGGCGTCGACCTTGCGGACCGCGCTGGCCGCCGGACGCCGCGGCACTGCGGGCGTGCGGGCCTCGTCGCGGCGCGGGACCGGCCGCGCCGCAGCGGGCGTCGGCGTAGATGCCGCCGCGGAGGCCGGCGCGGCCGCCGCATCGATGCGGAACAGGGCGACCGCCGCGGCCAGGTGGTTGGCCTGTTCCTCCATCGACCGCGCGGCGGCGGTGGCTTCCTCCACCAGCGCGGCGTTCTGCTGGGTGGTTTCGTCCATCTGCATCACGGTCTGGTTGACCTGCTCGATGCCGGCGCTCTGTTCCTGCGAGGCGGCGGAAATCTCGGCCATGATGTCGGTCACGCGCTGCACCGAG
>Ga0206118_100619_pt1 | contig 14570 bp, 13 predicted proteins | sample 3A20Ametagenome_FD_177999 | JGI IMG/M metagenome (GOLD analysis project Ga0206118, IMG submission 177999) | Enriched microbial communities from leaf-cutter ant dump, University of Wisconsin, Madison, United States - 3A20A | ecosystem: Environmental > Terrestrial > Nest > Insects nest > Nest dump... | reverse complement strand
GGCCGCTACGGTGAGCTTGCCACCGTGGACGGAACGGGCGTTGCGCGATGTGCCGGTATTTCATGCTGAAAGATCGTGCTAATCAGGTACCGGGAAAGCCCATCGCGCACCAAGATGCGCTCCTACGTTTCTTGCTACAGATAAATCTTCTCGGCGCGCTTGAGGCTGCACGGCAGCCGGTAGGCGCTGGTGTTGCAGCGCGGCGCCAGCTCGGACAGGGTCGGCGCATTGCCCCACAGCTGCACCACGCTGCCCAGCCCGGCCTGCGGGTGGTCGCTGAGGTCCACGGTCAGCATGTCCATCGACACCCGGCCGATCAGCTGCCCCGGCACGCCGTCGATCAGCACCGGGGTGCCGTTGGGCGCGAACTGCGGGTAGCCGTCGGCATAGCCCATCGCCACCACGCCCACGCGCGTGGGCTTTTCGGCAACGAAGCGCGCGCCGTAGCCCAGCGGCTCGCCGACGCCGATCTCGCGCACCGCGATCACCCGCGACTGCAGGGTCATCACCGGACGCAGCTGCGCGGCGTGCGGGCTCGGCTGCGGGTACAGCGGGTCGGCGCCATACAGCATCAGCCCCGGCCGCACCCAGTCGCTGCGCACCTGCGGCCAGCCCAGCAGCGCCGGCGAGTTGCACAGGCTGGTTTCGCCGGCCAATCCGTCGATGGCACGGGCGAAGGTATCCACCTGTTCCTGCGTGCGCGCACTGTCCAGTTCGTCGGCGCGGGCGAAATGGCTCATCAGCACCATCGGCCCGACCTGCGGCAAGGCCGACAGGCGCGCGTGCGCGGCGCGGAAGTCGTCCACCGACAGGCCCAGCCGATGCATGCCGCTGTCCAGCTTCAGCCAGACGGTCAGCACCGCCTCGGTGCGGAACGCGGCCAGCGCGTCCACCTGCCATTGCGAGGCCACCGCGGTCCACAGGCCATGCTCGACGATCAGCGGCAATTCGGCGGCGTCGAAGAAGCCTTCCAGCAGCAGCACCGGCTTGGTGATGCCGGCCCGGCGCAGTTCCAGCGCCTCCTCGATGCAGGCCACGCCGAAACCGTCGGCCTCGGCTTCCAGCGCGCGCGCGCAGGCCACCGCGCCGTGGCCGTAGGCGTCGGCCTTTATCACCGCCAGCGCCTTGCCGCCGCCCAGCCGCCGCGCCAGCCGGTAGTTGTGGCGCAGCGCCTCCAGGTCGATCAGCGCCTGTGCCGGGCGCATCAGCGCGGTCCCCCGCCGCCGTAGCGGAAGATGTCCAACCCCTCGCTGCTGATCTGCGGCGTGCGCCCGCCCATCAGGTCGGCCAGGTAGCGGCCGGAGCCGGCGGCCATCGTCCAGCCCAGCGTGCCGTGGCCGGTGTTGAGGAACAGGTTGCGGTACGGCGTAGCACCAATCACCGGGGTGCCATCGGGCGTGGCCGGGCGCAGGCCGGTCCAGAACTCGGCGCGCGACAGGTCGCCGCCGTGCGGGTACAGGTCATTGACCACCTTTTCCAGCGTGGCGCGGCGGCGCGGGTCCAACGACAGGTCGAAGCCGGCCACCTCGGCCATGCCACCGACGCGGATGCGGTCTGCGAAGCGGGTCACCGCCACCTTGTAGCTCTCGTCGAGGATGGTGGAGGTGGGCGCCAGCGCCGGGTCGGTGATCGGCAGGGTCAGCGAGTAGCCCTTCAGCGGGTACACCGGCAGGCGCAGGCCCAGCGGCGCCAGCAGCAGCGGCGAGTAGCTACCCAGCGCGACCACGTATTGGTCGGCGGTTTCCAGCGTGCCGTCGATGCGCACGCCGGTGATGCGGTCGCCATCGCGTTGCAGCGCCTGCACGTCGTGCCCGTAGCGGAACTCGACGCCGGCCTGCTCGGCCAGCGCGGCCAGCTTGCGGGTGAACAGCTGGCAATCGCCGGTCTGGTCCTCGGGCAGGCGCAGCGCGCCGACCAGTTTGTCGGCCACCTGCGCCAGCGCCGGCTCGGCACGGACGATGCCGGCGCGGTCCAGCACCTCGTAGGGCACGCCGTACTCGGCCAGCACCGCGATGTCCTTGGCCGCGCCGTCGAGCTGCTGCCGGGTGCGGAACAGCTGGGTGGTGCCGAGCTGGCGGCCTTCGTAGTCGATGCCGGTGGCCGCGCACAGTTCGTTGATGCAGTCGCGGCTGTAGTCGGACACCCGCACCATCCGCGCCTTGTTGATCGCGTAGCGGCCGGCGCTGCAGTTGCGCAGCATCTGCCACATCCAGCGGTACTGGGCGAGGTCGGCGGTGGGGCGGATCGCCAGCGGCGCGTGTTCCTCGAACAGCCACTTGATCGCCTTCAGCGGCACGCCCGGCGCCGCCCACGGCGAGGTGTAGCCGAACGACAGCTGGCCGGCGTTGGCGAAGCTGGTCTCCAGCGCCGGGCCGGGCTGCCGGTCCACCACCGTCACCTCGTGGCCCGCCTGCCGCAGGTACCAGGCACTGGTCGTGCCGATCACACCGCTGCCGAGTATCAGAACCCGCATCACCCTCTCTCCTGACCGCATCATTCCCTGCGCAACCGGAGGCAGGGGCCATGAATGGCGCAGTATAGGCACGCCGATCCAGTCGTTTTTTCCGTATTGAGCGGTGAATACAGTGTATTTTCCCGCAACGACCACCCGAGGCAGAGAACGAATGGCCGCCCGCACCCGCGAACTGGACAAGATCGACCGCAAGATACTGCGCATCCTGCAGGCCGAGGGCCGCATTTCCTTCACCGAACTGGGCGAGCGCGTGGGCCTGTCCACCACGCCCTGCACCGAGCGCGTGCGCCGGCTGGAGCGCGAGGGCGTGATCACCGGCTACTACGCGCGGCTGGACCCGCAGTACGTCAAGGCCGGGCTGCTGGTGTTCGTGGAGATCTCGCTGGCCTACAAGTCCGGCGACATCTTCGAAGAGTTCCGCCGCGCCGCGCTGAAGCTGCCCAACGTGCTGGAATGCCACCTGGTCTCCGGCGACTTCGACTACCTGCTGAAGGCGCGCATCAACGAGATGGCCTCCTACCGCAAGCTGCTCGGCAGCACCCTGCTGAGCCTGCCGCACGTGCGCGAGTCCAAGAGCTACATCGTGATGGAAGAGGTCAAGGAAACCCTGAGCCTGCCGATCGCCGAATGACGCTCAGGGGCTGCCGTCGTCCTGCTTGACGATGCGCTGCCCGTCGCCGCTGGGCACGGTGTCGTAGTAGCGGCCGGTGCGGGTGTCCATCACCCGGTTGGCACCGGCCTGGCGCATGCCGTTCATGCGCTGGCCGTGCGCGTCGTAGACCGGCCGCTGCGCCGCCGGCCGGGTAATCGGCCTGGGCGTGGAGGCCTGCGGCTTGCCCACCGTCGGCGGTTCGTCGCGTTGCGTGCGCTCGCCCGCCTTGTCGTCGTTGCTCTTCGACGGCTGCGGCAGGCTCACCGGCCGGGTCTCGGTGGGCGATGGCGGCTGCCGGAGCTGGGCCTGCGCCGCCAGCGGCACCGCCGCGGCCAGCAGCAGCACCAACGCATGCGCACGTTTCATTCACGTCTCCCTACGATCCGGCAGGAAACCCGAGAGTATGCTTCCGGTTCGGCATCGAGCAAGGTGGAGCGGCAGATGGGCAACAGCGAGAACGGCGGCGCGGGCGCGGCCCGCCATCCCGGTTACGACCTGGCGCCTCCCGGCGATGCCCAGCGCGCCGCGCTGGTCGATGCGCTGAGCGAGGAGGAGCGGCGCGTGCTGCTGCACCACGGCACCGAGGCACCGTTCTGCGGCGTGTTCCTCGACAACAAGCACGAGGGCACCTACTGTTGCCGCCTGTGCGGGCTGCCGCTGTTCCGCTCCAGCGCCAAGTTCGACTCCGGCACCGGCTGGCCCAGCTTCTTCGCCCCGTTCGACCCGGCCCACGTCCGCCGCCTCCACGACCGCAGCCACGGGATGGAGCGCACGGAAATCGTCTGCGCCCGCTGCGGCAGCCACCTCGGCCACGTGTTCCCCGACGGGCCGCCGCCGACGTTCGAAAGGCATTGCCTCAACTCGGTTTCGCTGTCCTTCGTCGACCGCGGCGCACCGTGGCCCGACCCGCTGCGGCGCGGCGGCGCCGAAGCGGCAAGCGCCGACTGAGTTCACGTTTTCGCATTACAGAAATCCCCGGTCCGGCCGACAATGGGGTGTCCCCCCTTCCGCTCCGGTTCCCCATGCTCATCATCGTCGGTCTGCTCGTCGTCGTCCTCAGCGTGCTCGGCGGCTATGTCGGCGCGCATGGGAAACTCGGCGCGCTGTGGCAGCCGTTCGAGCTGGTCATCATCGGCGGCGCGGCGCTGGGCGCGTTCCTGGTCGGCACCCCGGCCAAGACGGTCAGGCAGACCCTGCGCGCGGTGGTCGGCGTGTTCAAGGGGCCGCGCTACAAGCGCGACGATTACCTGGACGTGCTCAGCCTGTTGTACGAGCTGCTCAACAAGGCCCGCCGCGAGGGCTTCATGTCGCTGGAGGAGCACGTCGAGAACCCGGCCGGCAGCGCGCTGTTCGCCAACTACCCCAAGGTCCTGGCCGACCACCACCTGATCGACTTCATCACCGACTGCCTGCGGCTGATGATCGGCAGCAACATCGAGCCGCACGAGCTGGAGCCGCTGCTGGAGCTGGAACTGGACAAGCACCACCACGAGGCGCTGGAGCCGGCGCACGTGCTGACCAAGGTCGCCGACGGCCTGCCCGGTTTCGGCATCGTCGCCGCGGTGCTGGGCATCGTCATCACGATGGGCGCCATCGGCGGGGACATCAAGGAGGTCGGCGCGCACGTGGCCGGCGCGCTGGTCGGCACCTTCCTCGGCATCCTGCTCGGCTATGGCTTCATCGGCCCGATCGCGGCCGCGGTGGAGGCGCGCGCCGAGCAGGACGCGCGCATCTACGAGTCGGTCAAGACCGCGCTGCTGGCCTGCCTGCGCGGCTACAACCCGAAGATCGCGCTGGAGTTCGCCCGCAAGACCGTGCCCTCGGCGCTGCGCCCGGGCTTCAGCGAGTTCGAGCAGCACCTGAAGTCGGTCAAATAAGCCATGGCGAGCAACGATGCCAAGCCCACGGTGATCGTGCGGCGGGTGAAGAAGGTGCAGGGCGGCGGCCACCACGGCGGTTCGTGGAAGGTGGCCTATGCCGACTTCGTCACCGCGATGATGGCCTTCTTCCTGGTGATGTGGCTGCTGGCCTCCACCACCCAGCCCGAGCGCGCGGGCATTTCCGAATACTTCCGCAACCCCAGCCCGCTCAGCGGCACCAGCACCACCGCGGCGCCGGGCATGGCCGGGCCGGGCGGCGCCAGCACCTCGATGATCAAGCTCGGCGGCGCCACCGACATCTCCCGCGGCAACAGCAACGACCCGTTCCAGAACCAGCGCGAGGCCATCCCCAACCCGGTGGACGAGCGCGAACGCGAGAAGCAGCGGCTGGAAGCGCTGAAGCAGGAGCTGGAGGAGGCCATCGACAAGAGCCAGGCGCTGGAGCCGTTCAAGGACCAGCTGCTGCTGGACATCACCCCGGAGGGGCTGCGCATCCAGATCGTGGACAAGCAGAACCGGCCGATGTTCGACGTGGGCAGCGCCAAGCTGATGCCGTACACGCGCGAGATCCTGCGCGAGCTGTCGCGCTTCATCAACCAGGTGCCCAACCACATCAGCATCAGCGGCCACACCGACACCACCGCCTATTCCACCCAGAGCGGCTACAGCAACTGGGAGCTGAGCGCCGACCGCGCCAACGCCGCGCGCCGCGCCCTGCTGGAAGGCGGCATGGACGAGGCCAAGGTGGCGCGCGTGGTCGGCCTGGCCTCGTCGGTCCTGTTCGACAAGAACGACCCGCAGAACCCGATCAACCGCCGCATCAGCATCGTGGTGATGACCAAGGAAGCCGAGACGGCGGCGCTGTCGAACATCGCCGCGGTGCCGCTGGACGCACCGGATGCCGCCGCCATTCCCGAAGCCGCGGCGCCGCCGGCGGACGCCACCACGCCCGGCATCGACTAGCCGGCGCGGCGGCATTCCGGCATCGCCGCGGGCGGCCGCCTACAATGGCGGCCGTTTTCCCTTACCGAGCAACCCATGTCCCGCAATTCCAAGGCCAAGCGCGACCAGCGCAAGAAGCAGCAAGCCCGCCGTCCGTTCCTGCGCCTGGATGCGCAGCAGCAGGTGCAGAACCACGCCGTGCTGACCAACGAGGAAGGCCACGTGGTCGCCGCCATCGGCCTGCAGGGCCGGCAATGGCTGCTGTCCATCGGCGGGCAGACGATGGGCAACGCCGACAACCCGGTGCCGATGCTGGCCATGCTCAAGCACCTGGCCAACGTGCAGGAGAAGGAAGGCCGCACCGTCAACCTGGAACATTCGCCGCTGCTGCAGCAGCTGCTGGACGCGCTGGCCGCCGAGCAGGGCGTGAGCGCCGACGACTACCTGGCCGCGCAGGTCGCCGAGTTCGAGAACGTCGAAGGCGAGGAAGCGGTCGCGGCGGCCGGCGATCCGGCCGAAGCCGTTGCCGACGGCGGGGTCGAAGCCGAAGCCGAGGCCGAAACCGCCGACGGCGACAAGCCCCAGGCCTGAGCCGCGGGCCGCGCGCGGTGGCGGTCTACATCGACGATGCGGTGCATCCCTGGCGTGGCGAGCGCTGGGCGCACCTGATGGCCGACACCCTGCCCGAGCTGCACGCGCTGGCGCAGCGGCTCGGGATCCCGCGCCGCGCCTTCCAGAACCGCCCCAGCGGCGCGCACTACGACGTGCCGGCGCCGCTGCGCGAACAGGCCATCGCCCTGGGCGCGCGCGGCATCTCCCGGCATACCGACCGCGAGCTGCTGCGCGCGGTCATCGCCAACGCGCGCGCGCAATACAGCCCGTAGCTGCGGGGCTTGCCCCGCAGGCTCTTCCCGCCCACAGACTCTGCCCTGCCACCCGCTCCCGTGCCTGCGGGGCAAGCCCCGCAGCTACGCGGCAAGCCGCCGATACTCAGAACGGGTCGCTGCCCGGCCGCACTTCCACGCCCAGCAGCGAGCACAGGGCCAGCATTGCCTCGTCGTCGCGGCGGAGCGCGATCCAGCCGGCATGGGCGTCCTCGCCGGTGTTCCAGGTCCACAGGGTGTAGCCATGCTCGCGCAGGCGGTCATGCGCGGTCGCCAGCAGCGCGGGTACGTCGATGGTCTCGGCGAAATCCTCGTCGTCCAGGTCGCCGCCCCAGTCCACGCGCAGGTTCCAGCGCGCGGCCAGCTCGTCGATCACCGCCACCAGCGAACCGGTGTCCTGCCCGTCCACGAAGAAGCCCGAGCGCCAGTCGATGGCGTCCTTCAGGTCCCACAGCCACTGTTCGTCACCGGCCTCGTGCTCGGCCCCGGCGCGCGCCTCGCGCCAGGCGTCGAACTGCTGCAGCGCCAGTTCCTCGTCGCCGGGATTGAGCAGCCACAGCAGGTTCCATACCCGTGCCGGGTGGTCGTCCTCGTCGAAGGTCGGCTGCAGCTCGTCGGGATCTTCGTAATCGGCGCTGTTGTCGGGCATGGCGGTTTTCCACGGGGTGGCGCGCATTCTGCCGCCGCGCGCGCGCCGGCGGAAGCGGCCGCGCCGGCGCAGCGGGTATCCTTGCGCACCGAAGCCGGCCACGGTGGCCCGCAGCGAAACCCGAAAATGAGCGATACCCCTCCCGACCGCCTGGCGGTCAACCCCACCAGCCCGTTCCACGACCCGGCCATGCTCGAGCGCGGCGTCGGCGTGCGCTTCAACGGCATCGAGCGCGACGACGTCGAGGAATATTCGGTCAGCGAAGGCTGGATCCGGGTGCAGGCCGGCAAGGCCCGCGACCGCCGCGGCAACCCGATGACGCTGAAGATCAACGGCTCGGTGGAAGCGTATTTCCTCGAACTGAACAAGTAAGGCGGGCAACGCCGCGCCCGGCAGCGTCCGGCGCACGGCCGCGGCGCCCTTCTCCCGCGAAGGAAGAGGGGCGCTGCCCACGGACCCCGCTCAATCCCGCTGCCGGCTTTCCAGCAGGTCCAGGTTGCGGATCAGCCTGCGCGCGACCTCGTCGGACAGCTGCCCGTGCCGGACCAGCCGGAACAGCTCCTCGCGCTCGGCGTTGAGCCCGGCCGCGCGCAGGCTGCGGTAGGCCTGCTCCATGCGCCGCACCTTGCCCGGGTCCTCGTCAGGACCCTGGCCCTTCTCCAGGTTGCGCTGGTACAGCAGGCTCACCCGCGCCGCGGCGTCGTTGTAGAGCTGCATGCGGGCGGTGGGCTGGCCCTCCACCAGCTGCTGGCGCACCTTCTCCACCGCCACCAGCGCGGCCTTGGAGGACAGCTTGCGGGCCAGGTCCTCCTCGCGCCGGGCGCTGTCGTCCTTCGGCAGCTCCAGCCCCTTCAGCAGCCGCGGCAGCAGCACGCTGGCGGCGAGCAGCGATATCAGTATCACCGCCGCGGCCAGGAAGATCACCAGGTCGCGCGCCGGGAACGGCTCGCCGCTGGGCAGCAGCAGCGGCAGGGTCAGCACGCCGGCCAGGGTGATGGCGCCGCGCACGCCGGCCACCGACATCGCCAGCACCACGCGCGTCGGCGTATGCGCGCGCTGTTCGCCGCGCATCCGCGCGCGCAGCAGGTTCCAGCGCAGCGACAGCCACACGAACACCAGCCGCAGCAGCACCAGCGTCACGCTGATCGCCGTCACGTAGATCAGCAGCCACCACCACTCGTGGTGGCCGGTGACCGAGATCGTCGCCACCGCACGCTGCACGATGCCCGGCAGCTGCTCGCCCAGCAGCACGAACATGATGCCGTTGAAGCTGAACTGCACCGTGTTCCACACCGCCGTGCGCTGTACCCGCATGCTGCCGCTGACCCGGCCGCTGAGCTCGACGTAGCTCATGCTGATGCCGGCGGCGACCGCGGCGAGGATGCCCGACGCCTCGAACTCCTCGGCCAGCAGGTAGGCGGCGAACGGGATCAGCAGGTTGACCAGCAGCGCGGCGCCCGGCTCCTCGCCGAACCGGCGCCACAGCCAGCGCTGCAGGGTAGACACCCCCAGGGTCACCACCACGCCGATGGCGAGGCCGGCGAAGGCCACCCACAGGAAGGTCAGCGAGGCCTGCGCCAGCGAGAAGCTGCCGGTCATCACCGCCGCCACCGCGAAGCTGAAGCACACCAGGCCCGAGGCGTCGTTGAGCAGCGATTCGCCTTCCAGGATGTGCATCAGCCGCTTGGGGAACGGCACCCGCGCGGCGATGGCGCCGACCGCCACCGGGTCGGTCGGCGAGATGATCGCCGCCAGCGCGAACGCCACCGCCAGCGGCATCACCGGGATCAGCCAGTGGATCAGCAGGCCGGCGCCGAGCACGGTGAACACCACCAGCCCGAACGCCAGCTCCACGATCGCGCCCTTGTCGCGGAACAGCCCCTGCTTGGGGATGCGCCAGCCGTCCAGGAACAGCAGCGGCGGCAGGAACAGCAGGAAGAACACCTCCGGCTCCAGCGCGTGGCCGCGCTTGAACACGCCGGAGATCAGCGCGCCCAAGGCGATCTGCACCAGCGGCAGCGGCAGGGAAAAGGGGAGGATTCTTACCAGGTAGCCACTGGCGACCACCGCCACCAGCATCGCCAGAACGACTTCAATCGTGTGCATGCGCCTTCCACGGGAGTCGCCACCACGACGGCAGGCTGCCGACGCCGGCAGCGACGGTTGGATGAATGCGAAAAAACTACCACAGCCGCCAACGGCCAAACCGCTGCCCGTAGGCCGGGGCTACGCCCCCGGCTTCGATGGGCATGGCGCGTCGGGGACGTAGCCCCGACCTACGCAGAGCGGCGGCGGAAGTCGCGGGCGTCTCCGCTCACGCCCCGTCGCACGACAGCGCCAGCAGCGCGATCACCTCGGCCAGCGGCATCGGCTGGCCCAGCAGGTAGCCCTGCACCTGGTCGCAGCCGTGCGCCACCAGCCAGTCCAGCTGCGCCTGGTTCTCCACGCCCTCGGCGATCACCACCAGCCCCATGCTGTGGCCCAGCGACAACAGCGCGCGGCAGATGGCGGCATTGCGCGGGTTGCGCTCGACGTCGGTGACGAAGCAGCGGTCGATCTTCAGCGAATCCAGCGGCAGGTGCTGCAGGTAGGACATGCTGGAGAAGCCGGTGCCGAAGTCGTCCAGCGACACCGCGATGCCGCGGGCGTTCAGGCTCTTCAGCACCTGCATCGCCTGCGCCGGGTTGTGCATCAGGCAGCTCTCGGTCAGTTCCATCTGCAGCGCGCCCGGCGCCAGCCCGTTGGCCTCGGTGGCGGCGACGAACTCGCCGAGCAGGTCGCTGTTGAACAGTTGCACCGCCGACACGTTGACCGCGATCGGCAGCCCCGCCCAGCCATGCGCGGCCAGCTCGCGCTGCGCCCGCGCCGCGGCCTGGATCACCCAGCGGCCGAGCACGATGATCAGGCCGGTGTCCTCGCACAACTGGATGAAGTCGGACGGCGGGATGAAGCCGCCGTCCGGCTGCGGCCAGCGCAGCAGCGCCTCCAGCAGCGCCGGGGTGCCGTCGGCGGCATGCCGGATCGGCTGGAAGTGCAGTTCGAATTCGTCGCGGTCGATGGCCCGGCGGATGCGCCCGGCCAGCTGCAGCCGCTCGGCGTGGCGCGCGGCCATGCGGCAGTCGAAGCGCGACACCACCACGCCCTGCTCGCGCGCGGCATGCGCGGCCTGCGCGGCGCGGCCCAGCACCTGGTCGGCGCGCTCGCCGTCATCCGGGCAACTGGCCACGCCGATCCGCGGCTCCAACTGGTGGAACGAATCGCGCCCGCGCACCGGTTCGGACGCCGCTTCCAACAGGGCCTCCAGCGCCGCCTGCGGGTCGTGCCCGGCGGTCACCGCGACCACGAAGTCCTCCGCCGGCTGCCACGCGGTCAGGCCATACCGCGCGCCCAGCGCGCCGAGCCGGCCGACCATCGCCTGCAGCACGTCCTCGCCGGCCTCGCGGCCCAGCGTGTCGGTCACCAGCCGCAGCCCCCGCAGTTGGATGTGCAGGATGGTGTAGCCGCCGCCGTCGGCATCCAGCTGCTCGGCCAGCGCGCGCACCGTCAACAGGCCGGTGTCCGGGTCGTGGCTGGCGCGATAGGCCAGGTCGCGCTCGTAGGCCAGCCGCTGGCTGACGTCCTCGGCCAGCGTCAGGCACGCGGCGCGGCCGTCGAATTCCAACTGCGCCATGTGCCCGACCACCTCGAAGGTGCTGCCGTCCTTGCGCCGGTGCATGCGCACCCGCGGCGCCAGCGCGCGCCCGTGCCCATCGAGCGCATCGTCGCGCGCCTGCTTGACCTCGCTCCACTCCTCCTCCGGGCGGATGTCGAGGATGGTCATGGCCAGGAATTCCTCGCGGCTGTAGCCGTACTGCTCCATCGCTGCGCGATTCACCTCCAGGAACTGCAGGGTGTCCACGTCGAAGATCCAGAACGGCGCCGGGTTGCGGTCGAACAGGAGCCGGAACTGGCGCTCGGCCTCCTGCGCGCGCTCCTGGTTGCGCAGGTGCTCGCTGACGTCGACCACCGCGCCGGCCAGGCGCCGCCCGCGCTGGCTGTCCACCCGCTCGCCGCGCACCGACAGCCAGCGCAGCCCGCCATCGGGCAGCACGAAGCGGTAGGTCATGTCCAGCGCTTCCTCGCCGTTCCAGGCGCGCGCCAGCTCTTCGCGCAGGAGCTCGCGGTCCTCGTCGCAGACCTGCCCCAGGAATGCCTCCAGCGAGGCGCCGCGCAGCTCCAGCCCGAACATCTGCCGGGTGATGTCCGACCAGTGGACCCACGCGCCATCGCCTTCGATGGACCACGTGCCGACCTTGCCGACCTTGTGCGCCAGCGCCAGTTCCGCCGCGCCGGCGCGCAGTTCGTCGGTCAACCGTGCCTGCCGCCGCGCATTGCCGCGCACGCTGTGGAACAGGTAGGCGAAGCCGGCCAGGTACAGCAGGAACAGGCCGATGGCCACGTACAGGTAGGTGCGCCAGGGCGCCATCACCTCCTCCGCGGACAGGCCGGTGAACAGCACCAGCGGGTAATCGCGCGGCACGCTCACCGCGCTGACGCGGCGCACGCCGTCCAGCGGGCTGATCACCGCCCCCATCGGCTGCACCTTGTCGGCCGGCTCCAGCTTGCGCATCGGCCGCGGCAATGCGCGCTCGACCGCGGAAGGGTCGAGGCTGTGCGCGAGCAGTTGCCCCTGGCGGTTGCCGATGGAGGCCACGCCGTTGCGGCCGGTATCCAGGCCGCTGACCACGCGCTGGAACACCGCCAGCCGCACCCGCGCCAGCAACCATTGCCCCGGCTGCATCGGCATGGCCGCCATCACCACGGTGCCGCCATCGGGCGTGCGCTCGACGTCGCCGAGGTACATCTCGCCGGCCAGCACCCGGTTCGGCGGCGACACCCAGCGCGGCAGGCTGGCGTCGCCCCGCCCAGCCGTCAGCGCCGCGCCGGCGTCGTCGACCAGGGTGATCGCGGCCAGGTCCGGGTTGCGCCCCAGCGTGCCGCCGATACCTTCCTGCAGCAGCGCCGCGGCCTGCCCTGGGTGTTGCCGGTAGAACGCGCGCCCGTCCTCGGCCACGCGCCGCAACACCCGCTCCACCGCGGTCAGCTCGGCCCGCAGCAGGCGGTCGCTGCCGGCGGCCAGCGCCATGCTCTGCCGTTGCGCGGCCTGCATGCGGTTGGCATGGTCGCTCCACAACATGGCGGCCAACATGGCCGCCAGCAGCAGCGCGATGACCGCGCCAAACACGGAAACCGAGCGCAGCGGATGCGCGATGCCCCGGCTCACCGGGCCGCTCTCCGCATCTGTGATCGGCTGTTGGTCGTTTTCGGCACCCATGTCTCCGGAAAAGCAGGCAGCGCTGGGCCAGGCCGGAATACCCCGCCTCGCGTACACGCCCGGATCGACCGCAGCATGCAGCACAAAACCGCCGGCGTGAAGCCCGCGTGCACGCCATCGCCGCCGAGTGCCCGCATTCGGCACATCCACGCGCGGGCGCCGGCATCGGCGATGCGGCGCCAACGCCCTTAAACTCGGGCCTTCATCACCAACCCGGTAATACACCAATGGTCCCGCAACGTCCCCTGCTGGTACTGGCAATCGGCGCCGCCCTCGCCCTGAGCGCTTGCGACAGGAACCCCGCCCCGGCCGCATCCACGCCGCAGGCACAGGCATCGGCATCGAAGCCGCAACTGGGCAGCTTCGGCTTCGATGCGGCGGGCATGGACCGCAGCGTCGCCGCCGGCGACGACTTCTTCGGCTACGCCAACGGCAAATGGGTCAGGAACACCGAGATCCCGGCCGACCGTTCCAGCTACGGCAGCTTCAACGTGATCGCCGAGAAGACCCTGGCCGACACCCGCGCGATCATGGAGGAAGCCGGCAGCGCCGACGGTGGCGAGGCACGCAAGGTCGGCGACTACTACGCCGCCTACATGGACGAGGCCGCCATCGAGGCGCGCGGCATCGCGCCGCTGCAGCCGCAGTTGCAGGCCATCGCCGGCATCGGCGACCGGCAGGCGCTGGCGCGCGCGCTGGGCGGCAGCGTGCGCGCAGACGTGGACCTGCTCAACGCCACCAACTTCTACACCCCGCACCTGTTCGGCGTGTGGGTGTCGGTGGACCTGCTGCAATCGCAGCGCAACGCGCCCTACCTGGTGCAGGGCGGGCTGGGCATGCCCGACCGCGACTTCTACCTGGAAGGCGGGCGCATGGCCGAGCTGCGCAAGGCCTACGAAGGCTACGTGGCGCGGCTGCTGGAACTGTCCGGCGACGCCGCCGCCGCGGCCAAGGCCGCGCGCATCGTCGCGCTGGAAACGAAGATCGCGCGCGCCCACGCCACGCAGGAGGACACCAACGACGTCGAGAAGGGCGCCAATGCGTGGAAGCAGGCCGACCTCGGCGCGAAGGCACCGGGCATGGACTGGGCCGCGTTCCTCGACGCGGCCGGGCTCTCGGCGCAGCAGGACTTCATCGTCTGGCAGCCGCAGGCCGTGGCCGGGCTGTCCAGGCTGGTCGCCAGCGAACCGCTGGACGCGTGGAAGGACTACCTCGCCTTCCACGCGCTGGACGAAGCCGCGCCGTACCTGCCCAAGGCCTTCGCCGACGCGCACTTCGCCTTCCACGGCACCACGATGAACGGCACCCCGCAGCAGAGCGAGCGCTGGAAGCGCGCGGTGGCGCGGACCAACGACGCCATCGGCGAGGCGGTCGGCAAGATCTACGTCGAGCGCCACTTCGACGCCGCCACCAAGGCGCGCGCCGACGAGATGGCGAAGAACATCATCGCCGCCTTCGCCAGGCGCATCGACGCGCTGGAATGGATGTCGCCGCAGACCAAGGCGCACGCCCAGGCCAAGGTCGCCGGGCTCAAGGTCGGCATGGGCTACCCGGACAAGTGGCGCGACTACAGCGCGCTGGACGTGAAGCGCGACGACGCACTGGGCAACGCGCAGCGCGCTTCGCTGTTCGAATACCGGCGCAACCTCGCCAAGCTCGGCCAGCCGGTGGACCACGGCGAGTGGGCGATGCTGCCGCAGACCATCAACGCGATGAACGTACCGCTGGAGAACCGGCTGGTGTTCCCGGCCGCGATCCTGCAGCCGCCGTTCTTCG
>Ga0206118_100617_pt1 | contig 14603 bp, 14 predicted proteins | sample 3A20Ametagenome_FD_177999 | JGI IMG/M metagenome (GOLD analysis project Ga0206118, IMG submission 177999) | Enriched microbial communities from leaf-cutter ant dump, University of Wisconsin, Madison, United States - 3A20A | ecosystem: Environmental > Terrestrial > Nest > Insects nest > Nest dump... | reverse complement strand
GGCCTTCACCCTGTCGCTGGACGACGTGGTGATCGCCAGCTTCGTCGCCGGCCCCAGCTCGACCACGCTGCCGATGAAGATCTTCGCCTCGGTGCGCATGGGCGTGAGCCCGAAGATCAACGCCCTGGCCACCCTGCTGGTGCTGGCGGTATCGACCGTGGCCTTCGTCGGCTGGTGGATTTCCGCCCGCGCCGAGAAGCGGCGCCAGCGCGACATGCAGCTGGCGCTGCAGGACAACGGCTGAGGCGCACCGGGCTTCATGCGGGGCAGGCCCCGCATCCGCGTGCCGCCCCTGCAGTGCCGGGCTTGCCGGCACGCACGCAGTCGACGCAGCCGCAACATCGCCGGCGCTATCCTGCGGGCCTTCGTTGGATGCAGGTGCAGCGCCATGACTTCGTACCAGACCCTCAACCCCTTCGACGGCCGTGTCCTGCGCACGGTCGAGCTGATGAGCGCCGTTGCCGTCGAGCAGCGGCTGGCGGCCGCCGAGGCGGCGTTCCCGGCGTGGTCGGGGCTGGCGCTGGAGCAGCGCGGCGCGCTGCTGCGCAAGGTGGCCGCGGGGCTGCGCGCGCGCCGCGACGAGCTCCAGCGCACGATGACCCTGGAGATGGGCAAGCTGCGCGGCGAGGCGCTGGCCGAGATCGAGAAGAGCGCGGCGGCCTGCGAGTACTACGCCGACCATGCCGCCGGTTATCTCGGCCCGCAGCCGATCACGACCGAGGCGCAGCGCAGCTATGTCGTCTACCAGCCCATCGGCTGCGTGCTGGCGGTGATGCCCTGGAATTTCCCGGTATGGCAGGTGTTCCGCTTCCTGGCGCCGTCGCTGATGGCCGGCAACGTGGCCCTGCTCAAGCACGCCAGCAACGTGCCCGGCTGCGCCGACCTGATCGCCGCGGTGCTGGCCGATGCCGGCGTGCCGGCCGGCGTGTTCGACGTGCTGCACATCGACAACGACCAGGCCGCCGACGTGCTGCGCGATGGCCGGGTCAAGGCGGTCACGCTGACCGGCAGCGAGCGCGCCGGGCGCTCGATCGCCGCCAACGCCGGTGAACAGCTGAAGAAGTGCGTAATGGAACTGGGCGGCAGCGACGCCTTCGTGGTGCTGGACGACGCCGACCTGGACGCCGCCGTTGCCGCGGCGGTGAAGTCGCGCTTCGACAACGCCGGGCAGACCTGCATCGCCGCCAAGCGCTTCGTGCTGGTCGACGCCATCGCCGACGCCTTCGTGCGGCGTTTCGTCGAGGCGGCGAAGGGCCGGGTATACGGCGACCCGCAGGACGAGGCCACCACGCTGGCGCCGATGGCCCGCGCCGACCTGCGCGAGGGCCTGCACCGGCAGGTGCGCGAGAGCATCGACAAGGGCGCCAGGCCGCTGCTGGGCTGCGAACCGCTGGCCGGCACGCATGCGGGTTACCCGGCCTCGATCCTCGACCACGTGGTGCCGGGCATGTCGGCCTATGAAGAGGAACTGTTCGGCCCGGTGGCGTCGATCCTGCGGGTGAAGGACGAGGCCGAGGCGGTGCGCGTGGCCAACGACACCAGTTTCGGCCTGGGCGGCGCCGTGTGGACGCGCGACGCCGCGCGCGGCGAGCGGGTCGCCGCGCAGCTGCAGTGCGGCGCGGCCTTCGTCAACGCGGTGGTCAGGAGCGATGCGCGGCTGCCGTTCGGCGGCACCAAGCGTTCGGGCTTCGGCCGCGAGCTGGCCGAGCACGGCATCCGCGAGTTCACCAACATCAAGACGATCTACGTGGCCTGAGCCGGTTTTCCGGTCGGCAGGGGACGTCGGCAGCTCGCGCCGCCGATGACACTGCACACCCGTAGGAGCGACTTCAGTCGCGATGGCTTTTCGCAGGGAAGCCCTGTTCGCGGCTGAAGCCGCTCCTACAAGGATTCTTGCAGCCGAAGGAGCGGCGCCGGTGGGCTCGGCGGCATCGCAGTACACCGGTAGGAGCGACTTCAGTCGCGATGGCTTTTCGCAGGGAAAGCCCCGTTCGCGGCTGAAGCCGCTCCTGCCGGGATTCCGTCAGCCGAACGGGTGGTCGATCGACGGGCTCTGCGGGGTCAGCAGTTCGGCGCCGTCGGCGGTGATGTGCAGGATGTCCTCCAGGCGCACGCCGAACCTGTCCGGGATGTAGATGCCGGGTTCGTCGCTGAAGGTCATGCCCGGTTCGAGCAGGTGCCTGTTGCCGCGGACCAGGTAGTCCCACTCGTGCATGTCCATGCCGATGCCGTGGCCGAGGCGGTGGCTGAAATAGGTGTAGTCCGGGCCGTAGCCGGCATCGACGATGACCTTGCGCGCGGCGGCGTCCAGCGCTTCCATCGCCACGCCGGGGCGTGCGGCCTGCAGCGCGCTGGTCTGTGCCTTCAGGACGATGTCGAAGACGCGGCGGATGTCGTCGCCCGCCTGGCCCAGCACCACGGTGCGGGTGATGTCGCTGGTGTAGCCATCGGCCCTGCAGCCGCCGTCGAAGATGACCGGCGTGCCTTCGGTGAGCCGCTGCGGCGCGTCCGAGCCGTGCGGCGAGGCGGTGTACTTGCCGATGTTGACGTCGGCGCTGCCGCGCAGGCCGGTACGCGCATAGGCCATGGCCACCAGCCCGGCGATGTCGTCCTCGGTCATGCCCGGCGCCAGCGCCTTCCACACGGCCTCGTACACCGCCAGCGTGGTCTGGTTGGCCAGGCGCATCAGCGCCAGTTCGGCCGGGCTCTTGATGCGCCGGCAGCCGGCGGTGACCGGCCAGGCATCGACGAAGGTGGCGTGGGGCAGGGCGTCCATGATGCCCTTGCTGCGGAAGAACGGCACGGTTTCCTCGATGCCGACCGTACCGTTGGTGGCGCCGAAACCGCGCAGCACCTGTGCGACCAGCGCATAGGGGTCCTCGTCTTCCTGCCAGCCGCGCACGTCGTTGCCGAGCTTGATCTGCTCCAGCGTGCGGCCGCGCTCGAACTCGGGCGTGACATAGACCGGCTCGCCCGAGCGCGGCAGGACCACGCCGGTCAGGCGCTCGCTGTTCCACCAGTGCATGCCGGTGAAGTAGGTCAGCGAGGTGCCCGCGCCGATGAATACCGCGTTGATCCCGTGTTCGTCCATCAGCTGCTGCGCCCGTGCCAGGCGCTGCCTGCGCTCGTCGGCACTGATGGGCACCACGCGGTGCGCGACCGGTTCGAGCGCGCGGATGGACTCGGGAAGCGCGGACGCCGTGCCGTCCGCCGTGGCGGCCAGTGCGGCGCCAGAGGGGCCGAGCAGCGGCAGGGCCGCGGCGCCGGCGGCCAGCGAACCGCGCAGGAAATGCCGGCGGCGGCTATCGAGGATGGCGTCGTTCTGCATGAAGTCCCCCGGAAGGCAGTGATGGGTTGGATGGCCGCGGGCGGCCGCGGCGGCGCGGGCCTACAGCCAGCCCGAGCGCTTGAACAGCCGGTACAGCACCCAGCAGACGGTGCCGACGACGACGATCAGCAGCGGGTAGCCATAGCGGTCGTCCAGTTCCGGCATGCCCTTGAAGTTCATGCCGTACCAGCTGGTGATCAGGGTTGGCGCGGCCAGCAGCGCCGCCCAGGCGCCGAGCCGCTTGACCGTCTCGCCCTGCGCCAGGGTGACCAGCGACAGGTTCACGCTCAGCGCGGTGCCGAGCATCTCGCGCAGGGTGTCGATGGCGTCGTTGACCCGCGCGGCATGGTCCTGCACGTCGCGCAGGTACAGCCGCGCCTCGTCGTTGAGCAGCTGCGCCGGGTTGCGCTGCAGCTGCGACAGCGCGTCCTGCAGCGGAGTGACCGCCAGCCGCATCTTGTTGAGCTCGCGCTTGAGGTCGTACAGGCGGATGACGGTACGGCGCCGGTAGTTCTCGGCGAAGATGTCCTTCTCCAGCGAATCCAGCGTGTCGCGGAAGCTGTCGGTGATCGGCAGGTAGTTGTCCACCACCGCGTCGAGCACCGCATACAGGCAGAACGAGGGCCCCAGCGCCACCAGGTCGTGTTCGCGTTCCAGCCGCGCGCGCACCGGCGCGTACGACAGCGAGGCGCCGTGGCGCACCGTCACCAGGTAACGCGGGCCGAGGAAGGCGTGGGTCTCGCCATAGCGGATGCGCTCCTCCACCACCTGCGCGGTGTGCACCACCACGAACAGCGAGTTGCCGTAGGTTTCCACCTTGGGCCGCTGGTGCGCCTTGCGCGTGTCCTCGATGGCCAGGTCGTGCAGGCCGAATTCGGCCTGCACCTTTTCCAGCACGGCGTCGTCGGGCTCGTACAGGCCGACCCAGACGAAGCCCCGGCTGCTGGCTTCGAGCACGTCGCTGATCGAATCCAGCGCGAGGTTGCGCAGCGTGCCGTCCTCGCCGTACCAGGTGCAGTTGATGACACAGGGCGGATTGGCGGGCGCTGCCGCGGGAGAATTGCCGACGTCCATGGCCGCATCCTGCCTCAGCGCGGGGAGGCCGCCAAGCCGCGGCGGCCCAGCACCAGGGCCAGCGCCAGGTGGACCGGCAGCAGCAACACGATCCACTGCATGTTGAACTGCGCCTGCAGCGACAGCCAGTGCAGCGGCAGCGACAGCGCGGCGATGGCGGCTACCGCCCACAGCAGCGCGCCGAACCCGCGGCCGGGCTGGCGCCCGCGCAGCAGCTGCCATGCACCCGGCAGCAGCGCCAGCGCCAGCGGGCTGAGCAGCAGCAGGTTGCGGTTGCCCCAGGCGGCGCGGTGTTCGCTCCAGCCCCACAGATAGGCCAGCAGCAGGCCGGCCAGGCCGCAGAACAGCCAGAAGGGCAGGGCCAGGCCGCCCAGCGCGCGGCGGTGGCGGCGCGCGGCGAACACCGCGCCGGCCAGCGCCAGGCCGATCAGCAGCCACGGCCACCAGGTGCGCTGGTATTCGGCCGGTTCCGGCGCCAGCCGCTGCGGCAGCAGTTCCTGTTCGGCCTGCACCAGCGGCCGCCCCTCGCTGTTGCGGACCTCGCGCAGGCCATCGGCCAGGCGCATCGGCACGAAGGCTTCCTGCCAGCGCGACAGCGGCTGGTCGGCCCACGGGCCGAGGCCGAGGTCGAAGCCCAGCCACATCCACGGCGACGGCGAGGCCAGCCGCACCGCCTCGCTGCGGTAGGAATTGCCCCGCGAGCGCCCGGCCAGCTGCGACTGCAGGCCGCCGCCCATGGTGCGGTCGAGCGCGTCGCGCACCATCGTCGAGCAGTTGGCGGTGAAGTAGTCGTAGCGGTAGCGCGCGTTCTCCGGGCGGGAGCGTTCGGCCAGGTCGTCGGCCAGCGCCCGCGCCTGTTGCGGCGGCAGGTCCAGCCACTGGATGGAAGCGCCGCGCCCGGCGTCGCGGTACTGCGCCAGGTCTTCGTCCAGCGGCAGCGCGACCAGGTAGTACATCATCCGCCCGCGCACGAAGTTGCCGATGAAGTCCGGCTCGGACGGGTCGAAGAAGCCGAAGTTGTAGGAGATGGCCGGGCCGCCGTCGGGATCGGCCACGACCAGGGCGTCGTGGCCGAAACGCTCGAAGAACACCTCGCCCGGCTGCATCGTCACCACGCCGATGCGCGGCGCGCGGGGCGCGGCGTCGCCGGCGGCAGGCACGGCCTGGGCCACGCCGGCCGCCAGCAGGCACAGCAGCGCGCACGCCAGCAGGCGTGCGAACAGGGAGGCCGGGCGCGGCAGCCGGGAAAGACGCGGGCCGGTCAAGCTTCGTCCTGCGCGTCGGGGGGCAGCACGGTGACGTGGAACGCCTGCACCCGCCGCGCATTGGCGCGCGCGACGCGGAACACGAAGCGGTCCAGGGCGAGTTCATCGCCGATCTCCGGCAGGTGGCCGATGGCCTCGGTGACCAGGCCGCCGATGGTGTCGTAGTCGTCGTCGGAGAAGTCCGCGCCGAAGCGCTCGTTGAAATCCTCGATCGCGGTGAGCGCATCGACCACGTAGCGGCCGTCGGCCTGGATGGCGATCTGCGCGGTGTGGTCCTCGGCCTCGTCGTGTTCGTCGTCGATCTGGCCGACGATCTGCTCCAGCACGTCCTCGATGGTGACCAGGCCGGCCACGCCGCCGTATTCGTCCACCACGATCGCCATGTGGTTGCGCGAAAGCCGGAACTCCTTGAGCAGCACGTTGAGCTTCTTGGACTCGGGGATCAGCACCGCCGGGCGCAGCAGCTCGCGGACGCTGGCATGGCTGTTGTCGGCGACCACGCCGCGCAGCAGGTCCTTGGCCAGCAGGATGCCGAGCACGTCGTCCTTGTTCTCGCCGTGCACGGGGAAGCGCGAATGGCCGGATTCGACCACCTGCTTCATCAGTTCCAGGAAGGGCTGCTCGACCGGCAGCGAGACCATCTGCGAGCGCGGGATCATGACATCGCCGACGGTCAGCTCGGCCACGGCGACGGCGCCTTCCATCATGCGCAGGGTATCGGCGGCGATCAGGCCGTCCTGCGCGGCCGTCTGCAGCACGGCCAGCAGCTCGTCGCGGGTATGGGGTTCGCCGGAGAAGGCCGCGCTCAGGCGTTCGAGCCAGCCGCGTTTCTTTTCGCCCTGCTCCGGGGCGGTACTACTGTCGTCTTCGGACATCTCTTCAATCAGGGCACCCGGCGGACCGGGCGGTGAGGGAAGTCTAGCAGGATGTCCGCGGCCGCCCGCTCAGGCCGGCGGCGTGTCCGTGGGGGTGCCCGGAGCCGCGGCCGGTGCCTCGTTTTCGGCCGGAAGGTCCAGGCTGTAGGTGCAGCCTGCCAACGTCTTGCCCGGGTGGGATTTGACGTTGGACACGCTCAGGATCACCGACTCGATCAGCGCCTCGCCGGTCCTGGCGTCGTTGACGTCGCGGCTGACCAGCTCGCGCCCGGCCATGAACTTGCCGTCGGCGTCGTAGCCGGTTTCCAGGCCCAGGGTTTTGGCCAGGGGGCGCGGGTCGGCCAGGTCGAGGATCGCCATGATGCTGGAGCCGGCCATGGCGATATGGTCGGCCGGGTGGCCGAATACGGTCACCGGCGTGTTCAGCATGTACTCGTTCATGAACAGGTTGCCCTGCGGCAGCGGCCGCCAGCCCAGCGCGACGGCCTTGAGCGGGTCGGCGGCGATCGGCGCCAGCGCGGTGAAATCGCTCACGCCCTGGCGGCATTCGATCAGCGCAGGCAGGTCGATGGCCGGATCGGCGAGTGCGGCGGTGGGCAGCGTGGCGGCGAGCAGCAGCGGGAACAGGCGGATCGTAGGCACGGGAACGGAGTTGTCCATTGGATGCGAAAAGGATCAGCGCACGGCCAGCCGTCGCCACAGCCAACCGCCGCCCCATCCCAGCAGACGCAGCGACAGAACCAGCGGGATGACCAGCAGCGTGCACAGCAGCAGGAGGTTCACCACTGCCAGCAGCGCCAGCAGGACGATGGACGTTCCGATCTGAAGGGTCAATGTTCCCAGCGCCGCGTAGAACCCGGGGGCCAGATACAGGTACAGGGCCGCCAGTGCGAATGCCAGGCCCAGCATGGGCGGGGATGCACGGAAGAACGGCATGGCGGCGACCGGGCGTCTGGCCAACAGGCTGGCGATCGCCCGCCAGCCCACGGGCGCCGTCAGCAGGGACAGGCCCGCACACCCCAGCGCGACCTGCAGATGCGCCTGGGGAGTCATCCGCGGGCCGAAGGCAGGGGAAAACAGCGACAGATAGCAGGTGGCCGCGAACGACATGCAGAACACGGCGCCGGCCAGCATGCGCAGGATGGATCCCATGCGCTGGCGCGGAGGCGGGGGCGGCGCGTGGTCGTTCATCCTGAATGCCTCGGCTGGCGGGTGTGGCGCCATTGAATGCCGAATCGACGCCGGCTTCAACCGAGGGCCGGAAGCACCGTCAGTGCTCGCCGGCGTAGGGATCGGCGATGCCCAGGTCGGCCAGGATCTCGCGTTCGAGCTGTTCCATCGCCTCGGCCTCCTTGTCGTCCTCGTGGTCCCAGCCGAGCAGGTGCAGCACGCCGTGCACGGTCAGGTGCGCGTAGTGGGCATTGAGCGGCTTGCGCTGCTCCGCGGCCTCGCGCGCCACCACCGGCGCGCAGATCACCAGGTCGCCTAGCAGCGGGAACTTGACGCCCTTGGGCAGGCCCTCAGGAACTTCCGCGGGGAAGCTGAGCACGTTGGTCGCGTAGTCCTTCCCCCGGTAGTGGCGGTTCAGCGACCGGCCCTCCCTGGCATCGACAACGCGGATGGCCAGGTCGGCCTCGCGGATGCGTCCCTTCAGCGCGGCGGCGACCCAGCGCCGGAAACTCACCGCCGCCGGCAGGCCGGCGCGGGGCAGGGCGTAGCTGACGGCGACATCGAGACGGACGGGGCCCTTGGTCATGGCAGGTTCCAGCGATCAGGCGGTGCGGAGGCGCACAGTATCGCGCGCAAGCCGGTTCACTGCGACTTCCATTCGTCCGCGTCGAAGGCGATTTCGACGATTTCGGCCGTGGCGCGCTGGTCCGCGATGCCCGCGTCCTCGACGGACGAATGGCAGTTGTTGCCCGTGAGCAGGGTGAGCTGGCGGACCAGCTGCACCACGCTCTGCTCCGGCGTCGCGTCGGTGGAAACATGCAGGGTGCCGCCTGTGCAGCCGCCGACATTGGCTACCTGCAGGGCCGGGACCAGCAGGCGTGCGGCACGGTCGCTCAGTGCGTTGAATTCATCAGGCGAAATACGCGCCTGGGCGGCCGTGGCACGCAGCTTGAAGTAGTAGAGCTGCTTGTAGAACAGGTAGCCGTTGGAATACATGGGCCAGTCGTGGGGCGGCAGGCGCATGCCCAGTTGCAGCTTCTGGCCGACGAGCTGCCCGGCTTCGGCCTTCGCCCTGCGTACCGCCGCGTCCACGTCGTTGGCGGGCTGGCCGTCGTGCGCCTCCGGCGGCGGCAGCGGGAACCTGTCCTGCTGCAACTCGCGCAGCTGCGTGTAAGTGCCCTGTTCGTCGGCAAGCCGCAGATCGCGGCGGAAGGCGTCCATGCCCTCCCGGACCGCCGTGTCCTGGGCCATCCGTCCGGCGGGGTAGACGTAGACGTCGAAGCGGATTTCCTGATGGTCCTTCAGCGCATAGCGGAAGCCGGCGCCCGCATGTTTCCGCGCCGGATCGAAGGTGTGTTGTTCGAGCACGAAATCGTCCACCTGCCTTGGGGCGACCAGGTAGCTGGTTTCGATGTAGGCGCGCGTGTCTTTCTTCTTTGCGGCCGCCGGGACGCTGGCGGCGACAGCCAGGGCACCCAGCAGGGCAGACAGCAGACGGAAACGGGACATGGCACCTCCTGTGCGGTTCGGTGCCGGCAGTGTAGGCGCCTTACTCCGCCCCGGGGTTGACCCGCTGCAGGTCGCGGCGGTCGTAGGCGCTGACGATGCGCGCCACCAGCGGGTGGCGGACCACGTCGCGCGATTCGAAGAAGGTGAAGCTCACGCCCTCGACGTCGCGCAGCACCTCGATGGCGTCGCGCAGGCCGGATTTGACGTGCTTGGGCAGGTCGGTCTGGGTGAGGTCGCCGGTGACCACCGCGGTGGAGCCGAAGCCCAGGCGGGTCAGGAACATCTTCATCTGCTCGATGGTGGTGTTCTGCGCCTCGTCCAGGATCACGAAGGCGTCGTTGAGCGTGCGTCCGCGCATATAGGCCAGCGGCGCGATCTCGATGACGTTCTTCTCCAGCAGCTTGGCGACCTTCTCCACGCCGAGCATTTCGTACAGCGCGTCGTAAAGCGGGCGCAGGTAGGGGTCGACCTTCTGGGTGAGGTCGCCGGGCAGGAAGCCCAGCTTCTCGCCGGCTTCCACCGCCGGGCGCACCAGGATCAGGCGCTGCACGCGCGATTCGTTCAGCGCTTCCACCGCCATGGCCACGGCCAGGAAGGTCTTGCCGGTACCGGCCGGGCCGATGCCGAAGTTGATGTCGTGGGTGGCGATCTGGTGCAGGTAGCGCGACTGGTTCTGGCCACGGCCGCGTACGGTGCCGCGCTTGACCTTGATCGCCACGTCCTGCGCCTCGTAGGCGCGCCCGGCCACCTGCTCGACATTGGCGCGGCTCAGCAGCAGGTGGATGGCATGGCTGTCCAGCGTGGTGTCGGCGGCTTCCTCGTAGAGCGCCTTGAGCAGCCTTTCGGCCTCGCCCGCGGTCCGGCCCGGCCCGCTGACGCGGAACACGTTGCCACGATTGGCGATCTGCACGCCCAGGCGCAGTTCGATCTGGCGCAGGTTCTCGTCGAAGGGACCGGCGAGGTTGGCCAGCCGCTCGTTGTCGGCCGGGTCGAGGGTGAAGTCGCGTTGGGTGGTGGCGGTCATTTCTGCAGCGGTTGCGGCGCGGGAGGGGGGCCTGCCCGGGGGCGGGAAGAGTACCGCCGCGACCGTGCATCCACCAGCGTGGGCGATGGCCCGGGTTCTCCACAGGCCATGTGGATGCGGGTGCGGCGAAGCTGTGGATATCCTGCCGCGGGCCTTGCCATGGCGGCGTGTACGCAGGGCTGGCCAGAAAATCACCATGCGCCCGGCGCGGCCATGGATAATCGTGCGCGGCGGGTTGCCGCCGTGGCCGCGCGGTGTTTCCCGGCACGGCGGCGACGGCGTCGGGCCACGGGAGTCGGGCATGAGGAAGAGCCGGGACATGAACAGGCGTATCGGGATGATGGGGCTGGCGCTGGGCATCGTCATGGCGGCCACCGGCTGCCGGCACGAACCCGAGCCGCTGCTGGGCACGCTGGAGTGGGACCGCATCAGCCTGCCGGCGCCGGCCTCCGAGCGGATCGTCGCGCTGGACGTGCGCGAGGGCGACCAGGTCCGTGCCGGCACCCGCCTGCTGCGGCTGGAACCCGAACGCGTCCGCTCGCAGCTGCAGAGCGCGCAGGCGCAGGCCAGCCAGCGCGAGCAGTCGCTGCGCGAACTGATCAACGGGCCGCGCCGCGAGCAGGTCGCGCAGGCGCAGGCGCAGCTGGCGGCCGCGCAGGCACGGGCGCGCGATGCCAGCGCCTATTACGCGCGGCTGCAGCCACTGGGCCACCGGCAGCTGGTGGCGGCGGCCGATGTCGACCGCGCCCGCGCGGCGGCCGACGATGCCCGGGCGCAGGTGCGCACCGCGCAGCAGGCGCTGCTGGAACTGCGCAACGGCACGCGTGCGGAGGAGATCGCCCAGGGGGAGGCGGCGCTGCAGGCGGCGCAGGCCGGCGCGGCGGTGCAGGCGGTCAACCTGGAACGGCTGGACATCGTCGCCCCGCGCGACGGCCGCATCGACAGCCTGCCGTACAAGGCCGGCGACCAGGCGCCGGTCGGCGCCACCCTGGCGATCATGCTGGTCGGGCAGGCGCCTTATGCGCGCATCTACGTGCCGGCATCGGTGCGCCAGCGCATCGCCATCGGCCAGACCCTGCCGGTCACGGTGGCCGGCGGCGACACGGTGTACCAGGGGCGGGTGCGGATGATCCGCAGCGAACCGGTGTTCACCCCGTACTACGCTCTGTCCGGCAGCGATGCCGAACGGCTGAGCTACCTGGCCGAAGTACAGCTGCCGGCCAGCGCCAATGGCCAGCCGGTGGGCGCGCCGGTGCAGGTGCGGCTGGCGGACGCCACGCATGAATGAGGCCGGCGCTGCCGCGGGCGGGCTGGCGATCCGCGCGCGTTCGCTGGGCAAATGCTTCGGCGGATTCGCCGCGGTCGACGGCATCGACCTGGACGTGCCGCGCGCGCAGGTCTACGGCTTCCTCGGCCCGAACGGCTCGGGCAAGTCCACCACCATCCGCATGCTGTGCGGCCTGCTCACCCCGAGCGCGGGCGAAATCGAGGTGCTCGGCCTGTCGATCCCGCGCCAGGCCGAGGAGCTGCGCCGCCACATCGGCTACATGACCCAGCGCTTCTCGCTGTACGAAGACCTGAGCGTGCGCGAGAACCTGATGTTTCTGGCGACGGTGCAGGGCCTGCCGCGCGCGCGCCGGGTGCCGCGGGTGGAGGAACTGCTGCAGGCCTATGGCCTGGGCGACCTGCAGCGGCAACCGGCCGGCACGCTCAGCGGCGGGCAGAAGCAGCGCCTGGCCCTGGCCTGCGCGGTGGTGCACTCACCGCAGCTGCTGCTGCTCGACGAACCGACCAGCGCGGTCGACCCCGAGTCGCGCCGCGACTTCTGGGAAAAGCTGTTTGACCTGGCCGACGCCGGCACCACCCTGCTGGTCTCCACCCACTACATGGACGAGGCCGAGCGCTGCCATCGCATCGCCATCCTCGACCACGGCCGGCTGGTGGCCGACGGCAGCCCCGCCGAACTGACCGGCCGCCTGCGCGGACGCACCCTGGGCGTGCGCAGCGGCGCGCTGCGCCAGGCGCAGAAGCGGCTGCACGCGGTGGAGGGCGTGCTGTCGGTGGCGCAGGTGGGCAACGCGCTGCGCGTGCTGTGCGCGCCCGGCCACGGCGATCCCGGCGCGGTGGCCGCGGCCCTGCGCCGGGACGGCCTGCAGGCCGAAGTGGAGCGCATCGAGCCCAGCCTGGAAGACGTATTCGTCGCCGCCACGCGTCGCGGGGCAGGGGCGGCGGCATGAAGCTGGCGCAGGTCTACGCCGTCATGATCAAGGAGCTGCGGCAGATGGCGCGCGACCGCATGACCCTGGCGATGATGATCGGCATCCCCACGCTGCAGCTGCTGCTGTTCGGTTATGCCATCAACCTGGACGTACGCCACCTGCCGGCGGCGGTCGCCGACCAGGCCGACACCGCCGGCTCGCGCGCGCTGGTGCAGGACATGCTGTCCACCGGCGTGATCGAACCGGTGGCGGCGGCGCGCACGCCGCAGGAACTGCAGGCGCTGATCCGCGCCGGGCGCATCGAGGTCGGCATCGTGGTGCCGCCGGATTTCGAGCGCCGCCTGGACGAGGGCCGCGAGGTGATGCAGGTGATCGTGGACGGCGCCGATACCTCGGTGCAGGCCGCGGCGCGGCAGCTGGCGCAGATGCCGCTGGATGGCCGCCTGTCCACCGCGCACGCCGGCGCGCGGATCGGCGTGCTGCCGCTGTACAACCCGCAGCGGCAGTCGGCCATCAACGTGGTGCCGGGGCTGATCGGGGTGATCCTCACCATGACCCTGGTGATGTTCACCGCCATGGCCATCGTGCGCGAACGCGAGCGCGGCAACCTGGAGATGCTGATCACCACGCCGGTGTCCAGCGCCGAGCTGATGCTGGGCAAGGTGCTGCCCTACATCGGCGTGGGGCTGGTGCAGACCAGCCTGATCCTGCTGCTCGGCGCCTGGTTGTTCGAGGTGCCGGTCGCCGGCGGCCTGCTGCCGGTCTACGCGGTATCGATGCTGCTGATCGTCGCCAACCTCAGCCTCGGCCTGCTGATTTCCACCGCCGCCCGGTCGCAGTTCCAGGCGATGCAGATGACCTTCTTCCTGTTCCTGCCGTCCATGCTGCTGTCCGGCTTCATGTTCCCGTTCGACGGCATGCCGCGGCCGGCGCAGTGGCTGGCCGAGGTGCTGCCGCTGACGCATTTCATGCGACTGATCCGCGGGGTGATGCTGCGCGGGGCCACATTGCCGGAACTGTGGCCCGACGCGCTGGCGCTGGCCGGCTTCAGCGTGGCGATGATGGCGCTGGCGATCCTGCGCTTCCGCAAGCGGCTGGATTGAGGGGCGCCGGCGGCGGCCGGCGCCGCCGGTTCAGGCCGCGTCGGTCACCACGCGCCCGCGCAGCGAATTGGTCAGCGCCTCGGTGATGACCACGTCGACGAACTGGCCGATCAGCCGCTTCGGGCCGGGGAAGTTCACCGAGCGCATGTTCTCGGTCTTGCCGGTCAGCTCGTTGTCGTCCTTGCGCGAGGTGCCTTCGACCAGCACGGTCTGCACGCTGCCCACCATCCGCCTGGAGATGCCGGCGGCGTAGTCGTTGATGTGCGCCTGCAGGCGCGACAGGCGCGCATGCTTCTCGGCCTCGGAGGTGGTGTCCTCCAGGTCGGCGGCCGGCGTGCCGGGGCGGCGCGAGTAGATGAAGGAGAAGCTCTGGTCGAAACCCACGTCCTCGATCAGCTTCATGGTCTTCTCGAAATCGGCCTCGGTCTCGCCGGGGAAGCCGACGATGAAGTCCGAGCTGATCGAGATGTCCGGGCGCACCGCGCGCAGCTTGCGGATCCTGGCCTTGAACTCGAGCGCGGTGTAGCCGCGCTTCATCGCGCTGAGGATGCGGTCGCTGCCGGCCTGCACCGGCAGGTGCAGGTAGTTGGCCAGCTTGGGCACGTCGCGGTAGGCGTCCACCAGCGAGTCGGAGAACTCCAGCGGGTGCGAAGTGGTGAAGCGGATGCGGCCGATGCCGTCGATCTCGGCGATGGTGCGGATCAGCAGGCCGAGGTCAGCGAATTCGCCATCGCCGTAAGGCCCGCGATAGGCATTGACGTTCTGGCCGAGCAGGTTGATCTCGCGCACGCCCTGCGCGGCCAGCTGCGCGCATTCGACCACCACGTCCTCGAACGGGCGGCTGACCTCGGTGCCGCGGGTGTAGGGCACCACGCAGAACGAGCAGTACTTGGAACAGCCTTCCATGATCGACACGAAGGCCGACGGGCCCTCGGCACGCGGCTCGGGCAGGCGGTCGAACTTCTCGATCTCGGGGAAGCTGATGTCCACCTGCGGCCGGTTCTGCTCGCGGCGGGCGCGGATCAGCTCGGGCAGG
>Ga0206118_100614_pt1 | contig 14753 bp, 13 predicted proteins | sample 3A20Ametagenome_FD_177999 | JGI IMG/M metagenome (GOLD analysis project Ga0206118, IMG submission 177999) | Enriched microbial communities from leaf-cutter ant dump, University of Wisconsin, Madison, United States - 3A20A | ecosystem: Environmental > Terrestrial > Nest > Insects nest > Nest dump... | reverse complement strand
TCCCGTCAAGGCATCGACGAGTTGGCTTGGGCGGAACCGAGAGGAGGGCTGCATCTCTGGCTCGTGCTGCCTCCGGGACTGGACGGAGAGGCGTTGCTGCGGGGGGCATGGCTGAAAGGCGTTATTTTCCAACCGGGGGCTCCGTTCTTTACGAAAGATCCGAAGCCGAACACCGTCAGAATTACCCACGCCTTCGCCGACGAGCGGCAGATCCGTCAGGGAGTGGCAAGGCTGGCCGAGAGCATTGAAGAGTTTACGGGGCGCTGGTCCCGCAATTAATGCAGCTCGGCGGACGCGTAGAGGCGCTCGTTATTCTCGGCAACCGTACGATAAGCCAATCGATAGCCGGGGTCGCTCAGACAAACCCCGGTTTTCCCATGGAACGTCCAGAAGTGCAGCGGGCAATAGAAGATGTCCTCATGCGGACGTACGTCTCCCCCCGCATGGGGACAGACGGCCATCAGCAGCCGATATTCCCCTTCGGGGTCGCGGACAAGCCAATAGGGCGAGCCTTCTACCGTTATCTCCGCCGGCAAGGAGGCATAGAGAGACGAAGGACCGAGGTCGAACGGATACCGCTCTTCATTCATGGGGATGCCGCTCCTTCCGCGCGTTCTTCCGACGGGGCCGCCGCATACGCGCTTGCCCACGGAAACTGCTGGGCCCACACACGCGTCACTTCCCCGTATTCCTCCAAAGCCGCCGTCCCCGCGTCCGTCACTTCGTATACGCCTTTGGCAATTTTTCTGAACCAACCGTAGTGGTTGTCGCGCAGAAACGTGCCGGCATTCGGGCAGTTCGTCCAATCCCGGACTTGGCGGGGAGCGGAGGGACCGTGGCAGGCGAGCGCAAGCGCGCACTGGATCGCCTTCTCCCTGTATGCGGTAACGAGCTTTCGCTTCGAGCTGCCTCCGACGTTGTAGTCACCGCTCCGCGCATTGAACTCCTTGAGCAGCCTATTGGCTTTGGCCTTGCTTCTTCCTCTCGGCTGGAGGCTGTAGAGCTCTCCCGTCTCCGCTGCCGTCACGGAGGGGGGCAGTGAGACGGGGACGGGAGAGGCGCGGCGGGTTTCCGCAGGTTCGCACCAGACGTCAACGACGGGCGATTTCGTACGATAGAAAGTGACGGTCATAAAGCCCAGGTTCAGCCTTCTGCATAGATGAGTGATCTCGTTGAAGCGTTGGTTGTGCGCCCCTTTCTTCACGCGGTTCCTCTCCACGGCGAGCCAGACGGACGCTCCGGTCTTCTGGCGGTCTATTCCTTGCAGGAGCAGCGGCAGCGTGAACGTTTTTTTCATCTCGACGATCGTAGGGACGGGATCGCCTTCTTCTTCGGGACGGTAGGCGACCAGATCGCAGCCGCGAATTTCCGCTTTGACTTCGTACCCTCGGGAGGCGAAGAAGCTTTTGACCGGCGGGTACAATTCGGTTTCCAATTTGACGGCCAAGGCGAAATCTCCTCCTGTTCAGAGCTTCGTGTTCTCGATTTATCGCCATTATAGCACACGGGACATAGGGTTTTAGCCATGACAACGAATGTCAGGTCAAATTCGTCCCTCTCCCCGCATAAGAATATATTACGTCAAGTTCAGAGTAGAGAAAGCTGCGAGGAGGAAGCGGCATGGACATCTTCAGTCGGATCTCAGAGTATCGGGCCGAGAGTGAGAAGCTAAGCTGGTCGGGGACTTTTCGGGATTACATCGACATTCTTCGCCGCGACAATTCTCCGGCGATGACCGCTCACGCCCGGGTTTACGATATGATCGTGTCCCACGGGGTGGAAGAGTCGAGCGGAAGCAAAAAATACAAGTTTTTCAACTCGGAGATTTTTGGCTTGGACCAGACGATGGAAAAGCTGGTGGAGGAGTATTTCCACTCCGCCGCCAGAAGACTTGACGTGCGCAAAAGGATTTTGCTGCTCATGGGACCCGTCAGCGGGGGCAAATCGACGATCGTAACGCTGCTTAAGAAAGGGCTCGAACAGTATTCCAGAACGTCGAGGGGAGCCGTCTACGCGATCAAGGGCTGTCCGATGCAGGAAGATCCTCTGCACCTGATTCCCGACGAGCTTCGCCCGGAGATCGAGAAGGAGCTGGGCGTAAGGATCGAAGGCGACTTGTGTCCGTCCTGCCAGATGAGGCTGAAGACGGAGTTCGGCAACGACATCGAGAAGGTGCCGATCGAGCGCGTACTGATCTCGGAGAAAAACCGCGTCGGCATCGGCACGTTCAGTCCGTCCGATCCGAAGTCACAGGACATCGCGGATTTGACCGGGAGCATCGACTTCTCGACGATTACGGAATACGGCTCGGAATCCGATCCGCGGGCTTACCGTTTCGACGGAGAGCTGAACAAGGCGAACCGGGGCTTGATGGAGTTCCAGGAAATGCTCAAGTGCGACGAGAAGTTTCTGTGGAATCTGCTCTCGCTGACGCAGGAGGGCAACTTCAAGGCGGGCAGGTTCGCGCTCATAAGCGCGGACGAGATGATCATCGCCCACACGAACGAATCGGAGTACAAGGCGTTCATCTCGAACAAGAAGAACGAAGCGCTGCAGTCGCGGATGATCGTCATGCCGATTCCGTACAATCTGAAGGTATCCGAGGAAGAGAAGATTTACACGAAGCTGATCGGCCAGTCGGACATGAGCCACATTCACATCGCGCCGCATGCGTTGAGGGCCGCCGCGATCTTCTCGATTCTGACCCGTCTCAAGGAATCGAAGAAGCAAGGGATGGATCTGATTAAAAAGATGCGGATGTACGACGGCGAAGAGGTGGAAGGCTACAAGGAAGCCGATCTGAAGGAGATGCAGAACGAGTTCAGCGAGGAAGGGATGTCCGGCATCGATCCGCGCTACGTCATCAACCGGATCTCAAGCGCGTTGATCAAGCACGACCTGCCGTGCATTAACGCCCTGGACGTATTGCGCGCGCTTAAGGAAGGTCTCGACCAGCATCCTTCGATTACGAGGGAGGAGCGAGAGAAGTATCTGAACTACATCTCCGTCGCGCGCAAGGAGTACGACAATCTGGCGAAGAAGGAAATTCAGAAGGCGTTCGTCTACTCGTTCGAGGAGTCGGCCCGTACGTTGTTCGAGAACTATCTCGACAACATCGAAGCCTATTGCAACTGGTCCAAGATCAAAGATCCGCTGACCGGCGAAGAGATGGACCCGGACGAAAGGCTGATGCGTTCGATCGAGGAGCAGATCGGCGTGTCGGAGAACGCGAAGAAAGCGTTTCGCGAAGAAATTCTTATCCGCCTGTCGGCGTACTCCCGCAAGGGCAAGAAGTTCGACTACAGCATGCACGACCGGCTTCGCGAGGCGATCGAGAAGAAGCTGTTCACCGATCTGAAGGACATCGTGAAAATTACGACTTCGACGAAGACGCCCGACGAGAGCCAGCTTAAGCGCATCAACGAGGTGACAAAGCGGCTTATCGACGAGCATCACTACTGCCCGGTCTGCGCGAACGAGCTGCTGCGTTATGTCGGCAGTCTGCTGAATCGCTAAGCGATCGCAAAAAGCATTCTCAAGCGTATTGGCTTGAGGATGCTTTTTCTCTTATCCCGCATCTGCCGGGATTTTACAAAAAAGGGCCTTGCACTAGGGTAAGTCTATGAGGTTGTACATATGCTATAGCAATCGTTAGAGGGGAGTGATTGCAATGCCGGTATTTGATGACGTCTTGGTTACGGGCAGTCAGACGATTCAGAACGATCTGCAAGTGAACGGCAATCAGACGATCCAGAACAGTCTGCTTATCAACGGGAACCAGACGATCATGAACAGTATTCATGTCAATGGCAGCCACAGCGTCTCTAACCATCTGGGAGTTGGGGGAGAGGTTACCGCAGGGGGCAGCGTGAAGGCGAACTTCCGTCTGGGCGTCAACCAGCAGGCGTTTTCCCCCGTTGCGGCGCCGATTCTTGGTCAAGTGCGTTATTTTACCCCCAGCGTAGCCAATCAACCCGGTCTCGTGCTCAAAGGTACGGACGGACTGGACTACGTGCTCTTCGTCGACACGACAGGAGGGACAATCAACCTGGGGATCCAGAGACTGTAACCCGCTTGCTGCCTGAAGCTTTGAGAGCTTGCTTGACCGCATCCAGATATTGATAGCCGTATTGCTTGTCGGGTTCCAGATAGGCTCCTTCGGCCCATTCGTTCCATGCGTTGATAAAGACGAACTCGCTGTCGAACAGGCGGTTCGCTCTCTCGAGCTGGCGCGTCAAATAATGGGCGAATTTGCCGGGCGAGGCTCCCAGGCAGCTTTGTCCGCGAGGCCCGATGCGGGGCGTATTGTCCCAGTTGACGAAAGCCCCGGGGTAGATCTTCTCTCCCGCGCGCCGATGCGAGCGGTTGAGAATGGACAGCCATACCTGATCGTAATCGATGACCAGATGTTTCTGCTTTTCCATTTCTATATACGTCCAGAATTTGTCTGCAAAATGATTGGCGAACGTATAATGCGGCTCGAATTCCAGACTTGCGTCGAAGCCTTCCTGACGGGGAATCGGGAAGCCTCCGAGCGTACGCACCGTATACACGCCGGCCAGACCGTTCTGCCTCGCCAGCCGGTTCCAGAAGCTCAGCATCTCCTCGCATCGGGGAATGATGCCGGGACGATAAATAATAAACAAAGGCTTATCTTCAACTCTAATGTAACGGGGATCGAGGAAGGCGGGCAGCAAGTCGTTGAAGTGCTGCTCCCACTCGGTCTCGTTCCCGTAATTTTGCGGCATCAGCACATGATGATCCCCGCCGTCCCATCTGCGTGTCCACGGCTCGTTCGCCCACGACAGGCAGAACGGCAAGTCCGGCTCGCCCAGCTTCAACACTTCGTTAAACGGCTTCTCCAGCAGCCGCTTGCCGCTGAACCAGTAATGATAGTAACAGAAGCCGTAGATTCCATAATGCTTGGCAACATTCGCTTGCCAGGCGCGCGCGGAAGGCAGGGACAGGTCGTAGTAGTAATCCCCGTATGGCTCCTTGGGCTGGAAGTGCTCGGAATACAAGGGGAGCGCTTTGCGAGTATTGGTCCATTCCGTAAAGCCTTCTCCCCACCAATGATCGTTCTCCGGAATACGATGGAATTGCGGGAGCAAGAAGGCGATGAGTTTCAGCTTGAATACCTCCTTTAAGGGGGCGGACTCTAACGTTGGAGCACAACGTGAAGCAGCTTCAGCGCGATTTGAAGGTAAGAGAAATCGTAATGGCTTCCCCAGAGCGCCTTGCTGGAAACCATACGCATTTGCTCGATTCTGTCCTCATAGCCGTGTATTCTTTCGATGAGCTCGGCAGGGGTTGAGAAGGTTACGATGTGTTGATTGGGCTGCATGTAGGCGTGCAAACCGGGATGATCCGGCGCAAGCTGGAAAACGCCGCAAGCGGCTATTTCGAATACGCGCTGCTGCACCGGACTGAAATTCAGAACGAATCTCGCTCCGTTATAGTAATTGTCCATGGCGTCCAAGTCCCGGATCGGCTCGATTCGTTCGTCCGTTCCTTTGTAATCGGTCGCTCGAATTCGACAGTCTTTGCGAGAGTGAAGCAGGTTCAATAAGGCGTCCAGGAAGGCTTCAGGAACGTTGCCTATGAGCAGATAATCCGAGCGGTACGCGTCTGCTACGGTTTTCGGGAAATAGCGGGCCCGATCCGCCGCAAAGGGCAAATAATGCACTTTGGCGAAGCCTTGCTTCTGGTAGAGGGGGACATGAGCCAGGCTTTGCGTCATTACGTGCTGAAACAAGGATACATAGGGATGAATCCACTCGGCTTGAGAGAAGGCGTCCGAGAGCCAGACCGCTTTGACGGCCGGCTTGGCGGCGGGAAGAGAGCCGAGCCGCTCCAGACACTGGGCGGAACAGGGCAATTCCCCGGGAAGAACCAGAATAATGTCGGGCTCGAAAAGCTCGATGGAAGCGGAGAGAAGCTGGCTGGGACGCATGAGATTCGCCTCTCGGGTCAGCAAGCGCAAGTTCTCCAGAAGCTGTTGCTCCGTTCTCCACATGGCGTCGTTCTCTTGCAGCGAGACGACTAGCGCCTTGATCTGCTTTAATTCGAGCGGACGCTGGTAGGTCGTGTGCATGACGCGGTTGAGAACCGGAACCGGAGTCGGCGACGGCTGCTGCTGCGGCTGAAGCTGCTCGATATGATTCATCTGGCGAATATCGTTAATGACTCGAACGGCGAGTCTGGTGATCAGCCGCTGGGTTTGAGGAGGGATTTTGGCCGAGGGGGACGGCTTGCGCAGACTACGCTTCCGAGACTTCAAGCTTTCTTCCTCCCGTCTTCTCATTTTCTGCGATTATGTTATGTCGGGGGAAGGCGTCAGCCACCTGTCAGTTGTCCCAAAAACGGCAAAAAGGGCTTAGGCGAGAAGAGGGGAGCCGCAGCTCCCCGAAGAGGAGAAAGTGAGAGATTACGGCTTCAAAGCCTGAACGAGCTTCTTCAACAAGGTGCCGTTGAAGTCCTGGCTGATCTCCCACGCGACGGCGCCCCCGAGCCCCTTGGTTTTGATGTAACCGGCTTTATAAGAGATCGATTCGGGATCTTCGTAAGTGATGAAGGACCCTGTCGCTTTCTGGTACAGCCATGGAACTTTGGCGACGTCGTCCCAATAGCGGACAAAACCGCTGCCGCCGATCCAGCCCTGTTTCTCCAAATTCCCGAACTCGTGAACACCCTTCGCCACAACTCCGTCGGACAAGCCTTGGCAAGCTTGCGAGAGCCCGCTGCCGGTCACCGCGCATCCGCTCCATCCCCGTCCGTAGAAAGGAATACCCAGTACGAGCTTGCTCGGGGAGACGCCTGCTTGGAGGAAAAAGTTGACCGTATCGTTCGCGCTCGCTCCGGAAGTTGCGGGCCGCTTCGGATCCGAGTACAGGGGAGCATGGTGGTTGGCAGTCTTCTCCCAGCTTCCATGATAATCGTAGGTCATCAAGTTGATCCAATCGACGATAGCCGCGACCTTATCCATCTCCGTGTTGGCGACATAGCTTGATGAAGCTCCGGAGGCAATCGTCAGCAAGTACGGTTTGCCGTCTTGGTTGCGCGCCTCGTCCAGCTTGTTTCTCAGCTCTTGCAGCAGCAGAGTAAAGTTCTTCTTGTCTTCCGGTCGCGTCCGATTCGAGGCCAGACCTCCGGACACCGGGTATTCCCAGTCGAGGTCGATACCGTCGAATCCGTGTTCCCGAATGAAACGCACGGCGCTTTCCGCGAACTTGGTTCTCGCTGCCGCGGTCAGGGCGACGTCGGAGAATTGGCCGGACCAGCTCCAACCGCCTACGCTGATCAAAGCTTGTAATGCCGGGTTCTCCTTCTTGATCTGCTTCAGCTCGGCGAAGTTAACGCGATCCGCCGCAGCGTCGCCCGCTACGACCTCGCCTCCCCGAATGTTGGCGAACGCATAGTTGAGATGGGTGATTCCGGACAGGGAGAAGCGAGGCAGGCCGAGCTTCTGGTAGGAGGCCCAGTACGGATAGTAGGCGACGATTCGATACGGTGGAGCCGCCGGTTTTGTTCCCGAAGCGGTCAAGGCGACCGTATTCGAGGAAGCGGACCAGATGACTTGCAAACCTAATAGAGTAGAAACGGGACGTACGGGCAGAAACAGCGTCGAGTTAGAGAGAATTGGCGCGTGAGAGAGCGACAGCTTGCTCCCGTTGAGCGAGGCTGCGGTTTTTCCGACCTCCATGTCGATGACTGTGCCCGCTCGGAACAGCTTAAACTTGGTTTTGTCCAGCCATTGAACCTGCAATCCGACGGCATTCAGAAGAGGTCGCGCTTGAACGTATGTAGCGCCGTTCTTGGAGAAAGGGGCGGCTTGGAACGCGATTTTGGCGCCGTTGTATGTAACTTGGATCTCGCTTCCAGCGTTTCCTGGAGGCATCGGAATAAGCAATACGGCAAGAATAACGGTCAGCAGGGCAGTACGAAGACAAACTCGATGTCGATTCAATAGAAAAATCCTCCCATGTCGATCGATGCCAAGGCGGCGCGAGCCCGATAGAAACAAAGCTCGCTGCTACCTATTTTCCGGAATGGGAGGATTCTCGTAAATATTAAAATAATGGATAGAGAGGAATTACGCGCTTATTTCCGGAAGGTATACCTTGAAAGTAGTCAGCCCTTCCCCCTCGTCGGACACCAGGTCCAACGAGCCTTTGTAGTGCTTGACCCGCTCTTGGACGATGGCCAGTCCGAGCCCGCTATGTCCTTCCCCCTTCGTCGTATACCCCGGTTTGAAAATAAGCTGTCGATCGTGCGCCGTTAACGACCGGCCGCGATTGGATACTTGAAGTTCGATCGATCCGTCTTCCAAGACGCGAATAGAGGCGAAGACGCTTCGCTCCTGCTGCGGGAGGTTCATGGCTTCGTCGAACGCGTTGTCTACAAGATTGCCCATGATTTTGATAATGTCGATCACTTTAACCGTCGTTTCGCCGGTATCCCACTTGGCGGGGAGTTCGTAGGTAAACTCGATGCCTTTGCCGATCGATACTGCCGTCTTCGCTTGAATGAAGGCCGCCAGCGCCGGAGAAGAATGATGAACGATGTCGCTCACGTCCCGGGTCTCCTTGACCAGATCTCCCACATAGGTTTTCAACTGCTCCGTTCGACCCATCTGCACCATCGTATGGATCACTTGGACGTGATTCAGAAAGTCATGCCTCTGCCCGCGAATTGACGTAAACATATCGTTAATGTCGTCGATATACACCTCTTGCGTCGACTTGGCCGCTTGCTCTCTCGTCCTTACGAGCAGGCGGATGATGGAGACCAGGGCTAGGAGGCTGACTAGGATGGTGAGGTAGATAATAATAGCATTAAGTAACAAGTTATGCTTTTCCGGAGTGAAAAGCATGAGTTGCAATACTCCTAGAAGGATGAACTGTAGACTGATAAACACACTAACCATCGTGAGCGGTCTACGTTCCTTTTCCATAATAATTGAGAAGATTTTTTTAGCAGAAGGCAGATTTCTCTTGCGTATGACTTTTGAGGCTAGTAGTAGAATTAGTAATTCAGGATATACGACAGTGATGATTTGATAGAGGTGTTCGCGAATCATATCAGAGTGAGAGGAAATACCTAGTACGTATATTGCAGCACTGAGCGTGATCATATCCATTACAACACTTAAGATTAGAGAGAAAAGCATGAGATAGAATTTCAATTTAAGTTTGATCTCTTTGAATATCACTATTAGTAAAATAAATCCAGCTGTAACCGTGTTAATGAGATGAAGGTGCAAGGGAAGAACAAGAATCAGGATATCAGTATATATCGAATGAATAACAGCTAAAACCAAAATTCGTTTTATTAGCTGTGGCGGACGATTTTCTAAGAAGGAAAAGCAGAACACCCAGTAAACAAAAGTTTGGGGGAAGGAAACCAAGAGATTTAATCGTAGAAAATCTATGATATCGAACAACTGATATCTTCCTCTCGCGTTTAATGTAGAGAAAATAACATATAGCTTCTATTTATTTTTGGAATAAAGAGGGTACAAATCAACAATAGTATGGAGGTAACAGTAATAATACAAGTAATTGGGAATTTAATCCATGAAAAAAGAGAATTATGGTACATTTTAATCATATTTTATAGGTCCTACTAAAGGCAAAATAATATTATTTATTCATGTTTTTTGCTAAAATAGAACTAGCGTCAAATCCGTATTGTCAATGAGTTGGAGGCTATCCCGATGCAGTTTATTCAGTTCATATTAGCTTCTATGCTTGAGTACGTTACTTTTTCGACATTTGCAATGGTCTTATTCCGTTTTTCGGTTAAAGAACATCTAGCTAAATTTCTGCTCTCATCTTTTATTCTTGCATTGGTGTCGAATACACTTCAAGTTGAATCTTTACAAAATATATCGCCCTTGATAAATGTCTTCTTTTTGATCTTTTTATTGTCCATCATTTTAAGAATAAGATTGTTTCATTCAATGATAATGGTTGTAATCTCGTATCTTACATATACACTGATACAATGGTTGCTTCTTACTATATTTATAAAGATGGGTTTGTTTGAAGAAATTAAACCTTATACGTTTGCCGGCTACTTCTTACAGGCAGCATCAGCCTTTGTTTTAGTGTTGATTTCTCTGTTTATTCACTACACTAATGGAGGATTCAGTTATATTAGGTCCAGCAGCCGTTTCTTTAAAGAAGAGTTCAAAGGTAACCGATTATTTTTAATTACATTAATAGTATCTTTGATTGTAGTATTCGCAGTAAATGGAATGTATATCGGTTCTGTAGTTCTTCCACTATATTTTTATAGCATTTCTATAATCATATTATTAATTCTAGTGATACTAATTTATTTTTCAGTTCGGAAGGATAACACCTATGATAAATAAATTATCATTAGGAATTGCAACCTATCTTAAACAAATAGATAACGACAATACTCCTAGTATTGACGTTATGAAATATGCATTGTATATTATTTTACACAATATAATTACTATTATTTCCATAGTTCTGATTGCTTTTGTATTACAAGAACCTATATCGACTTTGATTGCTTTGGCGTACTTTATGGTACTGCGTTTCTTTGCGGGCGGGTATCATCTACATTCATCAACGTGGTGTACCATACTATCCATTACCTTTGTTTGCGTTGCCCCATTTATTGAATTGAGTATGGTATGGATCATTATTGTGAATGCGATTGCAGTGATCCTACTAGCGATTTACTCTCCCAGGAATTTTAAGGGGTACGCTCGAATTCCTGAAAAATACTATCCTATTATGAAAGTTGTCGCGATTGCTATAGGAAGCAGTAACTTCATCTGGCTAGATTCTTCGTTGGCCGCCATACTGATTCTGCAGAGTGCATTACTTTTACCCCCAGAGAAAGGAGGCGAACAGGCGTGAAGAAAAAGTTGTTGGTTCCTATTGCAAAACTTTTGGGTTTATTTGCAGTATTGTTTGTTAGTACGGCATGTTTGTGGATCATGCATCGTCCAGAAATACCAGACGAATTGAGGAAGTAAGAAGTAATTAATGAAAACCAAAAGGGGATGATTTCATGTCTAACCAAATCCGCCTACTGGATCGCGATGGGAATCCATGTGTTGTTAACGTTGAGGATTTAATCGCGATTAAACCTACGTCGGATGGTCCCGAGTTTTATACGAAGGACAACATGTATTTCTATCCCACCACGCTTGAAGAACTACTTGTCCTGTTTAAGGATCTGGGCTTCGAACGTCTGGACCGCACTAATGTCGTAAACATGAACCACGTGAAGGCTTTTGATCCAAAGGCTCGAAAAGTTTACTTTGAGCAGCCGTGGACTAATGACAGCAAATTTGCTACCGTGTCGGAAGCGAATGTTAGTAAGGTGCAACATCTGGCTAAAGAAGAGGAAGTTAGTTATCAGACTAAATCTATCCTAAGGCCGTCGTTGTTCTGGAAGAAGTGAACTGCATATCAGCCGTAAGGAAACAAAAGCCAAACCTCCGAGGTTTGGTTTTTTATTTGAACGGATTTAAAGGCGGTATGGTCAGTTTGATAATCAACCGAAGGGCTCATTATCTTTTAACTGAATTGGGGTTTCTCAAACGTGTACGGAAGATGAGCTATTATCGTTTTCCATTTCAAAGAAGCCATTCGTTCGAATGGCTCTTTGAGTTTTTACTCTCTAATCTAGCCTTGTCTTGTTTGAAATCGTCAAGTCTGAACTGCGTTCGATACTGAGTTTCGATCCGGTGAATGAATATAGAAATTGATTATTTTCTCGAGCATCAAGTTCTATATCCATTCTAGAATAAATTTCTTTTGGTTCTTCATTAAGATTATTCTCATTCAAGATCATCGAAAAGGTTCCACTACTGGGGATTCCATTATCCATTTTGTTCTGCCAAACTAATCCCGAAAAAACGGTTGTTATAGGGACATTGTAATCTCTATCCTCAAAATGAATGACTCCCGTATCTGAGTTCGATCTAATGGCTTCATTGCTATTTGAAGCCAAAGAAAATCCCAACAGTGGCGCTAGGTTTAAAATATTTGATGTGTTCAAGTTTTGCTCGAACGAACCAATGATTAAGTAACCCATTTTGTTGTTTTCAAGCGTTTTTTCCGAAATGATGGTGTACAGATTAATTGTATTTTGATTTGTCGTATTCTCTGTTTTAATATTATTCGACATATATTTACTTTTATTTTCATCCCAAACATAATGTTTCTTTGCCACAGAAACGCTTACTACTCTTGCTTCCATTAATAAAGCTGTCCAATCGCTCAATAATTGTTTTGATGCATCGGGGAATAAGTCTTGCAATGATTTCCCCTCTATGCTAACAAATGTTTGTTGATACACATGATCTTCATGTTCAAGCCCTACCTTTTCGTCCTTACAATTCGTTAAAAAGATAATAATTAAAACAAATGATAATAATCGTTTTTTCAATATTTAGTGCACCTCCTCATGGAATATAGACGACAAACATTTCTGTTTGTCGTCTATATTTATGCTAGTACGTAAAATCAGTATATGCTGGTATTGTATTCACTTTTGTAGTAGTTGTCCAACCAATGCTGAACCCACCACCAGTTGCGCTTAGCGAAAGACCTAAACTTGAGACTTTATTGGTATCATATGATTGATTGTATTGTGCGATCGCATTTGCAATATTCCCTGCATTAGTAGTATTTTTAATTATACTTACGGCAAATGATCCGCTTTCAGCATACCAGTTGCTCGCAGGCCATGTTTTGTCTATTGCTTCATTAAACTCCCAACCTACACCAGCATTTGGAGTTAAAGTTACAACCGCAGGATAAATGTCCCCCTTATTGTAGTGGACTACGCCCGAAGTAGAATTTTGTTTGATAGCTAAACCTCCATGCCATCCAATTACAAATGCATCTACACTCTTTCCAGCATCGAGAGTTGGTGTGTTATTCCATTGAAAAGATCCACCCAAGAGCCATTCTGTAGGATATGAAGAACCTCCAACAGTTTTTGCCGTTGTAACGTACACTGTGATTCCATAGTTAGTATTGCTGCCTACTCCCATAGTTCCAATTTGGCCTTTGGCAGCATTTTGTTTAACCTGCCCTACCGTCATTGGTACAAGTTTATTGTCACTATCTTTTTGATAAAACATTTCCGTTTTTTGAACTTTAACTATTGTATATCCCTCATATAATCTTTCCCAGTCGGATTGTAGTTTAGGACTAGCTTCTGGAAATAATGTAGCCATATCTAGACCTGAAGAGCTCTCGAAATTCTCTATATTTCTGTAGATTTGATCATTATTTGGAGCTGCGCTAACTGTGGCTGAAAGGGCCATTAGTGCTATAAGCAAAAGACTAATTAATTTTAGTACAGATTTACTCAAAATGATCATCCTCCTACTTACAATTTATCGTTGGCCAACTGAATCAGGAATTCCTAAATTAATTATAAAAAAGTAAAATTATTGAATAAAGACAAAAAGGTCCTTATTTAGCAAGTTCTTTTTTACTGATTTTTCGTAATAATTTGATGATAAAACGGAAGTTTTCCAATTTAATGTCGGAAAAAGTCGTGTTCCTTATCTGTTATTTATATCGACTACGAACAATATCGAAAACCTTTATCCAAAGCTCGAACTTTCTGTGTCGAGATGGAAACAAGGCACAATTTTAGAATGATAACTTATGCTGATGCAGTCGCTTACGCCCTTCGACAGCTTCAAGACTCGTGGAACGTACGACCAAAACCGATAGGTCTGTCCATAAAGTTCTCTCCGAAAGGCTAGCAGCTTGTAAGAGGAACTGTCCCGGTCTTGTGCCATAACGCCGATCTCCTGCCAAGCATCGGGTTTCTGAGGTCGGCGTACGGCTCGTCACTGGAGGTGATCGGGAACAGGTAATAATTTTATAGTTAAAATCTATCAATGATATAATTTCTATATATTTCAACAATGAAGAGAAAGATGCTATAACTTGATTATCGACCTTGATAAGGAGTGGAATGGTATGGCGAATACGCAGAAGATCCATTGGCAAGCGGACGGATACGATGAAACGATGAGCTTCGTGTCCCGGTACGGCGAAGATTTGATCGACTGGCTGAAGCCGGAGGAAGGGGAGACGATCGTCGATTATGGGTGTGGGACAGGAGACCTGGCTGCGGCGATTGCGGAGAAAGGGGCGAACGTATACGGCTTTGATATTTCCCCGGAAATGGTCGAAAGGGCGCGCAAGAAATATCCGGATATTCGATTCCGGTGCGTGGACGGGATGGACTGGCGAGCGGATTTCGAATACGATGCCGTCTTCAGCAACGCGGCGCTGCATTGGATGAAGGACCCCGAGGCGGCAATTCGCAGCTTCCTGTCGGGACTGCGGACCGGAGGGAGATTCGTCGCGGAATTCGGAGGCGCAGGGAACGTGCAGGCGATCGTGTCTGCGACCAGGCAGACATTGCAAGAGGAGGGGGCGGAGGATCGGTTCGTGATGCCTTGGTATTTTCCGTCGATCGGAGAGTACGCTTCGTTGTTGGAGAAGCATGGAATGGAGGTGCGGACGGCGTTTCTGCTGGATCGGCCGACTCTGCTCGAGAAAGGCGAAGCCGGCATGAGAGATTGGATTGAAATGTTCGGAACGGCGATGTTCCCGGACGCCGCGCCTGCTAAAGCCGAGCGTTGGATTCGGAAGGCGGCGGATAAATTAACGGACACACTCTACGATGGCAACCGCTGGACGGCGGATTACCGAAGATTGCGCATCATCGCG
>Ga0206118_100613_pt1 | contig 14764 bp, 13 predicted proteins | sample 3A20Ametagenome_FD_177999 | JGI IMG/M metagenome (GOLD analysis project Ga0206118, IMG submission 177999) | Enriched microbial communities from leaf-cutter ant dump, University of Wisconsin, Madison, United States - 3A20A | ecosystem: Environmental > Terrestrial > Nest > Insects nest > Nest dump... | reverse complement strand
TGTTCATCTACCGCGACGAGTACTACAACAAGGAAAACTCGCCGGACAAGGGCCTGGCCGAGATCATCATCGGCAAGCACCGCGGCGGCCCGACCGGCTCGTGCAAGCTCAAGTTCTTCGGCGAATACACCCGCTTCGACAACCTCAGCCACGACAGCATCGGCGCATTCGAGTAATGCTTCGCCGTTCTTCAGCCGATGCAGGGATGATCTGAGGTAGTGCCGGCCAGCGGCCAGCGCTCAAAAGCCCCTCTCCCATCGGGAGAGGGGTTGGGGTGAGGGGCGATGGAGTCCCGATGGTTCCCCATCATGGACTCCGTTCGCCCATCCGCCCTTCGGGCACCTCGCTCCGCGTCCCGGCCCGGCGCAGCGCGCCGGGCGTTCAGGCGTGTGCGAGCCGATGGCTCGCAAGCAACACGCCTTCACCCCGTAGGGAGAAGGGGAAATCCCATGCCGCCGTGGTTGCGGCCCATCAACGCCGCAGCGCCGCCACCACCAGCCGGAACGCCGGCGAGGGCTGCCGGCGGCTGGGGTAGTACAGGTGATAGCCGGGGAACGGCGGACACCAGTTCCCGAGTACCTGTACCAGCCGGCCTTCGGCGATGTGCGGCGCGAACTCGTCCTCCGGCAGGAAGGCCACGCCCAGCCCGTCGAGCGCCGCGGCCACGATGTGGTGGCTGGCGGAGAACGTCACCTGTCCGTCCACGCGCACGTTCTGCTGGCGGCCGCCACGCTCGAATTCCCAGACGTACAGGCCGCCGTGGGTGGGGAAGCGGATGTTGATGCAGCGATGTTCGAGCAGGTCGCGCGGGGCCTTCGGCGGCGGATGCGCGGCCCAATAGCCGGGCGAGGCCACCGCCGCCATGCGCAGGCGCGGGCCGATCGGCACGGCCACCATGTCCTTATCGATCTCCTCGCCCAGCCGCACGCCGGCGTCGAAGCGGTCGGCCACGATGTCGCGCAGGCCGTAGCTGACGTCGAACTCGATGTGGACATCCGGGTATTCGTGCATCAACGGCGTGAGCCGGGGCAGCAGCACGGTGCGCAGCACGTGGTCGCCGCTGGTGATGCGCACGGTGCCTGCGGGCTTGTCGCGCAGTTCGGTGACTGCCTCCAGTTCGGCCTCGATCTCGTCGAAGCGGTGGCCCAACGTGCGCAGCAGGCGTTCACCGGCGGGCGTGGTGGAGACGCTGCGGGTGGTGCGGGTGAGCAGGCGGATGTCCAAGCGTGCTTCCAGCCCGCTGATCGCCTGGCTGACCGCCGACTGGGTAAGCCCCAGCCGTGCCGCCGCGCGGGTGAAGCTGCCCTCGCGCGCCACGGTGACGAAGGCGAGCAGGTCGTTGAGGTCGGTTCTGGCCATGTCTGCATTCTGCCAGCTCGATTGATAAGCATTGCTGATAGATGCATTCACCAATAAGTACCTAGTCGCCGGAAAGTGCCGGCGGCAAGCTGTCTCCCCACACGGTGCCCCGGATTGCTGGTGCCGCCCGCACAACGGAGAACCCCATGAACGCATCCCTTCCCCGGAATATGAGCCTCGACGGCACGGTCGCCCGCAGGCGGTTCCTGCAGGGGGCCGTGCTTGCCGGCATGGGAGGGCTCCTTGGCGGACCAGCGGGCGCGGCAACTCCCCGTTCCGCGGAGAGCGCCGGCCTGCGACTGACGCAGGAGTGGGACAAGGTTTTCCCACGAAGCGCGAATGTCGGGCACCGGAAGGTCACGTTCGAGAACCGCTACGGCATCACCCTGGCCGCCGACCTGTACCTGCCGAAGAGGCGCGACGGCATGCTGCCGGCGATTGCCGTCGGCGGCCCGTTCGGCGCGGTGAAGGAGCAGTCTTCCGGCCTGTATGCGCAAACGATGGCCGAGCGCGGCTTCGTCACGCTGGCGTTCGATGCCTCCCATACCGGCGAGAGCGGCGGCATGCCGCGCAATGTCGCCTCGCCGGACATCAACACCGAGGATTTCAGCGCGGCGGTGGATTTCATCGGCCTGCTGCCGGAAGTGGACCGCGAGCGCATCGGCATCATCGGCATTTGCGGCTGGGGTGGCATGGCGTTGAACGCGGCGGCGGTGGACAAGCGGGTCAAGGCCGTCGTCGCCAGCACGATGTACGACATGAGCCGGGTCATGTCCAAGGGCTACGACGACGGCATGACCGGCGAACAACGCATGCAGGCACTGGAACACCTGGGCCGGCAGCGCTGGCAGGATGCGGAAAACGGCGCACCCGCCTACCAGCCGCCGTACAACGCGCTGAAAGGCGGCGAGGCCCGGTTCCTTGTCGATTACGCCGACTACTACATGACGCCGCGCGGCTACCACCCGCGGGCGGTCAACTCCGGCAATGCGTGGACAGTCACCACGCCACTGTCGTTCATGAACATGCCGCTGCTCACCTGCATCGCGGAAATCTCGCCGCGCCCGGTGCTGTTCGTGCATGGAGCGAACGCGCATTCGCGCTATTTCAGCGAAACCGCCCATGCCGCCGCCGCGGAGCCGAAGGAGTTGCTGATCGTCGAAGGTGCCAGCCACGTCGACCTGTACGACCGGATGGACAGGATTCCGTTCGACAAGCTGGCTGCCTTCTTCGACCAGCACCTGGCGCAAGTGGCTGGCCCGTGACTGCTCCTGCCACGGACACCACGCCATCCACGGCCGCCGTCGATGCACGCCCGGCGCATTGGGGCGGCGTGTTCGCGATGACGCTGTGCGTGTTCGCGTTGATCGCCTCGGAGTTCATGCCGGTGAGCCTGCTCACGCCGCTGGCCGCCGAACTGCGGGTCAGCGAAGGGTTGGCGGGGCAGGGCATCGCCATTTCCGGCGCATTCGCGGTGCTGGCGGGTTTGTCGATCTCCACGCTGGCCGGCGGCATGGATCGCAAGCGGCTGTTGCTCGGGCTGGCCGCGGCGATGGCCATGTCGGGGGCCATCGTTGCGCTGGCGTCGAGTTACCTGGTCTACATGATCGGCCGTGCGTTGATCGGCGTGGTGATCGGCGGCTTCTGGTCGATGTCGGCGGCTACCGCGATGCGCCTGGTGCCGGCGGCACAGGTGCCGCGCGCCTTGGCCATCTTCAATGGCGGCAATGCGCTGGCCACGGTGATCGCCGCGCCGCTGGGCGCATGGCTGGGATCGGCCATTGGCTGGCGCGGCGCGTTCTTCTGCCTGGTGCCGGTGGCGTTGCTGGCACTGGCATGGCAGTGGTTCAGCCTGCCGGCGATGCGGCCGGAACCGCGTGCGGTGGGTGCGGGCAACCCACTGGTGCTGCTCAAGCGCGGACGGGTTGCCTTCGGCATGGCCGCATGCGGTGCTTTCTTCATGGGGCAGTTCGCCCTGTTCACCTACGTGCGGCCCTTTCTGGAAACGGTCGTGCGGGTGGAGGTGGCCACGCTGTCGCTGATTTTGCTTGGCATGGGCGTGGCCGGGTTCATCGGCACCGCATGCATTGGCCGCTTCCTTGGACGCAGCCTGTATCGCACCCTGATAGCCATTCCGTTGCTGATGGCGGTCATCGCGCTGGCGTTGATCGTCGGTGGCACGTGGGTTGCCGCGGCGGCGGCCCTGCTCGGCTTGTGGGGATTGCTGGCCACCGCCGCTCCCGTGGGCTGGTGGAGCTGGGTGGCGCAAACCCTGCCACGCGATGCCGAGGCCGGCGGCGGGCTGATGGTGGCGGTGATCCAGCTGGCCATTGCATTGGGCGCTACCCTGGGCGGCGTGCTGTTCGATGCACTGGGCTACCGCAGCGTCTTCGTGGCCAGTGCGGCGGTGTTGTCATGCGCGGCTTGCCTGGCGTGGCTGACCTCGCGGATGGAAGTGCGGACATGAAATGCCGGATCCGTGAATGCAGGGCATGGGGAACAATGCATGGCGCGAGCCTGCTGCTTGGCCTGTTCCTGCCGGGCGGCTGCAATGCGGCTGCGCCCGCGTCACCCGCCGCCGCCATCGTTCCCGGCAACCCGGAGGAAACGCGCATGTGGATGAGCGTCGGCGAACACCGTTTCACCATCACCCTGGAGGACAACGACGCGGCCCACGCCTTCGCCGCATTGCTGCCCTTGGCCCTGGACATGGCCGAACTCAACGGCAACGAGAAACATGCCAGCCTGCCCGAACCGCTGCCCGCGAATGCGAGCCGGCCCGGCACGATCCGCGGCGGCGACCTGATGCTGTACGGCACGGACACGCTGGTCGTGTTCTACCTGACGTTCCGTTCGTCGTACCCGTACACTCGCCTTGGCCGCGTGGACGATCCCGCCGGCCTGGCGCAGGCGCTCGGGCGGCGCGGCGTGCGGGTGGTTTTTCCCGCGAATCCCGAAGACGGGGCCGCTCCGGCCCGAAGCAGAGGACAGACACCATGACGATCAAAGCCTGGGGCGCACGCGCGGGCGACCAGCCTCTCCAGCCCCTCGACATCACCCGGCGCGCGCCGGGCGCGCATGACGTGCGCATCGATATCGCCTATTGCGGGGTCTGCCATTCGGACATCCACCAAGTGCGTTCGGAATGGGCCGGCACCCTGTACCCCTGCGTGCCGGGTCACGAGATCGTCGGCCGGGTGGCGGCGGTGGGGGCGCAGGTGACGGATTTCCGGATCGGCGACCTGGTCGGCGTCGGCTGCATCGTCGACAGCTGCAGGCAGTGCGCCGACTGCGGGGAAGGGCTGGAAAACTATTGCGACCACATGGTCGGCACCTACAACGGCCCGACCGCGGATGCGCCCGGCCACACGCTGGGCGGCTACTCGCAGCAGATCGTCGTGCACGAACGCTACGTGCTGCGCATCCGCCACCCCGAGGCGCAGCTGGCGGCGGTGGCGCCGCTGCTGTGCGCCGGCATCACCACGTGGTCGCCGCTGCGCCACTGGCAGGTGGGGCCGGGGCACACGGTGGGCGTGGTCGGCATCGGCGGCCTCGGCCACATGGGCATCAAGCTGGCGCATGCGCTGGGCGCGCACGTGGTGGCCTTCACCACGTCCGAATCCAAGCGCGGGGCGGCCCGGGCGCTGGGCGCGGACGACGTGGTCGTCTCGCGCAATGCCGAGGAAATGAAGGCGCAGCGCAGGCGCCTGGATTTCATCCTCAACACGGTGGCCATGCCGCACGACCTGGATGCCTTGCTGGCGCTGCTCAAGCGCGACGGCACGATGGCGCTGGTTGGTGCGCCGGCCACGCCGCACCCGTCGCCCAACGTGTTCAACCTGATCATGAAGCGCCGTGCCATCGCCGGCTCGATGATCGGCGGCATCCCCGAGACGCAGGAAATGCTGGATTTCTGCGCCGGACACGGCATCGTCGCCGACATCGAGCTGATCCGCGCCGACGAGATCAACGCGGCCTACGAGCGCATGCTGAAGGGTGACGTGAAGTACCGCTTCGTCATCGACAACGCCAGCATGGCGGGATGAGTCGGGGATTCCTTCTCCCTCCGGGAGAAGGTGCCCCGCAGGGGCGGATGAGGGGCGAGCGAAGTCCATGATGGTTAACCATCTGGACTACGTTTACCCCTCACCCCAACCTCCGCTCCGCGCCCCGGCCCACGCCAGCGGCGTGGGCGCTCAACCGCACGCGCGCCAGTGGCGCGCAAACCGTGCGCCCCTCGCCCCGATGGGAGAGGGGCTAATTGCTCAAGCCGCCTTCTTCGCCGCCAATTGCCGCAACACGTACTGCAACAACCCACCATTGCGGAAGTATTCGACTTCCTTCGGCGTCAGCAGCAACACATGGGCCTGGAAGCTGTTGCGGGTGCCATCGGCGCGGGTGGCGGTGACGGTGGCGAGCTTGGCCTTGCCATCGTCCAGCCCGGTGACGTCGAAGCTTTCGGTGCCGTCCAGCCCCAGCGTCTGCGCGTTCTCGCCGGCCTGGAACTGCAGCGGCAGCACGCCCATGCCGACCAGGTTGGAGCGGTGGATGCGCTCGAAGCTCTCGGCGATCACCGCCTTCACCCCGAGCAGGTTGGTGCCCTTGGCCGCCCAGTCGCGGCTGGAGCCGGTGCCGTATTCCTTGCCGGCGATGACCACCAGCGGCACGCCGTCGGCCTTGTACTTCATCGCCGCGTCGTAGATGGACATCTTCTGCGGCGGCTGCACGCCGAAGTACAGCGTGTTGCCGCCTTCCTCGCCGCCGAAGAACAGGTTCTTGATGCGGATGTTGGCGAAGGTGCCGCGCACCATCACGTCGTCGTTGCCGCGCCGTGAGCCATAGCTGTTGAAGTCGGCCGGCTGCACGCCGCGCGACTGCAGGAAGCGGCCGGCCGGCGAGTCCTTCTTGATGTTGCCGGCCGGGGAGATGTGGTCGGTGGTGATCGAGTCGCCGAACAGGCCCAGCACGCGCGCGCCGAAGATGTCGCCGATGCTGCCGACCTGCATGGTCATGCCGTCGAAGTAGGGCGGGTTCTTGATGTAGGTCGAGTCCGCGTTCCACTGGTAGGCCTGGCCTTCCGGCGATTCGATCCGTGCCCAGCGGCTGTCGCCCTTGAACACGTCGGCATAGTTCTGCTTGAACATCTCCGGGCCGATGGTGGCGGCGATGACGTCGCCGATCTCCTTGCTGCTCGGCCAGATGTCGCGCAGGTACACCGGCTGGCCGTCGCTGCCGGTGCCCAGCGGCTCGCGGGTCAGGTCGATGTCGGTGGTGCCGGCCAGCGCATAGGCCACCACCAGTGGCGGGCTGGCCAGGTAGTTCATCTTCACTTCGGGGTGGATGCGGCCCTCGAAGTTGCGGTTGCCCGACAGCACCGAGGTCACCACCAGGTCGCCGGCGGCGATGCCGGCGCTGACCTCCAGCGGCAGCGGGCCGGAGTTGCCGATGCAGGTGGTGCAGCCGTAGCCGACCACGTAGAAACCGACCTTCTCCAGCTCGTCCAGCAGCCCGGCCTTGGTCAGGTAGTCGGTGACCACGCGCGAGCCCGGCCCGAGCGAGGTCTTGACCCAGGGCTGGCGCTTCAGCCCGCGCGCGGCGGCGTTGCGCGCCAGTAGCCCGGCGCCGACCATCACCGCCGGGTTGGAGGTGTTGGTGCAGGAGGTGATGGCGGCGATCACCACGGCACCGTCCTTGAGCTTGATCGGCTGGCCGTCGATCTCGATGTGGGCCACGCCCTTGCTCAGGCCGTCGTTGCCCACCGCCGCGGTGCCGCCCTCGGCGATGAAGTCGGCCACCTCCGGGCTGCGCCTGTCGCGCGCGGCCGCCAGCGGGGCCACCGCCTGGCGGTAGGCCTGCTTCATGTCGCCCAGCAGCACCCGGTCCTGCGGGCGCTTGGGGCCGGCCAGCGAAGGCTGCACCTCGCCCATGTCCAGCTCCAGCGCGGCGCTGTACTGCGCGTGCGGGCTGTCGGGCGTATGCCACAGGCCCTGCGCCCGGGCATAGGCTTCCACCAGCGCGATCTGCTCCTCGCTGCGGCCGGACAGGCGCAGGTAGTTCAGCGATTCGGCGTCGATCGGGAAGATGCCGCAGGTGGCGCCGTACTCCGGCGCCATGTTGCCGATGGTGGCGCGGTCGGCCAGCGGCAGGTGCTGCAGGCCGTCGCCGTAGAACTCGACGAACTTGCCGACCACGCCCAGCTCGCGCAGCATCTGGGTGACGGTGAGCACCAGGTCGGTGGCGGTGGCGCCTTCGGGCAGCCTGCCGGTCAGCTTGAAGCCGACCACCTGCGGGATCAGCATCGACGAGGGCTGGCCGAGCATCGCCGCCTCGGCCTCGATGCCGCCCACGCCCCAGCCGAGCACGCCGATGCCGTTGATCATGGTGGTGTGCGAGTCGGTGCCGAACACGGTGTCCGGGAACGCCCACAGCGTGCCGTCAACCTCCCGCTCCATCACCACGCGGGCGAGGTTCTCCAGGTTCACCTGGTGCACGATGCCGGTGTTCGGCGGCACCACCTTGAAGTTGCCGAACGCCTTCTGGCCCCAGCGCAGGAAGCTGTAGCGCTCGCGGTTGCGCTCGAATTCGATCTTGCCGTTGAGGTCCAGCGCGTCGGCACGGCCGAACACGTCCACCTGCACCGAGTGGTCGATGACCAGTTCGGACGGGATCAGCGGGTTGATCTGCTCGGCGTCGCCGCCGAGCTTGACCACCGCGTCGCGCATCGCCGCCAGGTCCACCACGCAGGGCACGCCGGTGAAGTCCTGCAACACCACGCGCGCCGGCATGAAGGCGATCTCGGTATCCGGCTCGGCGGCGGGGTTCCAGCGCGCCACCGCCTCGATGTGCTCCGGCCCGACGGTGATGCCGCCGTCCTCGTGCCGGAGCAGGTTCTCCAGCAGGATCTTCATCGACCAGGGCAGGTGGGAGATGTCGAACCGTTCGCCCAGCTTGGGCAGGCTGGCATAGGCGTAGGCCTTGCCGTTGACGTGCAGCTGGCTGCGGGTGGAGAACGTGTCGCTCATGGCGGGCTCCTTGTCGTGGGTGGCTTGCGGCGGCCGTCGCGGCCGCTGACGCTGGCAACGGGGCGCGGGCCCCGTCCATCAACCGGTGGTTCGAGTATGGACGAATCCACCGGCGTGGCGCGCATCGCGCTGGCGCCAGCTTATGCACCGGTATGTTGCAGGAGCGTCATGGGGGGGCGAGCCCCGCTCCCCTCGGGGCGAGGGCCGCACGGTTTGCGCGCCACTGGCGCGTATGCGGTCGAGCGTCCACGCCGCTGGCGTGGGCCGGGGCGCGGAGCGGGGGGGAGAGGGTTGGAGCGAAGCCCCAATGATGTTTGGCGACACGAGGCCTCGCCCGCACCCTCATCCGGCGCTGCGCGCCACCTTCTCCCGGAGGGAGAAGGGCAAAGCGGCGGGTCGGCGCGCTTACCTGCCGCGCCCGAACAGCATGCCGATGCCGACCACGACCAGCAGCGCCGGCCACCAGGTGGCCAGCATCGCGCCGATGTTGCCGTTGATCCAGCCCAGGTTCTTGGCCAGGAAGAACAGGCCGACGATGATCAGGATCAGTGCGGCAATCAGGTTGGAGCGCATCGGCGTGCAGGTCCGTGGTTGGAGTGGCGGCTATCGTAGCCGCTGCCGCCAGATTTCGACACGCTCGGCCAGCACGCCGGAGTCCAGGCGCTGCGCCGGGCCGCTGCCCCATACCGGGCCGGGCCAGGCGGCGTCGCCCTCGTGGCGGCCGACCAGGTGCACGTGCAGCTGCCGCACGATGTTGCCGAGCGCGCCGATGTTGAGCTTGGTGACGTTCGGCTTCTGCTTCAGGTGCCGGGAAATCTGGTCGATCTCGGCCAGCAGCAGGCGTTGCTGGCCGCCGTCCAGGTCGATCCACTCGCTGGCCCCGGCCACGCGTGGCACCAGCACGATCCACGGGAAGCGGCCGTCGTTCATCAGCCGGATCTGGGACAGCGGGCCGTCGGCGACCAACACGCTGTCGGCGGCAAGGCGGGTATCAAGCTCGAAATCGGACGTCACGGCTTCGGTCATCGCAGGTTCTCTTCGAGGAAGGCCAGGGTGCGTTCGCGCGCCAGGTCGGCGCTCGGGGCGTGGTAGTGCGAGCCGACCTCGCGGTTGAAGGCGTGGTCGGCCGGATAGACATATACCGGCATTGCCGGTTGCTTTTCACGATGCGCTGCAACGGCGGCCGCCGGGATGGAGGGGTCGAGCTCGCCGAAATGGAAGATGGCCGGGGCCTTGAACGGGGTATCGAGGAAGGGCACGTTGCGCGCGCCGTAGTAGCTGGCCGAGGGCAGGCCCAGCCGCTGCGCGGCGAGCAGGGCGATGGTGCCGCCCCAGCAATAGCCCACGGTGCCGACCTTGCCGTACCCGGCCAGCGCGCGGGCGGCGGCGTCCACGATGTCCACCGCGCGGTCCACGCCGAGTTCGTCCACCAGCGCCTTGCCGCGGGCGGTGCCGGCGGCGTCGTAATCCAGTTCCAGCCCCGGTGCGAGCGGGTCGAAGAACGCCGGCGCCAGCACCGCGTAGCCGGCGGCGGCGTATTGCCCGGCGACATGGCGGATGTGGGCGTTGGCGCCGAAGATTTCCTGTATCACCACCAGCCCGGCGCGGGGCGTGGCGTCGGGCAGGGCCTGCCAGGCGCGGACCGGGCCGTGTGGGGTGTCGAGGGTGATCCACTGGGACATGGCGGTTTCCTTGCGAGGTGGTGAGGGCTCGAGCCTACCTGTAGAAGCAGCCGCAGGAGCGAGGTGAGTCGCGACCGAAGTTTTCCCGGTAAAGCCCGGTCGCGACTGACGTCGCTCCTGCAAGGCGTTTTCGGGCAGGTTCGGGCAGGCATGGGGAGCGTTCAGGCGCATGCGGCCAGCCCGGTATAATCGCCGCGCTTCCGGCCCCAGGTCATTCCGATCCCCGGCCCCCAGAACCGCAGAACCCATGTCCCAGCTGAACCCCAAAGTCGGCTTCGTCAGCCTTGGCTGCCCGAAAGCCTTGGTCGATTCCGAGCGCATCCTTACCCAGTTGCGGGTGGAGGGCTACGACATCGTGCCGTCCTATGACGCGGCCGACGTGGTGGTGGTCAACACCTGCGGCTTCATCGACTCGGCGGTGGCCGAATCGCTGGACGCCATCGGCGAGGCGATGAACGAGAACGGCAAGGTCATCGTCACCGGCTGCCTGGGCAAGAAGGGGGACATGATCCGCGCGCATTACCCGGACGTGCTGTCCGTCTCCGGCCCGCAGGACTACACGACGGTGATGGAGGCGGTGCATGCGGCACTGCCGCCGAAGCACGACCCGTTCGTGGACATCGTCCCCGATTACGGCATCAAGCTGACCCCGCGCCATTACGCCTACCTGAAGATTTCCGAAGGCTGCAACCACCGTTGCAGCTTCTGCATCATCCCGTCGATGCGCGGCGACCTCGTCTCGCGCCCGGTCGATGACGTGCTGCGCGAGGCCGAGCGGCTGGTCAAAGGTGGCGTGCGCGAGCTGCTGGTGGTGTCGCAGGACACCTCGGCCTACGGCGTGGACCGCAAATACGCACCGGGTACATGGCAGGGCAAGGAATACGCCACGCGCATGAAGGCGCTGTGCGAAGGGCTGGGCGAGCTGGATGCGTGGACGCGCCTGCACTACGTCTACCCGTACCCGCACGTCGATGACGTCGTGCCGCTGATGGCCGAAGGCAAGGTGCTGCCGTACCTGGACATCCCGTTCCAGCACGCCAGCCCGCGCATCCTCAAGCTGATGAAGCGGCCGGGCGCGGTGGACAAGACGCTGGAGCGGGTGCTGCGCTGGCGCGAGACCTGCCCGGACATCACCGTGCGCTCCACCTTCATCGTCGGCTTCCCCGGCGAGACCGAGGACGAGTTCGAGCAACTGCTCGACTTCCTCGACGCCGCCCAGCTCGACCGCGTCGGCGCGTTCGCCTATTCCCCGGTCGAAGGCGCCACCGCCAACGACCTGCCCGACCCGGTGCCGGAGGAAGTGAAGCAGGAGCGCCTTGCCCGCTTCATGGAAAAGCAGGCGGCCATTTCCGCGGCGAAGCTGGAGGCGAAGATCGGCAGCGTGCAGCAGTGCCTGGTCGACGTGATCGAGGACGGCATCGCGGTGGCGCGCTCCAAGGCCGATGCACCGGAGATCGACGGGCTGGTGCATATCCAGAACGCCGCCGAAACCGGGCTGCGCGTCGGCGATTTCGTCGATGTGGAAATCACCGACAGCGACGAGCACGACCTGTTCGGCGACGCCATCGCCAAACCGGCGCCGAAGACGTTCGATCTCAAGGTGCTGTGAGCGAAACCGGAGTGGCCGGGGCGCGGCGCAGGTTCGTCGCTCCGCCGCGCGGGCAGGTGGCACCGGCCTGTTTCGCGCACCCGCTGTTTGCCGGTTTCGATGCTTTCAGGGACCTGATGGACGCGCCCGATTGGCCGGCCATTGATGCGCTCAACATGCGGCTGCCGCTGCCGGACAAGCGTTTCGTCGCGCAGGACGCAGCGCTGCTGGCCGATGGCCTGCATTACGAGGTGCGCATCGGCGAGCGCGGCCGCATCGCCACGCGTGCGGAAAACTGGCACGACCTGTTCAACGCGCTGGTATGGATGCGCCACCCGGCCATCAAGCTGGCGCTCAATGCGCGGCAATGCCGGCACATCGCGGCGATGGGGCCGCACCGGCGCAACCGCGCGCAGGCGGCGTTGACCCAGTTCGACGAAACCGGGCTGGTGGTGCGGGTGCGCGACGCCGGCCTGCTGGCGGCATGGGACCGGCACGACTGGCGCGCGCTGTTCGTGGATGGCGCAGCGCAATGGCGCAGCGGCGGCATCGCCGTTGCCGCGGTGGTTGGCCATGCGCTGCTGGAGCAGGCGTTGCTGCCCGGCCGCCTGCTGGTCGGCAAGTGCGTGGTGGTATGTGGCGATGACGATGCCGCCGATGTGGCGCGCGTGGCCGAAGCCATTGTGCAGGGCGACGTGCTGGACGACCCGCTGCAGCTACGCCCTTTGCCGTTGGCCGGTATCCCCGGCTGGCATGCGCAGCAGGATGCGGCGTTTTACGCGCAAACCGATTATTTCAGGCCATTGCGCGAGGGGCGGGTGTATCCGCCTGGCCTGTAGTGCCTGTAATGATGGCGCCCGACCGTTGGTCGGGCGGCTGGGCATCGGGACGCCGTGGATGCGGGGCTTGCCCCGCATGGGGCGTTGCCGGGGAAGCCCGTTGATTCACCGTCCGATAGCGCCGACCCACGGTCGGCACCCACCAGGTAATGCCGGCCAGCGGCGGTTACCACTCAAAAATGATCCCGCTGCGCTTCCCCGGCAAACGCCAATGTCAGGCCACCGGGGCCGATGTTCATCATCCCGGTGATGCTCATTGACAGCACGTGCAGGCGCACGTCTTCTGCCTCGCAGGTGCGGCGCAGGCGCGCAAGTGCCTCGACCCGCAGCACGTCCTCCACCGGGCCGGCGTAGGAAATTATCAGGTGCGGCGCATACAGGCCGCGTCGTACCTGCGCCTCGGCATGGGCGAACAGGCGGTTCCAGGCCTCGTCGCGGCCGCGGAACTTGCCGACCGGCTGGGTGTCGCCCTGGCGGCCGAGGATGATCGGCTTGATGTTCAGCGCGCTGCCCAGCAGCACGCTGAACAGCTTGATGCTGCGGTCGCCGCGCACGCGCGAGCGGGTGCGGGCATAGCCCAGGTTGTCGGGCGCGTAATAGGTGTGGGTGGCGTCGATGATGCGTTGCAGTGAGTCGCGGATGTCCTTGGGCGGCACCTGCGCCTGCAGCATGTCCATCAGCGCCATCGCCGGGACGCCGGAGCCGGCGAACATGTTGCGGGTGTCGATGACCCGGAACTGGAACGGCCGGGTGATGCCGGAGGCCTGCCGGGCAGTGCGGATGGCGTTCATCGCCAGCGTGCTGCCGTGGCGGGCGGCATCGTGGATGGGGCTGCGGCTGGCGGTGATGGTCAGGCAGAACACCGAGTCGTAGTCCAGCGCGAAGCGTTCGAGGAAGAAGGCGCTCATCTGCGCCGCGTCCAGCGGTATCGACTGCCCGGTCACGCCCTCGCCGTTGGCGTTCTCGCGCATGTAGCGGCTGGTGGCGTCGGCGTCGTGCTGGTCGACGTAGGTGGCCGTGCCGATGCGGATCGGGATGGGGATCACTGCCACGTCCGGGTGGGCGATGAAATCCGGCGCCACGTCGCAGGAGGCGTCGATGACGAGGCCGGTGCGCGCCGGCCGGCGGTGGCTGGTGGCGTCCTGTTCGGTGGCCGGGTCCGTCGGGGTGATCGCGTGCATGTTCCTTCCGTGTCGACATGGGCAATCGGGAAGCAATACACAGGCAGGTGAATGCGCGTCAACTGCGGGCGGGCAGGGCTGGGTGGCAGTGTTCCAGCTGCTTGATTTCAGGGGGCTGGCCGGCAATCTGCGTGCGCTGGCGTATGTGTCGGGTGCGCAAGCTTTCAGGGGAAATCATTGCCTTCGCCGAAGGCTTCATCGCGCACCAAGGTGCGCTCCTACCGGGTTTCGGCGTAGTCGATGCCGATGATCGCAAAGCCCTGCCGTCCGCCGGGCAGTTCCACCTCGAATTCGTCGTCGATGCGCTTCTTCAGCAGCGCGCGCGCCAGCGGCGAATCGATGCTGATCCAGCCGGCGCCGGCGTCGGTTTCGTCCGGGCCGACGATGCGGTAGCGGTGGCATTGGCCGCTGTCCACGTTCTCCAGTTCCACCGTGGCGCCGAAGAACACCGCGTCCGGGTCGCTGGGGCGGGCATCGACCACGCGCAGCGCTTCCAGCCGCTTGCTCAGGTAGCGCACGCGGTGGTCGATCTCGCCCAGCTGTTTCTTGCGATAGGTGTACTCGGCGTTTTCCGAACGGTCGCCCTCGGCGGCGGCCGCCGCCAGCGCCTTGACCACCTCGGGCCGGCGCTGCCGCCACAGTTCGTCCAGCTCGGCCTTCAGCCGCGCATGGCCCTGCGCGGTGATCAGCGCGGTGCTCTTTTCCGCGGGGGGACGCCAGCGCGACATGCTTCAGCGCCTGCCGAAGATGCCGCCGAGGATGCCGCGCACGATCTGGTTGCCGATCTGGCCGCCGTACTTCTTGCCGGTCTTGCCCATCACCGATTCGCCGATGGAGCTGCCGACGCTGCGCCCGATCGAGCCGCCGACGTTGCGCGTGGTCTGCTTGGCCACCGACTCGACCACGCCCTGGCGGCGGCCGTTGCCGAACAGGAATTCGTTGATCTTCCGGCCGATGCCGCCGCCCTGTTCCCCGCTTGGCACCTTGGGCGCCTGCGCCTGCTCGGCAGCCTGCTGCGCGCGCTGGGCCAGCAGTTCGGAGGCCGATTCGCGGTTGATGGCGGTGTCGTAACGGCTGCCCACCGGGCTGCCGG
>Ga0206118_100610_pt1 | contig 14848 bp, 9 predicted proteins | sample 3A20Ametagenome_FD_177999 | JGI IMG/M metagenome (GOLD analysis project Ga0206118, IMG submission 177999) | Enriched microbial communities from leaf-cutter ant dump, University of Wisconsin, Madison, United States - 3A20A | ecosystem: Environmental > Terrestrial > Nest > Insects nest > Nest dump... | reverse complement strand
TGTATATTGTGGCTATGTCGTGCATATGTGAAGAATTATGTGGTAATAATTTATATGTGTAATATACACATTTTCACAACAATGCACGACATCTTATTTTGATCTTCAACCCCTCAACTCGTTACTTATATTATTACTTCCACGTTTATAAATCCCTATTCTTGCTATTGCATTAGGGTGTCGAAGACCAAATCCTATATACCTTAAGTTTACACTAGCCCTATAATTTCCTGCACCTATAGGTTTTGCCTTCTGCAGTCCCCATAAGTCTATATGCCCTATCGGCTCATTCTCCGCATAATTATAAACACTCACATGCGGATACTGGTCAGCGATCGGGTCAACGCCTGTAAACCGTCCGATTTCCGGCATGTACCATCTCGCCCCGTAATCACTCCAGTTCAACCCGTTCCAGTTGTGTAGCTCCTTACCATTGTAAAGATAAGCATTTCTCACGGGAGTGCTCACATTGTCCCAGTTACCGTCGATCTCCATGCCGAAGGCATAGTAATAATTGCGCTGAAGGACTTCCGACGGGCTGATCGTCTTGCTCTTATCAAATATTATATTAAGTCTTGCAGAATTCCAACCTGTCGATCTCCGGCATGTACCCACCTCGCCCCGTAATTTACTTTTCCTTATACCACTCTTCAAACATATTATATTCTCGCGAGTCTATAGTATCCATAAAATAGGTTGTTGTTATTCCAAATAAATATTTTCCTTTCTTTAGATTAGTAATCCTAATAACAAAATAAGGACCCAAAAATGAAATAGGCTGCTTAAAAGAATGTCTGTATTCTTTTAATTCTCCATATATCCTTTTTGGGTTTTGAATTACTACTTCAATGCTATCATTGTTTTTTAATCTTTTGATTAAGTTGTCATAGTATAATGAATCAACAATAATATCGCCATATGTGTAGATAAAAGATATGGTATCATTAGGTTTAGGAAAAACAAACATTCCTTCTCCTGATGCTAATTTACCATCGATAAAAACTATACCATTCAGCTGATATTGATTCTGACTTTGAGCTTTCAGACAACTTAATGTCAATAAAATTATTGATAAAAACTTTAACATTTTATTTGCTTTTTAATACTCTTTTAATGGTTGAAGTTGTCAATACTGCATTAGGTTTTGAACCAATAGTAATATTTCTCCCAAAGAAAGCAGCCCCATTTGATCTCGGAAGAGTCTCTCCATTTCTTGTTTGTGGATCACCCAGAGGACCAATAATCACATTTTGTTCAAAATTTTTAAAAGCCGTTGGGTCAGCCGGTCCGGGCCTTAATGCGCTAAATCCATATCCATCTTCAGTATACCCTGTTGGGTCTATCCTGCTTATTGGGTTATTCTGAATATAGTTATAGGGGCTTACCCAATTTCTTGCTGACACGCCATCGGATCTACCTGCGCCCAGCGTCCTATCTCGGGCAAGTACCACCTTGCGCCGTAATCCTGCCAATTCAATCCGCTCCACTCATGCAGCTTCTTTCCATTGTATGATAATTATCTCATTCTTATAATCTTCTCTAAAAAAGATTTCGTCCTTTCTATCCCAAAAAAGATGGGAATCCCAAATATTAGCTTATCAATTTTCGGATACATGACCTTCTTCCTTTATGACCTTACCCTTCCTATCATATTCCTGATACCAGTAAACCAATCCCTCTTCATTAAATAACATGGACTTCTTTTGAATTGCTGTAGAGTCATAATAGGTAACTGCGTTACCGTATTTTACGTTATTTACATAGTTATAATCTCCTGACAAATTGCCACTAATATCATAAAAGTAGTACGCCCGCCCATTGGTCCTATGTAGAGTATCCTTCATTATTTTTGATTCCATAAGACCATTACCGTGAAAATAAATGGTTTGTATTTTATCATAATAGATCTTGTTTGACACGTAATCCAGTTTACCATTACTTTGTAGTGCAAATTCAAATTGCTCTCCATCATTATGTTCCACCACATAAACAGCCCTATTATCTCTAATCTTCTTGGTAATAACAAACGGCTCATTCCTACAATTATAGAAGATTAATGATATCATCAAAAACAAAATAATTATTCTAATTATCATTGGTCCTTATTTTGTGTCCGTATTGTATCTATTGTACCATCAGAATTAGTTTTCACATAATCTAAACCATGTGGATCTCCACCACAAAACAGGCAAGTGGATTTGTTAGGTTTTTCCCTTGTTTTTGCATCCTGCGAGCTTCCAACACCAACAGCCTCTTTCACCGATCTTTCATCTGAAAGGCATTGTTAGACCAGTCAATCAAATCGACTACACCGTTGACTATTGATGATTGTGTCGCTTTGGTTGCATCAAAAGTCCCCATCAAGTCATCTATATTCTCCCCAATATCGGCATTCGGACTGAATCGCGTCTCTTTACCCATCCCATCTGTCTTAAAGAACATGATACCGCCTCCTGCTTCCGTCTCCGAGCCTCCTCCTTCAAAGCGATTCATTACCTTATCCATCAGTGTCTGCTTATAGGCAGAGACCCTGTCTCCTGTCTCCAGATTTTGTATCACCAACAGCTTGCCCCGTGTACCGAGGTCTGTATTCGCGGCATAGGCCCCCCATCTCATATCTCCGCGTTCTATTGTAAACGCGTTATTGGTATACCATTTGCCCTGGCTGTTCTTTCCCATCTGGATCACTGATATGGCCTTCTGTAAGCCCCAGAGATCAATATGCCCCACCGGATCATTCTCCGCATAGTTATACGTCGATACATGAGGATACTGATCAGCTATAGGATCCACACCCGTGAACCTTCCGATCTCGGGCATATAATACCTGAATCCATAATCACTCCAGCTTCCATACATTTTTTCATTGTCACTCAATCCATGAGGAACAACAATATTTGTGTATATTATAAACTGGCTACTCAATTGTAAGTGTGCTTTGTTTGTGCTAAGATAATATATTATCATAAATTTTTCCATCCACTGCACGATTGTTTCCATCAAAAAAATGTCCATTTGTATTCGAAAGACTGCACGAAACAATGTCATCCGGGATCATAAATCCAACTCGCTTTAGCTAAATGAAAATAGCCTCCGATCTACACCGGAGGCTCTGCAATTTCTTTTTAATCCGTAGAATTTATTTTGCTATAAAACTGCCGGATACATTTATAGCTTCCTCTTTTTTATCCAATACAAGCCGCCCCATACAACATCCTTTAATATAATGCTGAACCATACTGTCTGTACCTTCCTGATCATAGTAGTCGAATTGATAACCATCTAGTGTATCATTCTTGTATTGGTGAGTGCTAATCAAATGACCTGATTTTTCATGAAAATAGTATATTCTTCCAAACGCTTGGTCTTTATTATCCAAAAAACCTTTGGCTTCTACCATACCTGATTCATAATATGTGACAAGTTGATTCCCTAATTGTGCCTTATTAATAATTGAAACTAAATTCCCTTTATCGTCAAAACTTAATTGTATTTCATTTAAACCTTTAAACTTGACTTTATAAGTATCATAATCTAATTTTCCATTTATTTTTTGAAAAGTTAAATCTTGATTTTTGCAGCCAATCACCGATAGAACTACAAAAAATATATACTTCTTCATTCTGTTATTTTTTAGGTTCTTTATTTTTCTGAATGGTATCTCCCTTATAATCGAACGTATTATACGGTATCCCATGTACTTTTCCGCCACAACTTGCACACGACGAATCAACTGCTTGACTATTTCTAGATGGTAGTTTTTGAAGTACCCCATCTGATGCACTATTCAGGCTTTGTCCGGCATTATAAATGGCATTTGGTATCTGTGCTCCCGCAGCGGCTGCTCCAAGAACTCCTCCTTCAGCAGGAATCAGCATATCCCCTGTCTCTATTATCGCACTTGCACTACCTGTATTCGTCCCAACGGCACCATTTGCCGGAATGGGTAGATTACTCAGTACCTCTATTCCGTCCCCGACATGAGATTGTCCTTTCTCTTCAAAATTATTGGTTGTCCCTTCCGGTATTTTACCAAATAGCTTTCCTATTCCATCAAAAGCAGACTTGACCCAGTGACCCACTAAAGACTTCTTGCCTGATGAGTAACCCGTATTTCTACTTATCAAAGTATATTCAAACATACCCGCACTTCCTTCACCTGTAAATGAGGTTTTAAATTTATCTACCGCGTATTCATTTAATTCACTATTAAAATATGCCGTTCCGCCATTTAATCTGGCATAGATCTGTGCCCCAAGCTTTGTCCTGAATCCACCTGTGGGATCTACAAAAGATATCGGGTCATTGCCACAATAAGCATAAGACGACCATTGCGGTGTACTATTAGCAACAGGGTCGACACTCGTAAATCTACCGACCTCCGGCATGTACCATCTCGCCCCATAATCCTGCCAGTTCAACCCGTTCCAATTGTGATGCTCCTTACCATTGTAAAGATAAGCATTTCTCACGGGAGTACTCACATTGTCCCAGTCACCGTCGATCTCCATACCGAAGGCATAGTAATAATTGCGCTGTAAGACTTCCGCGGAGTTGACCTTGTGATTTTTGTTAAGGTCACTGAACGTCACCGCCGTATTGCCTAAATGATCCCGGATCACATACTCGAAGAGCGTATCCTGCGTCAGCGAGTCCACTGAGATCCTCCCCTCCGGGTGGTGGTGCACCTTGCGGAAGCCATTCTCGATCTCCAACGCGCCGATGTACCACCGCTGTATCGGCAGATGGCCGCCCGGAGGGATGGGCTGCGTACGCTGATCGAGTGTGTATATCTTATCTCCTCCATAGGTGTAGTGCACATTGACATCGCCCGAAGCCGTGCGGAAGCGCTGCGGCAGGTGCACGGGATTGTACGTGATCGATATGTTCTTGCCGGCGTCGGCCGTGATATTGCCCGCCGCGTCGTAGCTGTAGCTGCTCGAGCCTGCCCAGAAGCCCCTGTTGTTATAGGTCGCGGCATTGTCGGTGACGCTCGCGAGCTTGCTCGGTGTTGTGCCGGCAGTGTACACCAGGTTGTCGATCTGCGCTACGGCATTGGTCGTGAAGTTGACGATGGCATTACGCTGCATCGACTGTATATTGCCGGCGAGGTCGTAAGTCATACCTTCGCTGTAGGCATTATTGATAACCGAACCATCTGACTTACGTACCCTGTTGGCCACACCTGATACCATATGATCGAGGTTATAGCTATATTTATTGATAAAAGCCGACATCTCGCATGCGTTGTACAGCGTTATCTGGTCTATGTTAAGCCCGTCATATAAAATATCTTCCGCAAACAGGTCAACATTGTCAAATCCATCTGTCGGGTTATTGCCGCCAGGCCCATCGCCATCGTCATTGGGTGCAAGATGGCAACATTCTCCTTTAGAGAACGCAAAAGACTCTAATGAATAACTAAATATTTTTATATACTCTGCCGCAGTCTTTTTAACTTTATAAGTTACGTCAGCATACCCACTAATACCTATACCCTTAGTTCCTTCAAAAGAAATATCTCCACCTAAATTAAAATAATTTAAAGCAGATTTTAAGAAATAGATTGTCTGTTGTGGATCCAAAAGATCCCAGAAAACTGAAATTTCAAATTCCTGATTGTTGCCTAGTTTTATTAAGTTATATGGTCCACCCTCTACCTTTTGTACAAATAATTCAAAGTCACATACTTCCTCTCCCTCCAGGCACTCGGTAGTCAGCGGCGCATTGATAGCCGTGAGCTTGCTTGAGAAATCATATCCATAGTTGATCTCCTGCAGCTCATCCTCGTCGAGCCACTTGGTGATCATACGGTCCCGTTCGTCATATTTGATTTGAGAGATCAGCCGCCTGGCCGAAAGATCAGATGTAAAATAGGTCTTCCACGGCCTTAGCTCCGCATCATACACCGTCTCCGTCTTGTCGGTATAGGTGCCGGGCGTGCCCATGCTGGTCAGGTAAGTATTCTCGATGTCCGTTATAAGATTGGCGTCACTGTAGGTGTTTGTCGTATATACCACCGCATCGGGATAGGACATCTTCATATCTTCCACCCGGCCTATATTGTCGAAGGTCAGGGCCTCGGTCGTCCTGAGCAGGGCCGATGATGAGGTGTGCCTGAAGATCTGCTCCTCTTTCTTCTTGAGCCATGACTTGCCGGGCGCAAAGGTATGCTGCAGCACCTTGAGCCCGCCCGTATAGTGGCCGTATGCCACGGCATCCGTCATCATGCCCGATCCGGGGAAGGTCGTGCCCCGATCAACCTGGGCCGTACCCAGCAGCTTGTTGTGCACGTCATAGTTATTGACAAACTTATTGCCGTTGGCGTCCTCGTAAGCGGCCACCCGGTACTTCTGGTCGTACCAGGTCTTCTGCGGCGCCGTACGCCCGGGCGTAGCGACAGAGATCACCTTATCCATGGCATTGTACCCATAGGCAAAGGTTTCTCCTACGGGATTGGTGATATCGACCAGCCGGAGATAATCGTCGTACCGGTACACGGTGGCAGCGCCCATCGCCGACCTGGTCAGCAGCAGGTTGCCCAGGCCGTCCTTGTAGCTTGCGAGACTGCCGCCGTTGGGGTCAGTCACCTCCGTCTCCGTATAAGAGTCGGTCACAGATGCATCTCTGCCCCGGTAGGCATAGGTGGTCGTATTACCGAGGCCGTCCTCTACGGTGAGCATCTCGCCGACAGGCGACGCCGCATAGGTCATATAGGACGAGCCTGCGGTGATATCGAAGCCGTACACCTGCCTGAACATGGCGTCGTACTTAGCCTCCGAGAGCTTGATGGCGTTGCGTTTCTTATATATGCTCTTGCCGAAGCCATCGAAATGCTCTTCGAAGGTCTGCGCCGGCGTGCCGTCGCCATAGGTTTTGGTCGTTATGATCTTGTTGGGGATATTGCCCAGCATATAAGCATAGCCGGTCGACTGGCGGCCGCTGAGCTCCGACACCGCTTCTATCCTGCCGCGTGCATCATAGCCGTAGGTCGAGATGATGCCATCGGCATCGGTCTTCTGCGACAGCTCCCTGAGGCCGGTATACTGGTAGGATTCCGTCCGGCCTTCATAGGTACGGGAGGTCAGGGTACGCCGCGCGTCCCATACCAGCTCGATGGGGTCATATTCATCGGCGTACAGGATCGGGTAGCAGGCGATCACATACTCCGACGGCATGCCGTACTGGTAGCCGGTATAGGTTCCATCCAGCACCCAGTCGCCCTGCTTCACGCTCCACAGCTGGTGGGCCAGGTACTGGCTGCCGAAGAGCTTCAGGGGCCTGATGCTGCCTGATACAAGGAAAGAGCTTACCGTGCTCTGGTTCTTTACAGGTATGAAGATCTTGTTGTCGACCAGGTAGTCATACTCTGTCGTGCCCATCTTGAGGTCGGTAGCGTTGGAGTTCTGCGGGTAGTATATTTTGGTTATGACGGTACGCCCGTGCTCGTATAATGTTCTTTCCTCGATGGGCAGGAAGGCCTGATGATTAACCAGCTTAAACCCGTCCATATTCAGGCCTGGTCCCGAATACTCCGTAACTTTGGTCACCAGGTTCTTGCTTCCGTCATCGAAATAACGTGTTGTCTCCACGCGGGAAAGATGCGCTTTCTTTGAATACCGTTTAATATCCTCCAGGTTGTAGAATGTATGTCTTACAATACGCCTTATGGGACTGGCCAGGTTGAACATGGTCTTGATAAAGCCGATATACTGTGCCAGTTGCCCGCCGTAAGGCTCCTGCATATTGAAGATCATCTTGAAGTGTGTGCTCTGATTGAACAGGCCCGGGTAATTCTGCTGATTCTGCTCCATGCGCAACCGGTACATCTGGCATTCCTGCTCCCGGCTTTGCTCAAACGGCTCTCCGCAATTTCCATCGACCACATTATAAGAGTATACTTCTTTCCGGATACAGGAGTTAGCCTCATTATACATCCTTATGGAATCTTCCAGGCCCATATACTGAGGTTCCAAAGGGAGCAGGTCATTGAAAATATCATAATCATATACTCTGGATTTTTGAGCTTCATCAGAATCCAGAAATCTGGTAACCTGAAAAACATATTGAACATTCTGTGCCGTATCAAGTTCTATATTTTTGAAGAAGTGATCCGTATAGCCGTTTCCTTTAAACCGTTCACGTACCTTTTTGTATCCTACATAGTTCCCCTTACATCTTTCCCAGCTATTCATAGGCTGCGATGAGGTTTTTATCATCCGCTCGATCTGTATGGGATTATTATAATCATAATCCGAGAGCGCGAATGGATTGGCAAAGGACCTGACAGGCCTGTTAATTATAAACGGCTGGTCATATTCATAGCTAATGATCTTATTACCGCCATATATATGGCCCGATCTCTGGGTCAATGTTTTGACCCGCATGCCTGCGCCGGGTATGATCCCACTTTCGCTGAGCCATTCATTGGGCTCATAATCATAGATATATTTACCCTTTGTTTCTATTTCCAATGACCTGACCAGGCCTATCTTGCACTTATCGGGATCGGCAGCTTCGTTGTGCCCCAGTGTGACATCATATTCCTCATCCATGCTGGAAAATCCATAATGGCTCTCTACCGCTTCTTTCGAACCACCGGAGAAGCTTGTGTATTTCATCCTGGGCAGAAGCGAGCCGGAAGGATTGGTATTGTAATAACCCCAGAGGTCCTGCTGCATGGAAAACCGTTTGGGTATCTCATCCAATTGCGCTTCACCTTCGTATTCGACCTTGAGAATAGGCGTCATAGACTGGTTTCTGCCCAATTCATATATGGTCTTAAGAAATTTCCGGTTTTTTTCAGCCGCAAATTTCCTGGCCTCCTGCTCAATTATATCAGCAGGATTAAACAACTGCTTTATCTGTACAAGAGAGCCGAATTCGGTCATCTGTTCATGATGCGGCAGCTCCTTCAGCTTTATCTGATACGGTAAGGGCAGCAAAGCAGGGAACTCACAGATATTAATATAGAAGAGTTCAAGGAAGGGATAATCTTTTTTCTCGCGTTTGTCACCCAGGTTAAAGCCAAATTCCCCGTCCATGCTTACGGACGGACCTCCTTCCCTATAGCTCACACAATCATAGTCACCCGGGGCGGCAGGGTTTTCATCTTTTTGGAAGACCCATCCTTTGTTAAAGTTACCGTCGATATAATGCTTGATCGATTCACAGTATTTTTTACCCACAATATCGACCGTAGCCTCATTGTAATTAAACTCTATTACTTCTCCGCCATTTCCGCTAATGCTCGTGAGGCGATGGCGGATCTCATTGTTTTCAGTAGCCGTATAAATAAATGAAGCCCGCCCGAATCGCCACTCCGTAGGGACCGTGTCCAAGACATTGATAAAATTTTTAAACCAGTTATGCAAGCTATTCCCGAGATCCGGGCTGCCCTGAACGATAAAGTTATCTCCGTCAGTATTGAAGTTTGGATAGTCGTGAGTAAGATTTTTATTGGTATAATAGCTTAGCGTATCCTTTTCATAGCTATAGGTTATCTCTTCCTGGGTCAATAAAGACTTGACACTCAATAAATGCCATCCGGATGTATAGGTCGGAGAATTCTTTATAGTAAATGAGTTCTCGTATGTAGCCGCATACTCCAGGGCGCTCGGATAACAAAATACGCTACCCTGGAATGGCAGGGAGGTCTCCTGGAGCTGTGCCGGTCCCAGCCTTATATGGGTGGAGTCCAGCTCAGGATACGTGTAATAATTGGGAAGGACATAATTGGTCTGTGTGGTAAAATCGACACCGGTACCATCACTTCTGCCGAACTCATACAGCTTGCCGTCAAGTGTGCGAATGGTAAAGCTTGCCAGGTGCTGGGCTCCGTTGAGACTGGCAAATATCGGGGTAACGATGATATTGTCGTGCGGCATCAGGAACACATTGCCGTCCTGGTTGATGACAAACTTACCCGCATGCCCGTCAAAATTATAATAGAACTCATCCTGCTCATAATCAAGACGCTTACTTTTTACTTTGACATTATCAAACAGGTTATATATACCTTTCATAAAGTCCACGATCTGTGCCATCTTGGGCGACATAAACTGAATGTCGTTGATCCACCTGTTGTTATTGATACCCTTGATATAAGGAAGCATATTTTCAGCATTCTCCTCCTGGGTGATATAAGGATTGTCAACAAAATTATTGATGCTGAATGGATCTATCTTACCTGTAATGGCGCCAACTTTAAGCGGATATTTTGCATTGAGATAGCCCAGGCCCTGCTCAATATACTCTATTGTATCGGGGATATATCGCAGGTGTATCTCTACTGTAAAATCAAGATTTATATGGAGTATTCCATAAGGAGTAGTAATTGAGGCAATAGTAGGCCTGATATGCAGGACATTTGGCTCCCGCCAGCTCCAACGAAGGACTTTTACCGGTACTCCATAGCTCACCCCACCTCCTGCAAGCCTGCCACATGGTTTAATAATGGGTGCGGGACCCATCCCGATCCCGGTGCTGGTACCATCGAACTCGTCCGGAAGGCCCTTCATATTCCGGGTGATCATACCGCCGGCATTAAGGTCCCAGTTCATTCCCAGGTCGCTGCAAAAATCATTGACCTTTACCCCCATCCCGTCATTATTCACTGTAATCGAGCTGCTCAGATCCAGGGCAGTAAGCGTCATTAGCTCTATACCCATGGTCGGAAGCCCGTTAAAGAGATTCACACCGGCATTTATGGCTGAAGCTATTTTTTGCAGATCGGGTGAGGTATTGACAGCAAACTTTCCCGCCATCTCCAGGCCCTGCATCTGTGAAGAAAACAGGTCCAGCTCAGCCATGTCATAACCCAGGGCATCCTCTCTGAGCGACAGCGGGCCATCAGGGAAGTTCAGCGGATCGCCGTTACAATAGGATGTATCATACACAAAAGTACAGCCTACACTGTCAGCCCGGCCTGTAAAAGAATTGATCACACCTTCCGTCCCGCAGAAATAACTGCCGGCGATCGAATCAATGTTATGGTGCGATAGCCAGTATAACAGATCGTTATAGTCATTTTGAGTCATCGGCGGCTGGCCTGCCTCTGCCAGGACCTTGTTCAGATCATTAAGGCTCGATATGCCTAAAGCCGCGGGTGTAAAGAAACAATTGACATTGATACATTCCAGCATGGCTTCCAGGTCCATATAGTCATCCATATGACTGGCCAGGGCTCTTAATGTATCTTCCTTATGAAAATAGGATGAAGTATCATCTGCGTCATACAAAATATCCGACTCATCCAATACCTCTTTTTCAATCGGCCCAAAAACCTTCTCAGAATTAGGTTTGGCCTGGTAAGCATTTAAGATCTCTTCTATTGACATGTTCTCCGGCATACTGCAGGAGTTACATGGGGGACAAGGATTATGCTCATATTTTCTGTTCTCCAGTACAGGCGAGCCCACGCCGCAGCCATTCTGCTGTGCATAGCTGTTGATCAGTGCAAGGGAGAAGGCCATGATAGCCACGAGTCTCAATGTAACTTGTTTCATAAGATGTGCTTAAAGATTTTTCAGATGATTTTTTTGATTATCTATTCAGGATCACGACCGGTACCACTTCCGTGCTACCGTCATCATATCGGCATTGCAGCAGGTACAGGCCGGGCTGTATCGAGCCCGGCAACCGCAGCAGATGCACATGCTCTACAGGATCCATCAGCAGCCGCTCCCGGTGTGCCGCCTGTCCGATCGTGCTGTATAGGACGATGTCGGCGTTGGCGCTCTTCCTGTTGCTGATCACGACATAGAGATAGCTCTCAGCCGGGTTGGGAAATACCTTGAGAGCCGGCGTATTATATTCCTTCGCCTCGTATATCACGGAGCCGGGATCGATCCTCATAGGCGGGGTCCAGCCAGAGCCGCCGCAATTGCGAAGCAACCGTATAAGCGTATCGTTTGAAGGAGAGTTTGCATACCCGGGCGTCGGTACGATCGAGTCACAGGTATAGGAGGCCACATCCATATAATCGGCCAGGTCCAGCATACAACCACAGTCGGCCTCAGCCGTATTGATCAGCCTGAAGGGAATATCCGTATGGTATTCGGCCGGAGTCGCGCTCACTGTATATCCGTGACACAGGCTGCCATCAGGGTACCTGATATGGATACCTGAACGTTGTCCCGCATGCAGGTCCACAGCCGTCCATGAAGGAGAAAGAGAGGAACCTATGTCAACAAGGACCGTGTCGTTGACAATACGGTCGGTCAGGTTGCACTGCAGCAATAAGCTGTTGTTGGACGGCAGGATATAGCTGCCGTTGACATCCGCATCATATATATCGTCCGGAGGGACAAGCGGGTTCCTTTTTGCTCGGTTATATATAGTGATCAGGCTGCCGTTAGGCACCCTGGCCCACTGGTCGTGGCCTGAAAACTGCAGGATCGGCTTATCGACAAACGTGGATAAAGAAGTATCCCCGATACCGGTCGAATGCATGATGCTATAAAATCTTATGTCCGTTGTATTGCCGCATATGCCGTCGCCCGGCACCAGCAGCTCTATAAACTCACCCGTGCTGTCATCGCGTCTGCTGAATTCATTGACCAGTATCTTAGGGTGGAATGAAGACGAGCCACAGGCCAGGGAAGTAGAAAGAGACTCACAGTCACTATCGGAAAAAGCACAGGATCCCAGCGATTCTATGCTGGCGCATACCGTCTGTGAAGCCACAGGCCGCCTGAATCGCCTTACTGCTATATTCTCGGTGGAATCAGACCAGACAAGCCTGAATCCTCCGGGATTGATCTCCGTGGTATCTTCCAGTACAGTAGCCCGTACATCGATAAAACAGTCATCGACGATCTGCTGGGAAACCAGCAGCTGTGGGCTCTCCAGCTTTTTGATCTTAAATTCCGTCTGGGTCTCATCACAGTCGAGCTCACCACGCATATGCAGCGTATAGGTTCCTTCCGCCAGGTTTTCGATCTTGCGGCTCTTGCTTCCGGTGCTCCATTCGTAGCGAAGATGTGTGGTATCGCCTTCAAACGATACTTCGATCATACCGGGGTGGCCCGTACAACAATGACGGAGCTGCTCAACACGAACCGTCGGTAGCTGGCCGTAGGATAAAACGGAGGGCAATAGCGATATAAGTGCAATAATTGCACGAAAGGATGAATTCTTTACCATAAGGTGTCAGATTTCGGGTTAAAAATTTACAATTTGATGTCTTAGGTTATTAAGCACAAAGAAATAACATATTATTATATTTTTTAAAGTTTATTATGTTAAAATTTACAAACTTCAACATATATATTTATTGAAATTTATAAAATATTTAAATACATTAATTTATACATTTAATTAATCATTAACTATATACCTTCCGGCTATCATAGGATGATCATTTTCTCACAATCACTTTTACAAAGGATCCTGCTGTACTTATTCCGATCAGGTTTTTTGAATAAGGATGAAAACAAAGGGGCCTCATTTGCCTTTGTTATTTCTTAACAATTGTTAATACCAAATCGCTGTAGCCCGACTTATTGATATATCAATTATATTAGCACAAAAATTTTGGCAAAAAATTCTTCGCTCAGCAGCGTTATCTTCTACAGTCTTGAGAAGGCCATCAAGTCGTACCGGCAGTTTGCCCAGAAGCAGCTCCTCAATGCCGGCTACGACCTGACCGTCGACCAGTGGCTCGTGCTCAAATCGATCAAAGATCATGCCGATGTGACGCAGCAACAGATCGCCTCGATCGTTTTTAAGGATTATGCCTCAGTGACGCGGATCATCGAGCTGCTGGTCCGGAAAAATTACCTGACACGGGTCGGGCATCCGGATAAAAGAAGATTCCGGCTGGTGCTGACTGACGAAGCGGAGGAAGTTATGCGTTCTATTCAGAAGGTCATCAATGCTAACAGGCGAACGGCCCTCCGGGGTCTTTCGACAGAAGAGGTGACACAATTGAAAAAAACGTTGCATAAGATCATTGACAACTGTCTTTAAATATTTTGGATATGAAGTACATTTTCACGTTTTTTGCCGCCCTGCTCGCTTTGCATGCCACTGCCAGCAACAAATATCATGTACGTCTCGATTCTCTGATCAATTACACCATCGAGAAAAAGCTTTTCAACGGCTCCGTCATTGTCGCGCGTAACAATAAGATCATCTATAAAAAGGATCACGGCTATAAGGATGCGACCTGCGCTGTGAAGATCGACGAGGGCACAGCCTTCTACCTTGCTTCCATCAGCAAGTCGATCACGGCCACCTGTATCCTGCAGCTGATCGAAAAAGGGACACTCAGCTTCGAGGACAAGCTTAACGGTTTTTTTCCCGACTTTCCCGACAATGAAATAACCATCCGAGACCTCCTGCAGCATACTTCAGGCATAGAAGACCATATCACGGAAATATACCTGCCCTTATGGCAGAAACAAAACATCCCGGACAGTCTCCGTAAGATCAACTCCAACGACGAGGCTATCAGGCACATGATCAAAAACTACACGGGCCACCATTTCAAAGCAGGAACGAAGCACGAATATCTCAATACCAACTATATGCTGCTCGCCTCCATAGTCGAGAAGGTCAGCGGCAAGCCGTTCAAAAATTACCTGCACAAGAATATTTTCACGCCGTGCAAAATGAACAACTCCTACCTGTATATGGAAGATACCATCCCCAATAAAGCGGAAGGATTTAAAGCCGATTACCTGGAAGGAAAAACACGGGTCAATGATCTGGGCATCCTCAATGGTGTATATGGTGACGGTGGCATCTATACAAGCTCCCTGGACCTTCTGAACTTTACCGATCGTTTCTTCAGGGGCCAGATCGTGTCACCGGCTATGGTCAGCGAGGCTACAACATCCAGGGA
>Ga0206118_100609_pt1 | contig 14850 bp, 12 predicted proteins | sample 3A20Ametagenome_FD_177999 | JGI IMG/M metagenome (GOLD analysis project Ga0206118, IMG submission 177999) | Enriched microbial communities from leaf-cutter ant dump, University of Wisconsin, Madison, United States - 3A20A | ecosystem: Environmental > Terrestrial > Nest > Insects nest > Nest dump... | reverse complement strand
ATATATCACGACCAGGAGCAACCCGGAGATACCGGCCCTTTTCAAGGCATTTACCCTGGGATCGATCATCAGTCTTTTTCTCGTATTTTTCATCAACAATTTTTCGAAGATCAGCGCCCATATGGCCGGCCTCGGCGGGCTGCTGATGTCAGTCCTGGTCTTATCTTACCAGGCCGGAAGCAATGATGGCCTTGGCTTCCTCACTTCGAGGCCTCAGAACCTGCCTTCACTCATCGTTCTGCTGTCGGGGCTGACCGGAAGCGCGCGGCTGAGCCTTGGTGCCCATAAGATGCAGGAAGTGGCTGGCGGCTTTATTGTAGGATTGCTCGGCCAACTGATCGCCCTGAAGGTTTACTTTTAAGGCCTCAATAGTGCGGTAAACGGAACTCTAAGTGCCCCTCCCCGGTTTACATCATTTGTTGTAAATTAAAGTTAACTTTGCATCCCTTATGGCAGAAAAATTTAAAAGCATAGATATCAGGAACAGGAAGGCTTCCTTTGAATACTTCCTGCTTCAGAAGTTTGAGGCCGGTATGATCTTGCGCGGTACCGAGATCAAGGCGATAAGAGAAGGCGCTGCCAACCTGGCTGATGCCTTCTGCTATGTCAGGGGTGGGGAGGTTTTTGTCAAAAATATGTTTATATCGGAATACAGCCAGGGATCTTATTATAATCATGATGCCAGAAGAGAGCGCAAGCTGCTGCTCAACAAGGTCGAGATAAAAAAAATAGAGCGCAAGCTTTCGGAAAAAGGCTTTACCCTGGTCCCGATCCGGTTGTTTCTCAGTGAGAGAGGGTTTGCCAAGCTGGAGATCGCGCTGGCCCAGGGCAAAAAAATGTATGATAAGCGTGCCACTATCAAGGAGAAGGACAACAGGCGCGATATGGAACGGTATAAAACGGTACGTTGATGGAATTCAGCCTGGTGGTGCCGGTATATAATGAAGCGGACAACCTGACGCTTTTTATCGAACGCTGTCGACCGGTACTGCAGCAGCTTTTCAGTTCTTACGAGATCCTTTTTGTCAATGACGGCAGTACCGACCGGTCGCTGAACCTGATCAGGCTCATGGCAGAAGAAGATCCGTCGGTCCACTTTATCGACCTGAGCCGGAATTTCGGCCACCAGGTAGCGGTAAGCGCAGGCCTGGATTGGGCCAGGGGAGACCTGATCGGCATCATTGATGCCGACCTGCAGGATCCGCCCGAGCTTTTGTCGCCTATGATCGATAAGGTCCGGGAAGGCTACCAGGTCGTATATGCCCGGCGGAAAAAAAGGGCTGGGGAATCACTCTTCAAAAGCTGGACGGCTAAGATATTCTACCGTATGCTTTCTGCGCTGACCACCATCGATATACCGCTGGACAGCGGAGACTTCAGGGTGATCGACCGCAGTGTGCTGGAAGTGCTGCGCAGGATGCCGGAACAGAACAAATTCCTGAGGGGGCAGATCGCGTGGGCGGGATTCAGCCAGACCTTCGTGGAATACGACAGGGAGGCCCGATATGCAGGGGAGACGGGTTATAGTCTCAGAAAGATGATCAGGCTGGCGCTTGACGGCATCACCTCGTTTTCCAATGCACCTCTGAAGCTGGTTACATACTTTGGTGTCCTGGTAAGTATTTTTGCCTTCCTGGCGACCCTTTTTGTCCTGTATTCCATTTATATCATTAAGGATTTTGTGCCGGGATGGGGATCGTTGCTTATCAGCATTCTTTTTATCGGAGGGATCCAGATGATCGCGATCGGCATTATCGGGGAGTACCTGAGCAGGATGAATCAGAATCTGCTCAATCGCCCGTTGTATGTTATCCGGGAGAAGAACGTCGGTAAAAATGATGAATGACGGTCCACAGCCCGGTGTTCTTTCTTGTCAATAAGGAAAAGACAGGTCCGGGTGTCTTATTTTTTCTTTGATCTGGTTTTCCTGGCTTCCTTTTCTTTCTGAAGCTTCCTGACCATCTCCTGCTGTTTTTTGTAATAATAGGTGGCAAGCTCTTCAAACTGGATGGGTTTGTTGTTCAAGGTACGGTGATAAGCCACGATCACACAATCGATCATATCATCATAGTTATAGATCTTGTTTTTCTGGAACCACAGGGTGAGCCTGCTCCCTTCCATGATCGACCAACGGGCGTTGATATATTTGCCAAAGGAAAAATGTGTTTTGGTACGGGCGTCGTCTTCGGTCATTTTCTGGAATTTCTGCCTGGCTCCCTGCTCCATGATCTTGTTGAGCTCGAGCATGGCATCATTGAGATCTTTGGGGATATATTTTCCGTCGATCCGGGTGAGCTTTGTCCTTTGTTCATATTCTTTTAGTTGGGCGGAGTCGACGGGTATATCGGTAATGACCTGCCCGGAGCAGGTGTATAGGGTCTGTATTGTCAGAAATAGGATCAGAATATGTTTCATGGTATGCATCATTGTAAAAAACGTAACAAACATAGAATAAATTACATTCAGGTGACGGCAAACTTTTAGTTTGTAATGCTATAACGGTACAAATCAGAAATTTGCAGACACAGCCACACTGGCTGTGCCAACGCCGGGTCGTGATACTTGTTATTCACGCCTGTCCCGAAGAGAATTTGAGCAATGTTAACTTAATTAATCTTAGCTTTGCTTAAAGGCCGGATATGTTTGATGGTAGGATCCGGTCGTGATATTTTATACGCAGATCTACATGAAGCATATCAGTACGATTATTACCACCCTGTTGCTGGCAGGATCTATCATCCTGCTTAATGTCAAATGGGGCGCTGCTCCGCCCCTGGGCAGGCTGCTCAGTCCCACACACGGCTATCTGGAAGACCCCGAACTGCAGTCTCTTCCGCCTAAGTCCCTTACGCTGGAATTCTTTGAGCTCAAGGAACCTGTAGAGGTCTGTTTTGATGAGCGTATGGTGCCTCACATCTTTGCGCACAATGATGAAGATGCCTATTTTGTCCAGGGATACCTGCATGCCAGGGACAGGCTGTGGCAGATGGAGTTCCAGACCCACTTTGCCGCCGGACGTATCAGCGAGATAGTAGGGGAAAAGGCATTGCCGGTCGACCGGGCCAACAGGAGGCTGGGCATGGTATATGCCGCCGAACTCAGCCTGGTCGAAATGGAAAAAGATACGACGACAGAACGCATTCTAAATGCTTATACCGCCGGCGTCAACAACTATATCAATTCCCTGACCGAAAAGGATTATCCGCTGGAATATAAGCTGCTGGACTATAAACCCGAGCCGTGGAGCAATCTGAAAACCGCTCTCTTGGCCAAATATATGGCCAAAGACCTCGCGGCGTACGACGACGATTTTGAGAAGACTGCCGTCATTGCGACCCTGGGCAAGGAAGTATACGATCTGATGTATCCCAACAGGGAAGATTCGCTGGATCCTATTATTCCGCGTGAATTCATTCCCCCTTTCGGAAAAGATCTGCCAAAGGCGGTTGTAGATACGGCTTATTTCCACCCTCCCATGCCTGATCCCATAACGCCCGATAAACCCGACAGGGATAACGGGAGCAATAACTGGGCCCTGGCAGGTAGCAGAACAGCTACCGGGAAGCCGCTACTGTGCAATGATCCGCACCTGCGGCTCAGCCTGCCTTCGATCTGGTATGAAGTCCAGCTGACGACACCGCAATATTCCTGTTACGGTGTCTCCATACCCGGCGCTCCCGGCATTCTGATCGGCTTCAACAATGATATTGCATTCGGTACGACCAATGCCATGCGGGATGTGCTTGACTATTACGAGATCACCTTCAGGGACAGATCACGCAGCCATTATATGTACAATGGAAAATGGGAGCCGGCAACACAGCGGATCGAGCAATTTGTCGTGAAAGGCGGGCCTGTCCGGACCGATACGGTGACCTATACGCATTTTGGCCCTGTCGTGTATGATGATAGCTGGCGTGGCCTGAGAAATGGGAAACCCCGTTCCAATCATGGTCGTTATTATGCGGCAAGATGGAAAGCCCATGACGCCAATAATGATGTCATAGCCTTCCTGATGCTCAATCATGCCAGAAACTATGACGAGTACCGGGAAGCTATATCTCATCTTGCCTGCCCGGGGCAAAACCTGATCTTTGCTTCCAAAAGCGGCGATATTGCCATTACACAGCAAGGCGCTTTTCCTGCCAAATGGCCCTACCAGGGTGAGTTCGTCATGGATGGCAAAGACAGCAGGTATGAATGGCAGCGTATGATCCCCCGGGAAGAAATGCTGACAATGAAAAATCCCGAAAGAGGCTTTGTCAGCTCAGCCAACCAACTGCCGGTCGACCCGCTCTATTATCCTTACTACCTGGGAGGGGATTATATCTACGAGCGCGGCCACAGGATCAATACCATCCTCAGCGGCCTGCATAAAGCGACCGTTCAGGACATGATGCACCTGCAGAATGACAATTTTAATACCAGGGCGCACCAGATCCTCCCATTGCTGCTGTCCTCTCTCGGGATGCAGCATATGCAGGGCGATGAGCTGGCTTATTTCAATATCCTGAAGTCCTGGAATAAAATAAATGACGCTGACAGCGAAGGTGCCACGGTGTATGTGCTTCTCATGGACAGCCTCGGTCAGAGGATTTGGGGCGATGAATTGCTTAAGTCGGTCATAGGAGTGATGCCCGAGCCCAATACCACGGTCCAGCAGTTATTAAAAAATAAGGACTTCAGATGTGTGGATAATATCCTGACCCCGCAGGTCGAAACCTTTGACGAGCAACTGCTGTCAGCTTTCAGATCCGTTATCCCGGTATTGAAGAAAGCTAAAAAGGATGGCCGGCTGGCATGGGGAAGGTTTAAACAGACCTGTATCCCACACCTCATCGATATCAAACAGAATATGCCGGCACTAAGCAGGCTCGATCTGAATGTCGGAGGGGGAGATGGCATCGTCAATGCAACGAAAAAAAGTCACGGTCCGAGCTGGAAGATGATCGTTTCGCTGACGGAACCGATAGAGGCGTGGGGCGTATACCCGGGCGGCCAGTCAGGACATCCGGGCAATCCGTTTTATGATACGGGAGTCACAACCTGGGCGACCGGGAAATATTTCAAGCTGTGGATGATGAAAGAGGAAGAAAGGAACAGTGATAAAATAGTGCAAACAATTATATTTAAACCGTAGGAACGTGAACCAACGGGCTTATTAAGCATTAAAGTTAAACAATCGAAGAAAAAAGAAATGACGGTAAATTTGGTTGAGGCATGGGAGCGGTTGAAACAGGACCAGCCCGGTATCAGGATACGGAATGCCGCTTCCGCGCTTGGTGTATCCGAACTGGAACTGCTCAGCACAAGGATCGGCCTTGATGTTGTGCTTCTCAAGGGGAGCGCGCAGGAGATCCTCGCCCGGATACCTTCGTTGGGCAGGGTGATGGCTCTGACACGCAATGAGCACTGTGTCATTGAATGTAAGGGGGTTTACCAGAATCCGCTCCTGGATAAGGCTCATGCAGGAGTGTTTGTGGGAGAAGACATCGACCTGAGGATGTTTTTCCAGTTTTGGCATTATGCGCTTGCAGTCACCGAACAGTCAGAGCACGGTATAAGAAAAAGCCTTCAGTTCTTTAACCAATATGGCGAGGCCGTTCACAAGATCTACCTGCTTGCCGAAAGCGAAACAGCCGGTTATGACGAGATCCTGGCAACCTATGGCACCGGCGGTACGGTAGATGTCCCGGTGCTCGAAAGGCAGTCTCCGGCAGAAGAAGCGATCCCGGATGCACTGATCGACGTGGAGAGTTTCCGTCATGAATGGATCTCGCTGAGGGATACGCATGAATTTCTGCCTCTGCTGCATAAATACGGACTTACGAGAATCCAGGCATTAAGGCTTGCTCCTGTGGGCGGTTATGCCCTGCAGGTGCCTGTGGGAATTGCAACGGAAATTATCAGGCTGGCTGCGGCGTCCGGTATTCCCATTATGCTGTTTGCAGGCAATAAGGGAATGCTTCAGATCTATTCCGGTGAGGTGCATAAGATCGTAGATCATGGTGAATGGTTCAATATCCTCGATCCGAAGCTCAACCTGCATCTTCGCCCTTCCGGCATCGATCAGTGCTGGATCGTCCGCAAGCCGACCAATGATGGCATCATCACAGGGATCGAGTGTTATGATTCACAGGGTGAGCTGGTATTGCAGATCTTCGGGAAGAGGAAGCCGGGTGTGCCTGAGCTGGAAGCATGGCGGAACATTGTTGAACAATTTGAGCTTTAAAACAGTAATGGCATGACACGATTGAAATATCTCATCTTTATCGGGGGAAGCCTGCTCCTTTCGTTGCTGCTGACCTATGTGGGCCAATGGTGGCTCATTATAGTAGGGCCAATGGTTTTGGGCTTTTTTCTGAAAATACCGCATTGGCATGCTTTCTTGTCAGGCGCTCTGTCCATAAGCCTCTTCTGGGGATTTTTCCTGGCTTTCCGTCTCAATACGACAGGCAGCCAGATCATGGAAAAGATCGCATTTCTGCTTCCTTTGGGTGGCTCCCGGTCGGGCCTGATCGTGGTGACATTACTGATCGGCGGCTTTCTGGGCGGTTTGGCCGGCCTCAACGGCTCTTACTGGAGAAGAAGCATGGGCCTTACTGACTAGGCTTTGGGACCGTTCACTGCGTCATCTCAGATCTTAGCTACGCTTCGCCTGATAAACATTTAACCTGGATCTTACCAACGGAAAGGACCTGTTACACTATCTTTGGAGCAATGAAAAAATTGCGCAATATAGGCCTGCTTGCCAGCATCCTGGTTTTTATCCTTTCTTCCTGGTATATGTTAGAGAACCCTTTGTGGGGTTATGTTCCTTTATTTAATTACCTGAGTATCCTGTTGATCGTTCTGCGGCTGTGCCATCGTAAGCTTTCCTCCGATAGCCGGCGTATCCGATGGCTCAGGCTGGCGTTGAGCTCAGGTGCGCTTTTATCTGTCGGCTTTCCGCCCAGCCCCTTGTTTGCTGGTATGCTGGTCGGAATGGTACCTATGCTGATGCTGGAAAAGGAGATCGGGGAAGATCACGTCAGACCCAGGACAGGCCTGCTTTTCGGATATTTATTTTTCGGGTTCTGGTTATGGAATGTGCTTTCAACATTCTGGGTTGCCAATACGGCATATATAGCAGGAATGATAGCCAATGTGGCCAATGCCATGCTCATGACCCTGCCATGGCTGGTCTTTCACAGGCTAACATTCAGGCAGAAATGGGCGGGCAGGTACATTTTGCTGGCCGGATTCTGGATATTGTTTGAATACCTGCATTCCAACTGGGATATTTCCTGGCCATGGCTGACCCTGGGCAATGGCATGGCTACTGCCTATCCGCTGGTTCAATGGTATGAGTTCACGGGATATTTCGGCGGATCGGTCTGGATCTGGGCTGTTAATATCCTTTTGTGGCTGGCTGTAAGCCGGCCCGGTATGCGCAGAAAATGGGCTATAGCCGCTTCTCTGGTATTTATCGTACCGGTCCTGCTTTCGCTTGTTTTATACTTTACCTACAGGGAGAAGGGTGAAGCGGTCGATGTTACGGTTGTACAGCCCAATTACGAGCCGCATTACCAGAAGTTTACCGTACCGGAAGAGATCCAGGTTGAAAAGATGTACAATATGACAGCAGAAAAGATAGATTCTGCCACGCGCCTGATCATCTTCCCTGAGACAGTCGTCGATCCTGTCAATATGGACAGGGTATATGCGGTCAATCCGGGAATATACAAGCTGTACTCCCTGTTGTACCTGGCTCCCGAAGCGTCTATCCTCCTTGGTATCGGAGGTTATCACACCTTTACCGATCCTCCCTCCAGGAGTACCGTTCGTAATTCCAATGGTATATATTATGAATTGTATAACGCAGCCTTTATGCTTGAGAACGACAGCAATAAGATCCAGGAATACCATAAATCCAGGTTTGTTCCGGGTGCCGAATTGTTTCCGTTCAAAAAGGTCCTTCCCTTTTTAAAGCCCTTGGTAAAAAAACTGGGCGGAACCTATGAGGGATTTGCGCCTCAGGACTCACCGACCAATTTCCGTTTCGGAAATAAATGGGTAGCTCCTGTTATCTGTTATGAAAGCGTATATGGCGGCTGGGTTGCAAAGTATGTCAAAAAAGGGGCCGGCCTGCTGGCGATAATAACCAACGACGGCTGGTGGGACAATACACCCGGGCATATGCAGCATCTTGCCATAGGACGGCTGAGAGCGATCGAAAACCGGAAAGACATTGCCCGGTCGGCTAATACGGGAACTTCCTGCTTTATCAATCAAAGGGGTGATATCAGGATGGCTACGGATTATGAGACCGATGCGGTTATAAGGGATAAGGTCTATTACTCTGAGGCCAGGACATTCTACAGCATGCACGGTGATTATATTGTCGTGCTAGCCGGTATAATGACGGTAGTGGCCCTGTTTTATAGTTTCCTCAACAGGAAAGAAAAAAGAATGGCCGTTTAAAATAGCCTGTTAAAAAAGTAAATATTTACCTTTGAGCTGTGATCAATAAAACACATCGTAATCCCGAGTCCATGGTTGAAGTTAAATTGTTTTCATGCGCCTCATCTGAATATTTATCAGAGAAGATCAGCGATTATTACGGTCAGGCTTTGGGCAACAGGACCATCAGCCGCTTCAGCGACGGGGAGATGCAGACGGTCATCAATGAATCCGTCCGTGGCGCTTATGTGTTTTTTATTCAATCTACTTTTCCGCCCTCCGATAACCTGTTTGAATTATTGCTTTTTATCGATGCCGCCAAACGGGCTTCGGCCGGTTATATTACGGCAGTGATACCTTACTTCGGATATGCGCGCCAGGATAGAAAGGACAAGCCACGGGTACCGATCTCGGCCAAACTTATCGCCAATCTTCTGCAGGCGGCCGGTGCTGACAGGATCATGACGATGGATTTTCACGCGGAGCAGATCCAGGGATTCTTTGACATTCCTGTCGACCATCTGAAGTCTGAGGCCATATTTATGCCTTATATACAGTCACTGGACCTGACCGATGTCAAATTTGCCTCGCCTGACGTTGGCGGGGTCAAAAGAGCCAGGGTATATGCCAAATATTTTAAAAAAGACCTGGTCATCTGCGACAAATACCGTGAAAAGGCCAATGAGGTAGCCGGCATGACCGTCATCGGCGATGTGACCGGTGCAGATGTGATACTCGTTGACGATCTTGTCGATACGGCAGGTACCTTATGCAAGGCGGCAGATGCTTTGCTTGAGAAAGGCGCCAAAAGTGTACGTGCTCTGTGTACGCATCCCGTCCTGTCCGGTAAAGCCTATGAGAATATTGAAAGATCAAGCCTGCTGGAGCTGATCGTAACGGATACGATCCCGTTGAAGCAGCGGTCTCAGAAGATCAGGGTATTGTCGACAAGTAAGCTATTTGCGCGCGCTATCAGGAATACGCACGAGCACCGGTCGATCTCAGCCTTATTTGTCGAATGATTTTATAGCTTTGGCCTATATCCCAAATTTTAAAGAAGAAACGGCTTCTATCCTGTAGGTAGCATTACTGCTATCCCGTTGGCCTTATTATTTTTATTTTTTTCGGCTATACCATAAATTTATCTATTTTTATCCCGTTACTTTATGATATTCGGAAAAAGACGTGTATGACCTTTAAAAATTTACATCTTGTCATTGCAGCTATCCTGGTAAGCTTTACAGCTTCTGCTCAGGATGTGCACTTTACAAGGTTCTATGATGCACCCATCACCCTCAATCCCGCCAAAACGGGTGATTACCTCGGTTCGTTTCGCGCCGGAGGTATTGCAAGAGACCAGAATTATAACCTGTCACATATCTACCTGACCCCTTCGGCCTATGTCGATGCGCCTATTATCAAGGGATTCCGGGACAATCATTGGGTGGGCGTCGGACTGATCTTCCTGATGGATCAGGCAGGTGTTGCAGGTCTGCGGACATCCACTTTTACGGGCTCTGCTGCTTACCACATCGGTGTCAATAAAAACATGACGTCCTATTTTTCAATAGGCCTTTCTTACGGCCTCGTCGCGAGGTCGGTGGTCGATAAGTCGAAGATCATTTTTGAAGAGAGCATCAACAATCCCATATCTGCTACAGATCTCGAATCGATCAACGATGAAAAGACCAATTATGGCGATCTGAGCGGTGGATTGCAGTATACAGCCGGACTTCAGGAAGGCGGACACGTAAAGATCGGGTTCGGATTGATGCACCTGAACAGGCCCCGTTATGGCGTGGTAAAATCCAGCGCACCGCGGCTCCCATTGCGTTTTAATATTTACGGTACAGCTGATGCCCCGGTTGCTGACAAGCTTGATATCTTACCCGCTGCTTATTTTGCCACCATGGCAGGAAACAGGGATATTGCCATCCAACTACAGGGCGGTTATAAGCTAAATAGCCTCAAAGGCCAACGCCTGATCGCCGGTTTGGGTTACCGCTTCGGCGACGCCATCCAGATACTGGCAGGAATGGATATCAAAAATACGAGGATCGGCGTTTCATATGATGTAACCACCAATATCCTGCGCCCTACGGGAGCATTCGAGCTGGCGATCAGCCATATTTTTATGATCTACAAAAAGCCTAAAGACAACCCGATCATCCTTTGCCCGAGAATTTAATTTAAAGTGACTTTCATGAAGGTTTTAACCACAACGATATTTATCTTTTTTTCTTTACTGTCAGGGTTGATGTATGCTCAGCCGCTTACGACCATTCCTTACCAGGCCCATATTGATAAAGCGGAGGAATATGCTGAAACCAACAACTACGCCAGCCAGCTCGACGAGCTTGAGGAAGCCTATAAAAAGAAAAGAGATAAGTCCATGCTTCCGCTTATGGCAGAGCTCAACTACAAGCTGAGAGATTATGCACGCGCCGAAAATCTGTATAAGAGGATAGTGGATACGGATAAGTCGGGCTCAAATCTCGATGCACGGTATAAATACGGCCGCATGCTTAAGATGAACGGAAAGTATGCCGAAGCTGCAGATGTGTTTCGGGCGCTCAAGGAGACGGATGATAATACTTATGCGCCATTGGCGATTCTCGAGCTGAAGGGCATCCTCCTTGCCGTTCAGCCTGACAGCCTGCAGAATGTGACCGTAACGCCTGCCGGACCTAAGATCAATACCCGGAGTGGTGAATATTCTCCTTTTTTGTTTGAAAATGAATTGTATTTTACCTCAACTGGGCTTGAAAACAGCTCTGATCCTGGTAAGGCTTACCTGGTCAAGCTGCTGAAGTCTCAAAAGGACAAGGAAGGAGTCTGGGGCAAGGCTGCTGAGGCTGACGGCCTGATCACCGCTTCCAGCCCGGCTATCGGTAACGTTTCTTTCTCTATGTCTGACCAGGTCATGTACCTGACCAAGGTTTCCTTTGATGGAGAAGAAGTGGCGAGCTCGCGGGTTTATTATTGTACGCGTGATGGGAACGGCTGGACCGATCCTGCCATCGTCAAAGGGCTGCCAGATTCCTTCATCGTCAAAAATCCCATGCCGGGTGAGCTGTATGGCAGGGATGTCTTGTTCTTTTCTTCCAACGCTCCCGGTGGCAAAGGCGGATTTGATATTTTCTATGCTACGAAGATCTCTACCGGTGTATTCGATTCCCCGGTCAATCTCGGGTCGATGGTCAATACGGCCGGTGACGAGATCACCCCTTTCTATCGGGACGGCCGCCTGGTCTTTGCAAGTGACGGCCATCCTTCATTCGGAGGATTTGATCTTTTCTCTACCGAATGGAACGGAACATCATGGTCGCTGCCGGCCAACATGGGATTCGGCTATAATTCTCCCGCGGATGATATGTCGTATATCCTCGATGAGGAAGGCTATGAAGGCTTCCTTGTATCCAATCGTGTAGGAACCACCTCGCTCCGGGGTAAGACATGCTGTGATGATATTTTTACATTCTCTATTGCCAAGCCGGTTGTCGATATCGATATCTATGTGCTGGATGAGAATAAGCCTTTGCGCCAGGGTGAGGTTACGATCATGGAGCAATTTAAGCCGGAAACGAAAGTGACCGAAGGTAAGGACAATAATTATAAATTCTCATACGAGCTGGAGATCAACAAAGGTTATTTTATCAAAGCCAGTCGGATCGGTTATTTTCCCGATTCCACTTATGTTAAGACGACCGATATTAAGAACGATACCTCTATTGTCGTTAAGATCAACCTGAAACCGAAGCCGGAAATAGAAGTGGTAAGCACCAACCAGCCGATCCGCCTCAACAATATTTATTACGATTACAACGATGCTAAGATCTTGAAGGCTTCCCGGCCTGACCTTGACTACCTGTATGAGCTGATGAACCAGTATCCGGATATGGTCATCGAGCTGTCCTCACATACCGATTCAAGAGGTAATGACGAATACAACCTGAAGCTTTCTCAGAGAAGGGCGGAATCTGCCAAAAAATACCTGGTAGAAAAAGGCATCGCTGAAGACAGGATCCAGGCGGTGGGTTATGGTGAGACAGCGTTGCTCAATCAATGTACCAATGATGTGAAATGTTCGGAAGAAGAGCATCGCTTCAACCGCCGTACTGAATTTAAAATAGTATCCGGCCCTACAAGCATCGAGATCAAAAAGCAGATCACAAAGGAACGGGGTAAGGTAGTCGATACCAAAACGATCAAATCAAATTAAAATACGCTGGCGGAGGCTTATTCGATGAAATGAAAAGAAGAAGGTTTATCCGGAATTCCGGCCTGATCCTGGGGGCAGGAGCAATTGATTTGGATATTTTCGAAAGGAATGCGCCCAAAGCTGATAAGCCTGTTGTCATTTCCACGTGGAATTTTGGACTTGAAGTCAACAAGCCAGCCTGGAAGATCCTGCAATCAGGCGGATCTGCGCTCGATGCGGTCGAAAGCGGTGCCTGGGTCGCCGAATCGGATATTACCAATTCTTCCGTTGGCAGGGGCGGTAGTCCTGACAGGGACGGTATCGTCACGCTCGATGCCAGCATTATGGACCATCTGGGCAATGCCGGCAGTGTTGCAGCTATCGAAAATATCGAACATCCGGTCTCTGTAGCAAGGCTGGTAATGGAAAAAACCCCTCATGTCATGCTGGTTGGTGACGGAGCCAGGCGGTTTGCCATCGAAAATGGCTTTCCGGAGGTCGACCTCATGACAGAGCAAAGCAGGAGAAGTTACCTGGAGTGGTTGAAGACATCAAGATACAAGCCTGTCATCAATATCGAAAATCATGATACGCTCGGTATTCTGGCTCTTGATTCGCGGGGAAACCTGTCGGGAGCTTGTACCACAAGCGGTCTTGCATATAAAATGCACGGCAGGGTGGGTGATTCGCCGGTTATAGGCGCCGGTCTCTATGTCGATAATGACTATGGCGCTGCAGTCTGTACCGGGCTCGGTGAGGTGATGCTGAAAAATCTTTCATCTTTCCTTGTGGTCGAAATGATGAGAAACAAAAAGTCTCCCCAAAAAGCCTGCCAGATAGCGATCGAGCGCCTTATCTCAAAGACTCCCGGTTATGGCGATCTCCAGGTCGGCATCGTGGCGTTGAATAAAAAAGGCGAATATGGCGCCTATGCTATTCACAACGGCTTTACATTTGCCTTACGGACACAGGACACTGAAAAGATCTTTGCCGCGCCCTTTAAATATCAATTGCCGCCCCGCACCGAACATTAATCATCTTCAGCCCACTGATGGATAAGCTTCATTTTTGTATCATAGACGGCAGTGAGATTTTTGCCGCAGGCTTGCAGCATATACTCGCTTCGGCCTACGGCGATGCTGCCTCCTTTACCGTTATTTTGGATAGGGACGGGCTTACTGTTCCCGGAGACGCTACGGTGATCCTCGTCGGCAACGCTTTGTGCGATCAGATGTCTTTCGAAGAGATCCTCGAATACCTGAAGTCGTTCAGGCTCAATAAGCCGGTCCTTCTGATCCCTGAGATGATCACTTCGAGGTCAGCTAAAAATCTATATGCCAGCCGGTTGACCGACGGAATCGTCACCCGCGATTGCACACGGGATGAGCTGATCACAGCTATCGAAAAGGTCATGGACGGAGAAGTATATATCGGGAAGGGCGTCAGCCTGTTCCGGAGTAATGAACAGACCGTCATCGCTACCAAAAAGGACAATCCTTTTTATCTTGTTCAGAAGCTGACCGAACAGGAGAAGAAGGTCATGGAATACGTGATCGGGGGGAAATCTTCAAATGATATCTCACAGCTGATGTTTCGTTCTATTCATACCATCAAGACACACCGCAAAAATCTCCTGCAGAAGCTCGGCGTATCTAATACCATCGAGCTGATCGCCTACCTGGATTCTATCGGGTACAATAAATAGATCTTAGCCTTTACTTGATTTATATATACTCAGCGATCCATGCCGGATGGACAGTTGTATGTAAAAATAGTACATTATGCATTAGGCCGACCGGCTTACATATTCCTCCTGTACTGTCCGCCTACCTCGAATAGCGCATGCGTGATCTGGCCCAAAGAACAGTATTTACCGGCCTCCATCAATGCTTCGAACAGGTTTTTGTTGGAGATGGCTACCTCCTGTAGATTCTGGAGCTGTTCTCTGGTTTTTTCTTCATTCAGGGCCTGCAGGTTGCGCAGTGTGCTGATCTGTGCTTCCTTCTCAGCTTCGGTCGCCCGTATGACTTCTTTGGGGAGCACGGTCGGCGAGCCGTCGTCGCTGAGGAAGGTGTTGACGCCTATCAGCGGAAGCTCACCCGTATGTTTGAGTGTCTCATAGTAAAGGCTTTCATCCTGGATCTTACCGCGCTGGTACCCGGTCTCCATCGCTCCGAGGACGCCTCCGCGCTCGGTAATTCTGTCAA
>Ga0206118_100606_pt1 | contig 14945 bp, 14 predicted proteins | sample 3A20Ametagenome_FD_177999 | JGI IMG/M metagenome (GOLD analysis project Ga0206118, IMG submission 177999) | Enriched microbial communities from leaf-cutter ant dump, University of Wisconsin, Madison, United States - 3A20A | ecosystem: Environmental > Terrestrial > Nest > Insects nest > Nest dump... | reverse complement strand
CGTCACCTGTGCCGCCGTCTGCTCGATCTCCCCTGCCCGGGCGAGAAGGGGCGCGAGAGAGAAACCGAACGCCTCGCCGACGGCACCCTCGCCGTCTCGCCGCACGTAGCGCTTGCCGTTCGGGCTGTCACGCCGGGTGAGGAGCCCCGCCGCGACGAGCGCGGCAAGATGCCGGCGCAGCGTCGTTTCCGCCATGCCATGCGTGCGCAGGGAAAGCTGGGCGTTCGAGGGAAACACCACCAGGCCATCCTTGCCGGAAAGCTCGGTCTTCGGATGAAAGCTCAACAGCGCATTCAGTACGGAGAGCGCCCGGTCGCTGATGCCAAGCTTCGGCTTTGCCTCGCAGAGCCAGCGATAGAGCTTCCACTTGTCGATGCTCGCTTCCGGCGCGATCGTCCTCGCCAGCGCCTGGCTTGCCAGCATGCCAAGCGTCATCGACCGCCGCCCGAAGGGCGTCGTTATGCCGTCCGTTTCCATGTCTCTTCACCTTTCAACAGGCAAAAGAGACCCCATCACCGGAACCGGTGCCGAAAAGGCTTGACTGCGATTCGGGGAAGTGCGATTCTCAGGCTGCTAAACGATGAGAAGGGCTTCCACGGCGGTAACGTTGAGGGGGCCTTTTTCTTTTGCGGATCAATCTCCTGATTTCTTTTGGTTTTCAGCCCGGAACGCCTCGTAGAGGCTGTCCAGGTTGCGAGTGATGTAGGCGCCGAAGGCGGCTGCTTCGGCCGCTTTCAGCGCGATCGTGTATTGCCGTCCGCCGGCCTTGATGCTGGCCTTGACGTCCTTGCGTTCCCAGGTGGCGGGGGCCGGCTTGTGGTGGGTGCTTGCCGGCGCATCGCCCTTCGCCAGATGGCCGGCGAGAAGATTGAAGCGCTCCTCGGGCGCACGGGCCTTGATGCGCTCGCGGGAAAGGAATTCGACGGCCCGGTCCTCGTTGGCCGCCTCGTCGAAGCGGGTCGCAAGCTCGTGCCAGCGGTCGCGGCCGATGGCGAGCGCCGGGCCGATGCCGGCGCGCACGGCTCTCGGGATGCGGTTCACCACCGAAAGCATCTTGGACACCGTCGTCTTGTCGGCGCTGAGCGCCGCCATGATCGTCTCGCGGTCGAAGCCACGCGCCTCCAGCTCCCCGGCGAAGGTCGCCCGCTCGAGGAAGGAGAGGTCCGCGCGCGCACTGTTCTCTTGACCTTGCGCGATGACGTGGTCGCGGTCGGTGAGCGCCTTGACGACGGCGCGCACCGGCCGGCCGAGCAGGCGGGCGGCCTTGGCGCGGCGGTGTCCGAAGGCGATCTGGTAGAGGCCGGGCTTGGCCGGGTGCGGGCGCACGAGGATCGGCGAATCCTGCCCGCGCAAGCGCATCGCCTCGACGAGCTCCTGGAACTGCTGGTCGGAATGGGCGAGGCGGTCCGAAACGAAGGAATCCTCGATCTCGTCGGGCTCCAGCTCGATGACGACCTCGCCGGCCGTCAGCTTGGCCTCGATCTCCTTGGCCGCGTCCGCCTTGGCGGCAAGCGCGTCGATGCTACGCGTCACCGCGCCGAGCGCGCCGATACCCTTGTAGGTGACATGCTGGCGATGATCCTCCGGCGCCGGGTTTACCGGCGTCAACTTTTCCGCCGCGGGCGCCATGAGGTTGGAAAGAACGTTCTTGCGCGCCATCACCGCCCCCATGCCTTGTGGATGAGATCGACGATCTCGGCGTTGACCGCCTCCATGGATTCCAGCGCCCGGTCGTAGGTCGCGCGGGTGAACTGGCTGCGGTCGACCTCGTAGAGCGTCTGGTTGGTGAGCGCCGCATCGGCGATGGCGACGCTGCGCACCATGGGATTGGTCAGCACATGCTGCTTGAACAGCGAGCGCATGAAGGCGACCATCTGCGTCTGCGGCCCGTCGGCCGGGTCGTAGCGGGTCACGAGATAGCGCAGCCAGTCGAGGTTCATGTTGCCGCCCGCGCTCTTCAGCGTGTTCAGCACCTCGCCCAGCATCTGCAGGAACTGGCACATGGACATGACGTCGAGCATCTGCGGATGCACGGTGATCAGCACCGCCGTCGCGCCGCAGATGGCGCTCATCGTCAGGAAGCCGAGCTGCGGCGGGCAGTCGATCACCACGACGTCGTAATCGTCCGCGACCGACGACAGCGCCTCGTCGAGCCGCGCGAAGAAGATGCGGCCGTAGTCGCCGCTGTTGCCCTGCGCCAGGATGCGCGGCGTGTCGTGCTCGAATTCCATGAGTTCGAGATTGCCGGGCACGATGTCGAGGCCGGGGAAGTTCGTCTTGCGGATGATCTCCCGGAGCGGGCGCCGCTGGTCGTCGTAGCGGATCGCGCCGTAAAGGGTCTCGTTCTCGTCGACGTCGAATTCGGGCTGGAAGCCGTGGATCGCCGAAAGGCTCGCCTGCGGGTCGAGATCGACGGCAAGCACACGATGGCCGGTCAGCGCAAGATGCTGCGCGAGATGCGCCGTCGTCGTCGTCTTGCCCGAGCCGCCCTTGAAATTGACGACCGCGACGACCTGAAGATGCTCGCCGTTCCGCCGGCGCGGCACGTAGCGCTGGCCGCGGCTGTTCTGCTCGAGATATTCGCGCATCTCCTGCATCTGCTCGGCCGTGTAGGAGCGGCGGCCCGACGGCGTCACCTGGGGCAGGGGACCCTTGGATTCCAGCGACAGGTTGCGAAGATACCCGCTGGTCACGCCCAGGAAATGCGCCGCCTCGCTGAGCTGGAACTGGCGCAGGCTCTTCTGCGCGACGGGCGGGAACATTTCCAGCCGGTGCTGCTTCAGCTTGTCGGACAGCTCGTGCGCCTGACCGATGATCAGTTGATCGACCCCGGAAATTGCCTGTCCGAATGTTGCTGCCATATTCATGCCGGGAATCTCAAAATGCGATTTCAAACCTACTTTGCGGTTTAAATCGCATTTAGAACTGATTCTGACGGGGGAGCAAGGCCATAATGGTTAACGCGCCGGCCGTGAAAGCGCTGAGCGGCCGGGGCTTCGCCGAGCATAGCCCACGAACACCGTTCCGCCTATGGCCGTCGTGGCACGGACGGTGAAAACGAGGGCCCGTTTCAATCGCCGGGCCCGCGCCGCACGGTCATAGCCGGAAGCCCCGCCTCCACGGCGGAAAGGCCCGCCTCGAGCCGTTCAAGGCCGTCCTTGCCGAGAAGGCGCGCCAGCTCCTCCTGATAGGCACGGGCAAGCTCGATCATCTCGCCGTGGATGCGCCGGCCGGCCGGGGTCAGCTCCAGATGCTCGATGCGCCGGTCGTCGGCGTTCTCGCTGCGCTTCAGCCAGCGCTTTTCCTCCAGGGCCCGCACCGCGCGCGACACCTTCGTCTTGTGCATGCTGGAATTGGCGCCGATTTCCGTCGCCGTCATACGGCCGTAGGCGCCGAGCGCGGCGAGCGTGCGCCATTCCGGCCGCGTCATGCGGTAGCGCGTGCGGTATTGCGCGGCAAAGCGCTGGCTGACCCGCTCGGCCGCCTGGTTGAGCCGATAGGGCAGGAAAGTCTCGAGCCGGAAGTCCATGGGCGCCTTGATGGTTACAAAATCGACAGTTACATCTGCAACCATCCGACGATAGACAGCCTTGCAGAGGAGGGCAAGCCATGCCGGAACATGCGACGGGGAATGCCAACAGCCTGAAATACATGCCGGGTTTCGGCAACGACTTCGAGACGGAATCCCTGCCCGGCGCCCTACCGCAGGGCCAGAACAGCCCGCAGAAATGCAACTACGGCCTCTATGCCGAGCAGCTTTCCGGCTCGCCCTTCACCGCCCCGCGCGGCACCAACGAGCGATCCTGGCTCTACCGCATCCGCCCGAGCGTTCGCCACACGCGGCGCTTTTCCAATGCGAGCTACCCGCACTGGAAGACGGCGCCCTGCCTCGACGACCACTCCCTGCCGCTCGGGCAGCTGCGCTGGAACCCGCTGCCGGCCCCGCAGGAAAGCCTCAATTTCCTCGACGGCATCCGCACGATGACGACGGCGGGCGATGTCCTCACCCAGGTCGGCATGGCCGCGCATGCCTATACGTTCAACGCCGACATGGCGGACGACTATTTCTTCGACGCCGACGGCGAGCTGCTCGTCGTGCCGCAGCTCGGCGCCATCCGCGTCTTCACCGAGATGGGCATCATGGACGTGGAGCCGCTGGAGATCTGCCTCATCCCGCGCGGCATGATGTTCAAGGTCTCGCGCATCGGCGAGGGCGAGACCTGGCGCGGCTATGTCTGCGAGAACTACGGCGCGAAATTCACCCTGCCGGATCGCGGGCCGATCGGCGCGAACTGCCTTGCCAATCCGCGCGACTTCAAGACGCCGGTGGCCGCCTACGAGGACAAGGAGACGCCCTGCCGGGTACACGTCAAATGGTGCGGCAGGTTCTACGTCACCGAGATCGGCCATTCGCCGCTCGACGTCGTCGCCTGGCACGGCAACTACGCGCCGTTCAAATACGATCTTCGCACCTATTCGCCCGTCGGCGCGATCCTCTTCGACCATCCCGACCCGTCGATCTTCACCGTCCTGACGGCTCCGACGGAGGAAGCCGGCACGGCCAATATCGACTTCGTCATCTTCCCGCCGCGCTGGCTGGTGGCCGAGCACACCTTCCGCCCGCCCTGGTATCACCGCAACATCATGAGCGAGTTCATGGGCCTCATCCACGGCCAGTACGACGCCAAGGAGGAGGGTTTCGTGCCGGGCGGCATGAGCCTGCACAACATGATGCTGCCGCACGGCCCGGATGCGACGGGCTTCGAGAAGGCCTCGAACGGCGAATTGAAGCCGGTGAAGCTCGACCACACCATGGCCTTCATGTTCGAGACGCGCTTTCCCCAGCAGCTCACGAAATTCGCCGCCGAACTGGAGACGCTGCAGGACAACTACCTCGAATGCTGGGACGGGCTGGAGCGCAAGTTCGACGGCACGCCGGGCATCAAATGAGGCTAGCCGCCCTGCCAGGCCTTCACCGCCTCGAGCGGCCAGACGAGCATCAGGATGTTGAGCGTCAGCCCGTCGCGGATGAGCCAGGTGGTCAGCGCCTCGAAGAAGACGATGAGCGCGACGCTCGCCCAGACGGGAAGGCGCGAGGCAAGGAAGAAGCCGATCACCATCGCCAGGATATCCGCGCTCGAATTGATGACGCTGTCGCCGAAATAGTCGAGCGAGATGGTCGATTCGCGGTAGCGGTTGATGACCATGTCGGTGTTTTCGAGGATTTCCCAGCCGCATTCCACGACGAGCGCCAGCGCAAGGCGCACCGTCACGCTCGCCTTGCGCAGGAGAAGCGTGAAGAGGCCGAAGAACAGGATGCCGTGGATAATGTGGCTCGGCGTGTACCAATCGGAGATATGTTGCGAATTTTCCGAGGAAACGACGACGCCGTGCCAGAGTTTGACATATCCGCACTTGCAGATGAGCGGCTGGCCCATCGTATAAAGGATCGTGGCCGTCACGGCGATGAAGCCGGCGGCGACCAGCAGGGAATTTCGGACCGTTCGGTTCAAGCGGGGTTCCTCGGAAAGAACGATGCGCCGGTGACCGGCGCACGAGGGTGGAGACAGGCGGCCGGCAGATGACACCATCTTGCGGCCGGAAACAAGATCGGGAGTAGGGCATGAAACTTGCGACACTGAAGGATTCCACCCGCGACGGCCGCCTGGTCGTCGTCTCGCGCGACCTGACGCGCTGCTCGGAAGTGGGGCATATCGCCCGCACGCTCCAGGCAGCGCTCGACGACTGGGCGCATGTCGCCCCGCGGCTGGAGCGCGTGGCCGAAGGGCTGGAGACCGGCTCGCAGCCGACGGTACGCTTCCACGAGCACGACACGGCCTCGCCGCTGCCGCGCGCCTACCAGTGGGCGGACGGCTCGGCCTATGTCAACCACGTCGAGCTCGTCCGCAAGGCCCGCAACGCCGAGATGCCGGAGAGCTTCTGGACGGATCCGCTGATGTACCAGGGCGGCTCCGACAGCTTCCTCGGGCCGCGCGAGCCGATCCTCGCGGCCGACGAAGCCTTCGGCATCGACATGGAGGGCGAGGTCGCCGTCATCGTCGACGACGTGCCGATGGGTGCGAGCGTCGAGGAGGCCCGGGCGGCGATCCGGCTCGTCATGCTCGTCAACGACGTCTCGCTGCGCGGCCTCATTCCCGGAGAGCTTTCCAAGGACTTCGGCTTCTTCCAGTCGAAGCCCTCCTCCGCCTTCTCGCCCGTCGCGGTGACGCCGGACGAGCTGGGCGAGGCCTGGGACGGCGGTAAGCTGCATCTGCCGCTCCTCGTCTCGCTCAACGGCAAGGCCTTCGGCCGCGCCGATGCGGGCGTCGACATGACCTTCGACTTCGGACAGCTCGTCGCCCATGCGGCAAAAACCCGTCCGCTCGTCGCCGGCTCGATCATCGGCTCCGGCACCGTTTCCAACAAGCTGGACGGCGGGCCCGGCAAGCCGGTGGCCGACGGCGGGGCCGGCTATTCCTGCATCGCCGAGATCCGCACCATCGAGACCATCGCCACCGGCGCGCCGAAGACGCCCTTCCTGAAGTTCGGCGACATCGTGCGCATCGAGATGAAGGACAGGGCCGGCCATTCGATCTTCGGCGCCATCGAGCAGACCGTGCAACGCCACGCGAAAGGCTGAGCGATGAACGGCGACATCGTGCTCTTCGACTACTGGCGCTCCTCCGCCAGCTACCGCGTGCGCATCGCGCTCGAAAGCCTCGGCCTTTCCTACACCCGCGAGGCGGTCGACCTTCTTGCCGGCGAGCAGCGCGCGCCGGAACACCGCGCCCGCAATCCGCAGGGACTGGTGCCGGCGCTCCTGATCGACGGGTACATGCTGACGCAGTCGCTGGCGATCATCGAATATCTGACGGAAACGCGCCCCGAGGCGCGTTTCCTGCCCGCCGATCCGCTCGGCCGGCAGCGCGCGCGCACGCTCTCCTATGCCGTCGCCATGGAGATCCATCCCGTCTGCAATGCCGGCGTCGCCAGCCATGTCCTGGAGATCACCGGGGGAGGGGAGGAGGTGCGCGTCGGCTGGATGAGGAAATTCATCGGCGAGGGCCTTGCCGCCGTCGAGCGCCTGCTCGACGATCCGGCCACAGGCACCTTCTGCCACGGCGACACGCCCACCATGGCCGATTTCTGCCTCGTCCCGCAGGTCTACAACGCCGAGCGCTGGGGCGTCGACCTCTCCGCCCTCGACCGCGTGTGCCGCATCGCCGAAACCTGCCGCGCGCTGCCGGCGTTCCGGGCGGCCCATCCGGAGGCGGTGAAGGCGGCATGAACTTTGATATCCGGAAGGGGCGTGCTATATATACCTTCGGCCGAAGAAGGATATACCATGCCGCTCTATGTCAAGGACCAGGAAGTCGACCGGCTCGCCGACCGGCTGTCCGCGCTGCGCAAGGTCAGCAAGACCGAGGCGGTGCGGCAGGCGCTGGCGCATGAGCTGGAACGCGCGGAAGGCGAACCGACACTGGTGGAGAAGGCTGTTGCGTTCGTTCGTGAACTCGACGCCAAATATCCCAAAAAGGGGCCGCCCGCGGATAAGGCTTTCATCGACAGTCTCTATGAGGAGTGATCGATGTTCGTCGATGCTTCAGCCTTGGTCGCGATTCTGGCCTCGGAAGATGGTGCCGAGACACTTCTGAAACGCCTTCAAGAGGCGGAATCCCGCTCTACGTCTCCCATGGCCATATGGGAGACATCGCTTGCGCTGGGACGCCAGCGACAGCTCGCACCAACGGATGCACTGAGGCTTGTCACGGATTTCCTGAAAGTGCTCTCCATTACGGTCGAGGCGGTCGGTCGAGAAGTCGGAGAACTGGCCGTCGTCGCCCACCAACGCTTCGGCAAGGGCCGGCATCCTGCGGGGCTCAATTTCGGCGACTGTTTCGCCTATGCCTGCGCGCGCCATCTCGACATGCCGCTGCTCTACAAGGGCGACGATTTTTCCAGAACCGATATCGAAACCGCATAGGAACCGCCCCGCCGAGGCGGGGCGAACCTTTCGTTACGCCACATCGCCCATGCAGATGTACTTCATCTCCAGATAGTCGTCGGCGCCGTGGGCAGAGCCTTCGCGGCCGAGGCCGGACTGCTTGATGCCGCCGAAGGGGGCGGCCTCGGAGGAGATGAGGCCGGTATTGACGCCGACCATGCCGTATTCCAGGGCTTCGGCCACCTTCCAGACCTTCTTGAGGTCGCCGGCGAAGAAATAGGCGGCGAGGCCGAATTCCGTATCGTTGGCCTGCCGGATCACGTCCTCGACGGTATCGAAACGGAAGAGCGGGGCGACGGGGCCGAAGGTCTCTTCGCGCGCGACCGTCATGTCCCGCGTGACGCCCTTCAGAACGGTCGGCTCGAAGAAGGTGCCCTTGCCGGCGATGCGCTTGCCGCCGGCGACCACACGCGCGCCCTTGGAGATGGCGTCGGCGATATGGGCCTCGACCTTGTCTATCGCGGCCTCCTCGATCAGCGGGCCGATGGTCGTTCCCTTGTGGAAGCCGTCGCCGACGGAAAGCTCGGCGACCTTCTTCGCCAGCTTCCCGGCAAAGGTGTCATAGACGTTCGACTGCACATAGAGCCGGTTGGCGCACACGCAGGTCTGGCCGGCATTGCGGTACTTGGAGGCCATGGCCCCTTCCACGGCAGCGTCGAGGTCCGCGTCGTCGAAGACGATGAAGGGCGCGTTGCCGCCGAGCTCCAGGCTCACCTTCTTGATCTGGTCGGAGCACTGGCGCATCAGGATGCGGCCGACCTCCGTAGAACCGGTAAAAGAAATCTTCCGCACCTTCGGATTGGAGCAGAGCTCCTTGCCGATGGCCGGGCCGTCCGTGCCGAGGATGACGTTGAAGACGCCGGCCGGAATGCCGGCCTTTTCAGCAAGCACCGCCAGCGCAATGGCCGAAAGCGGCGTCTGCTCGGCGGGCTTGGAGACCACCGTGCAGCCGACGGCGAGCGCCGGCGCGACCTTGCGGGCGATCATCGCCGCCGGGAAGTTCCAGGGCGTGATGGTGCCGACGACACCGACCGGCTGCTTGATGACGAGCATACGCCTGTCGGGGGAGGGGGCCGGGATGGTCTCGCCATTGATGCGCTTGGCCTCTTCCGCATACCACTCGACATAGGATGCCGCGTAAAGGATCTCGCCGCGCGCTTCCGTCAGGGGCTTGCCCATCTCGGCGGTGAGGATCGCGGCGAGTTCGTCGGCATTGGCGACGATCAGGTCGTTCCACTTGCGCAGCAGCGCGCTACGGTCCTTGGCCGGGCGGGCAGCCCAGAGGGCCTGCGCGCTATAGGCGGCATCGATGGCGGCGGCCGTCTCGCCCGCGCCCATTTCGGGCAACGTCGCCAGCTTCTCGCCCGTCGCGGGGTTGAGGACGTCGAAGGTCGCAGTACCGTTGCCGCCGATCCAGTTGCCGTTGACATAGCCGGCATCGTGCAGGAAGTCGGTCGAGCTCAGGTGCCGGGTAAGGGCGTCGTAAAAGGCCATGGTTTCGTTCCTTTCGGACGGGAAAGAGCGTTCACCCGGAGCGATGCTCCGGGTGTTGCCCTTGCAGGATGAGGTTCAGCTATCGATCAGGCGGCGCGGGCTTCGACCATCGCCGCTTCGAGGATATCGAGCGCTTCGGCGAAGACCTCGTCCTGGATGGTGATCGGCGCAAGGAAGCGGATGACGTTGCCGTGGACGCCGCAGGTGAGCAGGATCAGGCCCTTTTCGAGAGCCTTCAGGCGCACCTTGTTGGCGAAATCGGCGCTCGGCTGCTTCGTCGTGACGTCGTTGAACTCGACGGCGTTCATGAAGCCCGGGCCGCGGATGTCGACGATCTCCGGAACCTTGTCGCGGAGCGAGGCAAGGCGCTGCTTGAGGCGCGCGCCGAGGTTTTCCGCACGGTTGCACAGGTCCTCGTCCTTGATCACGTCGAGCACGGCATGGGCCGCCGCAACACCGATCGGGCTGCCGGCATAGGTGCCGCCGAGGCCGCCGGGGCCGGGCGCGTCCATGATCTCGGCGCGGCCGGTGACGGCAGCGATCGGGAAGCCCCCGCCGAGGCCCTTGGCCATGGTCATGATGTCGGCGGCGATGCCGTAGTGCTCCATGGCGAAGAGCTTGCCGGTGCGGGCAAAGCCGGTCTGCACCTCATCCGCGATGAGGAGGATGCCGTGCTGGTCGCACATCTCGCGCAGCGCCTTCATGAAGGGGACCGGCACCTGATAGAAGCCGCCTTCGCCCTGCACCGGCTCGACGATGATCGCGGCGACCCGGTTCGGGTCGACATCGGCGGCAAAGAGCTTCTTGAGGACGGCGAGCGACTGCTCGACCGTCGTGCCGTGCATCTCGACCGGGAAGGGCGCGTGGAAGACATCGCCCGGCATGGCGCCGAAGCCGACCTTGTAGGGCACGACCTTGCCGGTCAGCGCCATGCCCATGAAGGTGCGGCCGTGGAAACCGCCGGAAAAGGCGATGACGGCCTGCCGGCCCGTGGCGGCACGGGCGATCTTCACGGCGTTCTCGACGGCTTCCGCGCCCGTCGTGACGAAGATCGTCTTCTTGGCGAAGTTGCCGGGGGTGATGGCGTTCAGCCGTTCGGCGAGCTCGACATAGTTCTCGTAGGGCACGACCTGGTGGCAGGTATGCGTGAAGCGGTCGAGCTGTTTCTTGACGGCCTCGATGACGCGCGGGTGGCGGTGGCCGGTGTTGACCACGGCGATGCCGGCGGCGAAATCGATGTAGCGATTGCCCTCCTTGTCCCAGATTTCCGCGTTCTCCGCCCGGTCGGCGTAGATCTGCGTGGTCATGCCGACACCGCGGGAAATCGCGGCGTTCTTGCGGTCTGTCAGAGGCGTTGCGGTCATGGCGCTATCCTGGATCTGGAGGGCTCTATCGAATAGCTTGCATTTTTTCTGCAAGGCTTGAGTGGAATTCCTACATTTTTTCTGCAAGAATGCAATGGGGATTTTGATATCCCGCCGCACTTCGCAAGAGGTGCTATAAGCGGACGATACGACAGAATCGGGGATTTGGCATGATGGGTGCGAGCGGACCCGTTCATTACAAGGTGGCGGAGGCCGCGCGGCTGGCGGGCGTCTCGGCCTCGACGCTGCGCCTGTGGGAAACGCAGGGCCTCGTCGTGCCCGGCCGCTCGGAAACAGGCCATCGCCAGTACAGCGCCGAGGACGTCGCGCGGCTGAAGCGCATCGCCTGGTATCGCACCGAACGCGGCCTCAACCCCGCCGCCATCCGCGAGGCGCTGGAGGCCGAGGAGCCGGCCGGCGAAACCGCCTCGCCGGAGGGCGATGCCCCGCAGGGCGTCGGCCGCAAGCTCCGCAGCCTGCGCCATGCCGCCGGCAGGACGCTGGAGCAGGTGGCCGGCGACATCGGCATCGCCACCTCCGTGCTCTCCACCTTCGAGCGCACTTCGCAGGGCGTCACCTTCCGCGTGCTGCACGACCTTGCCGACTATTACGGCACGACCGTCTCGAAGCTTTCGGGCGAGGAAGAGGCGGCCGAGCGCTCCGTCGTGCGCGCCGGGGAATGGAAGCTCTGGCCGGAAACCTCGCCCGGCGTCACCGTCCAGGTGCTGGCCGACGGGCGCAACATGATGGACTGCCACCGCTTCGTCCTCGCGCCCGGCGCCTCCTCGGACGGGGCCTACCGGCACGAGGGTGAGGAGTTCGTGCATGTGCTTTCGGGGCAGGTGGAGATTGTGCTCGATGGCCACGAGTTCCACGACCTCGGCCCCGGCGACAGCCTCTATTTCGAAAGCGCCCGCCGCCACGCCTGGCGCAACCGCCACGACGGCGAGACGGTGCTGATCTGGATCAACACGCCGCCGACCTTCTAAAGCTTCACACAACTGCGGGCGCGAAGCCGCTGCATGCTTTTGCTGGAATTGCTCTAGCGTCGACGCTTCAGCTGCTGCTCGCGGAAGAAGATGAAGAGGCCGGAGGCGACGATGAAGCCGGCGCCGACGAGCATGGCCGAACGCGGCGCATCGCCGAAGAAGACCCAGCCGAAGATCACCGCCCAGAGCAGCAGCGTATATTGCAGCGGCACGACGGTCGCGGCATCCGCCAGCTTCAGCGAGCGGTTGACCAGCATGTGCGCGCTCATCGCCACGATGCCGAGGAGGCCGAGAAGCCCGTAGTCGACGGGCCGCACGGGCGTCCATCCGGCCGGGTCCGCAAGGCACCACACACCGGAAAAGACGGCCGCGCCCGCCACCTGCCAGAAGACGAGCGTGGTGTCGGGCGCCGCGCGCAGCGTGCGGCCCAGCACCATGGCAAGGCCGAAGGCGAGGCTTCCGGCAAGCGCGATGAGCGCGGGCAGCGTGAACGTGTCCTTCGACGGCGACAACGCGACGAGCACGCCGACGAAGCCGACGACGATGGCGCTCCAGCGCCGCCAGCCGACCTTCTCCCCGAGCAGGAACGGCGAGAGCGCGGCGACATAGATCGGCGCGGCGAGCCAGTAGGTCATGGCGTCGGCAAGCGGCATGTAGGCGACGGCGAAATAGAAGCCCGAGGCCTCGAAGGCGAAGAGCACTGAGCGCAGCAGGTGCAGCCTCGGCCGGTCGACCTCGACGAGCCGGCGCCAGCCGACGCGCCAGAAGAAAGGCGCCAGCACCAGGAGCGCGGCAATGCTGCGCACGAGCATGAGCTGGCCGACCGAATAGGTCGAGACCAGCCATTTGCCGAGCACGTCGTTCAGCGAGAACATCAGCATGCCGAGCAGCATCAGCAGCACCCCAAGGCGGGCGGAGCCGGAAACATGGTGCGGCGAAACGGCGATACCGGACATGAGTTCAGCCCCTGCGCGCAATGAGAATGCCGAAAAGCACGATGACGCCGCCGACCGCCTGCAACGGACCGACGGGCTCGGCCAGCAGGATCCAGGCGAGGATGGCGGCGATGACCGGCTGGAGCAGCAGCGTCAGCGAGGAGAAGGCCGTCGGCAGGTAGGCCAACGCATAGGTGACGAGGCCTTGGCCGCCGACATGGCTGATGAAGGCAAGGCCGATCACCATGGCCCAGCCGAAGAGCGTGACCGGCATCAGCTGGCTTTCCACGGCAAGGGCGAGCGGCAGGATGCAGACCATCGCGGAAAAGGTCGTCCAGACCATGATGCGCAGCGTGGAGAAGCGCGAGCGGACATAACCAAGCGCCAGCATGTAGCAGGCATAGAAGATCGCCGCGACGATGGCCGTCGCATCGCCCGCCAGTTGCCCGCCGCCGATGGCCGTCGTCGGCCCGCCCTTCAAAACGATGACGCCCGCCAGCGCCAGCGCCAGCCCCGCAAGAAAGACAGGCGTGATGCGCGTGCGGAAGAGCAGCCACGAGCCGAGCGTCACGAAGATCGGCGCAAGGTTGGTCAGCAGCGTCGCATTGGCAACGGATGTCATGTGCAGCGCCTGGTGCCAGGCGGCAAGGTCGGCGGCAAGGAAAACGCCGGGCAGCAGCAGGATGAGATAATCCCGCATGCCGGACGGCGTCTCGTCCCCCTGTCTGATCGCCCGCGAAGCGATGAAGAACGGCAACAGCGCGAGCGCGACGCGCCAGAAGGCCGTCGCCATCGGCCCTACCTCGGAAAAACGCACGAAGATCGGCGAGCCGCCAATGGCGACGCCGCCGGCCAGGAGGGCAATGAACGCAAGGCGGGCCTGCGGCGAGGAAGCGATGGGAGACAAGGCAGCGGGTCCAGATAGCGGATATGCGAGCGAGCTATCAGACCGGATCGGTTTCAGCCAGATAGGCGATGGCGATTTGAAGGAAAACTTTGCGTGAGAAGACCCTCTCTGCCTGCCGGCATCTCCCCCAGAAAGGGGGAGCGGCAAGTTAAGTCCCTCCCCCTTGTGGGGAGGGATCTTCCCTCAGGCTGCATCCGGCCGGTGGACGGTCTTGACCTCCAGGAAATCCTCCAGCCCGAAAATGCCGCCTTCACGGCCGTTGCCGGACTGCTTGAAGCCGCCGAAGGGGCTGCCGTAGCGGTGCGGGCCGCCGTTGATGTGCACCATGCCGGCGCGAAGACGGGCGGCGACGCGCTCGGCGCGCTCCGGATCACCCGTCTGCACATAGGCGGCAAGGCCGTAGGCCGTGTCGTTGGCGATCGCGATGGCTTCCTCTTCCGTGTCGAAGGGAATGATCGAGAGCACCGGGCCGAACACTTCCTCGCGGGCGATGCGCATGTCGTTGCTGACGTCGGCGAAGATCGTCGGCCTGACGAAATAGCCGGTCTCAAAGCCGTCCGGCTTGCCCGGCCCGCCGACGAGAAGGCGCGCGCCTTCCGCGACGCCCGCCTCGATCAGTGCCTGCACGCGGCCGAACTGGATATGCGAGACGAGCGGGCCGATATGCTCGCCTTCCTCCTCCGGATTGCCGACCCTTGCCTCCTTGCCGGTGCGCTCGGCGATCTCCAGCACCTTGTCGTAGACGGAGCGCTCGACGAGCATGCGGGTCGGCGCATCGCAGGACTGGCCGGAATTGTTGAAGCATTCGCGGATCGTACCCGCGACGCGGTCCTCGAGGTCCGCGTCGGCGAAGACGAGGTTGGGCGACTTGCCGCCAAGTTCCAGCGTCACGCGCTTGACCGTGTCGGCCGCATCCTTGCTGACGGCGATGCCCGCGCGGGTCGAACCCGTGAAGGACATCATGTCGACGTCCTTGTGGCGCGAGAGAGCCGCGCCGCACTCCACGCCGTCGCCGTTGACGAGGTTGAAGGTGCCGGCCGGGAAGCCCGCCTCGTCGACCATCTCGGCATAGAGCATGGCGTTGAGCGGGGTGAACTCGGAGGGCTTGAGCACGCAGGTGCAGCCCGTCGCAAGCGCCGGCACCACCTTCAGCGCGATCTGGTTGATCGGCCAGTTCCAGGGCGTGATGAGGCCGCACACGCCGATGGGCTCGCGGCGCACGACGTCGCCGTTCGGCAGCACCTCGCGGCT
>Ga0206118_100605_pt1 | contig 14951 bp, 15 predicted proteins | sample 3A20Ametagenome_FD_177999 | JGI IMG/M metagenome (GOLD analysis project Ga0206118, IMG submission 177999) | Enriched microbial communities from leaf-cutter ant dump, University of Wisconsin, Madison, United States - 3A20A | ecosystem: Environmental > Terrestrial > Nest > Insects nest > Nest dump... | reverse complement strand
CGACGCGATCCAGATCCACGGCGGCTACGGCTACATGGCGGATTATCCGGTCGAGCGCATCTATCGCGACGTGCGCATCTGCCAGATCTACGAGGGCACCAGCGACGTCCAGCGCATCGTCATCGCGCGAAACCTGTAGGAGTGACAGGGCATGACCGAGGTTCCGCATCTGAGCCTGCACGTTCCCGAGCCGGAGGTCCGGCCCGGCGGCCAGCCGGATTTCTCCAACGTCAAGATCGCCAAGGCCGGCGCGGTGGCGCGGCCGGCGGTGGACGTGGCGCCGGAGGACATCCGCGATCTCGCCTATTCGATCATCCGCGTGCTCAACCGCGAGGGCGAGGCGGTCGGCCCCTGGGCCGGGCTGCTCTCCGACGAGGAGCTGCTGACGGGCCTGCGCAACATGATGACGCTGCGCGCCTTCGACGCCCGCATGCTGATGGCGCAGCGGCAGGGCAAGACCTCCTTCTACATGCAGCATCTCGGCGAGGAGGCGGTTAGCTGCGCCTTCCGCAAGGCACTGAAGAAGGGCGACATGAACTTCCCGACCTACCGGCAGGCGGGCCTCCTCATCGCCGACGACTACCCGATGGTCGAGATGATGAACCAGATCTATTCCAACGAGGCCGATCCGCTGCGCGGCCGGCAGTTGCCGATCATGTATTCGTCGAGGGCGCACGGCTTCTTCACCATCTCCGGCAACCTCGCCACGCAATATGTGCAGGCCGTCGGCTGGGCCATGGCGTCGGCCATCCGCAACGACACCAGGATCGCCGCCGCCTGGATCGGCGACGGCTCGACGGCCGAGTCCGATTTCCACTCCGCCCTCGTCTTCGCCTCCACCTACAAGGCGCCGGTGATCCTCAACATCGTCAACAATCAGTGGGCCATCTCGACCTTCCAGGGCATCGCCCGCGGCGGCTCCGGCACCTTCGCCGCCCGCGGCCTCGGCTTCGGCATCCCGGCGCTGCGCGTCGACGGCAACGATTACCTCGCCGTCTATGCCGTGGCTAAATGGGCGGCCGAGCGGGCGCGGCGCAACCTCGGGCCGACGCTGGTCGAATACGTCACCTACCGGGTCGGGGCGCATTCCACCTCCGACGATCCGGGCGCCTATCGCCCGAAGACCGAATCCGAGGCCTGGCCGCTCGGCGATCCGGTGCTGCGCCTGAAGAAGCACCTGATCCTGCGCGGCGTCTGGTCGGAGGAGCGCCACACGCAGGCCGAGGCGGAAATCCTCGACGAGGTGATCCAGGCGCAGAAGCAGGCGGAAAGCCACGGCACGCTGCATGCCGGCGGAAAACCCTCGGTGCGCGACATCTTCGAGGGCGTCTATGCGGAGATGCCCGCCCATATCCGCCGCCAGCGGCAGAAGGCAGGATACTGACATGGCACGAATGACGATGATCGAGGCCGTGCGCAGCGCCATGGACGTCTCGATGGGACGCGACGACCATGTCGTCGTCTTCGGCGAGGACGTCGGCTATTTCGGCGGCGTCTTTCGCGCGACGCAGGGGCTGCAGGCCAAGTATGGCAAGACGCGCTGCTTCGATGCACCGATCAACGAATCCGGCATCCTCGGCACCGCCATCGGCATAGCGGCCTACGGGCTGAAGCCCTGCGTCGAGATCCAGTTCGCCGACTACATGTACCCGGCCTACGACCAGATCACGCAGGAGGCGGCGCGTATCCGCTACCGCTCCAACGGCGATTTCACCTGCCCGATCGTCGTGCGCATGCCGACCGGCGGCGGCATCTTCGGCGGCCAGACCCACAGCCAGAGCCCGGAAGCGCTCTTTACCCATGTCTGCGGGCTGAAGGTCATCGTTCCCTCCAATCCCTACGACGCCAAGGGCCTCTTGATCGCCGCCATCGAGGACCCGGACCCGGTGATGTTCCTCGAACCCAAGCGGCTCTACAACGGCCCCTTCGACGGCCATCACGAGAAACCCGTCACGCCCTGGTCGAAGCATGCGCTCGGCGAAGTGCCGGAGGGGCATTACACGATCCCCATCGGCAAGGCGGAAATCCGCCGGGCCGGCGGCGCCGTCACCGTCGTCGCCTATGGCACCATGGTGCATGTGGCGCTCGCCGCGGCGGAGGAGACGGGGATCGACGCCGAGGTGATCGACCTGCGCAGCCTGCTGCCGCTCGATCTCGACACCATCGTGCAGTCGGTGACGAAGACCGGCCGCTGCGTCGTCGTGCACGAGGCGACGCTCACCTCCGGCTTCGGCGCGGAGGTCGTGTCGCTGGTGCAGGAGCACTGCTTCTACAATCTGGAGGCGCCGGTGGTGCGCGTGACCGGCTGGGACACGCCCTATCCGCATGCGCAGGAATGGGACTATTTCCCCGGTCCGGCCCGCGTCGGCCGGGCGCTCAGGGACGTGATGGAGGGCTGAGGATGGGCGAGTTCGTCATCAGGATGCCCGATGTGGGCGAAGGGGTGGCCGAGGCCGAGCTGGTCGAATGGCATGTGAAGCCGGGCGATCCGGTGCGCGAGGACATGGTGCTCGCCGCCGTGATGACCGACAAGGCGACGGTGGAGATCCCCTCTCCGGTCGACGGCACCGTGCTCTGGCTCGGCGCCGAGGTCGGCGACACGGTCGCCGTCAAGGCGCCGCTGCTGCGCATCGAGGTCGCCGGGGAGGGCGAGAGCCCGGCCGCCGCGGAGCCGGTGGCCGAGGTCGAACCGGCCGCCGGCAAGCCGGCCGAAGGGAAGCCGGCGGCAAAGGTCGAGCCGGAAAAGCCGGTGGAACGCCCCGTGCGTCGCGAGCCGGAGGCCCGGCCGCTCGCCTCGCCCGCCGTGCGGCTGCGCGCCCGCGAGGCCGGGGTCGACCTGCGGCAGGTGGCGGGCACCGGACCGGCCGGCCGCATCACCCATGACGACCTCGACCGCTTCGTCGCGCAGGGCGCGCAGCCTATTGCCGCCGCGGCGGGCCTTGCCCGCAAGACCGCGACGGAGGAGATCAAGGTCACGGGTCTTCGCCGCCGCATCGCCGAGAAGATGCGGCTTGCCAGCACGCGCATCCCCCACATCACCTATGTCGAGGAGGTCGACGTCACCGATCTGGAAGACCTGCGCGCGACGATGAATGCCGGCCGCAGGCCCGATCAGCCGAAGCTGACCATTCTGCCCTTCCTGATGCGGGCGCTGGTGAAGACGCTCGCCGAGCAGCCCGGCATCAACGCCACCTTCGACGACGATGCCGGCATCGTCACGCGCCACAGTGCCGTCCATATCGGCATCGCCACGCAGACGCCGGCCGGCCTGACGGTGCCGGTCGTGCGCCATGCCGAGGCGCGGTCGATCTGGGATGCCGCCGCCGAGCTGACGCGGCTTGCCGACGCCGCCCGCAACGGCACCGCCGCGCGCGAGGAGCTTTCCGGCTCGACCATCACCATCACCTCGCTCGGCGCGCTCGGCGGCATCGTTACGACGCCGATCATCAACCACCCGGAGGTGGCGATCGTCGGCGTCAACAAGATCGCGATGCGGCCCGTCTGGGACGGCAGCCAGTTCGTGCCGCGCAAGATCATGAACCTGTCGTCGAGCTTCGACCACCGGATCGTCGACGGCTGGGACGCGGCGGTCTTCGTCCAGCGGATCAAGGCGCTCCTCGAAACCCCCGCACTGATCTTCATCGAAGGCTGAGGACATGAAAGAGATCGTCTGCAAGCTCCTCGTCGTCGGCGCCGGCCCCGGCGGCTACATCTGCGCCATCCGCGCCGGCCAGCTCGGCGTCGATACCGTCATCGTCGAGAAGGCGAAGGCCGGCGGCACCTGCCTCAATGTCGGCTGCATCCCCTCCAAGGCGCTGATCCATGCGGCCGAGGAATTCGACAAGGCGCGCCACATGACGGCTGCCAACCCGCTCGGCATTACGGTCGAGGCGCCGAAGCTCGACCTTGCGCAGACCATGCGCTGGAAGGACGGCATCGTCGGCCGGCTGAATGGCGGCGTGCTCGGCCTGCTGCGCAAGGCCAAGGTGAAGATCGTCCACGGCGAGGCGCGCTTTCGCGACGGCAAGACCGTCGAGGTGGAGACCGAGACGGGGACCCAGCTCATCCGCGCCGAGACGGTGGTGATCGCCACCGGCTCCGAACCGGTCGCGCTGCCGGCGTTGCCCTTCGGCGGCGCGATCCTCTCCTCCACCGAGGCGCTGTCGCTGCAAGGCGTGCCGCAAAGGCTGACCGTCGTCGGCGGCGGCTATATCGGCCTCGAACTCGGCACCGCCTTCGCCAAGCTGGGATCGGAGGTGACGGTGGTCGAGGCGATGGCGCAGATCCTGCCGCAATACGATGCCGAGCTGGTCAAGCCGGTGGCAAAGCGTCTCGCCGATCTCGGCGTCAGCGTGCTGACCGGCGTCAGGGCAAAGGGCTATTCCGGCGAGGCGCTGGTGATCGAGACCGCTTCCGGCGCGGAGAAGTGGATCGCCGCCGACAAAGTTCTCGTCACCGTCGGCCGCAGGCCGCGCACCGGGGGATGGGGGCTCGAAGAGCTCGATCTCGACCGCGCCGGCCGCTTCATCCGCATCGACGACCAGTGCCGCACCTCCATGCGCGGCGTCTACGCCATCGGCGACGTCACCGGCGAGCCGATGCTGGCGCACCGCGCCATGGCGCAGGGCGAGATGGTGGCGGAGATCGTCGCCGGCCGCAAGCGCGCCTGGGACAAGCGCGCCATCCCCGCCGTCTGCTTCACCGATCCCGAGATCGTCACCGCCGGGCTTTCGCCCGACGAGGCCCGCGCGCAGGGCTACGAGGTCCGCGTCGGCCTCTTCCCCTTCGGTGCCAACGGCCGCGCCATGACCACCCAGGCGGAAGATGGTTTCGTGCGCGCCGTGGCGCGGTCGGACACCAATCTGGTGCTCGGCCTGCAGGCGGTCGGGGCGGGCGTCTCGGAACTTTCCGCCGCCTTCTCGCTGGCGCTGGAGATGGGCGCGCGGCTGGAGGACATCGCCGGCACGATCCACGCCCATCCCACCCGCAGCGAAGGCCTGCAGGAGGCGGCGATGAAGGCCCTCGGCCACGCCCTCCACATCTGAACGGTTCAGGCCCGGCCTCGGCCCCGCAGCACCGCCTCGACCGCCTGCGCATGGGCAAGCAGCGCCGCATCGCGCCCGCCGGCGGCTGCCAGCATCAGGCCGACCGAGGCCTCGCCCTCGGCATGGGCCGGCAGCGAGATCGCGCAGCCGTCCAGCAGGTTGATCAGCGACGGGTTGCGCAGCAGCGTCAGGTTGGTCCGCACGAACAGGTCCGTATCCGCCTCCAGCGCGGCGATGGCCGGCGCGACCATCGGCACGGTCGGCATGGCGATGACGTCATAGGGGGCGATGGCCCGCTCGACGGCCTCGATATAGGCGCGGCGCAGGTGCAGCATGTCGATATAGTCGGCCGCCGTCTGCTCCCGGGCGTGCAGCATGCGGGCGCGCACCCGCTGGTCGTAGCGGTCGCCGTGCTCCTCCAGCAGCGAGCGATGCCAGGCGAGCGCCTCCGGCGCCGGGAAGCCGCCCTTGGCGTTGATGCGGCCGGCGATCTCGAATTCGGTGAGCGGGATCTCGGTCACCGCCGCGCCGGCATCGGCGAGGCGCTTGAGGGCGGCCTCGAAGGTCTCGGCCACATAGGGCTCGATCCCGTCGAAGACGACGGATTGCGGCACGGCGATGCGCAGGCCCGCAACGGGGCGCCCGGTCCCGCCGGAAAGCGCCGTAGCGCTCATGATCGCATGCAGGGCGGCGCAGCAGCCGACGCTGTTTGCCAGCGGGCCGATGGAATCGAGCGTGAAGGAGAGCGGCAGCGCGCCGGCGAGCGGCACGGCGGCAGCCGTCGGCTTGTAGCCGACGATGCCGCAGAGGGCGGCGGGGATGCGGCAGGAGCCGCCGGTGTCCGAGCCGATCGCCGCCGCCGCCATGCCGTCGGCCACGGCGACGGCCGCGCCCGAGGACGAGCCGCCCGGGATTCGGCCGGTCGCCCGGTCGTGGGGGTTGGCGGGCGTGCCGTGATGCGGGTTGATGCCGACGCCGGAAAAGGCGAACTCCGTCATGTTGTTGCGGCCGACGACGATGAAGCCGGCGGCCCTGAGGCGGGCGATCGCAGGCGCGTCGGCCTCGGCCGGCGCGGCGTTAGCCAGCACCGTGGAGCCGGCCGGCGTCGGCTCGCCGGCAAGGTCGAACAGGTCCTTGACCGCGATCGGGATGCCGGCGAAGCGCGACGGCGCAAGGCCCGCCCTGCGCAACGTATCGGCGGCGCCGGCCGCCGCCCGCGCCTGCTCGGCATGGACCTTGACGAAGGTGCGCCCGCCTTCGCCGTCCGCATCGGCGATGCGCGCGAGCGCCTCCTCGACCAGTTGCGACGCCGTCCGCGCGCCCGTCGCAAGGTCGGCTGCAAGTTCGTCCAGTGTTGCGCGCATCGCTTCTTTTCTCCCGCCCGAATCAGACGGGATCAAAATAGTGGATTTCGGGGGACATGCAGCCCTTCGCCGCGTGGCGTGCAGGATTATCCGCCCTAGCGGAAGCGGGGCGGACGCTTCTTGAGGTTCAGCTCGATCTCCGGCCGGCTCGCATAGCGGCCAACCAGGCGAAGGAGCTTCCTGATCTCCCGCTCGTCGATGCCGCGGGATCGGCACGCGGCCGCGACGTCGAACACCTTGAGCGCGGGGGACAGGGATTTCTTGTCGGAATGTTGCATATTGATCTCCTCGGGGGGCATCGGGAGAATGCGCGGCCGGAACGGAGGTTCCATGCGGCGGGCCGATTGTCCGCAAGCGTACGGTTCGCTTCAGCGGGCCGCGCGGCGGGATTCCGGCGGGCGGGAACCTACGCCCGAGATGAGGGTTATAGCCCCGGTCCAATGGAGGAAATTGCCATGAAGAAGATAATCCTCATCGGTTGCGTCGCCCTGTCGATGGCGGCCTGCTCGTCGACGGAACGCGGCGCCGGCATCGGTGCGGCGACAGGTGCGGTCGTGGGCGGGATCGCCACCGGCAACGTCCGCGGCGCGGCGGTCGGCGCGGCCATCGGCGGCGTCTCGGGCGCGCTGATCGGCCATGTCGCCGGCGAACCGGGCCGCTGCTATTACCGCGACCGCAACGGCAACCGCTACGTCGACCGCTGCTGAGCGCAGGCCGGCAGGCCGGGAGACCAGAACGCCCGGCCTGCCGGCGGCGTCAGGCCTCGCATGTTCCTTCCCGAACCGCGAAAGGAAATGCCGATGAACGCCGACATGACGCCCGGCCAGATCCTTCACAAGGCCGTCGAGGACGGGCCCGCCCATCCCGTCGATGCCATGCCCGGCATGGAGGTGAAGGCCTCGCCGACCCTGGCGGATGCCGATGCCGAGGCCTTCGTCCTCGAGGCGATCGGCGACCTTGCCGATTGCCCGATCCCCTTCCTGCTCGCCGGCACCTTCGCCGTCAGCGCCTATACCGGCATCACGCGCCAGACCAAGGACCTCGATATCTTCTGCAAGGCGGGGGACTATGCGCGCATCCTCGGGCATTTCCGGGAGAAGGATTACGAGATCGAGGTGCAGGACGACCGCTGGCTCGCCAAGGTCAGGAAGGGCCGGCATTTCTTCGACGTCATCTTCGCCGCCTCCAACGGCACGATGCCGATCAGCGACGCCTGGTTCGAGAACGCCCGGCAGATCCGCATGAACGGGCACAGGATCAGGATCATCGCGCCGACGGAGCTGATCTGGTCGAAGTGCTTCATCCAGCTCCGTCATCGCTACGACGGCGGCGATATCGTCCATGTGATCCTGCGGGCGAGCGACCAGATCGACTGGCAGCGCCTCCTCAGCCACATGGAGGTGCACTGGGAGGTCCTCCTCATCCATCTCCTCAATTTCCGCTGGGTCTATCCGACGGAGCGCGACAAGGTCCCGGACTGGCTGCTCGACGAGCTGCTCGACCGCCTGAAGGCGCAGCGGGAGGTGCCGCTGCCGCAGATGAAGGTCTGCAGGGGCCGGATGTACAGCCGGGTGGATTTCGAGATCGACGTCAGGGAATGGGGCTTCGCCGACGTCGGCGGCGAGGGCGAGATGCGCGACGCGACGGACGAAGGAGGCCTGCCGTGACCGCAACGGAAGAGGATACCGCATCCGACACCATCCGGGTCGCCGCCATGGGCGACCTGCACGTGCGCGAGCAGGAATCGCCGTCCTACAAGGACCTGTTCGGCGAGCTCTCCGAGGTCGCGGACGTCCTCGTCCTCACCGGCGATCTCACCGACCTCGGCAAGCCGCGCGAGGCCGAGCGGCTGGCGGGCGACCTGCGCTCCTGCTCGATCCCGGTCGTCGGCGTTCTCGGCAACCACGACTACGAGTGCGGGCAGGTGGAGGAGGTCCGCACGATCATCAAGGACGCGGGCGTCCATCTCCTCGAAGGCCAGGCGGTCGAGATCAAGGGGGTCGGCTTTGCCGGCGTCAAGGGTTTCGCCGGCGGCTTCGGCCGCTTCATGCTCAGCTCCTTCGGCGAGCCGGCGATCAAGGCGATGGTGGCGGAAAGCGTCGAGGAGACGATGCGGCTCGAAAACGCGCTCCGTCAGGTCCGCTCGCAGCGGGCGATGGTCGTCCTCCACTATGCGCCGATCGCCGAGACGGTCGAGGGCGAGCCGATGGAGATCTATCCCTTCCTCGGCTCCTCCCGCCTTGCCGAGACGATCGACCGCTTCCCCGTGTCGGCCGTGGTCCACGGCCATGCCCACCGGGGCCGCTACATGGGCAGGACGCCGGGCGGCGCGCCGGTCTATAACGTCGCGTCGCATATCGAGAAACCCACCGGCAGGCCCTACGCGCTGCTCGACCTGTGACGGCCTCAGCAGGGGCTCAGCCACAGCACGCCGGCGAAGCAGAGCGCGGCGAGAGCCGCCGCGCCATTGGCCAGGCGGACGATCCTGCCGAGGGGGGAGCGATCGCGCACCCGTTCGGCCCTTTTCCAGACGAGCACGATGGCGCAGGCGACGATCGCCGCCACGCCGATCAGGGCGATGCGCAGGGCGGAGACCGGGCCGAGCGCCTCTTCGTGCCAACCCATCCGGCAGCCCGTGGCCTGCACCGCGTAGAGGAGCAGGAAGCCGGCGGCCCAGACGACCCAGCCGGCGAGGAGGAGGGGCAGGCCGGGCTGGGTCATGGGCTTCCACCGCGGGTCAGGAGTTGCAGGACGAAGGGAAAGGCCATCGCCAGAAGGCCGCTTGCGCAGGTGAAGTCGTGCCAGAGCCGGCCGAGGCGAAGGTCGAGGCTGCGGGCGGTGGAGACGTGGCCCGTGCGGATGCGCCAGAGACCGAACAGGACGAAGACGAGGCCGACGGCGCCATGGAGCGCCGCGTAGCTCCAGACGGCGAAGATGCCGGCCGCGGCGGCGTGGTGCGTGGCCCGGTCATGGATGCCGAGGAGCAGGACGACGAGGACGGCGAGCGCGGCGACCTGCGCCAGTCCGGCCAGCAGCAGGGGTGCCGTCGCGCGGGTGCCCGCCTTCGCCGCGACGCGGCCGAGAAGGGCGGCGGCCGTCAGCAGGACGGCGACCGCGGCGGAGCCGGGGATGCTGACGTCCATCGCGAAGGCCGGCGGCCAGTTCGGCGCGGACAGCCACAGGAAAAGGCAGCCGAACAACAGTGAGGCGTAGAGGGTCGCATCCGCCGCCAGCGTGAAGACCATCGCCCAATGGGAGGGCGGCTTCTCCGTCTGCACGTGCGGCGGCAGCGTCACGCTTTTACCGACGCCGAGGGGGGCGAGATCGGCCGTGAGGCCGCAGGCGCGGGTCCAGAGCAGGAAGAGGACGGCGACGGCGAGGGTCGCTGCGAGCGCGAGCCAGTAGACCTTCAGCAGGAGGGCGGCGAAGACGGCGCCGGTGGCGATCGCCGTCACGAGCGGCAGGACGCTTCGCGGCGGCAGGATTACCAGCTGCTCGGGCCTGCCGGTCGTCATGTCGACGGCCAGCACCTCCATCCAGCCGTGCCGAGTCGCCGCGAGATAGCCGTTTCCGGCGGCAAGCGACGGCCCGAGCCGGTCCGGGTCGAGCCTGTCGGCACGCCCGGCGATCTCGGGCAGGGCGGCGAAGGCATAGGCGGGCGGCGGCGTCGGCATCGCCCATTCCAGCGTCTTCGCCTGCCAGGGATTGCGCCGGAACGGCTTGCCGAAGACGGCGAGCAGCAGGAGATCGAGCGCGACGAGGGCGAAGCCGGTCGTCATGATGAAGCCGCCCATGGAGGAGACGAAGTTCAGCACCTCCCAGCCGGCCTCGGGCGGGTAGGTATAGACCCGCCGCGGCATGCCCCTGAGGCCGGTCAGGTGCATTGCCAGGAAGGTCAGGTTGAAGCCGAGGAAGACCATCCAGAAGGCGGCGTGGGAGAGGTGCTGCACCGATTGCCGGCCGAAGATGTGCGGCAGCCAGTAATAGGCGGCCGCCAGCATCGGGAAGACGAAGCCGCCGACCAGCACGTAATGCAGGTGGGCGACGACGAAATGGGTGTCGTGCGCCTGCCAGTCGAACGGCACCATGGCGAGCATGACGCCGGTGAGCCCGCCCAGCACGAAGACCGTCATGAAGCCGAAGACGTGCAGCATCGGCACGGAGAAGCGCGGCCTTCCGTGGGCGAGCGTGGCGAGCCAGGCGAAGATCTGCACGCCGGTCGGGATGGCGACGAGGCCGCTCGCCGCCGAGAAGAAGGAGAGCGCGACGTGCGGGATGCCCACCGTGTACATGTGGTGCACCCACAGGCCGAAGGAGAGGAAGGCCATGGCGACGATCGCCGCGACGACGATCTCGTAGCCTTCGAGCGGGCGGCGAGCGAGCGTCGGGATGATCGTCGACAGGGCGCCTGCCGCCGGCAGGAAGATGATGTAGACCTCCGGGTGGCCGAAGAGCCAGAACAGGTGCTGCCACAGCAGCGGATCGCCGCCGCGGGCGGGATCGAAGAAGGGCAGGTCGAAGGCGCGCTCGGCTTCGAGCAGGATGGAGCCGAGGATCAGCGGCGGGAAACCGATCAGCATCATGCCGCCGACCACCAGCATGTACCAGGCGAAGACCGGCATGCGGGTGAGCGACATGCCGGGCGCGCGCAGCTTGAGGATGCTGACGAGGATCTCGATCGCCGCCGACAGCGCCGAGATCTCGACGAAGGTGATGCCGAGCAGCCAGACGTCGGCATTGATGCCGGGCGTGTGGACGCGCGAGGAGAGCGGCGTGTAGAGGAACCAGCCGCCGTCCGGCGCCACGCCGGCGAGAAGCGCGCCGACGAGGAAGGTGCCGCCGAACAGGTAGCACCAGTAGCCGTAGGCCGACATGCGCGGGAAGGCGAGGTCGCGGGTGCCGAGCATCTTCGGCAGGAGATACATGGCCAGCCCCTCGAAGAAGGGGATGGCGAAGAGGAACATCATCACCACGCCGTGCATGGTGAAGACCTGCGCGTAAGATGCGGCGTCGAGGAAGGCGCTCTGCGTCGTCGCGAGCTGGACGCGGATCAGCATGGCGAGCAGCCCGCCGATCGCGAAGAAGACGAGCGCCGTCAGCATGAAGCGCTTGCCGATCGTCGTGTGGTTGACGGCCTGCAGGCGCCCGAGGCCCGGCGGCGTCGCCCAGATCGCCGTCAGCTCGCGGTGGAGGCGCAGTGCGGTCTTGCGGGGGGCTTCGCTCACGGCGTTTCCTCTTCTGCCCGGGGAAGCCCGGCGACGATCGCGTCGAAGGCCCCGGCCGGATGGGCTTCGACCGTGAAGCGCATGCCGGCGTGGCCGGTGCCGCAATATTCCGCGCAGACGCCGCCATAGACGCCGGGGCGGTCGGCCTTGATCCGCACGCGGGCGGCATGGCCGGGCGTGGCGTCGATCTTGCCGCCGAGACGCGGCACCCAGAAGCTGTGGATGACGTCGCCGCTGGTCGCCGTGACCCGCACCTCTCGGCCGACGGGGATGTGGAGGACGCCCTCGCTCGACCGGGCGCCGTCCATGCCGGCATAACGGAATTCCCAGACCCACATGCGGCCGCGGGCTTCCACGTCGAGCGCGTCGTCGCCGGCCTCGCCCTTCAGGAGGGTTTCGCCGCTGAGAAGCCCGAAGCCGATGAGGGCGGTGAGCGTCGCGAAGGGCAAGATTACGCCGCCCGTCCAGATCCAGCGCGCGGCGGAGACCCGCCGCCCGGCCTGCGGCCGATAGAGGACGAGGAGGAAAAGCCCGAGCACGAGCAGGAAGATCGCGGCCGCACCGGCCAGCATCAGCCACCAGAGATCGGCGATCGCCGCGGCGAAGGGGCCGGCCGGATCGAGCGCGGAGAGATCGCCGCTGCATCCCGCAAGCAGGGGCGGACAGGAAAAGGCAAGCGCCGGACGGAACCCGAGGCGGCGGTGGCGGATTAGCCGCCCAAAAGGAGAGATCGCATGGGCGAGACGCAGGACCAGGCCAACCCCGTCATCCGCAAGGTCGAGGAGAAGGATGTGAGCTCGATGGTCGCCATCGGCGGCCATCCGCTGCATGCCATGAGCGTGCATTTTCCCATCGCCTTCGTCTTCGCCACGCTCGGCGTCGACGTGCTCTACTGGTGGACGGCCGATCCGTTCTGGCTGCGCGTCGGGCTCTGGTCGTCCGGCGGCGCCTTCTTCCTCGGCTTCGCGGCCGGCGCCGTCGGCACGGCGGAGCTGCTGCTCGTCCCCGGCATCCGGGCGCGCGTGGCGAGCTGGGCGCATGCCATCGCGGCGATGACGCTCGTTTCCGTCATGGGCGTCAACTGGGGCGTGCGGGTGAACGACGTGACAGACGTCCTGCCGCAGGGGCTTCTCCTGTCGGGTCTCGCGGCGATCCTGACCGGCATCGCGGGCTGGCACGGCGGCAAGCTGATCTTCGATCACGGCGTCGGCCTCATGGTTTCTCCCAAGGACTGAGGTCGCGGTAGAGCCGCTTCAGGCCGCCCGGCTCCGCCAGCACGTCGAAAAGCGCGAGATCGATCGCCGGCTTGGCGAGCACGACGAAGAAGATCGCCACCACCACGGCGCCGGTGAGGATCGTCGCCGTTACGAAACGCCAGACCGGATAGATCTCGCCCTCGCGGAAGAGCCGGATCACCACAAGGCCGGTGAGCGCGTGGAGGACGGCGAGCAGGCCGACAAAGGCGAGCTTCACCGAGAACCAGGGCTCGAAGGTCTGGCGCAGGAAGATCAGCACCGTTCCCGTGGCGATGCCGAGGAAGGCGGCCGGCGAGATGATCGCGACATAGGCGAAGCGGACGATCCGCTGCAGGCGCAGCAGCGCGTCCCGGTCCTCGACATGGGCGCGCTGCACATAGAGCCCCGGCAGGCTGACGATGCCCGCCGCCCACAGGGCGATCGCGGCGATATGCAGAAACTTGGCGAGCGCGATCATGGACCGCGTCCGGGGTCGGCGGCCGCTCCGGCGAGAAGATGGCGCAGGCGCAGGAGTGCGGCGAGAAGATAGGGACCGGCCGCGGGAACCCACATCAGCACGCCGGCGAGCTGCTGGTCCTGGAGCGGCGTCAGGCCGAAGGCGGCCGTCGTGGCGAAATGGGCCTCGTAGAGCGGCGCGCGGGAGAAGGTGAGCAGCGCCGCGAGCATGCCCATCTGGATCGTCGTGCCGAGGAGGAGCGCCAGTGCATTGCCGGTCGGCATGCGCGGATCGAGGGCCGCCGCCCACAGCCAGATCGCCGAGCCGAGCAGAGAAAGCTGCATCAGCCAGTAGGCGGCCGGGGACATGAGCGCGAAGGCATAGGCGGCGGGGGAATGCCAGAGCCAGAACAGGACGGTATGCACGGCGAAGGCCGCCCGCGGCGCCCGCGCGACGGCCGGCGGGGCAAGGGACAGGGCGAGGAACGGCGCGGCGATCGCCACGAGCAGGACATGGTGGAGGACGCGCGCGGAAAACAGCGCCGAGGCGAGCGCGCAGAGCGGCGAGACGAAGGCGACGACGAGCGTGGCCAGCGCAGCGACGAGGAAGAGCCGCGCCTTGCCGTCACGGCGGAGACGGAAGCCCGCGACCGCGGCAAGCGCGAGCGCGGCCAGGAGGACGGGATCGAGGTTCCACCGCCACGGCCATGTCGCGGCGTCGGGGGCGGGCCCGCAATAGATGTCGTAGAGCACTGTCGGCATCGGTCGCCTCGAATTCCTATCTGCGCGATATATGGCGGTATCGCGCCGGGAACAGGGGGACGGGCTGAACGGCGATGTTTCCGGCATTTCGCCATCGTCGGCTGGCCGGGTTGCGCTCCTATAGCGAGGCGCGGCGGATGCGGTCGTAGCATTCGCAGGCCCGCGCATGCAGGGCCTTGCGGTCCGTCACGCGCAGCGAGCCGCGGTGGTAGGAGATCGCCCCGGCGTCCATGAGGTCGGTGCAGATCGCGTTGACGGTGGCCCGGCGCAGCGCGAGCAGCCTGGCGACCGCCTCCTGCGTCACGTAATAGGCGTCGCCCTCGACCCGGTCGTGCGCATGCAGCAGCCAGCGGGCGACGCGCTGCTCGGCCGTATGGAGGCTGTTGCAGGCGACCGACTCCATGAGCTGGACCGTGTGCGACTTGGCGTAGCGCAGCAGGATCTCGCGCACGCACTGGAACGCGTCGAGCGCGACGTCGAGATCGGCGATCGCCACCCAGGAGGCCTGGCCCGGGACCTGCACGACCGACCGGCCGAGCGAGGCTCCGCCGCCCATGATCAGGCTGAAGCCGAGGAAACCCTCGGGCCCGATCGACGATTTCTCGACGCTGCGCCCGCCGTTCATCTCCGCGATGATCGAGACGACGCCCTCATGCGGGAAGACGGCATGGGTGACGGGGGCGCCGTCCTCGAAGACGACCTCGCCGGTGTTCATCGGCCTTACGTCGGCATGCTTGCGGAAGAAGCTCTGCGCGGCCGGCCGGATGGAGGCGAAAATCCTGTTGCGCAGCAGTCCGCTGGAAGTGTCGCCGTCTCTCAATGGGTCAGCCCCGGATTCGATCTGTCCGTTTTCCTTGATAACCG
>Ga0206118_100602_pt1 | contig 15017 bp, 8 predicted proteins | sample 3A20Ametagenome_FD_177999 | JGI IMG/M metagenome (GOLD analysis project Ga0206118, IMG submission 177999) | Enriched microbial communities from leaf-cutter ant dump, University of Wisconsin, Madison, United States - 3A20A | ecosystem: Environmental > Terrestrial > Nest > Insects nest > Nest dump... | reverse complement strand
AAACGTACGGCCAGGTGGACTTCGGCATCAAGCTGGATTCGCCGGTCTACCTGCTGCGCTTCGGCTACAAGCAACGCAGCCATGAAACCAGCCAGGTCCAGAAGGGCGTGGCGCTTGCTTCGGTTGCCGGGTATGGCGACGGCAATGCCGCCGACTTCGATCCGCGCCAACTGCCGGGCAACTACCTGAGCGGCTTCGGCGGTTATGGCGACCTCGGCAAGCGCTTCACCATCGACGGCTGGAAGCTGGCCGACTTCATCAGCAGCGGCGACTGGCTGGCACCGTGGCAGACCATGCCGGAAGTCTCGCCGTTCAACGCCGCCGAGTTCGTCCGCAACACCTGGACCATCGAGGAAGACACCAAGGCCGCCTACCTGCAGGCTGATTTCAGCTTCGATCGCCTGCGCGGCAATATCGGCGTGCGCTACGTGCAGACCGACGTCGGCTCCGGCGCCTGGGCCTGCACCGTCAACACCAGCGACTGCCCGGCGGGCAGCTATGAATGGCGCGTGCAGAAGAGCAAGTACAACAACACCCTGCCGAACCTGAACCTGGTCTACGACGCCACCGATTCGCTGGTGCTGCGCTTCTCGGCGGCCAAGACGATGGCCCGCCCGGGTTATGCCGACGTCTCCAGCTACCTGTGGCTGGCCGACCAGACCCTGACCGGCGGTGGCGGCAACCCGGACCTGAAGCCGTACCGCTCGACCAACCTGGATTTCTCGGCCGAATGGTATTTCTCGCAGGATGCCATCCTGGCGGCCTCGATGTTCTATCGTGACGTGGCCGACTACATCCTGATGGCCTCGCGTACCGAGACCCACTGGAACCAGAACCAGAACACGGACACCCAGTACCAGGTGGACCGCCCGCAGAACGCCGGCGACGCCAAGATCAAGGGGTATTCGCTGGCGTGGCAGCAGAACTTCGGTGCGGGCTTCGGCATCGTGGCCAACTACACCTACTCCGATGGCGAGGCCACCAATGGCCGTCCACTGCCGTTCAACTCGAAGAACCAGATCAACATCGCCCCGTTCTTCGAGAACGACAAGTTCGCCGCCCGCGTCACCTACAACTGGCGCGACAAGTACTTCACCAACGTCAGCGGTGGCCGCGACCTGTGGACGATGGACTACACCTCGGTGGACGCCTCGGTTTCCTACAAGATCACCGACAACCTGACCGTTGCGCTGGAAGGCATGAACCTGCTCGACGAGAAGTACCACTCCTACTCGGGCGTGGAACAGCTCACCCGCGGTGCCTACCTGAGCGGCCGTCGCTACATGGCCTCGCTGCGCTTCGCGTTCTGATCCAGCGCGGCAAACCGCGAAACGTTGCATGAAGTAGTCTTTTCTCCTCCAACGGGCCTGGAATTTCCAGGCCCGCTTTTTTTGAAGATGCTGGCCTCAAAGTCCTTCTCACTCCGGCGACAGCAGGAAGTCCCTTTGGGGAGAGAGGGGTTGGAGTGAGGGACAGGCTGAGCGGAACTGCAACGAACTCGCGTGTTGTTTCAACGTTGCACTGCTGCACCATCCCCATTACGCCATACCCCCTTCCGCCCTTCGGGCACCTTCCCCCGCAGGGGGAAACAAATTCACCACGAGGATTCGCCATGCCCCGACACCGACGCCCCGCCACCGTCCTTGCCGCCACGATGCTCGCCTCGCTGGTGGCCTTGGGCGGCTGCTCCTCCGGCAATGACCCAACCGTCGCCACCGCGCAGGCGCAAACCGCGGAGGTCAGCGGCGCGCCATTGATACCGCGCCCGGTTTCGCTGCAACTCGGCGAAGGCCGCTACACCGTCGACAACGCCACCGGCATCCATGCGCAGGGCGAGGCCGCAGGCCACGTGGCGGCGCAGTTCATCGAACTGCTGGGCAGGACCACGCCGCTGCAGCTGAAAACCACCAATGGCGCCGCCGGCATCAGCTTCCGCCTCGTCGAAGCCGCCGAAGGCGCATCGCCGGAAGCCTACGTGCTGGACATCGGCAACGACGGCATCCGCATCGAAGCCGGCGACGAGCGCGGCCTGTTCTACGGCGCAATGTCGCTGTGGCAGCTGCTGGCCGGGCAGCAGGCCGGTGCGGTGTCGTTGCCGGCCATGCACGTCGAGGACGCGCCGCGCTTCGGCTGGCGCGGACTGATGCTGGATTCGGCGCGGCACTTCTGGAGCGTGGAGCAGGTCAAGTCGATGATCGACGCGATGGCCGTGCACAAGCTCAACACCTTCCATTGGCACCTCACCGACGACCAGGGCTGGCGCATCGAGATCAAGCGCTACCCCAAGCTCACCGAAATCGGCGGCTGCCGCGTGCAGCAGGGTGATGCAGGACGCAAGGCCGACGGTTCGCCGAACCTGTACTGCGGCCATTACACGCAGCAACAGATCCGCGACGTGGTGGCCTACGCCGCCGCGCGCCACATCACCATCGTCCCCGAGATCGACGTGCCCGGCCATGCGCAGGCGGCGGTGGCGGCGTATCCCGAGCATGGCGTGGTCGATGGCCCGACCGAGCCGTCGCACAACTGGGGCGTGAACCCCTACCTGTTCAACCCGAGCGAGGAAACGCTGCAATTCCTCGAAGGCATCCTCACCGAAGTGATCGACCTGTTCCCCGGTGCCTACATCCACATCGGCGGCGACGAGGCGGTGAAGTACCAGTGGCAGGCCTCGGCGCAAGTGCAGGCGCTGATTCGCGAACTCGGCCTGAAGGACGAGGAGGCGATGCAGTCGTACATGCTCAAGCGGCTGGAGACGTTCCTCGAAGCGCACGACCGCAAGCTGCTCGGCTGGGACGAGATCATCGAGGGCGGGTTGCCGCCGCAGGCCACGGTGATGTCCTGGCGCGGCACCGAGGGCGGCATCGAGGCGGCCACGCACGGGCATGACGTGGTGATGGCGCCGGGCCACACGCTGTACCTGGACTTCCTGCAAACCGACCTGCCGGGCGAGCCGCCGGGCCGGCCGAAGTTCACCCCGATGCAGAAGATCCACGCCTTCGACCCGGTGCCGGAACAGCTCACGCCCGAGCAGCGCAAGCACGTGCTCGGCGTGCAGGCCAACGTGTGGACCGAGCACATGCGTTTGTTCGAACGCGTGCAGCACAACGTGTTCCCGCGCATGGCGGCGCTGGCCGAAATCGCGTGGTCGCCGGTCGAGGGCAAGGATTACGACGAATTCCTCACCCGTCTGCCGGCGCAGTTGCAGCGCTACAAGGCACTGGGCATCCCGTATGCGCAGACCGCGCTGTCGGTGGCGATGCAGCGCCGGGACGACCGCGCCAACGGCACGGTGACGGCCGAATTGTCCAACCCGATGGGCTATGCCGACATCCGCTATACCACCGACGGCAGCGCGCCCACCGCGCAATCGCCGGCCTACGATGGCCCATTGACCCTGCCGGTGCCGACCACGCTGAAGGCCGCCGCCTTCTTCGACGGCAGGCCGCTGGCCGACGCCGCCAGCAGCTGGACGCTGGATGCTGCCTCGCTGCTGAGCCGCAACGACAAGACGCTGGCGCAATGCCCGCAGGGCGGCCGGCTGCTGCTGCGGCTGGAGGACGACAACCCGCTCGACGGCCCGCGCGAGAACTTCGACGTGAGCATCTTCAACCCGTGCTGGCTGTGGGAGAACGCGCAGTTGCAGGACGTGGCCAGCATCCACGTCCGCGCCGGGCGCCTGCCCTACAACTTCGGCCTGCTGCGCGAGGAAGAAGCCAGGCGCGGTTTCCGCAAGCCGGTCGCCGCGCATGGCGAGTTCGAGGTGCGCGACGGCTGCGAAGGCCCGGTGCTGGCCTCGGTGCCGCTGCCGGAGGCGCCAGGTGCGGACGGCTTCATCGAACTGGATGCGCCGCTGCACGCACCGGCCAACAACGTCGCCAACCTGTGCATGACCTTCAGCGGCGACACCCGGCCGACGATGTGGGTGTTGAAGCAGGTGACGCTGCAATAACCCGTAGCAGCGGGGCTTGCCCCGCTGTACTTCATCGGGAAAGCCACGTGCCGGGCAAGCCCGGCACCTACGGTGGAATGAGGCCGCAAAGGACCGTAGCAGCAGGGCTTGCCCCGCTGTACTTCATCGGGAAAGCCACGTGCCGGGCAAGCCCGGCACCTACGGTGGAATGAGGCCGCAAAAGACCGTAGCAGCGGGGCTTGCCCCGCTGTGGCTTCACCGGGAAAGCCACGTGCCGGGCAAGCCCGGCACCTACGGGGGTTGCCTCGTCATCGGAGTGGCTGCAAGCGCAGCAACAGATCGCGCAGCGGCGTGAACGCCGTCATCAGGCCAACCGACACACCCACCGTGTTGGCCAGCGCATCGAGCGGATCGGCGCTGCGGGTTTCAGTCAACGCGCCCTGCGCGAACTCGATGCACACGCCCATCGCCACCAGCGCCACGCCCACGGCCAGCAGCACGCGGCCGCGGCGGAACAGCTGCACCGCACCGGCGGCCAACAGGAAGTAGGCGGCGAAGTGTTCCAGCTTGTCGCTGTTTTCCGGCAATGGCGGCAGTGGCGGCGGCGGAACCAGGCATACCACGATCACCGCCAGCACCGCCAATACCCACAGCGTGGCCCAGAACCGATGGTGCCGCAGCGGCTTGAGCATGCCGTTCACAAGCCCGCCGCTCACAGGCGCCAGGTCAGGTCGCCCATCGCGAACGCGGCCGACAGGTCCACGTCACGGCTGAAGCCCATTACCTGGAAGCGCTCGCCCATCTCGGTCGGCAGGGTCAGGCGCTTGAACTGCTCGCGCAGGCGCACGCGCCCGACTTCGTCGGTGTGCTCGTCGGCGGCCTCCAACAACTCGGCAATGCCGTTGCCGAGCAGGAACCCGGCCTGGTGGCCATAACCGGCCAGCTCGAAGCCGGCGCCGGTGCCAGCCTCGGCCAGCGCGGTGAAATCCACCGAGGCGGTGATGTCCTGCAGGCCCGGCCACCGGTACACGTCGTTGTGCACGCGGTGACGGTAGAACGCACGCACGGTGCCGTCGCTGCGGTCGTCCTGGTAGAACTCGTCGCGCACGTAGCCGTAATCGACGAACAGCATCGCGCCGCGGCGCAGGCCGCCGGCCACTGCCTGTATCCAGTACGGCAGCTGCGGCAGCAGTTCCGAACGATAGCCGTTGGCGAACGGGCGTTCGAGGTAACGCTCGACATGGCGCACCGCCGCGTGCAGCAGCATGTCCGCCGGCTGTGCGCCGCGCACGAAGCGGCCTTCGCCATCGAGTTCGACCGTTTCCTCGTACACCTCGCCTTCGTCGATGAAGAAGCGCGGCGTCGGCAGCGCGTCGATCACCTCGTTGGCGAACAGCACGCCGTCCCACTCGTCCTCGAACGGGCGGTCCAGCCATTCCACGCGGGCGAACAGCGCCGGTTCCAACGCTTCGCGCAGGCGATGGCGCTGGCGCTGGCGCAGGTCGGCGCTGGGTTCGAGGATCGCGTAGCGCGCCGGCGCGGCGTCCAGCTCGGCCAGCCGCTTCAGCGCGGCCTCGGCGAAGGCGCCGCTGCCGCCGCCCAGTTCCAGCACGCGCGCCTGCGCGCCGAGTTCGCGCAGTACCGGCGCCAGCGCGTTGGCGGTGGTCGCGGCGAACAGCGTGCCCAGCTCCGGCGCGGTGACGAAATCGCCGGCGGCACCGAACTTGCTGGCGCCGGCGCTGTAATAGCCCCAGCCCGGCGCGTACAGCACCAGTTCCATGAAGCGCGAGAACGGCATCGCGCCGCCCTGCGCCATGATCTCCGCGCGCAGGTGCGCGGCCAGCTGCTCGCTGTGGGCCAGCGCATCGGGTTCGGGCAGGGGCAGGTCGGAATGCATGGGACGGCGGTTTGCGGGGACAATGCACAGGATAGCCGAGCAAGGAAACCGCAGATGACCGACCCGCAACGTGTAGCCCTGGTGACCGGCAGCGCGCGCCGCATCGGCGCGGCCATCGCCCGCCACCTGCATGCGCACGGCTACCGGCTGGCGCTGCATGCGCACCACTCCGGCGAAGAGCTGCAGGCGCTGGCCTTCGACCTGGAAAGCGAGCGCCCCGGCAGCGTGCTGGCGGTGCAGGCCGACCTGCGCGAGCCGCAGGCGCTGCCGGACCTGGTCGAGCAGGTGGTGGCGCATTTCGGCCAGCTCGACGCACTGGTCAACAACGCCTCCAACTTCTTCCCCACGCCGTTCGGGCAGGTAACGGCGGCGCAATGGGACGAGCTGTTCGCGGTCAACGCGCGCGCGCCGTTCTTCCTCGCCCAAGCCGCCGCCCCGTACCTGCGCAGCCAGCGCGGGGCTATCGTCAACCTGACCGACGTGCATGCCACCCGGCCATTGCGCGAGCACCCAGCCTATTCGGCGGCGAAGGCGGCGCTGGAGATGACCACGCGCACGCTGGCGCTGGAACTGGCCCCGCACGTGCGGGTCAATGCCGTGGCGCCCGGCGCGATCCTGTGGCCGGAACAGGGCAAGAGCGAGCTGGACAAGCGCAGGCTGATGGAGCGCACCCCGCTGGCGCGCACCGGCACCCCGCACGAGATCGCCGCGGCGGTGCGCTGGCTGCTCGACGATGCAGGCTACGTCACCGGGCAGACGCTGTGGCTGGATGGCGGGCGGATGCTGACCTGAACCTGCCTCGCGGGAGCCTGCCTTCGCGCGCGATGGGGCTATTCGTGGATGCCTCTGCGCCACGTAGGTACCGGGCTTGCCCGGTACGGGCTTTATCGGGAATGCCCCATGCGGTGCAAGCCCCACATCTACGGGCGCTCCCGCGCCTCACCCGGTGTTCTGCACACCCTGCGAGACACCATTGACGCAGGCCACCAGCGCGCGCAGCAGCGCCTCGTCCTCGCGGCCGCTCTGGCGCCAGCGGCGCAGCAGGTCCACCTGCAGGGTGCTGATCGGGTCGATGTAGGGGTTGCGCAGGCGGATCGACAGCGCCAGCCGCGGGTCGTGCTCCAGCAGTTCCTGCTGGCCGCTCAGGCGCTTGACCCAATGCGCGGTCAGCGCCAGTTCGTCGCGGATCAGCGGGAAGAAGCGCGCGTGCAGCGGCCCGGCCAGCGTCGAGAACTGTTCGGCGATGTCGATGTCGCCCTTGCTCAGCACCATCGCCATGTCGTCGAGGAAGGTGGCGAAGAATGGCCAGTCGTGCGCCATCTCCAGCAGCGTGTCCTCGTGGCCGGCGGAAGCGGCCGCCTGCAGGCCGCTGCCGACGCCGAACCAGCCGGGGATCACCGCGCGCGCCTGGCTCCACGCGAACACCCACGGGATCGCGCGCAGGTTGGACAGCGCGGCGTTCTGGCCGAGCCGGCGCGAGGGCCGCGAGCCCAGCGTCATCCGCTCGATCACGTCGATCGGCGTGGCCTGCCGGAAGTAGTCCATGAACTGCGGATCGCCGACGAAGGCGCGATAGGTGCGCGAGCTCTCGCTGGCGACGATGTCCATCACCGGCTTCCAGCGCGCCTCGCGCGGCTCCGGCGCACGCGGGCGCAGGCTGGCGCGCAGCACCGCGCCGGCAGCCTGCTCCAGCGAGCGCAGCGCCAGCGCGCGGATGCCGTACTTGCGGTGGATCACCTCGCCCTGCTCGGTCACCCGCAGGCGCCCGCCGATGCTGCCGCGCGGCGAGGCGTCGACCGCATGCGTGGTCTTGGTGCCGCCGCGGCTGAGCGAGCCGCCGCGGCCGTGGAAGAAACTCAGCCGCACGCGCTGTTCGCTGGCGGCGTTGAGCAGTTCCACCTGCGCCTGCTGCAGGCCCCAGCGCGAGGCGGCGATGCCGCCGTCCTTGCCGCTGTCCGAATAGCCCAGCATCACCATCTGCACGTCGCCGCGCGCGCGCAGGTGGGCGCGGTAGACCGGGTCGGCCAGCAGGTCGCGCAGGGTGGCGGTGCCGCGGCGCAGGTCGTCCACGGTTTCGAACAGTGGCGCGATGTCCAGCGGCACCGCGCCCTGCGCGTCGACCAGGCCGCCGCGGCGCGCCAGCGCCAGCACCGCCAGCACGTCGCCGCGGTCGTGCGCCATCGAGATGATGTAGGTGCCCAGCGCATCGGTGCCGTGACGGCGGCGCGCGTCGGCCAGCGCGGCGAACGCCTTGTCCAGGCGCTGGCCGGTTTCGTCGTTGCCGGGCGGCAGCGCGGCCTCGCCGGCCGCGTAGGGCGACAGCGCACAGGCCCGTTCGCCGTCGTCGAGCGCGTCGAACGCCTCCTGCCCGCCCAGCACCTCGGCCAGCGCGCGCGAATGCACGCTCGACTCCTGGCGCACGTCCAGCCGCGCCAGGTGGAAGCCGAAGGTGCGCACCCGCCACAGCAACCGGCGCACCGAGAACCAGCCGGCGTGCTTGCCCTTGTTCGCCTCCAGGCTGTCGAGGATCAGCTGGATGTCGCCGATGAATTCCTCCGGCGAGGCATATGCGCCCGGCGCGTCGTCCAGCGTGGCCTGCAAGCGCGCGCGCATGCGGTCGTTGAGCAGGCGGTAGGGCATGTCGGCGTGGCGCGGGCGCGACTGCACCTGCGGCAGCAGCTGCCGGTATTCCTCGACGCGCGCGCGCACCGCGTCGCTGACGCCGATCAGCTCGGTGGACTGGCTGAGCAGGCTGGCGAGCTTGAGCAGGTCCTTCAGGTACAGCTCCAGCACCGCGTTGCGCTGCGCGTCCAGGGTGGCGGTGATGGTGCCGGCGTCGACGTTGGGATTGCCGTCCATGTCGCCGCCCACCCAGGTACCGAAGCGCACCAGCCGCGGCAGCGGCAGGGTGCGGCCCCAGGTGTCGAGCAGCGCCTGTTCCAGCGATTCGTAGAACACCGGCATCACCCGGTACAGCACCCGGGCGAGGTAGAAGCCGACGTGCTCGCGCTCGTCGTCCACCGTGGGGCGCACCGGCGAGGAGTCGGCGGTCTGCCACGAGGCGGTGAGCGCCATGCGGAAGCGCGCGGCATCGGCGGCCTGTTCGCCCGGCGTGCGCTGGCCGTCGAGGTTGTCCACCAGCGCGGCCACCATCAGCTGCTCTTTTTCCAGCAGCGCGCGGCGCACCGCTTCGGTCGGGTGCGCGGTGAACACCGGCTCGATGTCGATGCGCGGCAGCCACTGCGCCAGTTCTTCCAGCGTCACGCCCTGCGCCTTGAGCTGCTGCAGCGCGTCCTGCAGCCCTTCCGGCTGCGGGCGCTTGGTGCCGGCGCGCTGGTAGTCGCGGCGGCGGCGGATGCGGTGCACGCGCTCGGCGATGTTGACCACCTGGAAATAGGTGCTGAACGCGCGCACCAGCACTTCGGCCTGGCGCGGCGCACGCCCGGCCAACTGCTCGCTCAGCGTGGACAGCGGGCCCTGGCTTTCACGGCGCGCGATGGCAGCGGTGCGCACGTCTTCCACTTCATCGAGGAAGGCCGGTGCGACCTGTTCGGAAATGAGCTCGCCGACCATCGTGCCGAGGCGACGCACATCGTCGCGCAGGGGCAGGTCGGGGGTGGCGAAGACGACGCTGCTGCGGTACTCGTTCATCCGGAATGCCGAACCTCGGGGGAGGAAGCATTCAAGCCTAACCGAAAAAATCACCGGTTTTTGCAGTGCATCAAACCTGAAACAGTTGCATCTGCATGTTGTCCAGCCGCTGTCTGGAGGGACACGAAAACGGGGCGCGAGCGCCCCATGGTGGACATGCGATGACGCCATGACGCCGTAGATGCGGGGCTTGCCCCGCATGGAGCCTTGCCGGGAAATCCCCGTGCCGGGCAAGCCCGGCACCTACGGATTGCATTGTGTGGTGCCCGACCGTTGGGCGGGCGGCGGTGCACCGCGCCGATGGGTTTCCCGCAACCGGATCGGTAATGCCGACCAACGGTCGGCACCCACCCCGACGGTGCTGCCCAACCTGTCTCCGGTAGTGCCGGTCGCAGGCCGGCAACCTCGCATTTCCCGACATCAGGCAGATGCCGGCCAGCGGCCGGCACTACCTGCCATCAACGGCGCCTGCTCTCCTTCGCCGGTGCGGCCAGCCAGCGGTCAAGCCAGTCCTCGCTTTCGGCGAGCATGGTCATGATCGATTCGCGCGCGCGGTAGCCGTGCGATTCGTTCGGCAGCATCACCAGCCGCGCGGTGCCGCCCAGGCCCTTGACCGCGGCGAACATGCGCTCGCTCTGCATCGGGAAGGTGCCGGAGTTGTTGTCGTCCACGCCGTGGATGAACAGGATCGGGTCCTTGATGTCGCCGGCGTAATTGAACGGCGACATCTTCAGGTAGGTGTCCTGCGCCTGCCAGTAGTTGCGTTCCTCGGCCTGGAAGCCGAACGGGGTGAGCGTGCGGTTGTATGCGCCCGAACGCGCGATGCCGGCCTGGAACAGGCGCGTGTGCGCCAGCAGGTTGGCGGTCATGAACGCACCGTAGGAATGCCCACCGACGGCGATGCGCCCGCGCTCGCCGACGCCACGCCGCACCACCTCGTCCACCGCTGCCTGCGCACTGGCGACCAGTTGTTCGATGTAGGTGTCGTTGGGCTCGACGTCGCCCTCGCCGATGATCGGCATGCTCGGGTTGTTGAGCACCACGTAGCCCTTGGCGAGGAACGCCTGCGGCCCCCAGTAGCTGATCGCGTTGAAGCGGTACGGCGAGCCGGTGACCTGGCTGGCGTCGTCGGCCGACTTGAACTCGGCCGGGTAGGCCCACATCAACACCGGCCGCGGGCCGTCCTTCTTCGGGTCGTAGCCGGGCGGCAGCAGCAGGTCGGCGGTGAGTTCGACGCCGTCGTTGCGCGCGTAGCGGACCTGTTCCTTCTTCACCCCGCGCAGTTGCGGCAACGGATGCGCGAAATGGGTCAGTTCCACCGGTGCGGCATCGCCGCCGAGCGCGTGGGCATACAGGTTGGCCGGCACGTCGTTGGATTCGCGATAGGTAAGGATGCGCGCGTGCTCGCCTTCGATGATCGACAGCGGCACTTCGTAGTACGGCGCCTGCGAATGGAACAACCGTTCGCTGGCGCCGCTGGCCAAGTCGACGCGGTCGAGGAACGGGCGGTCGCCCTGCGGCGAGGCGCCGTCGCCGACGCGGTAGAAGCTGCGGCCATCGGCGCTGAGCTGCAGGCGGGTGCGGCCGGCGGCGTCGCGCCGCAGCAGCGGTTCGCCCGGGTCGCCGTAGCGGTCGTCCTCCGAGCGCGCGTACAGCAGCACCGGCGCCTGCTCCGGGTGGTCCGGCGCGATCTTCCACTGCTTCACCTGGCGGCTCTTCCACCAGTATTCGTCCAGCAGCGCCAGCCCGTCGTCCGCCCAGGTGATGCCCGCATAGCGCGAACCCAGCTGCGCCAGCGTGACCGGTGGCTTCTCGAACGGCGCGGCCTGCATCAGCACCGCGTCGCGGATGGCCGCCTCGCGCGAGGGATCGCCGCCGTCCTGCGCTTCGGCCCAGACCAGCGTGGCCGGCGCGTCGGCGCGCCAGCCGATCGCGCGCACGCCGGTCGGCACCGCGTCGTTGCCGGTCGGCAGGCCCTCGACCAGCGGCAGCTTCGCCACCGTGTGCGCCACGCGGCCCTGCGCATCGAGCACCTCGATGCGGCGCGGGAAACGGTTCACCGGCACCGCGTAGGAGAACGGCCGCTCCACGCGCTGGCCGAGCAGGTAGTTGCCATCGGGCGAGGCCGACAGGCCCAGGTACAGGCCGGGGGCGCCGATGGGCGCGCTCTGGCCGTTGATCGCCACCCGCAGCGGCTGCGCCTTCAGGTAATGCTCGAACAGGCGTGCGTCGTCCTCGTTCTTCAGCAGGTCCTGCCAGGTACGCACCGCACGCACGCCCTGCCCGGCCACGGTTTCCTGCACCGCCGGCCCGGTGGGCACGCCATCGCCCGCCGGCGCCTCGCCCTGCCCGGCCGGGCGCTGCATCACCAGCAGCGCGTCGCCGCCCGGCAGCCAGGCATAGCCGTCGGTGGCGACGCTGTTCAGCCGCTCGGCCAGCTTGCGCGCGCTGCCGGCGGCCACGTCCACCAGCCACAGCTCGTTGCGGCCGCTGGCCGGGTCGAGCTGGTTGAAGGCGAGGTAACGCTGGTCCGGCGACCATGCCAGCGACGCCACCGACAGCGGCTGCGGCAGGCCGCTGATCTGGCGCTCGACACCGTCGACGGTGGAGATCAGCCACAGCTTGCTGCCGAAGGAGAAGCGGCTGTCGGAATAGGTCTTCGGATTGATCCGCAATCCGGCCAACTTCAGCTCCGGCGCGGCGACCTGGGCGATGGACGGCAGCGGCGGGGTCTGCAGCATCGCCGCCATGTCGCGGCGGAGCGAGAGGTGCAGGCTGGGCGCGCGCGGCGCATCCACCACCGCCTGCAACGCCGCCGACGGCAGCCGGTAGCCCTGTCCGTCGCTGGCGGCGGGCTGGGCCGCGGGCGTGGCCGCCAGCAACGGCGGCACCGCCAGCAGCAGGCCCGCGCACAGCAGCAGCGCCGCGGAAGCCCGCCGTGGGCGGCGGGAAGCGAACATCGTCATGGCAATCCTCTCCAATGGAATCAGCGGGTCACGTTAACAAGCTGCGCCCGCCGGCTCCCCTGCCTTTGGTTGGGCCGGGCCACGATATAATCGCCGGCCCGTACCGAGGGGCGCTGCGACTGTCAGGCGGTTCATGCCGCCCAATACAGCCAGGCTCGGACGGCTACCCACAGAACGGCGCCCGGCGAACACGAGTCCCCTCGTACCCACCGGAGCACACCGCATGAACACCCGTACCTTCTCGCAGGAAGGCGACTACAAGATCGCCGACATCTCGCTGGCCGACTGGGGCCGCAAGGAAATCGACATCGCCGAGCACGAGATGCCGGGCCTGATGTCGATCCGCCGCAAGTACGCCGCCGCCAAGCCGCTGGCCGGCGTGCGCGTGACCGGCTCGCTGCACATGACCATCCAGACCGCGGTGCTGATCGAGACGCTGAAGGACATCGGCGGAGACGTGCGCTGGGCCTCGTGCAACATCTTCTCCACCCAGGACCAGGCCGCGGCCGCCATCGCCGCCACCGGCACTCCCGTGTTCGCGTGGAAGGGCGAGACGCTGGAGGAATACTGGGACTGCACGCTGGAAGCGCTGACCTTCAAGGCGGCCGATGGCACCCTGCTCGGCCCGGAACTGGTCGTCGACGACGGCGGCGACGTTACCCTGCTGATCCACAAGGGCTATGAGCTGGAGAATGGCAGCGACTGGGTGAACAGCGCCTCCGGCTCGCACGAAGAACAAGTCATCAAAAACCTGCTCAAGCGCGTGCATGCCGAGCGCCCCGGCTACTGGACCCGCGTGGTCAAGGACTGGAAGGGCGTCTCCGAAGAAACCACCACCGGCGTGCACCGCCTGTACCAGCTGGCCGAGGCCGGCACCCTGCTGGTGCCGGCGATCAACGTCAACGACTCGGTGACCAAGAGCAAGTTCGACAACCTGTACGGCTGCCGCGAATCGCTGGCCGACGGCCTCAAGCGCGCGATGGACGTGATGCTGGCCGGCAAGGTGGCCGTGGTCTGCGGCTACGGCGACGTCGGCAAGGGCAGCGCGCACTCGCTGCGTGCTTATGGCGCACGCGTGGTGGTCACCGAGATCGACCCGATCTGCGCGCTGCAGGCGGCGATGGAAGGCTTCGAGGTCAACACCATCGAATCCACGCTGGGTACCGGCGACATCTACGTCACCACCACCGGCAACAAGGACATCATCCGCATCGAGCACCTGAGCGCGATGAAGGACCAGGCCATCGTCTGCAACATCGGCCACTTCGACAACGAGATCCAGGTCGACGCGCTGGTGAAGTTCCCGGGCGTGCAACACGTCAACATCAAGCCGCAGGTGGACAAATACGTGTTCCCGAACGGCAACGCGATCTTCCTGCTGGCCGAAGGCCGGCTGGTGAACCTGGGCTGCGCCACCGGCCACCCCAGCTTCGTCATGTCCAACAGCTTCGCCAACCAGACCCTGGCGCAGATCGACCTGTGGGCCAACAAGGACAGCTACGAGGCCACCGTCTACCGCCTGCCGAAGAAGCTGGACGAAGAAGTGGCGCGCCTGCACTTGGAGAAGATCGGCGTGAAGCTGACCACGCTCACGCAGGAACAGGCCGACTACCTCGGCGTGCCGGTGGACGGCCCGTTCAAGCCGGAGCATTACCGCTACTGAGCGGCGTGCCGTTCGACCGGTGATTCGCGGAAACGGGTGCCGAAAGGCGCCCGTTTTCTTTTGCGTATTCCGCGAGCGGAATCGGATCGCAGCCGGCTTCGCGCGCGAAGATGTGCGAATCTTTCCGCGATCTCCGCAGACGCCGGACCCCTCGGACCGGGCCGATGACAAGCTCAGGCACACCGCGATCCAACAGGCACACGGGCACCAAGCCCGCCACTTCCCGTTTCAAGGCCAGGCTGCGCCGCCCGGCCAAACCGGACGGCGATGCGCCGTGGGCTTTCGTGGTCCTGCCCAGGGAAGCCAGCGACACGCTGCCAAGGCGCGGGCGTACCAGCATCGAAGGCACCCTCGACGGCCATGCCTTCCAGGCCACGCTGGAACCGGACGGCCAGCTGAGCCATTGGCTGCGTGTGAACGCGGCGTTGCTCGACGCCGCGGGCGTGGCCATCGGCGACGACGTCACTCTCGAAATCCGGCCGGTGGCACGCGAGCCGGAGCCGGAACCGCCGCCCGACCTGCGCGCGGCGCTGGCGGCCGCGCCCGAGGCCCGGGTAGCGTGGGAGGCCACCACCACCCTCGCGCGGGTGGACTGGATCCACTGGATCACCACTGCCAAACAGGCCAGGACCCGCGCGCAGCGCATCGCCAACGCCTGCGACATGCTGGCCGCCGGCAAGCGCCGGGTCTGCTGCTTCGATCCATCCGGGTTCTACAGCAAGGCCTTCGCCGCGCCCGAAGAGGCATAGACAGCGAAGCCCGACGCGACGCCCTCAATGGGTAGGTCGGGGCTACGCCCCAGACGCCTCTACGCCCGCATCGTCGTCCGTCGGGGGCATGGCCCCGACCTGCCTAGGCCGAATCGACATTCAGCCGATATCTTTGGCAGATGTCGAAGATCAAGCAATCGCGGCCCAGCCGCTACGA
>Ga0206118_100595_pt1 | contig 15203 bp, 12 predicted proteins | sample 3A20Ametagenome_FD_177999 | JGI IMG/M metagenome (GOLD analysis project Ga0206118, IMG submission 177999) | Enriched microbial communities from leaf-cutter ant dump, University of Wisconsin, Madison, United States - 3A20A | ecosystem: Environmental > Terrestrial > Nest > Insects nest > Nest dump... | reverse complement strand
ACCGCCTTGGCAGTGAGTTGGAGTTTGTTGTAGTCCTTGAAACCCATTGGCTTCAGCAAGCGGACATTTTCATGAAACTGAATTCCCATAGCGCCCACTCGTTTCTGAGTACGCGGATGAGTGGAAACGATGACAGGGTATCCATAGTGTATGGCGACGGTATTAAGAACCTCAGCCAATTTGAGAAAATTTTTGTCAGAATCAATATTTTCTTCGCGATGGGCGCTGACCACAAAAAATTGGGTTCCCACTAGGCCAAGACGCTCCAACACGTCCGATGACTCTATCCCGTCCCGATAGTAGTTAAGGACCTCAAACATCGGACTGCCCGTCTTAATCACCATATCTGGCGACAGGCCTTCGCGCAATAGATAATCTCGCGCAATGGTACTGTAGGTCAGATTAATATCCGCGGTATGATCCACGATGCGGCGATTGATTTCTTCTGGCACCCGCATATCAAAGCAACGATTCCCGGCTTCCATATGAAATGTCGGTATTTTGCGTCGCTTGGCTGGGATCACAGCCATACAACTGTTGGTATCGCCCAGCACTAGCATAGCCTCGGGCTGCACTTCTGCCAGCATTTTATCCACTGCGATAATGACGTTACCGATAGTTTCCGCACCGGTAGTCCCAGCGGCATTGAGAAAATAATCTGGTTTGCGAATACTCAGATCCTGGAAGAATATTTCGTTCAATTCGTAATCATAATTCTGCCCGGTATGCACCAATACATGTTCGCAATATCTATCCAACTTGGCGATGACGCGCGACAAACGAATAATTTCCGGGCGAGTACCAACCACGGTAACCACTTTTAATTTTTTAATCATTATCACTTTCTGTTCAAAATGACTCGGCCTCACTCCCAACCGGCTGCGCATAGGTATCTGGATGTCTGCGGTCGAAGACTTCATTTGCCCAAAGCATCACAACCATTTCGTCTTCACCAACATTGGTGACATCATGCGTCCAGCCCGGCACGGTCTCCACAATTTCCGGATTTTCGCCATTGGTGAATAATTCATGGAACTCTCCGGAAACGATATGGCGGAAGCGAAAACAGGCCCGCCCTTTAATTACCAGGAATTTTTCGGTCTTGGAGTGATGATAATGACCACCACGGGTAATTCCCGGGTACGCAGTGAAGAAGGAAAATTGACCTGAATCATGAGTCTTGAGCATTTCCACAAATACGCCGCGTTCGTCTCCGTATTTTGGCACTTCGTAAGTAAAACGCTCCGGCGGCAGGTAGCTCACGTAAGTGGCGTACAGCGCACGTGTCAGGCCAGAACCGACCGGCTCGGTGGTCAGGCTCTTGCGACTATCACGGAAGACCTTCAGTTGAGCTGCCAGCTCCCCAACTGTAATACTGTATTGTGGCTCGACACTGACAAATGGCGCTCCAACCTGCTTGCCATCCATCACCGCTATAAAGTGCTCCACAACGTCGTCGATATAGACAAGAGTGACGCGCGCCTGCGGATCGTTGATCTGGATCGGCAGATCGCGGCCGATGTTATGGCAGAAGGTCGCCACGGCGGAGTTGTAGTTAGGGCGCGCCCACTTACCGAACACATTGGGCAGACGAAATATATGCACCGGCACACCATGCTGCCGCTGGAGGTCAAGCAGCGTCTCTTCTGCTGCCCGCTTGCTTTGACCATAGACGTTGTCCAAAACGGCCTGAGTGGAGGAAGTAAACACCACCGGAATCTGTCTACGCTCTTCCGAAAGTGCCTGGCACAATGCCTGTGTTAGACCAACGTTGCCAATAGTAAATTCTCGTGGGTCTTGTGGCCGGTTGATGCCCGCCAAGTGAAAAATAAAAGCCACTTCCTGGAGTAGCCCAGGCAACGCCGCTACCGACTGATTGCGGCCAAAGCACAATACACGGACATCCTTGCGCTCAGCCAGACGCGCTTGCAGGTTTTTTCCGATAAAGCCATCGGCACCAGTAATCAATACTGTCTTTGTCATATGCGCTCAATCCTCTGCCATCACCCGCTCACCCCGAGCAATGCGCTGCATGAAATCCAGCTTGAGCAGTAGCGCCTTCATCCCATCCACATCCAGCCGCGTGGTGTTGTGCGAATTGTATTCATCGCCATGAGTACTTTGCGTCAGACGCTGCTCACCCTGCTCCACAAATTTGGCGTAGTTCAAATCACGACCATCGGGAGGTACACGGAAATAGTCACCCATATCTTGCGCGCAAGCCATTTCTTCGCGGCTGAGTAGTGCCTCATACAATTTCTCTCCATGACGCGTGCCCATCACATGCACGGGATGATCCTTCCGCCCCATCAAATCCAGAATCGCCTGCGCCAGCGTCTGCACCGTGGCAGCTGGCGCTTTTTGTACAAAAATGTCGCCATTGTTACCATGCTTAAAGGCGTACAGAACCAAATCCACCGCGTCGGCCAGCGTCATCATGAAGCGCGTCATGGCGGGATCCGTCACCGTAATCGGCTTGCCAGCAAACACCTGATCGACAAACAGCGGAATCACCGACCCTCGCGACGCCATCACATTGCCATAGCGCGTACCACAGATCACCGTACCAGTGTTTTGCAGGTTACGGCTGGCCGCTACCATCACCTTTTCCATCATGGCTTTGCTAATGCCCATGGCGTTGATTGGGTACACCGCCTTGTCTGTACTCAGGCACACCACACGCTTAACGCCTGCGGCAATCGCCGCCTCCAACACATTCTCGGTACCCAGCACATTGGTGTGTACCGCCTGCATGGGATGGAACTCGCACGAAGGCACTTGTTTGAGCGCGGCGGCGTGAAAGACGTAATCCACCCCTCGCATGACCTGCTGTACACTGCGCTCGTCGCGCACATCACCAATGTAAAACTTGAGCTTGGCGCTGTTGTAGCACTTGCGCATGTCATCCTGCTTCTTCTCATCCCGGCTGAATATACGGATTTCACGTAGGTCCGAATCCAAGAATCGCCTGAGAACGGCATTACCAAAAGAGCCGGTCCCCCCTGTAATTAAAAGACATTTATTTTTGAACATGCAGAATAATCTCTTTATTATTTCCTCAACATTTCACGAATAATATTTACGTAATCGTCCGCCCGATCTTTATTACTTGGCATTTTTAATGCATACGCATATGCATTTTCCAAATGAAATATTTTTTCTTCTATTTTTTTTTCAAAAAACCATTTCTTAATTTTTACTGCAATATCTCTAGAATCCTCAGGATCAATATAGACAGCATGTCCAGCGCACACATCACGAACAAATCCACGATCCGAAGCAAATAAAGGTAAATGCATCATCATAGCCTCAATTGGCGTTGCCGAAAAACATTCCAATAAGCTAGTAAAAATTACCCCATCCATAGCTTGATAAAAACTAGGGCATTGACTTATTTTTAAAGGCCCTACATTTTTAATAACAGACCGATATTCCAAAGAAAAATTCTCCCATTCCTCATCCTTCAAAGTAACAAAAAATTCAACTCGCCTCGGCTGATCCATTAGCTGTTTCGCCACGTCCAGAAGAATCAAAAGATTTTTATGAGGGTATGCACGCGAAACATATCCAATTTTGATTACCTCCTTTTCCACCTTTAGAGGTTTAGACAATGGCAACCATTTAGTCCGATCTAAATAAACAGGAGAAATGCAATTTCTAACGACATAGATTTTTTCTTGCGAGTATCTTTTAAATGTAACAAGTCGACGTTTGACATGCGGTAGTTCTACAATCAAGCAGGTAGCTGAAAATCTAAAAAAAAACCATTGAATGGAAAATTTTAGGCGATTTTTAAGGTAGTAAAAAAACTTCTCAGATCGACTAATTTCATTATCAGGGTATAATATCCAAGGTTGAGCAAACCCCACGATTTGGTTAGGCACTCTAATCGGCAAATACAATGGGCCGAATATTGTAAATACTAAATCATACCCGTAGAATTTTCTTGCGACTTTTCCTTTCAACGCCTCCAATCCATATACATCCACAATCATATAATTTGAAAATTGATCCACATCCAATCCCAAATTCCGCAAATCAACATCAACCTCGGAAGAGGCAAAAATAGTTACATTATATTCATTAAAAAAATCTGAAGCCTTAAATAATTCATGCAAAAAAGAAACTGCAACTTGAATTGCGCCGCCATTATGAAGATTAGCCGCGTTTATCAGTATTTTTTTCACAAAAATCACTAGATCAGTTGTTAAAATTAAATTGCGAAACTACAATTCGACCAAAAGCAACCAAATTCAATTTACCAGACTATCCTCATTCAAAAAAGGGAATATAATCCCTCATAGGCTGCATCGCCGAGGCCAGTCGAATTACCCCCACAAAAAAAATAATAGAACTTGCAAATAAATATTTGGCCCGACGGGAATAAATTTTTCTATTCAAAAACAATAAAAACCCCGTATCACATAGAGTACCGATTCTATAAAGAATAGGAAACTGCCAAGCAATTGCCCAAATAAGCAAAGAAAACATCACCATCACCATCATTATTTTTTCAAACTCTTCTAGCACCTTGTCTTTTTTTATCAAAAAAAACAAAACAGAAATTAAGGCCACCCTATAGAGAAAAGAAATATAAGTTCCACCTCCTTCCAAAGCATATTCAAAATACCTCTGATTGAAAAAAATCAAAAAATCTCCAATTTGCGCCCTTAGCGGGAGCAAAGACAATGGAATAGAGAAAACAAAAATAAAAATAAAAAACTTCCAGATATTTATTTTAAATGTTTCAATTATTCGATATGAAAAAATGATTGGGAGATAAATTATTGATGCGCTTTGAACCAACATTGACACAACAAAAATAAAAATTGATTTTATTTTATGCTTTTCTGAAAACAACAAAATTGCATACGCCGTTAAAAAAATTGCCACCCCAAATCTAATTTGAACCCACAACCCAACAAAAGCATTTGCATAAATATAAGAAAATGAAATCCAATAATTTTCATTGAATGCGCATATTTTTTTTAAGAAAAAAAAGCAAACCCAGGAGCAAATTAAATTCAAAAATACGAAATTTGCACCGCTCTCTTTAAGAAAAGAGACCACCAAAAGAAATACGGGTTCTAATTTAACTTCTTCAATATGAGCAACCAAGGTGCCCCACCCCTCTCCTATCGAGGGACTAATATTAAATATATAATTGTAATTTAAATAATCTGGATCAACATTTCCTCGCAATCCGACAAAAAGAGCGACAAGAAAAATAAACAGCCAATAAATATATCTGTTTCTTCTATTAAAAAACCCCATCAACAAAGAAACAGCAAAAGGAATGGCGTAAAAATTCATTTTTTTTGTATCCCTCTACGCATCCTTAAATAATTTTCGTGGAGAAAATTTCTCACGCACAAAAACCAATCTCACACTTATTAATTATTTTCTATATAGTTTACATATTCATGAAACAAATTATCTGCATCGAAATTATTTGATGCGAACTCCCTACCTTTTGAACCCACGCACAATCTTTCCACAGGATCGCTAAGCCTCAACAAATTATTGAAAACTTGATCTACAGTAGAAGCTTGAAGAATTGGATTAATTCCCTTCAATTGTCCATCCAATATCTCCGGCCGATAATTCGCTATAAGCGGCTTATTCGCCAACAGCGCATATACACCAACAGCCCCCATCCAATGTCGACCAACTTGATCGAAACAAATATCTGATCTGTTGTATATATCAATTAACTCTCGAAGTGGTACGGTATCTTTCCATTCAACCACATCAGCTATTCCCTCGTCGACGCAAAGTCGTTTCGCCTCCATCAAATCCCGGCCCTTGTTAAAAAATAAAACACGGATTTTTTTTGAATGCTCTCGGTAATATTTGGAAATTCCCCTAATTATTACATCATTCCCCTTCAAATACTTATTTCCCGAGTCATTTTTATCAATATAATCAAATCGCACGGCGGAGCAGATAGTTAACAAATCGCCTTCTTTTTCGTGGTTTGATAAATTTACCAAACTCAAATCAACGTCATAACGCCTAAAAATTTTTTTCCCATCAAATTCCCGTAGCACTAGATCGCCGTCCTCATTGAATTTTTCCGGAAAATAGGTAATAGCATCAGCTCGAGATAATCCTTTCCTCATATTATTAATAATTATTTTTGCAATGATTTTCTTTAATGGGAAAAAAAACGAAAATTTTCCCGATCTCGCAATTTGATCGGCTTTGCTTTCATTACACCACGTATCAAGATCAGCACCGTGCGGAAGGATTATAACTGTTGCCTTTTGTGAAAGAAATGGTGCAATCGAAATGTACCAATCACACAAAAAATATACATCTCTACAAGATACTTGGTTTATAATTTTTCGAAAAAAAATCCTAGGCAATACGCTTTTAAGAGAAGGGCGTTTTATTAATAATTCCTTGACCCATTTTTCGTAAGGATATTGAACGTCTGGGAAATGAGCCTCTGGCCGAGACAGTTTATTATCAGCACTCACATCGACCACATAAATTGTGTCATAACCAGCCGCCTTGAATTTTTTGGCGTACATCATCGGCATAGCGTTGACTGTACCAACAAAAGCAATTTTCTTCATCAAATCACCTTTCTCACAATCGCCTCCCTCCAAATACCAGATGTACAACAAGAAAATATTATCGATCCAATCAATAACAAAACCAATTGAACAGCACTAAAAAATCGACTTTGACTTTCAGGAATGACCATATACGCAATAACTACAACAAAAAAGCCCATCCACGAAGATTTCAAAATATCATGAAATATCCAATCTTTATGCATACCTTTTGCGAAACGGCGATGCACCATTGGTACCCATATAATGAAATATATGAAATTAGAGAGAAACCATGCCCATCCTGCTCCCGCCATACCATGGTTGACAGAAGCCCAAATTACCGAAGGGATTAACAAGAACAAAAAAAATAAACTCCCTATCAGATGCAACCTAAGATTACCTTTCGCATATTGCAAATAATAGGGAAAGGCGCCCACAGCAAGAATTCCGTATCCAGCTGCATACAGAGTAAGCACTGGCGCTATTTTTTCCACCAAATTTATTTCGCCAGTCCAAGCCCATAAAATTTGGCGTGAAAAAAATATCAATATCAAGGCCACCGGGATAACAATTACGGCGACAATTTTGGTGGCTTGCCGATACACTATAATCAATTTCTCATCCTGTGCTTCGGCTTGTAGGCGCACCATTCGTGGCATGATAGCACCACTAATAGGTCCACTAATCAACGTAATGCCACTAGCAATTAACACTGCCACAGTAAAATAGCCATAATCGCTAAGTGACAGTATCCTAGATAGTATTAATTTATCCGTTTGCGTAACTAGCATCCATACCGATGCAGTGAAAGCCGCCGACAGAGAAAATCCCACCAAGGGTCGAAGAGGTGCCCATTGCCACCTAATCCGTTGTCCACTAGGTATAATAGGCAGCAGACGGTAACTTACCCATGCCAAAATTAATATTTCAAAGATTGCTATGCCCAACTGGAAAATAAAAAATGCTAGAGGAGTAGCGCTTATGAATATTAAGACGGGCAATGTTAAAAAAGAACGAAAAGTTGCCACTACGCTATTAAATCCACTTAACCACACCAGCTTTTCCGCCCCAGTAATCACCCCACGATAGAGTCCACACATCCACCTAAGAGCAATAATTGGGGCCATCAGCTTCAAAGCGATGACGGCCTGAATTGCCTCCAATTTGCCGACATTGAGCCAGCGAGTAGCAATCCAATCTGCATTGAAAAACAAAAATGCTGCCCCTAAAAGGGCTATGGCGAAAAAAAAACCTTCCAAAGCTCGTATCACACGACGAAACGACAGCGCATCCATCGCACCACCATGGAAACGCGCTGCTTCTCGTGCCGTGGTTGGCGTTAGGCCCATATCAAGCATATTGAACCATGCCTGCAACATTGCAAAAAAACCTACGAGCCCATACGCCTCAGCTCCCATATATTTAATATATAGCGGAACAACGATAACTCCGACAGCCATAACATATAATTGGCTAGCGTAATTAGATATTATATTATCCCTCAAAGACATATTATTTGTTAACCATGATTTCCGCAGTGCCAACCTTTTTTCGGATTTTAATTATTTTTTCAGGCGCTCCAACTGCTGTAACATCAGGTGGAAGTGATTTAGCTGCAACACTTCCTGCACCAAGAATCGACCAGTCACCAATTTTCACATTAGGAATAACCACACTCCCAGTTCCTACCTCGCAACCGTCTCCAATCTTTGCATTTCCGGAGATATTTACGCCCGGATTCAAAGTGGCATAATTTCCCCACAGGAAAAGAATTTGTAATTTGATTTTCTATTTTTCCAACTATTCGACAACGCAGAGATGGAGAACCAATAGCCACCACGACTTTTACTTCAGGTTTGTTTTTTAGCCAATCAATGGAACCCAAAATTGGCAAGCCATTTATTTTTTGATCGCCAATGTATTGAGAATCAGCTATAAATCCCAATACCTCTCATTTTTGAAAATTTATCTATTTTATTTATATCATGAATTATTTGAAGAGTTTCCCGACCAAATCCACCCGCACCAAAAAATAACTATTCTCTCGATCATTTTACACCTCCTTTATAGAGGAAATAATTCTCCACTGATCTTCCTTTGAAAGCGCCGGATAAATCGGCAAACAGAGTACTTCGTTTGCAGCATTAGTTGCCACTGGTAAATTATTTTTCCTAGCTGATGGCAGCGCTCGATACATAGGAAAATCAGAAATCAGTGGAAAAAAATATCGTCGCGCAAAAATTCCCTGGTCCTTAAGCTTGTTATATAACTGATTCCGACTCAAGAGATAATTGGGGCGAACTAAAATCGGGAAGTAGGCATTGTTGTGCACCGCCTGCCTAGCGCTAGGTAGACAGCCGATCCCTACGACATCCTTTAACTGCTCCCGATATATCTCCGCAATTTCTCTACGTCGTTGTATAATTTCCGAAATATGTTGTAATTGGAGCAAACCGAAGGCTGCGTTAATTTCGCTCATTTTCCCATTGATACCGGAAGCAACTACCGTTGTTTCGTCTACAAAACCAAAATTCTTCAATTGATCAATACGCAACTTTGTTTCTGCATCTCTACAAACAATTGCCCCTCCTTCAAACGTATTAAATACCTTGGTAGCATGAAAGCTGAGTACAGATAAATCTCCAAAGCAAAGTACACTTTTATCTTGCCTCCGTACGCCAAAGGCATGCGCGGCGTCATAAATCACCTTGAGATTATAATTGTCAGCGATCTTTTGTATTGCGTCGACTTCGCAAGGGTGACCGTAGCAATGTACTGGCATGATGGCAGTAGTATGCGGAGTAATAGCCGCCTCAATTTTATTTGGATCTAAATTAAGCGTATCCGGATCGATATCCACAAATACCGGTTTAATTCCATTCCACAACAAAGCATGAGCTGTCGCCACGAATGAATATGGTGTCGTAATGACTTCCCCGGTGAGTTGCAATGTTTGGATAGCAGCAATAAGGGCAATCGTACCATTTGAAAACAATGCAAGATGCTCGACACCTAAATAATCACATAGTGCTTTTTCTAACTTCTGATGAAACGGCCCACCATTGGTCAGAATTTTTCTATTCCAAATATCCTCCAAATATGGAAAAAATTCTTCCAAGGGAGGAAGATAGGGTTGCGTTACGTAGATTGGATTAGTATCACTCATTTTAATTAACTAAATCTATATATTATTTTAAATTAAAAATAACACTGCAAAGCCTATTTATTTTATTTCCACAATAGCTATTTTCAAGAACGCAAAGGCACATTCAAGTATTTATTTGATATGGGTGATATTTAACAAAACACGATTGATACGATCCGACATGACTTACTTCGCCGCATTAGGCGTATTACTCCGTCAATTGCAACGCAAAAACTCTATTTTCCCAAACATAGCCACAATGCTTCCTGCCATTGCGGAATGTCACAAAAGGTCTGTTGAAAATAATCAGTATTTAAAACAGAGTTTATCGGCCTCTTGGCTGGCAATGGATAGTCTTTAATTCGAATAGGGAACAGTACTGGATATTTAGTGATACCAATATAGCTCAAAATTTCTTTGGCAAAACCATACCACGTTGTTTGGCCCTGAGCACTTAAATGATAGGTTCCCGTTCTCTGAAACCACCATTCCTGCTCAACTCGTGCAGAGCAACCTTGCGCCACGACATGAGCGGTAATATCAGCAATAGTACGACACCAGGTTGGCGATCCGTATTGTTCATCGATAATGCGCAGTTCTTTGCGCTTTTGCGCTTGTTGCAAAATGGTGCGCAGAAAATTATGTCGGCGCAAGCCATAAACCCAACTAGTACGTAGAATTAAATGTGGGATGCCAACAGCCTGTATTGCTTTTTCACCCGCTCTTTTGGACGTGCCATATACATTAACTGGGCAAGTAGAGTCGGATTCAACGTAGGGTGTGTTCTTGGTACCGTCAAAGACATAGTCGGTGCTATAGTGAATCATCATCGCACCAAGCTTTTTGGCTTCTGCAGCCATTAAACCAGTAGCGTCGCTGTTGATACGCATTACCAGTTGTGGTTCATTTTCTGCCTTATCTACAGATGTGTATGCCGCCGCATTAATAATCAGGTTTGGCTTGACAATTCGAATGGTATCGCGTACTTGGGCCAAGTTTGAGAGGTCCATCTGGTCGCGTCGAGGCGCGATAATTTCACCTAAGCCTTGCAAACTACGCTCAAGTTCATAACCAACTTGGCCAGTTCTCCCGGTTAACAAGATACGAATACGAGTCATGATCCGGAAATGAAGAATCTAAATATTATCTACGTATCGGTGTCTCTACGTAGATGCGAGAATCAGGTATTGATCGATACTTTCATTCGAAAACTTCTGCATAAACCAGTGGATCACCTAATTTATCTTTACTAGAAAGTACTGGTTCCACAGCTAGCGGCCACTTAATATCTATAACAGGATCATTCCATAAAATACAGCGTTCAAATTCAGGACGCCAATAATCGGTCGTCTTATACAATAGCTCCGCGGATTCACTAATAATGGCAAAACCGTGCGCGAACCCAGCTGGAATCCAGCGTTGATGCATATTATCAGCGGACAAATATGTACTGACCCATTTTCCAAATGTAGGGGATTTTCTACGAATATCAACGGCGACATCGAATACTTCACCCGCCACCACACGAACTAATTTTCCCTGTGGCCGCTGAATTTGATAATGCAGACCACGAAGAACATTTTTCGCGGATTTAGAGTGATTGTCTTGGACAAACTTAACCGTGATGCCAGTTAGCTCCCTAAATTGGCGCTGATTGAAGCTTTCATAAAAAAAACCGCGATTGTCTTGAAAGACTTCAGGCTCTAGGGTGAAAACATCAGGTATCGAAGCAACGGTGATCTTCATGATCAAAACGTCGGACTGTTTAGCAATTGAAGTAAGTAACGCCCATAACCATTTTTATTTAGCGGTTGCGCAAGTTTTTCAAGCTGAACTGCACTGATATAACCTCTTCGATACGCGATTTCTTCAGGACAAGCGATTTTCAATCCCTGACGGTTTTCAATAGTAGCAATAAACTGACCTGCTTCGAGCAAAGAATCATGTGTGCCGGTATCAAGCCATGCCATACCACGCCCCATAATTTCGACGTTCAGTTCTCCCTGCTCCAGGTAAACGCGGTTGACATCAGTGATTTCCAATTCGCCACGTGCAGAAGCAGTGACATTAGTAGCAATATTGCAAACTTGATTGTCATAAAAATATAGACCTGTCACTGCATAATTGGACTTAGGTCGCGATGGTTTTTCTTCAACGCTAATTGCATGGCGCTCTACATCAAATTCCACCACGCCATAACGGCCTGGATCATTTACACGATAGGCAAATACAGTAGACCCTTTAAGTCGTTCAGTAGCTGTTCGTAATTGGGCTTCCAATGCATTCCCGTAATAAATGTTATCTCCTAGAATCAGCGCCGACGGCGCGTTCCCGACGAATTCGCGGCCGATGATGAAAGCCTGCGCCAGGCCGTCCGGCGACGGCTGCACCGCGTACTGCAAATTCAGTCCCCACTGGCTGCCGTCGCCCAGCAACTCGGAAAAGCGCGGCGTGTCCTGCGGCGTCGAGATGATCAGGATGTCGCGGATTCCGGCCAGCATCAGCGTTGTCAGCGGGTAGTAGATCATCGGCTTGTCGTACACCGGCAGCAGTTGCTTGGAGACCGACATGGTCACCGGATACAGCCGCGTGCCGGAGCCGCCGGCCAGGATGATGCCTTTACGGGAAACTGACATATAGGGAGTATGTTGAAATTTATGAATACCGGCGCCCGCTACAGGGCAGCATGAAGGGGAGTATATGCATCATCCGTGGCTCCTTGCCGGTTCGGCGGCATCCGCCGCGCCATATTGGGTCGCCATCCACTTCAGGTAATCGCCGGACTGCACGTCGCGCACCCAGTCCTGATTCGCCAGATACCAGCGCACCGTCTTGCCGATGCCGCTGGCGAAGGTTTCCGCCGGCTTCCAGCCCAGTTCGCGCTCGATCTTGCGGGCATCGATCGCATAGCGGCGGTCGTGGCCGGGGCGGTCGGTGACGTAGCTGATCTGCTGGCGGTAGGACGCGGCGCCGGGTGCCGCCTGGTCCAGCATGTCGCACAATGTGTGTACGACTTGCAGATTGGTCATTTCGTTCCAGCCGCCAACATTGTAGGTTTCGCCGGGACGGCCGGCTTCCAGCACCCTGCGGATCGCCGCGCAGTGATCGCTCACATAGAGCCAGTCGCGCACCTGCTGGCCATCGCCATAGATCGGCAGCGGCTGGCCGGCGAGCGCGTTGGCGATCATCAGCGGAATCAGCTTTTCCGGGAAATGGTAGGGACCGTAGTTGTTCGAGCAGTTGGTGGTCAGCGTCGGCAGGCCGTAGGTGTGGTGATAGGCGCGCACCAAGTGATCCGCCGCCGCCTTCGAGGCCGAATACGGGCTGTTCGGCGCATACGGCGTGGTTTCGGAAAACGGCGGGTCGGCGGGGCCGAGCGTGCCGTAGACCTCGTCGGTGGAAACGTGCAGGAAGCGGAAATCGCGCCGGCCGGCCTTGTCCAGCCCGCTCCAATAGCCGCGCGCCGCTTCCAGCAGGCTGAACGTGCCGTTGACGTTGGTGGTGACGAAGGCGGCCGGGCCGAGGATGGAACGATCGACGTGACTTTCGGCGGCGAAGTGGACGATCGCGCGCGGCCGGTGCCTGGCCAGCAGTTCCGCCATGCGGGCACCGTCACAAATGTCGGCCTGTACGAACAGGTGGCGGGCATCGCCGCGCAGGCTGGCGAGGTTGTTCAGATTGCCGGCATAGGTCAGTTTGTCGATATTAAGTACCGGCTCATCGCTTTGCGCCAGCCAGTCCAGCACGAAATTCGAGCCGATGAAGCCGGCGCCGCCTGTTACCAATATCATGTTGCGTTCCTTGCTTTTGGCCAGAATGTAACAAGCCCGCTATTTTAAATGAAACAACGGCCCGGCCGCTTTCGCGGCGCCGGTAGCGGCGGCCGAAACGCACCTGCCACTACAATGGCGCCATCATCCACCGATTGGCTTTTTCCCATGCCCACCACTTATGCGATCGGCGACCTGCAAGGTTGCCACGCCAGCCTGGAAGCACTGCTGGAGCGCATCGATGCCGCCGACCCCGGTGCCCCGCTCTGGTTCGCCGGCGACCTGATCAACCGCGGGCCGCAATCGCTGGCGACGCTGCGCCGCGTCAAGGCGCTCGGCGCGCGCGCCACCGTGGTGCTCGGCAACCACGATCTGCACCTGCTGGCGGTCGCGCACGGCATCCGCAATCCGCACCGTTCCGACACGATGGCCGACATCCTGGCCGCGCCGGACCGCGACGAACTGCTCGACTGGCTGCGCCACCGGCCGCTGGCGCACCTGGCCGATGGCCACCTGCTGGTGCATGCCGGCGTACTGCCGCAATGGAGCGCCGCGCAGACCCGGGCGCTGGCCGGCGAAGTCGAAACCGCGTTGCGCGGCCCGGCCTGGGTGGATTTCCTGCGCGAGATGTACGGCAACACGCCGCTGCGCTGGGACGATGCGTTGCAGGGCAGCGCGCGGCTGCGCTGCATTGTCAACGGCCTGACCCGGCTGCGCTTTTGCAGCACCGACGGCGAAATGGAATTCGCCGCCAAGGAAGGGCTGGATGCGGCGCCGCCCGGCTTCATGCCGTGGTTCGAGGTACCGCAGCGGCAAAGCGCCGACATCACGGTAGTGTTCGGCCACTGGTCGACGCTGGGGCTGATGCTGCGGCCGAACCTGATCGCGCTCGATACCGGCTGCGTCTGGGGCGGCCAATTGACCGCGCTGCGGCTGCATGACCGCCAACCCTTGCAGGTGCAGTGCCCGCAGTACCGGCAGCCGGGCGCTGCCGCTTCAGCGGCCGGCTGAGGCGGCCAGTGGTACCTCTGCCTCGGCCCCGGAAACCGGCGCTTCGCTACCCGCCGGCGGCGCCGGCGCATCCACAGCGATGCCGAGCGCATCGGCGATCGCGCCACGGGCGGCCTGCGCCAGTTGCCGGCGATCGGTACCGGCGGTGTCGAGCAAGGGCAGCCGCAGCAGTTCGGCACGCATGCCGCCGCTTTTCAGAATCGCCAGCATGCTCTGCGCGAACGTGGTGTCGCCGATGAAGTCGGCGGCCGGATGCGGCCGGCCGGCGTCATCGAGATACCGTAGCGCATACGGCTGCACCGGCGCGATGTCCAGCGCCGCCTCGAACAGATTGGCGTGAAACGGCAGCAAACTGCCCTGGCCGGCGGTGGTGCCTTCCGGGAAGAAGGCGATCCGCTCGCCGCCGCGCAAATCCTCCACCAGCCCGTGATAGATGCGCCGCACGTCGCGCTGGCGCCCGCGCGCGATGAACACGGTGCCGGCGCGCTGGCACAGCCAGCCGATCAGCGGCCAGTCGCGGATGTCGGATTTGGCGACGAAGCGGCACGGCGCCACCGCGTTGATGACGAACACGTCGATCCAGGAAATGTGATTGGCCACCACCAGCGCGGGGGCCGTATCGGCGCCGCCGGCGCTGTCGCGCACCTCCAGCCGCACGCCGCACAGGCGCAGCAGCCGGGCGGACCAGCGCCGCACATGGCGTTCGCGTCCGGC
>Ga0206118_100593_pt1 | contig 15289 bp, 10 predicted proteins | sample 3A20Ametagenome_FD_177999 | JGI IMG/M metagenome (GOLD analysis project Ga0206118, IMG submission 177999) | Enriched microbial communities from leaf-cutter ant dump, University of Wisconsin, Madison, United States - 3A20A | ecosystem: Environmental > Terrestrial > Nest > Insects nest > Nest dump... | reverse complement strand
TTCACCGACAGGACGCAGGTCAGGCCTTCACGGGCGTCATCGCCCGACAGGCTGACCTTCTCCTTCTTGGCGATCCCGGATTCGGTCGCGTAGTTGTTGATGGCGCGGGTCAGCGCCGCGCGGAAGCCGGCGAGGTGGGTGCCGCCGTCCTTCTGCGGGATGTTGTTGGTGAAGCAGTACATCGTTTCCTGGTAGGAGTCGGTCCACTGCAGCGCCACTTCCACGGTGATGCCGTTGGACTCGCCGGTCACCGAGATCACGTTCGGGTGCAGCGGCGTCTTCACCTGGGCCAGGTGCTCGACGAAGCTCTTGATGCCGCCTTCGTAATGGAAGTCGTCGCGGCGGCCTTCGCCGCGCTCGTCGGCAAGGATGATCTTGACGCCCGAGTTCAGGAACGAAAGCTCGCGCAGGCGCCGCGCCAGGATCTCGTAGTGGAATTCGACGTTGTCGTTGAATGCCTTCACCGACGGCCAGAAGCGCACGGTGGTACCGCGCTTGGTGGTGGTTTCCAGCTGCTGCAGCGGGCCGAGCGCGGCGCCGTTGCTGAATTCCTGCTGGTAGTGGAACCCGCCCTGGTAGATATCCAGCAGCAGCTTCTGCGACAGGGCGTTGACCACGCTGACGCCGACGCCGTGCAGGCCGCCGGAGACCTTGTAGCTGTTGTCGTCGAACTTGCCGCCGGCATGCAGCACGGTCATCACCACCTCGGCGGCGGACACCTCGCGGCCGAGCTTGGCGCTCATCTGCGCGTGCTTGCCCACCGGGATGCCGCGGCCGTTGTCGGACACCGAAACCGAGCCATCGGCATGGATGCGGACTTCCACGTTGTCGGCATGGCCGGCCAGGGCTTCGTCGATGGAGTTGTCGACCACCTCGAACACCATGTGGTGCAGGCCGGTGCCATCGTGGACATCGCCGATGTACATGCCGGGACGCTTGCGGACCGCCTCCAGGCCTTCCAGTGCGGTGATGCTGTTGGCGTCGTAACTGCCGTTGCTGACCGGGGTGTTCTGTTCTTCGCTCATCGCGCTTGCCGTTGCTCCACGGGTCACGTCCCGGTTTTCAGGCCGGGGCGTGGGAAAGAGGGGATTGCGCCAAAATTATACCAGCCGGGCCGTTTGCCGCCGTTCGGGCTCATTCGGCGGGCTGGATGGCGCCATGTTCCACGTGGAACACACTCGCCGCTCGCAGTTCTTCTTCCAGCGCGGTGGGTAGTTCGGTAGCGGTGATGAAGACCTGCGCTGGCGTGGTCGCCAGACGCCGGATCACCCGCTGCTGGTGCCGGCGATCCAGCTCCGCGCCGAGGTCGTCCAACGCGATCACCGGCCATTCGCCGCGTTGATTGGCATAGTCATCCGCCTGCGCCAGCAGGCAGGCCAGCGCGGTCAACTTGGCCTGGCCGCGCGACAGGGCCTCGCGGCCGGGGATTTCGGCGTAATCGACGTTCCAGTCGGCCCGGTGCGGACCCACCGAGGTATGGCCGATGGCACGGTCGCGGTCGCGGGACAGCAGCAGCGCATCGGCCAGCGACATTTCGTGCCGGCGCCAGCCCGGTTGCAGTTCCAGCCCCTGTAGTTGCAGGCCCGGCGCCAAGTCCGCGGCGATGGCGACCGCACGTTCCTGCAGGCGTTCCAGGTAATGCTGGCGGCGCGAAGTCAGCGGCACGCCGGCTTCTGCCAGTTCGTGATCCCACGCATCGAGCTGCCGCGGCGCGGCACCGGCCTTGAGCAGGGCATTGCGCTGCTTCAGGGCGCGGGTATAGCGGCGCCACAGGGGAAGGAAATCAGGTTCCACGTGGAACAAGCCCCAATCGACGAAGCGACGGCGGGGCTCGCTGCCACCACTGACCAGCGCATGGCTGCCCGGCTCGAAGGTCACCACCGCCAAGGCCGCGCATAGGCTGCCCAGTTGGCCGACGTCCTCGCCATCCAGCCGTCCTTTCCACGCTTGGCCGGCATGGCGCAGGCCGGCACGGCGGACCCGCTCCGGCGAACCGGGGGCGCCCCGTTCCTGCCATTCGACGAAAACATCCAGCGCTTCGGCTCCCTTCTGCACCAGTCCATCGCGGACCCGGCCACGGAAGCTGCGGCCATAGGCCATCAGGTGCAGGGCTTCGAGCAGGCTGGTCTTGCCCGCACCGTTGGCACCTGTAATCAGGTTGATCCCCGGGCGTGGCGCCAGTTCCACCGCGTCGAAACGACGGACTCGATTCAGGGCGATACGGACGATATGCATTGACGCTCGAAGCAGGACGCACCACCGTGGCGGGCAGGCGGGCAGCTTAAAGCATTCCCTCGCATGGCCGGCGACAGTCCTGCCGGGGTATGCCGATGCTCCCCTGCAGGACGCCGGGCAGGGCAGGAACAAGCGGTGACGACGTTCTGGACGAACTGTGGATAAAGTTCGGCGTTTCCGGGCACCGGGGACTTGTCCATGCTTATCCACACGCATATACCCGGTTTTTCAACGGGGTTTCGAGGCAACAAAAGCCAATGAAAACAGATACATGACTTGGTTTTCCCTGAAATCTGCGCCTACCAGCATCATCAGGCTTTTGATTTATTCCCAGATTTGAAGCATTGCCGGGCGTACCGGATAGTTGACCGGGCAATCCAATCGCCATTTCGCATTTCGTGTGCCCTGCCCACGAAAAAGCCCGGCAATGCCGGGCTTCTCCATGTTCCACGTGGAACCGAGTCAGAGCCGCAGCGGCATCACCACATGACGCGACTTCTCGCTGCTGGCTTCACGCACCAGCGCCGACGAATTGGAATCGCGCAGCTGGATGACCACATGCTCGTCGCGTAGCGCCGACAGGGCATCGAGCAGGTAGTTCACGTTGAAGCCGATGGCCAGGTCGCTGACCTCGGTTTCGGCCTCGATCTCTTCCTGCGCCTCTTCCTGCTCCGGGTTGTGGGCGCTGATCTTCAACTGGCCCGGGCTCACTTCCACACGCACGCCGCGGTACTTCTCGTTGGACAGGATCGCCGCACGCTGCAGCGAGGCACGCAGGCTCTCGCGGTCGACCTTCACCTCGCGGTCGGCCCCGATCGGGATCACCGCTTCGTAATCCGGGAAGCGGCCATCGATCAGCTTGGAGGTGAAGGTGACATCGTCGCGTTTCACCCGCACGTGACTGCGGCCCACTTCCAGTTCCACCGCGCGGTCGCCGCCTTCCAGCAGGCGCTGCAGCTCGGTCACGCCCTTGCGCGGCACGATGATCTGGCGCTTGGAACCGGTGCTGTTCTCCAGCTCGGTTTCGCACAGCGCCAGGCGGTGGCCGTCGGTGGCCACGCAGCGCAGCAGCTGGTCGCGCAGGTCGAACAACAAGCCATTGAGGTAATAGCGCACGTCCTGCTGCGCCATCGCGAAGGCGGTGCGCTCGATCAGTTCCTTCAACGCCGATTCTGGTACCACCACGCGTTCGGTGGCCTCGACTTCATCGACCGACGGGAAGTCGTTGGCTGGCAGCGTCGCCAAGGTGAAGCGGCTGCGCCCGGCCTGTACGGTGATCTTCTCGCCGGTCTGCGACACGGTGATGCGGCTGCCATCGGGCAGGGCACGGATGATCTCGAACAGCTTGCGTGCCGGGATCGTGGTTTCGCCGTCCTGCGCATCCTCCACGGCGATGCGGGAGACCATTTCCACTTCCAGGTCGGTGCCGGTCAGCGACAGCTGGCCGCCCTGGACCTGGACCAGGAAATTGGCCAGAACCGGCAGGGTCTGGCGGCGTTCGACCACGTTGACGACCTGTGCCAACGGCTTGAGGAAGGCTTCGCGCTGCAATGTGAAACGCATGTGGTTTCGTGCCCCTATGCTTTGAAGATATGGGATAAATCAAAAGCCTGGTGGTGCTGGTAGAGCCGGATTTGGTTCAAAACACACCTAAGTATATGTTTTAAAAGGGTTTAATTGCCTCGAAACCCTCTGCATTACTGATACCGGAGCGGTGGGAAAAGCTGTGGATGGTTTTCGCCCCGCTGCAAGGCGCAATTTTATCCACAGATTCTCAAGCGTCTGCCCCCGAATCATGCACCGTTTTGTGCGATGACGCCTGCGCGGTGCCGATGCATCATTCCCGGGCCTTCCCACCTGTCCCTTCCGCTTTCCCGATGACTCACTCGCTCAACTTGCGGATCAGCTTGTCCCAGTCCTCGCGGAGCTTGCCGTCGGTTTCCATCAGTGTGCGGATCTGGCGGCAGGCGTGCAGGACCGTGGTGTGGTCGCGGCCGGCGAAGGCGTCGCCGATCTCCGGCAGGCTGTGCTCGGTCAGCTCCTTGGTCAGCGCCATCGCCACCTGCCGCGGCCGGGCCAGTGAGCGGGTGCGGCGCTTGGACAGCAGGTCCTTGATCTGCAGGCCGTAGTAGTCGGCCACGGTCTTCTGGATATTGGGGATGCTGATCGCCTGCTGCTGCGCGCGCAGCAGGTCGCGCAGGGTTTCCTGGGCGAACTCGGTGGTGATGGCGCGGCCGGTGAAGTTGGCGCGCGCGGCCAGCGTGTTGAGCGCGCCTTCCAGATCGCGCACGTTGCTGCGCATCTTCTTGGCGATCAGGTAGGCGACGTCGTCGGGAATCTCCGCGCCGCGTTCACGCGCCTTGGCCAGCACGATGGCGGCGCGGGTCTCGAAGTCCGGCGGCTCGATCGCCACCGACAGGCCCCAAGCCAGCCGCGACTTCAGCCGTGCTTCCAGTCCCTCGACCTCGCGCGGATAGCGATCGCAGGTCAGGATGATCTGCTGCTTGCCGTCGAACAGCGCGTTGAAGGTGTGGAAGAACTCCTCCTGGGTGCGATCCTTGCCGGCGAAGAACTGGATGTCGTCGATCAGCAGTGCGTCCACCTGCTGGAACTGGCGCTTGAACTGGTCCATCGCCTTTTCCTGCAGGGCGCGGATCATCGCGCTGAAGAACTGCTCCGAGCGCAGGTACAGCACGCGCGCGGCCGGGTTGGCCTGGCGCATCGCGTTGCCCGCGGCCAGCATCAGGTGGGTCTTGCCCAGCCCGGTGCCGCCGTACAGCAGCAGCGGGTTGTGGGCGCGGTCGCCGGGCTTGGCCGCGGCCTGGAACGCGGCGGCCAGGCCGAGCTGGTTGCTGCGGCCCTCGACGAAGTTGGCGAAGGTGTAGTGCGAATCCAGGTTGCCGTTGAACGGCACCACCGGTGCCGTTGGCGCGGCCGGGCCGGCAACCGCGGCCGGCGCTGGTTCGGCCACGCGCGGGCGCGAACCGATCTCCAGCTGCACCTCGGCGACGCCGGCGAAATGGTTCAGCAGTTCGCGGATGCGCGGCAGGTAGCGCTCGCGCACCTGCTCGACGATGAAGGCGTTGGGCGCGTACAGCACCATGCTGTCGACGCGGTGGTCGGCCTGCAGCGGCTTCAACCAGGTGTGGACGTCTTCCGGCGGGAATTCCGCTTCGAGGCGTTCGATGCAACGGGGCCAGGCATCCATCAGAATAGTCATCGAAGGCTTGTCGGCAGGGCGCACGAGGCTGCCCAGCCGCGAGCCGGGAAAGGGAAATCGGGATGCGGCAGACTACCATTGCCGGACGGGGGCGGGAATGCTTGTCCCGGCTTTGTTCACAGATCCATCCACAACGCCGCAGGGCGCGCCGTCCGGATGGGCGTGTCGCGGACTTGACCCGCCCTCCGCCGGCCCTATAGAATCGCCGGTTCTTTCCGCCCCATAGATACAGGTGCCCCGATGGCCACCAAGCGCACGTTCCAACCCAGCAACCTCAAGCGCAAGCGCGACCACGGTTTCCGCGCGCGCATGAAGACCGCCGACGGCCGCAAGATCCTGTCGCGTCGCCGCGCCAAGGGCCGCAAAGTCCTCAGCGCCTGATTGCGATGCCGCACCTGGCGGCAGCCGCAATAGTGATCGTGAACACCGACAACCCGCGCAAGCGATTTCCTCGCTCTGCGCGGGTTCGTACGCGTGCCGAATACAGTTCGGTCTTCAACGGCGCCCGCCGTGTGTCCGACCCCCTGATGACCCTGCACTGGCTGAAAGCGGATACTCCCGCCCGGCTGGGCTTGGCCGTGTCCAGGAAGGTCGACGTGCGGGCGGTGGGGCGCAACCGCATCAAGCGCGTGCTGCGTGACGCCATGCGCCATCTCCGGCCCGAATTGGCCGGCGGCGACTACGTCGTGGTCGCCCGTACGGCGGCCAAAACCGCCGGCAATCCCCAGATCCGTGAGGCGTTCATCCGCCTGCTGCGCCGTGCCGGCGCATTGCCGGCGACGGGTGCGGACGGCACAATGCCGCCGCGCAAGCGCGCCGAACCCTCTTCCCTGAACGCGTCGGGCAACCCGCCCGGTCCAGCCGAGCCTGCCTGCTGATGAACCAGACCCGTGTATTCCTGATTTTCGCCTGGCTGATGGTGGTCGTGCTGCTGGGGATGGAGTGGAGCCGCGAGAAGAACGCGCCCGACCCGGCCAGCGTCGTCGCCGCCCAGCCGTCGGTGCCGGCGTCCAACGACGCCGACCTGGCGCCGCCAGCGGCCGGCAACGTGCCGCAGGCCACGGTGCCTGGCCAGGCCGAGGCCACCGCGCCGGCCCCGGCGATGGAAGCCGCCCCCGGCGCGCCGCGCGTCAGCGTCGCCACCGACGTGCTGAAGCTGGTGCTCGACGGCCGCAGCGTGCTCGACGCCGAGCTGCTGCAGTTCCCGCAGACCAAGGCCGCCGGCAGCCCGCCGGTGCGGCTGCTCACCGAAGACAAGGCCCACCCCTACAGTGCGACCAGCGGCTGGGTCGGGCAGGGTGGTTCGGCCGCGCCGGGCGCCAACGGCTTCCAGCCGGCGCAGGCCCAGCGCGACTACGTCCTGGCCGAGGGCCAGAACGAGCTGCAGGTGCCGTTCGTCTGGAACGGACCGGACGGCGTCAGCATCCAGCGCACCTATACCTTCAAGCGCGGCGACTACGCCATCGGCGTGCGCGACGAAGTGGTCAACGCCGGCGGCGCGCCGTGGCAGGGCTACGTGTTCCGCAAGCTCGACCGCGTGCCGACCATCCTCACCCGCGGCATGACCAACCCGGATTCCTTCAGCTTCAACGGCGCCACCTGGTTCAGCCCGGCCGACGGCTACCAGCGCCGCGCGTTCAAGGACTACCTGGAGGACGGCAACCTCAACCAGACCGTCAGCGGCGGCTGGGTGGCGATGCTGCAACACCACTTCTTCACCGCCTGGATCCCGCAGGCCGACCAGGCCTCGCTGTACCTGCTCTCGCAGAACGGCCCGCGCAACGTGATCGAGACGCGCGGCCCCGGCTTCACCGTCGCCCCGGGCCAGAAGGTCAGCACCCAGGCACGGCTGTGGGTCGGCCCCAAGCTGGTCAACCAGATCGCCCGGGAAGACGTGAAGGGCCTGGACCGCGTGGTGGACTACAGCCGCTTCTCGCTGATGGCGATCATCGGCCAGGGCCTGTTCTGGGTGATGAACCACGTGCACAAGCTGGTCGGCAACTGGGGTTGGGCGATCATCGGCCTGGTGCTGCTGCTGAAGCTGGCGCTGTTCCCGCTGGCCAACGCGCAGTACAAGTCGCAGGCCAAGATGCGCAAGTTCCAGCCGCGCATCGCCCAGCTGAAGGAACGCTACGGCGACGACAAGCAGAAGTTCCAGACCGCGATGATGGAGCTGTACAAGAAGGAGAAGATCAATCCGCTGGGCGGCTGCCTGCCGCTGCTGATCCAGATGCCGATCTTCTTCGCCCTGTACTGGGTGCTGGTGGAGTCGGTGGAGCTGCGCCAGGCGCCGTGGCTGGGCTGGATCCAGGACCTGACCGCGCGCGACCCGTACTTCATCCTGCCGGTGATCAACGTCGCCATCATGTGGTTCACGCAGAAGCTGACGCCGGCGCCGGGCATGGACCCGATGCAGCAGAAGATGATGCAGTTCATGCCGTTGGTGTTCGGCGTGATGATGGCCTTCATGCCGTCCGGCCTGGTGCTGTACTGGGTGGTCAACGGCGGCCTGAGCCTGGCCCAGCAGTGGTGGATGACCAAGAAGCACGGCGTGCATCCCGCGCCAGCCAAGGCCGAAACCCCGTGATCCGCGAAAGCCCGCCGCAAGGCGGGCTTTCTGCATCAGGCGCGGGTCGGGCTGCGTTTCCGGTGCACTGCTGCACGCTTGCTCGGGAAGGCTCCGTACGAGGCAAGCCTCGCACCTACATTAGAATCACCGGGCCTTTCGTCGCCGCCTGCGCCCGAGCCCATTCCATGCTTCGTTTCCCCGCATCGTGCCGTCTGCTGTTGCCGGTCCTCCTGTCGCTGGCATTGCCCGGTTGCGGTGACAAGGGGCAGGCACCGTCGCCGCCAGCGGCACCTGCCGCCACTTCGCCGCCACCCGCCGTGGATGGCAGCATCGCCGCCGCGCCATTGCTGGCGGCGTTGCAGGAGCAGCTCGACGGCTACCGCCGCATCATCGTGCTGCTGGCCGACGAGGACGCGCAATCCGCGCGCGACCGCGCCACCTCCAGCCGCATCGGCCAGCAGCTGTTCCATGACGGGCTGGAACGGCGCCAGGCCATCGCCGGCCAGTTCGACGCGTTGCTGCGCGATGCCAGCCCGCAGCGCTTCGCCGCCCTTGGCGCGGTGCTGGACTACATCGAATCGGCGCCGGAACTGTTTGACGCCGACCGCCTCGCCTTCCGCGAGGTGCTGCGCGACCTGCACGAACGCATCGGCGCCGATTCCTCGTTGCCGGCGGTGAAGCTGCACCAGCGCATCGGCGAGGACCTCGACGCGCTGGACGAGATCGAGCGCAACTACAACCAGGAGATCACCCGCATCTTCAGCCGTTTCGAGCGCACCCGCGCCATCGCGCTGAAACGCGAGAAGTGGGACGACTACGTCGCCCACCTGCGCAAGCACCACGACCGCGAAGCGATCCTGCGCGACTTCGGCGTGATCGAGCCGTACCCGATGTCGATGAAGGACAGCGAGCGCGAGATCTTCGGCCGCGCGCTGCCGCGCAAGACCGTGGTGCTGACCTTCGACGACGGCCCGCACAAGGCGCACACCGACGAGATCGTCGCCATCCTCAAGCGCTACGACGTGCCCGGCGTGTTCTTCGAGGTTGGCCGCAACCTCGGCGCGGTGGCCGCCGACGGCAAGGTCAAGCTCGGGCCGATGGCCGGCATCAGCCGCCAGCTGATGGCCGACGGCTACGCGGTGGGCAACCACAGCCTTACCCACGCCCAGCTCTCGCGCACCAGCGGCGACGCGCTGCGCCAGCAGGTGCTGGATACCGACGTGCTGTTGCGCCAGGTGGGCGACAAGCGCGCACCGCTGTTCCGCTTTCCCTATGGCGCGCGCAACGCCGAAGGGCTGCAGTTGCTGAACGAGGCCGGGTTGAAGTCGATCATGTGGAACATCGACTCGATGGACTGGGCCGATCCGGTGCCCGAATCCATCGTCCAGCGCGTGCTGGCGCAGGTGGAGAAGGAACAGCGCGGCATCATCCTGTTCCATGACATCCACGACCGCGCGGTCAAGGCACTGCCGCAGATCCTCGACAAGCTGATCGCCGACGGCTACCAGTTCGCCGGCTGGAACGGCCGCGACTTCTCGGTCAGCCGTCCCCGCAACGCCGCGGCCAGCGAAGCCACCGTCACCACCGGCTACGAGAAATCCTGGGCCATCGTCATCGGCATCGACGACTACGCCCGCTGGCCGAAGCTGGAATACGCCAGCCGCGACGCGCAGGCCATCGCCGACACCCTGACCGGCCAGTTCGGCTTTCCTTCCTCGCAGGTGATCGTGCTGAAGAACCAGCAGGCCACCCGCAACAACATCCTCGCCGCGTTCCACGACCGCCTCGCCGATGGCCGCACGCAGAAGAACGACCGCGTGTTCGTGTTCTTCGCCGGCCACGGCGCCACCCGCCGGCTCGCCTCCGGCCGCGACCTCGGCTACATCATCCCGGTGGACTCGAACCCGGACGAGTTCGCCACCGACGCGATCGCGATGACCGACGTGCAGAACATCGCCGAGAGCCTGCAGGCCAAGCACGTGCTGTTCGTGATGGACGCCTGCTACAGCGGCCTCGGCCTGACCCGCGGCGGGCCGTCCTCGTCGTCGTTCCTGCGCGAGAACGCGCGCCGCACCGCGCGGCAGATGCTCACCGCCGGCGGCGCCGACCAGCAGGTGGCCGACAGCGGCCCCAACGGCCATTCGGTGTTCACCTGGGTGCTGCTGCAAGCGTTGTCGGGCAAGGGCGACCTCAACGGCGACGGCCTGATCACCGGCACCGAGCTGGCCGCCTACGTCGCGCCGGCGGTGTCGGCGGTATCGCGGCAGACGCCGGCGTTCGGCAGCCTGCCCGGCTCGCAAGGCGGCGAGTTCGTGTTCCAGGTGGCCGACAGCCAGGAGTTCCTCAACGCCGACACCACCCAGCTTTCGGCCGACGCCATCGCCCTGAACCATCGCGTCGAAGCGGTGCAGGGCAGCAGCGAGGCGCCGGTGACGGTGGCCGACCTGCAGGGCGGCAGCAACACGCTGGTGCTGCCGACGGCGGTGCCGACCTCCGACCGCCAGCGCGCCCAGCAGGCCAACGACCGTGGCCTGCAGCTTTACCGCGAGAAGCGTTACGACGAAGCGGTGGCGCAGTTCACCGAAGCGCTGAAACTGCGCCCGGATTTCGCCCAGGCCGCCAACAACCTCGGTTTCGTCTATTACCGTCAGCAGCGTTATGCCGAAGCGGCGCGCTGGCTGGAGAACACGCTGAAGATCGACCCCTCGCGCGCGGTGGCCTACCTCAACCTCGGCGACGCCTACCTGCACGGCGGCGACAAGGCCAGGGCGAAGCAGGCCTATACCACCTATCTGGAACTGCAACCGCAAGGCAGCGGCGCCAACCAGGCGCGCGCGCAGTTGCAGAAGCTGTAGGCATGGACGCCACTTCCAACAGCGACACCATCGTGGCCATCGCCAGCGGCATGGCGGCCGGAGGCATCGGCATGCTGCGCGTTTCCGGCCCGGCGTCGGCAAACATCGCGCGTGCGCTTGGCTGCCCGGAATTGCGACCACGCCACGCGCATTACGCGCGCTTCCGCGATGCACAAGGCGAAGTGATCGACGACGGCATCGCCCTGTATTTCCCTGGCCCGCGCAGCTTCACCGGCGAGGACGTGGTGGAACTGCAAGGCCACGGCAGCCCGGTGGTGTTGCGGCAACTGCTGGCGCGCTGCATCGAACTGGGCGCGCGGCAGGCACGTGCCGGCGAGTTCAGCGAACGTGCCTTCCTCAACGGCAAGCTCGATCTTGCGCAGGCCGAAGCCATCGCCGACCTGATCGCCGCCGGCGACGTGCGTGCTGCCCGCGCCGCCCGGCGCTCGCTCGACGGCGTGTTCTCGCGCCGTGTCGAAGACGTGGTCGAACAACTGGTGCGGCTGCGCATCCACGTCGAGGCGGCCATCGACTTCGCCGACGAACCGCTGGACACGCTGGGTGGCGCGCAGGTGCGTGCCGGTGTCGAGCAGGCTCGGATGTCGCTCGAAAAATTGCGCCTCGACGCCGAACGCGGCCGCAAGCTGCGCGATGGCCTGCACGCCGTACTGATCGGCCCGCCCAATGCCGGCAAGAGTTCGCTGCTCAACGCACTGGCCGGCAGCGAGCGTGCCATCGTCACCGACATCGCCGGCACCACCCGCGACACCCTGCGCGAGATCATCCGCATCGACGGCCTGGAACTGGAACTGGTGGACACCGCCGGTCTGCGCGAAGGCGGCGACGCCATCGAACGCGAAGGCATGCGCCGCGCCCGTGAGGAAATGCAGCGCGCCGACATCGCCATCGTCGTGCTCGACGCGCGCGACCCGGAAGCCGGAAAGCAGGCCATCGGCGATGCCGCCACGCAAGCGGCGCGGCAGCTGTGGGTACTCAACAAATGCGACCTGCTGCCGCAGTGGCCGCAATCACTGGGCGAAGACACCCTCGCCATTTCCGCCGCCAGCGGGCAGGGCTTGGAACAACTTCACGCCCGCTTGCGCGAGATCGCCAGCCACGGCGTGGGCGAAGGCCAGCAAGGCGAATTCTCCGCCCGCCTGCGCCACGTGCAGGCCATCATCAGCGCCGCCGAACACCTCGACACCGCCGACACGCAACTGCACCACGATCAACTGGAACTGGCCGCCGAAGAGCTGCGCCTGGCCCATGATGCACTGGGCGAAATCACCGGTCGCATGACCGCTGATGACCTGCTGGGCCGCATCTTTTCCAGCTTCTGCATCGGCAAATAAGGAACCCCCATGACAGACATCGCCAAGCAAGAACGCTTCCTTGCCACCCTTGCGGAACTGGGCGGCAGCGCAGGCAACCAGCGGCTATGCGAGGCATTGGGGTGGCAGGACAGCACCTACCAGCGCATCAAGCAGCAACTGATTGACGAAGGCCGCATTCGCCCCGGCAGGGGGCGCGGCGGTTCCGTGGCGTTGGCAGAGGCCATCCCTGCTTCCGCCGCTCCCGCCAAATCCGCAACGCCGAAACCTGCGCGAACAAAAGCAACGGCTTCCGCTCCCGCCCCGGCATCCGAACTCGACTACGCCGACAAACTGTGGAAAACCGCCGACAAGCTGCGCGGCAACATGGAACCCAGCGACTACAAGCACGTTGCACTGGGCCTGATCTTCCTCAAATACATCTCCGACGCCTTCGAGGCGCGCCACACCCAACTGCTCGCCGAAGACCCGCAAGCCGCCGAGGACAAGGACGAATACCTCGCCGACAACATCTTCTGGGTGCCGAAACCAGCGCGCTGGTCACACCTGCAAGCCAACGCCCGGCAGAGCAGCATCGGCACCCTGATCGACGACGCCATGCGCGCCATCGAAAAGGACAACGAATCACTCAAAGGCGTGCTGCCCAAGGACTACGCCCGCCCCGCGCTCAACAAGGTGATGTTGGGTGAACTGATCGACCTGATCTCCGGCATCGCGCTTTTGCTCCCCTCTCCCGCCGGGAGAGGGGCTGGGGGTGAGGGTACGACGCGCGCGAACAAGTCATACGACGTGCTGGGCCGCGTGTACGAATACTTCCTCGGCCAGTTCGCCGGCGCCGAAGGCAAGCGCGGTGGTGAGTTCTACACCCCGCGCTCAGTCGTGCGCACGCTGGTGGAAATGCTGGAACCCTACCAGGGCCGCGTCTATGACCCTTGTTGCGGCAGCGGCGGCATGTTCGTGCAGAGCGAAACGTTCGTCGCCGAACACGGTGGGCGCATTGGCGACATTGCCATCTATGGGCAGGAAAGCAATTACACGACGTGGCGGCTGGCGAAGATGAACCTTGCCGTGCGCGGCATCGACTCCCGCATTTTCTGGAACAACGAAGGCAGCTTCCACAAGGACGAATTTGCTGCCCAGCGCGGCAGTGACGGCGCACCGATGAAGGCAGACTTCATCCTCGCCAACCCGCCATTCAACATCAGCGATTGGGGCGGCGAACGCCTGCGCGAGGACGTGCGCTGGCAATTCGGCGTACCGCCTGCGGGCAATGCCAACTATGCGTGGCTGCAACACATCGTCCACCACCTCGCCCCGTTCGGCACCGCCGGCGTGGTGTTGGCGAACGGCTCGATGAGTTCGCAGCAGAGCGGCGAAGGCGATATCCGCCGCGCGATGGTGGAAGCCGACGTGGTGGACTGCATGGTCGCGCTACCCGGCCAGTTGTTCTATTCCACCCAGATTCCCGCCTGCCTGTGGTTCCTCGCCCGCAACAAATCCAACGGTCGCGCCGGCAAGCGAAAACTGCGCGACCGGCGTGGCGAAGTGCTGTTCATCGACGCCCGCAAGATGGGCGTACTGGTGGATCGCACCCGCCGCGAACTTACCGATGACGACATCCACAAGATCGCCGACACCTACCACGCATGGCGCGCCGCCCCCGGCGAACTCGTGTCCGAGCGTCGCGGATGCTCTCCCTACGAGGATGTTCCCGGCTTCTGCAAATCCGCGACGCTGGATGAAATCCGCAACAAGCACGGCCATGTGCTGACGCCGGGGCGCTATGTTGGTGCGGAAGCGCAGGACGAAGATGACGAAGCCTTCGACGAGAAGATGAAGCGGCTGACTGCGCAACTTGGCGAACAGATGGCGCGCGGCATGGAACTGGATGCCGTGATCCGCGAGAAGCTGGGGGCGTTGGGTTATGGTGTCTGAGTGGCGCGAAACGACGCTGGGCGACGTAATCGAACTTAAGCGCGGCTACGACTTGCCGCAGAAGGAACGCAAGCCCGGCAATGTGCCGTTGGTTTCGTCGTCCGGTGTTTCGGACAAGCATTCGGTTGCAATGGTGAAAGGCCCCGGCGTCGTGACGGGACGATACGGCACGATCGGCAAGGTGTTTTTCGTCGAAGAAGATTTCTGGCCGTTGAATACGACGCTTTACGTCAGGGACTTCAAGGGCAACGACCCGCGTTTCATCAGCTACTTCCTGCGCGGCATCAATTTCCACGCTTACACCGACAAGGCGGCGGTTCCGGGCGTGAATCGCAACGACTTGCATCTTGCGGAAGTTGTTTTTCCGAACGATGTCGGAGAACAACGCGCCATCGCCGAAACCCTCGGCGCGCTCGACGACCACATCGACAACCTGCGCCAAACCAACGCCACGCTGGAAGCCATCGCCGCCGCCCTGTTCAAGTCATGGTTCGTGGACTTCGACGGCGTAGCGCCAGAGGACATGCAGGAATCGGAGCTTGGCTTGATTCCAAAGGATTGGCGGGTTGTTGCCTTCGGTGATATTGCGACGCAAGGCAAGGGTAGCGTGAATCCGATGAACGCACCGGAACAAGTGTTCACGCATTACAGCCTTCCTGCGTTCGATGCATCGCAAATTCCAGTGCAGGAGCTGGGTGACACCATCAAGAGCAACAAGACACCTGTACCTGACGATTCGGTGCTTGTTTCAAAACTTAATCCTCATATCCCGCGCATCTGGCTGGTAGGTGAAGCTGGATACAACGCGGTGTGTTCCACTGAATTCATCGTCTGGACACCAAAACAGCCAGCGAACAGTGCTTTCATGTATTGCCTCGCATCCTCGCGAGAGTTCAATCACTCCATGCGTCAATTCGTCACCGGAACGTCGAACAGTCATCAACGGGTCAAGCCGGAGCAGATTGCCGACATCCGTGTCATTGCCGCCAATGATGAAGCGATCGCGAAATTTTCCGAAGGGTCTTAGGAAGCTGAGCGATTAAATAGGCTGCTCACGGAGAAGCTTGAGCAGAGTTTGGTAAAGACTATCGCGGCGATGATTGAAGCGGAACTCGGTTTCCTTGAGGTGCAGGTAGAACATATG
>Ga0206118_100586_pt1 | contig 15451 bp, 13 predicted proteins | sample 3A20Ametagenome_FD_177999 | JGI IMG/M metagenome (GOLD analysis project Ga0206118, IMG submission 177999) | Enriched microbial communities from leaf-cutter ant dump, University of Wisconsin, Madison, United States - 3A20A | ecosystem: Environmental > Terrestrial > Nest > Insects nest > Nest dump... | reverse complement strand
TGTGGGAGATACAGAAGTCCGGATATGAACGCAAGCTGACCGGAGGTCTTGTTCTTACCGGCGGAGGCTCATTGCTCAACGGCATTGAGAAGCTTGCAGCTTTACACTGCGGCTTCGAATCCCGTATCGGCCTGCCGATCGAGCACCTCGCTCATGGCTATCATGAGAATGTTTCCAGCCCGGTTTACTCTACGGCGCTTGGTCTGCTCTATGAAGCGAGCCTTCATGCCACCGTCAGCGAGGTAGAGGATAAAGTTCCGGTCGGAAGAGACACCAGCGGTATCGAGATGGAGGTCGTCGGCGTTGCACCACCTTCTAAAGCAACTGCAGCAACAACTACTACTCAAACGGTCAAATCCGGCCAGGTCGAACCTGCTTCTGACGCGGCATCAGAGACTGATGGTCCTGCCAAGCCAAGCTGGGCCCAGAAGGTTCTCGAAAAGTTCCGCCAGACATTAGGCAACGATTGGGACGATGATGAGCTGAAGTAAGATCCGAAAACAGTTATCCATATATTTATTCGAAACCTTTTTATTAAAATATTTTAAAACTATACGAAATGCCAATGTTAGAGTTTGATCTGCCCAAATCAGATCAGTCAATTATAAAAGTTATCGGAGTCGGTGGTGGAGGTAGTAATGCTGTCAATCACATGTTCAACCAGGGCATTGTAGGTGTCGACTTCGCGATCTGTAATACCGACAACCAGGCGCTTGCACTGAGCCCTATACCGACCAAGATACAGCTGGGCCCCGGTCTGACCGAAGGACGCGGCGCAGGCTCACGTCCAGAAGTAGGCAAGCATGCCTGTCTTGAATCGATCGAAGATGTGCAGATGTTCCTTTCACAACATACAAAAATGCTCTTTGTTACTGCCGGCATGGGCGGCGGAACGGGAACGGGAGCGGCTCCGATCATAGCCAAAGCTGCCCGCGAAATGGGCATTCTGACCGTAGGTATCGTTACCCTTCCCTTTACATTTGAGGGTAAGCTACGCCAGCGCTTTGCTCAGGAAGGCCTAGATGAGCTGAAACGGAATGTCGATTCCATTATCATCATATCCAATGACAAGTTGCGTGAGATCCATGGAAATCTGACCATCTCCGAAGCATTTGCCCAGGCTGACAATATCCTTACCACGGCTGCCAAAGGTATAGCCGAGATCATAACCATTGCGGGTTATATCAACGTCGACTTCGAAGACGTCAATACTGTCATGCGCAACAGCGGTGTGGCCATCATGGGCTCTGCCCAGGCCGAAGGAGAAGACCGCGCGAGAAGAGCTGTGGATATGGCGCTCAACAGCCCGCTTCTGGAAGACAACAACATCAGCGGCGCTCAGAATGTCCTGCTAAACATTACTTCCGGGTCACGTGAGGCGACCATGGCTGAGATCTCTGAAATTACGGAATTTGTACAGGAAGAAGCCGGTATCAATACCAATATTATCTGGGGTAATTGTTATGATGAGAACCTCGGTGATAAGATCAGCGTAACGCTTATCGCAAGCGGATTTGATAAGAGCCGCAAGGTAAGCGATCAGGGCTCAGGGAAGACGACCGTTTCGCTGGACGATGAAAGAGACCTTTTCCGCTCTTCCCAGGAAAAGATGGATCTCGATGCCAATCCTCCGCATGCCGTCGATTATACCAAGCAGAATATCCTCGATACGGCTGACCGCTATGTGCAGTCTCATACTTCCGAGCCTTATATGAATAAGGAAAACAGGAATGATGAAGAGCGCAGAAGATCTATCGAACGCGACCAGTTTAAGACAGAGCTTCGTAAGAATGCTTCCCGTGTGCGGCTCAACAATACGCATACGATCATCGAGCTGGAAAATACACCTGCCTATGTCCGCAGGAAAGTAATGTTGGAAGAGGTGCCTCACAGCTCCGACCGTAATTACAGCAAATGGACCATCAATGCGGATGACGAACTGGTGATGCGCAACGATAATCCTTTTCTGAGGGATCTGGCTGACTGATTGTGCTGAAAATGTATCACCCTTTTTATCCTGTTGATCCGGGATATGGGAGAAGTTTGTCCATAGGCTTTTCCCGCTAAAGATTGTATATTATTAGTTAGGTTTATTGTTCAAAAGCGGCTCTCTTCGGGCCGCTTTTTTAATTACTTATAGAAAATTATTTTTAATAAAATACTGGATAATATTTAATGTGAATTTAATTTTCAGCCGCTCCGCTAAAATAAGATTATGGAGATTATCACGCCGGTATAGTACCCATTTATTACACACTGTTATTTGTAGAACTAATAACAGGAATTCCGGCTTGTAATATTCCTTTTTTGCCTTCCGGGCTAATTAATCAGGAGGGCTTATGCTAATTTTTTGTAATAATAATGCATTTGTTTTTCTATTTTTCTGATCACCCGGCTTGTTGATACGAGCCTTTATTTTAAGCGGGTCAGCATGCTGAAAAGGCTTAATGTCCCGGGCGGAAAATCTATTCGAGGTATTAAATAATTAGGTCGCTGGCTTGCGAAATTAAAAGTTATTAATTATATTTAGCCACACTTAAATTTTATTATATGAGATCCCAAAACAGACTGATACAACTTTTTTTGCCCAATAAGATCAGCCTGGAAAACCTGAAAGGTGATTTCTTCGGCGGGTTGACGACAGGTGTGGTTGCTATACCGCTGGCCTTGGCCTTCGGAGTTGCCTCAGGGCTACCTGAGGGCGCGCAGGCGGGACTTTACAGCGCTATCATATTGGGCTTTGTTGCAGCCTTATTTGCAGGTACTGCACCGCAGGTCAGCGGTCCGACCGGCCCTATGACCGTTGTCGCAGCCGGCTTTATTGCAACTTCCCCCAATCCTGAATTTATATTTGCCGCCGTCGTGCTGGGCGGGCTTTTCCAGATCGCCTTCGGCATCCTGGGGCTTGGGCATTATATAAGGTATGTTCCGCAATCCGTTATTACAGGATTTATGACAGGGATAGGCGTGATCATCTTTACGATACAAATACAGCCGATCTTTGGGCTCAAATCTGTCTCCGGCCCTGTGCAGGCTATATCCGGCCTGCCTGAAGCGATCAGGGGAATGAATGCAGAGGCCTTGCTGCTCGGGGCGGCTACCATTGCACTGATCTACCTGGTCCCCTTTATTACCAAAGCTATCCCCGCAACGTTGATAGCTCTTTTGCTGACGACACTGGCTACAGAATATTTTGATCTTAATGTGATGAAGATCGGGACGCTACCTTCAGGTCTGCCAAGCCTGTCTTTTTTTCTTCCCGACGCCCAATCTCTTCCTCATGTGCTTCTGGCAGCCATCACTCTTGCCATCCTTGGCAGTCTTGACAGCCTGCTCGGTTCCGTGGTTGTCGATAATGTAACCAATACCAAGCACAACAGTGATAAAGAGCTGGTAGGGCAGGGTATGGGCAATGCCCTCTCAGGCCTCTTCGGTGGATTACCCGGGGCAGGTGCTACGATGCGTACCCTGCTCAATATCCGTACCGGCGGGAAGACCGCCCTTTCGGGTATGATACATTCCGTCTTGCTGGCTGGCGTATTGCTGGGCTTGTCGCGTTATGCTTCGCTTATACCGCTGCCCGTGCTCGCAGGCATACTTGTGACGGTGGGCATTGGCATAGTGGATTTCAAGGCTTTAAAGATGCTGCCCCGTACTCCCCGCACCGACCGGATCGTATTCATCCTTGTGCTTGCGCTGACCGTCCTGGTCGATCTTATTACGGCGGTACAAATGGGCTTCCTGGTGGGATGTATCCTGTTTATGAAGAATCTCAGTGATAAAGAGCTGACAAGAAGCGGCTCGCTGGAATCGATGGTAGTGGACGAGGGCGATGCGGTCAGGCTGGCGGAGCAGGTACGCGTCATCCAGGCTGAAGGTCCTATATTCTTTGGCACTTCCGAATCATTTACCAATGCGATGCAGGACGATCTCCATAATACCAGGGCGATCATTGTAAGGATGTCCAAGGTTCCGCTGATCGATCAGACAGGCGCTTTTGCCCTGAAGGATTTTGTTGTCAACCTGAAAAAAGAGCATAATATCACTGTCGTTCTTTCCGGTCTTCCTGAAGAGCCTTTACAGACCTTACGTGATCTGCAGGTGATCCCCGATCACATACCTGAGAACACCGTATATCCGACCTTGGCTGATGCTGTCAACGGTTTGAATGACATTCTCGCTATTCAGCCTTCGGAGACCTTGCGACCTCAGTCATACCTGTATAAAGTGGGCGGATAATGCAGATCACCAGGCTTTGACCGGAATAGGAGTAGGTATTTCTAAGTTTTTAGAGGACAATCTTATTATAATATAAAAAGAGAGGTGGACAATATCTCTCTGTCCGGCCGGCATTTTATTATTTCAACGAAATGGTTCTGATCTGTAGTTAATCTGAAATAATATACCAGCGCAAAAGTAGAACGGCATATTTGTATGGTCAGAGATCTATCGAGCAGTTTACCCATTCTCCGTCAAATTTTGCATTGTATTTTTTATAGAAATTGATGGCCGGCTCGTTCCAGTCCAGGACCTGCCACATGATGCCGTTGAATTTTTTCTCCCTGGCTTCGTGGATTATGGCATCCATGAGCATCTTTCCTATACCGTTCCCCCGGTAGCCCAGGTTGACCACGATATCTTCCAGGTACATCCGTTGGCCTTTCCAGGTAGAATACCTGATATAATACAAGGCGATGCCGGCTATTTTTCCTTCAACTTCCGCGACAAATGACCACCATACCGGGTGTGGACCGAAACCGCTTTCTACAAAATGATCATAATCCACCGTTACTTCATTAGCGGCTCTTTCATATACTGCCAGCTCGCGGATCAGGTCCATAATAGCCGGGCAGTCCTGCTCAGTCGCTTTTCTGATAATGATTTTCATGCCGTGAAGTTATGATTTAAACTGAAAATGTCTGCCTGTTGGCGGTCGTGTGTGGTTTTTTGTTCAGTCCCTTTTTAGCGTCTTAATATTTTTTTCTATCAAGTCATTGGCATACCGAGAAGTCTATTCCTGCCGTAATGGGGGTCATGCTTATATCTTCTGTATTTGGCTTGTTGTAAAGCTTCCTTCAAAGGACGATCCTGAATGTACCGGATATCTTCTATCAGCTTCATAAAAACCTTCTATTAAAATTCAGACTTATCCTGCCGTAATGGATCTGATGATAGCGACGGCATGCTCCCGGCTGTTTTCGATAAAATAGGAATGTGTGTCCATACCACCGCATACTACGCCTGCAATATAGAGCCCCGGCACGTTGGTCTCGTATGTTTCCTCATTATAAGAGGGCTTCATCTGGCTGTCGTCGCTGAGCCGGATACCGCACGATCGCAGAAAACCGATATTAGGCTGATATCCCGTCATGGCCAGTACCCAGTCATTCTCAAGAGTTACCGGCCCGTCAGGTGTGGAGATCTCGACATGGTGAGGTGTGATCTTTGTGATACTGCTGTTGAAATAAGCTTTGATCGATCCTTCCCTGATCCTGTTCTCGATATCCGGTCGTACCCAGTATTTCACACGGGAGCCGATGTCCTGTCCCCTGATGATCATGGTAACGTCAGCGCCTTTTCTCCATGTTTCCAACGCCGCATCTACTGCCGAATTCATGGCGCCGACGACAACGACCTTCTGAAATGCATAGAAATGCGGATCATCGTAATAATGCCTGACCTTAGGAAGACCTTCCCCTTCTACATTCAATAAATAAGGCAGATCGTAAAAGCCGGTTGCGATGATGACCTTATCCGCTGTATACAGTGCTTTGTCAGTGGTGATTGTAAATATTTCGTTGCTGCCTTTTGATATGTTCTCTACTTTTTCAAACAGACGGATATGGATCTTCCGGCTGTCGGCTATGCGCCGGTAATATTCCAGCGCTTCATGCCGGCGCGGCTTGGCATTGATGGATACAAAGGGGATATTGTCCAGCTCCAGCCTTTCTGAAGAGGAGAAAAAGGTCATCTCCCTGGGATAGTGATAGAGCGAGTTGACCAGGCATCCTTTTTCAAGGATGAGATGATCCGCTCCGGCCTTTTGCGCTTCCAGGGCACATGCAAGGCCTATCGGGCCTCCTCCGACGATGGTGATGGGATAATGATCAGCGGTCACAGCTCTTTATTATTTTTTATGAAATTTAAGTAATAAAAAACAGATCGTAAAAAAGTTAAGGATTTGATTATTTAATTTACATATTTTAGTGAATTCATAAATCAAAAAATATAATATGGCATCAGCGAAACATCCTGCGGGTTTAAAGATTATGTTTTTCACGGAGATGTGGGAGCGGTTCGGATTTTATCTGTTGCTCGGCATCCTGCAGCTCTATCTTACTGATGCAGAGCATGGAGGCATGGCGATGGAACGGAGATCGGCAGCCGACATCTTCGGAACTTTCATCGCATTGGTCTACCTGACGCCTTTCCTCGGCGGGCTGATCGCCGACCGGAAGTGGGGCTACGGCCGATCGATAATCCTTGGGGGTATCATGATGGGATTGGGTTACCTGGGCCTGGCCATCGGTACCCTGCCTACCTTTTATGCATCCCTGGGCCTGATCATTATAGGGAACGGGTTTTTTAAGCCCAATATCAGCACGCTGGTAGGTAACCTTTACAACAACGATCAATACAGGGCGCAGAAAGATGCCGGCTTCAATATATTCTATATGGGAATTAATATAGGCGCCTTTATATGCAATTTCTTTGCGGCCTATCTCCGTAATTCGATCGGGTGGGGTGCTGCATTCGCCTCGGCAGGTATCGGCATGTTTTTAGGTGTCATCATCTTTGTTCTCGGCAGAAAGACCTATGTCCATGCCGATGTGATCAAGCCGGCGGCAAAGGAAGACATGTCCATTGCACGCGTCTTCTCCAATATTATCCTCCCGGCATTGGTAGCGGGTGCGATCGGGTGGTTCATCCCGGGTGACCTGCTCGGATCCGACAGCACGGATGCCTTTTTGTTTGCCTGCCTCCCGGTATTGTATTTCTTTTATTCGATCTTCACTTCAGCCAACACGGAGGATAAAAGGCCGATCGGCGCCCTGCTGGCCATTTTCCTGGTGAGTATTATGTTCTGGGCGATATTCAAGCAGAACGGCACCGCCCTGACCACCTGGGCGCAGTTCTATACCGACCGCCAGGTGCCTGCTGTAATCGAAAAGCCTGCAGCGTCTATCTACCTGGTTGAGGATATTCAGAATAAGACAGAGGAGGTTGTCAGGTATGATGCCGATTTTCGCGTTGTAAAAGAAAATGGGGAGGTGATCAAGGAGCAGGGCAAAGATATCTACCTGCGTAATCTCCAGCAGGATAAGATGCCTCCGGAAGGCGGCTCCATCCATGTTTTTAATACGGAGCTGTTCCAGTCGATCAATCCTTTCTGGGTCATTATACTCACGCCTGTCCTGGTCGGCTTCTGGGGCTACCTGAGAGCCAGGAGGAAAGAGCCTTCCACGCCTTATAAGCTGCTGTTAGGCTTGTTTATCACAGCCTTGTCGTGCCTGGTGATGCTGGCGGCGGCGGCTGTCACGGATGTGCATGCTTCGAAGGCGAGCGCATGGTGGCTGATAGCTACATATGGCGTCATTACGATCGGGGAGCTGTGCCTTTCGCCTATGGGGCTTTCGCTGGTATCCAAGCTGAGTCCGCCGCGCCTGACCGCCTTATTGATGGGCGGGTGGTTCCTGGCTACCAGCATAGGCAATAAGCTGTCGGGTGTGCTTGCCGGGCTTTGGGAGGCTTTTGAGAATAAGACCTATTTCTTCCTGATGAATTTCTGCCTGGTCATGGTAGCCTTTGTCGTTTTGTTTGTTATGGTGCGACGCATTAGTGCTGTCATGAAGGAAAAGGGTATCTACTGAAAATAAATCCTTGCCTCGATCCATATATTTCAAATAAATGTTATCTTTGCACTCGCTTTTAAAAAAGTGAACCGGTTCCTTAGCTCAGCTGGATAGAGCAACTGCCTTCTAAGCAGTAGGTCATAGGTTCGAATCCTATAGGGACTACAAGGTATGATAAGGGTTTCGAGAGATCGGAGCCCTTTTTTTATTGCCTTTATTCTCGAACGGGACAAAATAATTGTGACATACAATGATCGACATTTGTCTTTATCGAACGTTATTATTCCAGTTTTCGTACGGTACAAACTATGAAACCTCTTGAGTGTAGTTGCACCTGATTTAGATGACGGCAAGCTTTTAGTTTGTATCCACCTATAAGGGTGCAAATCGGGAATTTACAGACATCTGCACAGGCAGAGAATACACCGTACCCGACTCTTTGGACTCTGTCAGTACTTTTGAGCAATTTAAAAGATGAATGGTCCAGATAGCAAATTTGTTAGGGAAGTTTGCCAGTACTTTTAAAGATAGATCAGGCAGTTTTTAACACCATAGAAATGAGAATACTTTTAATAATACTTCTTTTGCATCCTTTGCATTTGATTTCCCAGGATTACATGGATCAACGTTATGACAGGCAACGGATCATGAGACCAAGGGGCGGTTATGGATGTTATCATCCTGATACATCCATAACGACAATCATGAACGCTACAATGTTTGATTTTACGGACGATACTTTAAAATTATCCGGGTACCCAAATAGTTTTGAGCCGGCTCCATTCTTATACAATGGCTCCCAGATCTGTAACCGGGAAGGGAAAAACATAGCGTTCTATAATGGCATCGACCTTAGGGACCAACACGGAGACCTTACAAGGCTAGATGTATTTGGTAGCTATCCGGATAATCCGTATGAAAGTATTTATTCCAGAAATGGCAGCATTATTCTACCGTTGCCCGGTCATGACAGTATATACGTGTTAATCGGTGCCAATGATTTTCAATATACTCCAGAGGATGTTGTGCCACAACCTAATGTAGTTTCGTCAGTGGTATTCGAAGAAACATCCAATGGTACTTTATCTATTCTTGATGTGAAACAAGAAATATTACGTGACAAATTTCATAAAAATGCCGGTATGACGGCATGCCGTCATGGCAATGGACGTGATTGGTGGATACTGGTACCCAGGAGATATTCGAATACAATGCACAGCCTGTTGCTGAGCCCGGACGGAATACGATATTATGAAAGCTATGATATGGGCACGAATATATTTAACAGTCAATCTTATAAGCCAATGTTTTCACCGGATGGTAAATGGTTTACGATTTCATTAGCTGAAAGTCTTACTCCTCCGCAGGCATATAAAAGTATTGATAAGTTCCAGATTTATAAGTTTGACAGGTGTTCAGGAAGGATTTATGATCCGGTGGATTTTACATTTCCGTTCCAGGATAGCAGCGCGGCTTGTCAGCTTATTTTTGATCAGAATAGCAGGTATATATATGCGGCCAGAGGCGTTTCACTATGGCAGGGTGATATAGAGGCGGATGATATTTTATCATCATTTATTGAAGTATGCCATGCAGATTTCAAAAAAAAGGATAATTTTTTTGGTCACGCAATTGGTGTTGGCTTCCAGGGCCCTGACAATAAGATATATTTTTTTGATGACAATAATCAGTTTGGTACCACAGTGATACATCATCCGGAGCAACGTGGTTCAGCTTGCGAGGCAGTATATTCTGACTTTTATAAGCCCGGCTGTACGGGTATGAGCGTGGGCAATATGCCCTATTTTAGCCTTGGTCCATTAGATGGCAGCCCTTGTGATACGCTGGAACTGGACGGTCCCTTGGTCACGGACGGATCTACAAAACCTTTGGATATAGTTAGATTTTATCCCAACCCGACAAATAGCCTTCTAAAAGCTGAATATATTCCAGAACAAAAATACCAGAGATGCCGGATCATAGATATGCAAGGGCGTAATATTTGGTCCGGTCAGGTAGAATCATTGAAAGGTGGTATATCTGTTGATCTATTTAGAAATGGTATTTATCATGTACTTTTTGATGGAAAGTTTGCAGGTAGGTTTGTAAAAATATAAAAAAAGATCTAAAAGGGGCTTTCCTATAAGACGACTATAAGCTTTCAGATTGTAATGTTATATAACAGCGCAGATTAGGAATCCGCAGATACATCGACGAAAGCACAGCTTATACCCGGCCGGGACAGTATAATAATCCGGGATCAATTCCAATTTCTGCTATGCATAATCACCTTTTATTTTCGATAAATGACCAGGAGATCGGAACCTTCCCTTCACAATAAGCTCTTGTGCTTATATAATAAAAAAAGGTACCAATCCGGTACCTTCATTTTATTAGCTATACGCCTGTCAATATTGATCAGGAGTAATCGAAAATCAAGTGATTTCCGATTCAACAATCAACCTGTTAATTATCAGAACAAAACTCCGACCCGCAGTGATACCAGGTGATTGATCTCCTTGCCGTCAGTGGCCGGTCTTTTTTTGGTTATATCAAAAAAGCCCTGGTGGTAATATGCCCCGATCATGATCGCATTGGTCTCGCTGAAGTTGTATTCTATGCCACCGCCAAGTCCCCACTGGGCGTTCAGCCGACTGACATCCCTTTTGATATTTTCTTTATTGACATCCAGGTTGGCCGCGTCAATATTGCCTTTTGCGCCGGTCATCGCTCCGAGTGTGATGATGGGGATCTCGGCAAAATAACGCATATAGCCGTATTCCCTGGTCCGCAGCTTAAGCCCCAAAGGTATCTCCAGGTAATTGATCCGGTAATCGACTTTGGTGTCTGCCGGAAAATTATGCCTTGTGGTCTCGCTTACTTCGTCTGATAGCTGGCTGTTAGGCAGTATATCCCCGCCCTCGGCAAACTGTAGCTTACCACCATGTACGAGCCCGAATCCGATCCCGGCCGTGAAGAAATAGTTTTCAGCAAAACCGAATTCTCCGACAGCGCCTACCTTCAATCCGAGATCGGCACCTCCGCCCAATACCTTCGAATGATCGGACGTGAGCCAGCTTATCGTCGGGCTGAGCTGCGCTCCGAATCTTAGGTTTTTACTATCCTGTGCATGTGAGAAGAAGGGTATCATCAACATGACACTCCATAACCAATTGAACTTTATCAGCTTCATATTCGATCTGTTTTGTATTTGTTTTGATATTAATTCTTTTTATTAAGACGTCATAACGCGGCGCAAGTAACCGGATGGCTTCGCGAATCTCTATCTGTTAATAATTTTGTACCGGATAAAGTTCAATGAAATTCCATCAAAAGTTAGGATTTGCAGCGTATTTTCGTCTATTTATTTCAAATATACAAAGATAATATTATATGATTAAATATTTTAATATTTTGACGGCTTTGGTTTTACTTGCCGCTTCGTGCAAAAAGGAGAACGCCTATGACAAGATTCCGGCTACGGGCGCTGTTAAGATTGAGCCATGGATCAGGTATGAACAGCTGCTGGCCGGCATCAATACGGCCAATGAGGCTCCCGGCCTGCACCGGCTCGTAGAAGCCCATCAGGAGTTTTCACTGGTGTATTTTCTGAGGGTGATCAATGATAGCTATAAGCCGGATACTTCCTTTGCCCGTATATTTGACCTTTATGCCAAAAGCCCTGTCATCCGTGATCTGAAAGACACGCTGCCCAAAGTTTTTGGTGATTTGCGCCCGGAAGAAAAGGCTTATGCTGAGGCGTTCGCCAGGCTCAGCACGCTCTTGTCCGGTACCGTGGTCCCAAGAGTTTATACCTGCCTGACGGAGTTTGGGGTAGGGGTGTTTTCCACCTCGGATACCATCATGGGACTGAGCCTTGATATGTACTTCGGGAGCGGTAATAAATATTATAATACGGAGACCTGGCCGGTGTATATCCAGCGGACGATGAACAGGGAGAATATCGTTTCCAATCTCCTCAAAAATTATATCAGGAACTCGGTTTTGCCTCAGGTGGAGCCGCGGACGTTACTGGATCACATGATCGATCAGGGCAAGGAAGTATACCTGCTCAGGAGGCTGATCCGGCCTGAGCAGGATACGCTGATCTATGACTATTCCAAAGAGCAGCTGCAGTTTTGCAGGGACAACGAAAAACAGATGTGGGCCTATTTTCTTGCGGAAAAGCTGATCTATAGCGATCAGTATAAAAAGATCCAGAAATTTGTCACTCCTGCCCCTTCTTCTCCCGGCATGCCTCCCGCCGCTCCCGGCCGCACTTCGGCTTACCTGGGCGGGCAGATCATTGAAGCCTATATGGAACGGCACCCGCAGATGGATGTCAGGAAAATGCTTGCCAATACCGACTCACAGAGGATCCTCGAAGAAGCCCGGTACAAGCCCTGATGAAGTGGCAATATGTTTAATGAGATGTTAAGATTAGCATCTTTTAAAACACCTCTGCGCAAGATCGCTGCAGAGAGCTTAGGCCTGGAAAAGATTGTTCTTTTTTTTGTACTGGAAATTTTTATTCAGGATAAAAAATATTTTTAAATTATTATCATTGAATAAAATTCAAAAAATAAACGATAAATTGAATATATATCTTTTAAAAGTGAAAATTGGTAATTAATTAACATATATTAAATTATTATTATGAATAAAGGAAACAAACTTGGCATTATATTTGCATAAGGTATGAGAGTCGGAACAGTCCGGCCTTGATGAGTAGAAAATAGTGAAACAAATCGTTTTGAAAAGCAGTTATATAATATGAATAAATATTATATATGAATTTTTCAAATATAAAGATATAAGGCATATAGCCTAAAGAAGTAGTTTTCTTATTTTGAGACCTTAGTCTTCAGACCCGGGATTGCAAAGGCAATCTGCGGGTCTTTTTTATTTTTCAGCCCTGTCTCTCAGTTTTTTGAGAAACGGTGAGGCAAAGATGAAGTTCTGCAACGATTCGCTATCGCTATCCAATACATCTTCCTTCCCGCCATGCCATTCAAGATGGCCGTTCTCGATGAAGTTGATCGAATCACCTATTTCCATGACGGAGTTCATATCGTGCGTATTGATCACGGTTGTTATGTTTGATTCCTGTGTGATCGACTGGATGAGCTGGTCGATGACGATGGATGTTTTGGGGTCGAGACCGGAATTGGGCTCGTCGCAAAACAGGTATTTGGGATTGAGCACAATGGCCCTCGCTATCCCGACACGTTTCTGCATGCCGCCGCTGAGCTCAGAAGGATAGAGCTTGTTTTTTCCGGCCAGGTCGACACGGGCCAGGCATTCATCTACCCGGGCCTTTTTATCCCTGGCTGACATACTGGAGAACATATCGAGCGGGAACCTGATGTTTTCTTCTACCGACATAGAATCAAACAGGGCCGATCCCTGGAAAAGCATGCCTATGTTGCTTCGCAGCCTGCGGGTTTCAGCTTTATTGAGCTTAAGGATATTTGTGTCGCCAAACCATATCTCACCATGATCGGGCACTACAAGGCCTACAAGTGTCTTGAGCAGGACTGTTTTGCCGGCGCCGCTGCGGCCGATGATCAGGTTGCACTTGCCCGTCTCGAAAGTCGTGCTTATGCCCTTGAGCACCTCATTGTTGCCGAATGTTTTTTTTATGTCGATTACGCGGATCATGCTATTGTTCTTTGGATGAGTCGGTTATGAGGTCAGCAGGACTGCCAGGATATAATCGGCGAGCAGGATCAGGATGTCGCTGACCACCACGGCATTGGTGCTGGCCTTGCCAAGCTCGATGCTGCCGCCTTTGACATAATAGCCCTGGTAACAGGATACGGAAGTAAGGATGAAGCTGAAGACCACAGCTTTGATCAGCATCAGTATTACGTTAAAAGGGACAAAGAAGGAGTTGAGTCCCCTGATGTACTGCTCTTCGGGCAGCATGCCCGTCGGTACGCTGGCAATGAAGCCCCCGACGATGCTGATAAATGCGCCGACGGTAACGAGCATCGGGATGACCATGATGCCTCCCAGTATTTTTGGACCTATCAGGTAATTGTAGGTATTGACGCCCATGATGTCCATGGCGTCGATGTGCTCCTTCTGGCGCATCCCTCCCAGCTCCGATGCCATATTGGAGCCGACCTTTCCCGCCAGCACGAGGCAGGTGATCGTTGGCGCCATCTCGATCAGGGTAATGTCACGGACGATGTAGCCTATATAATACTTGGGGACCAGGGTTCCGTCGAGCTGGTAGTTGAATTGGATCGCGGTTACCGCTCCGATAAAGATACAGATCAGGGCGACGATCAGCAGGGAGCCGATACCGATATCGTACATCTGGCGGACCAATTCTTTCCAGAACATATTAAACCGGTCGGGCCGGGCAAACACCAGCCGCATCATGTTAATGTATCGTCCCAGATTGAAGAGGGGATTCTTAAACATATAATTCAGTCATTATATTGATTCGTAAATATAGTTGCAATTTTAATTATATATATATTTTTTTATTATATTTTTAGAATAAAATCATAAATATAACATAATCAATATGTTGTAAATAAAAATTTTTACAATAGAACAAATAGTTGTATTTTTTGCTATGTGTAAAAGAAAGGCAACGACAGCGTGCGATTATTCGTTTTTTATGTATACCTTGTGTGCATACATAGCCGGAAGATGCTTAGTGAAAACATGCAGGAATCATTTTAACAAAATTACTATGAACTTGATTAAACTTCTTTCCTTTAATTTTTTGCTGATAGCTTTTTGTTGCCCTCTTTTCGCCCAGGAACCACCATCCGCGACAGTTCAGATCAATCTTGAAGGGCAGGATCTTACCGACTTTACCCTGCAGGTACATGGCAATAAAGTGCTGATCAATGGTAAAGACCCGGATTCCCTCGGGATCCGTCTCAATCTCATTCGCCAGGAAAAGGGCGCCAGGACGAAAACCGTTGCGGAATATGGCCTTACCTATGCCGCGCCTGCCGTCACCGCTCCGGTGGCTTCTCCGGGTGAGCCATGGGTCGGCATGACCACCGTCGATACTAAAGAAGGTGTTCAGGTGATCGAGATGAAGCGGGGAGGACCGGCTCACCGTGCCGGAGTTAAACCTGGCGATCGTATCAGCAGGATCGACGGGACTAAGCTCACCTCGCAGGATCAGCTGATCCTTGCTGTGTCCGGCAAACGTCCCGGCGACAAAATGACCGTGGGGGTCCGCCGTGGGGATAGGGAGATGACATTGCCGTTGACCGTGGGTGACCGGGGCGCCCCGGGAATGAAAGCTGCTTCCGAAGTCCGGCCAAAAGCCGAAAAAGTACGCCGCAGGCCGCAGAGCCTGGGGATCAGGATCCGTGCTACCCAGGACGGAAAAGGCTGGAAGGTGATCGGGGTCGACGAGGGCTCTCCTGCAGAGCAGGCCGGGATCAGGGTAAATGATATTATCCTGGAGATCAATGGCAGAAAGCTGTCTGATGCCGGGGATATTCCGGGGATCATAAGTGAGATCTCTGAAAATGAGCCGGTAAAGGTGCGGGTCCGGCGGATAAAGGAAGTACTGGACTTTATGATCGAGTGATATCGGTTGCCCGGGCAGGCCTGCATAG
>Ga0206118_100584_pt1 | contig 15485 bp, 13 predicted proteins | sample 3A20Ametagenome_FD_177999 | JGI IMG/M metagenome (GOLD analysis project Ga0206118, IMG submission 177999) | Enriched microbial communities from leaf-cutter ant dump, University of Wisconsin, Madison, United States - 3A20A | ecosystem: Environmental > Terrestrial > Nest > Insects nest > Nest dump... | reverse complement strand
CGGGCCGGGGCGGACATGGATGATCTCGCCCTTGACGCCGAAATCCTCCAGCACGCCTTCCAGCATGCGGGCGTTCTGCTCCAGCGCGTCGGCGGACAGCGTCGCGTCGCGCACGGGGCCTTTCGGCTCGGCGAGGAGGTGGATCGGCGGAAGCTGGAAGCCGTCCGGGCCGACGAAGGAGGTCTGCGCCTCGCGCTCGATGCGCTGGCCGGGCTTCGGCCGGGCGGCGGGAGCGGCGACGCGGGAGCCGGCAGGCGGCATCTGCGCGCGTGCCGGGGCTGCGCGCGGCGCCCAGTCGGCGGCGGGATCGTCGTCCTCGTCGTCGGGCAGGATGCCGCTCGGGCGCGGCAGGTCGTCGAGGTCGAAGGGCAGGTCGTCGGCGATCGGCGGGGCCGAGACGGCGCGGCGTGCGTGCGGTTCCAGCGACGGCTCGACGCGCGCTCCGGAACGGGCGCGCACCGGCTCGTTCAGCGTGCCGAACTCGTCCTCGTTGAAATCGTAGGGCTGCTCGATGCCGCGCGCCCGGCGGCGGCGGCCGGAGAGGCCGAAGAGCCGGCGCAGGCGCGCCTGGCCCGTGTACCAGGCATGGGTCGCGGCGCCGGCGAGAAGGGTGAGCGGTCCCTCGCGGTCCTCCGCCTCGTCGTCCTCGACGACGGTGCGCGCACGGCTCTGGACCGGCACGGGGGCAAAATCCTCCTCGTCGTCGATGGCCGGCGCGCCGAGGATGCCGGCGGAATAGAGCAGGCACCACAGCGCCGGCAGCGCGACGATCGAGCCGAGCACGATGGCGAAGGTGCCGGTCGGATAGGTGCCGGTGAAGAGGGCGGGAAAGCGCAGGATCATGTCGCCGAAGACGCCGCCGAGCCCGTTCGGCAGAGGCCAGGTGACGGTGACGGGCGCGCAGCTGAGCGCCGCCGAGGCGAGGATGGCGCCGCCGAACCAGGCGGCCGCGCGCTGCGGCAGGCGGTTGAAGCGCCGGCCGCTGACGAGCCCGAGCCCCCAGGCGACGACCGGCAGCAGCGCGATGACGCTCGCGAGCCCGAAGAACTGCATGAAGAGATCGGCGAAGACGGCGCCGGGATAGCCGAGGATGTTCGCCGGCTCGCCGCTGGAGGCGTAGGAGAGACTGGGGTCGGAGACGTTCCAGGTGGAGAGTGCGGCGATGGCAAGCGCCAGCCCGAGGAAGATCGCCAGCCCGAGAAGGACCTGCAACTGCCGCCAGACGAATGCCGAGAGGACGAAGCGGTCGTGCCGATTGTCCAGTCCTGCGGAAATGCTTCTGCCCATGGTTCCAGTCCGTGCCGATGCCGTGCCGCCCGAGCGATTCGCGGCGACGTCCGGTTTCGCAGCCTACGAAGGAAGGCTTAATGGCGTGTTAACCATGCCGCCCTGAAACGAGAACGGCCCGGACGCGAGGTCCGGGCCGGAAGATGTCGGGGCGGCGTCTCTTACGAGTGGTAGGCCGCTTCGCCGTGGGACGAGAGGTCCAGGCCCTCGCGCTCGGCCTCGACCGGCACGCGCAGGCCGACGACGGCGTCGACGATCTTGTAGAGGATCGCCGAGACGACGCCGCACCAGACGATGGTGACGACGACGGAGATGAACTGCACCCAGACCTGGCCGCCGACGGAGACGCCGTCGGCAAGGCCCGTGCCGCCGAGCGAGCTCGCGGTGAAGATGCCGGTGCCGAGCGCGCCGACGATGCCGCCGATGCCGTGGACGCCGAAGACGTCGGCCGTGTCGTCGTAGCCGAACTTGTTCTTGATCACCGAGACGCCGAAGTAGCAGGCGGCCGAGGCGACGGCGCCGAGCACGATCGCGCCGATCGGGCCGACGGAGCCGGCGGCGGGCGTGACGGCGACGAGGCCGGCGATGACGCCCGAGACGGCGCCGAGCATCGAGGCCTTGCCGCGGGCGAAGTTCTCGATCAGGCACCAGGCGACGACGGCGCCGGCGGTGGCGGTGAAGGTGTTGATCATGGCGAGGCCCGCGCCGCCGCCGGCCGAGGCCGCCGAGCCGGCGTTGAAACCGAACCAGCCGACCCACAGCATGCTCGCGCCGACCATGGTGAGCGTCATCGAGTGGGGCGCCATCATGTCCTTGCCGTAGCCGGTGCGCTTGCCGACCATGATCGCGCCGACGAGGCCCGCGACGCCGGCATTGATGTGGACGACCGTGCCGCCGGCGAAGTCGAGCGCACCCCAATCCCAGATCAGCGCGCCGTCACCCGACCAGACCATGTGGGCGATGGGGAAATAGACGAAGGTGACCCAGAGCGCGGTGAAGAGGATGACCGCCGAGAAGCGGATGCGCTCTGCGAAGGCGCCGACGATCAGCGCCGGCGTGATGCAGGCAAACGTCATCTGGAAGGAGATGAAGACATATTCCGGGATCGAGCCGGAGGCGCTGTCCGGCGTCACGCCGGCGAGGAACAGCTTCTCGAAGCCGCCGACGAAGGTGTTGAGCCCGCCGCCGTTGGAGAAGGCGAGGCTGTAGCCGTAGACGACCCAGATGATCATGATCACGCTGGAGACGACCAGGCACTGCATGAGCACCGACAGCATGTTCTTGGCGCGCACGAGGCCGCCGTAGAAGAGGGCCAGCCCCGGCAGGATCATGAACAGGACGAGGACGGTGGAGGTCAGCATCCAGGCGGTGTCGCCGGAATTGATCGCCGAGGCGGCTTCCTGTGCGGCTTCGGGGGCTGCTTCCGTGGCCTCCTGCGCAAGCGCCGCGACCGGGGCGAGCAGGGCCGCGGCGGCGGTGCCGGCGCGGGTAAGGGCGTTGATGATGGACTTGGACGACATAAGAATAATGCTCCCTGATCTGCCGTTGGCTTTAGAGCGCTTCGGAATCGGTTTCGCCCGTGCGGATGCGCACGGCATGGTCGATGGCGTAGACGAAGATCTTGCCGTCGCCGATCTGGCCGGTCTTGGCGGCCGCCGCGATCGCCTCGACGGCCTTGTCGGCAAGGTCGCCCGGCACGGCGATCTCGACCTTCAGCTTCGGCAGGAAGCTCACGGCATATTCGGTGCCGCGGTAGATCTCCGTGTGCCCCTTCTGGCGTCCGTAGCCCTTCACTTCCGTCACGGTCAGGCCCTGGATACCGACTGCGGTGAGGGCTTCGCGAACCTCATCGAGCTTGAACGGCTTGATAATGGCCATCACAATTTTCATCTGGTTTCCCATCCTTCGTTCGTGTCCCCAGCCGGGGCCGTCTCTCCTTGCCGTTGCCGCCGGAGCGGCTACAACGACTGGACCGATACATTCAAGGGGCGTGCCAGATTCGATGTCGCGACTTAAATAGCTGAAATATAAGGATAAAATAAATCGCATCCGGCGAATGTCAAAAAATCGCCAGAGCATATGCTCAAAAAATGTGCTTACTGAAAGCTGTGGCTAAAATTTAGCCCTTTGCCTTTTTCCGAATCAGCCCCTCCTGGGCGACCGAGGCGACGAGCGCGCCGGAGCGGCTGAAGATCGCCCCGCGCGTCAGGCCGCGCCCGCCGGAGGCGCAGGGGCTGTCCTGGCTGTAGAGCAGCCAGTCGTCGAGCGGTGCCGGGCGATGGAACCACATGGCATGGTCGAGGCTGGCGATCTGCAGCGAGCGGTCGAAGACCGTGGTGCCGTGGGCGGCGAGCGCGGTGTCGAGCAGCGTCATGTCCGAGAGATAGGCAAGCACTGCCGCCCGCAGGCCGCGGTCGTCCGGCACCGGCCCGGTCGTGCGCACCCAGACGTTCTGCCGCGGCTCCCGCGGGCGGGAGGAGACGTAGCGGTCGAGCGAGAGGGGGCGGAGCTCGATCGGCCGCGGCCGTTCCCAATAGGTGCGGATCGGCTCGGGCGCCTGCGCCAGCAGCGTCGCGCGCATCTCGGCCTCGTCCGGCAGGCTTTCCGGCGGCGGCACGTCGGGCATCGCCGTCTGGTGCTCGAAGCCGTCCTCCTCCGTCTGGAAGGAGGCGGTCATGAAGAAGATCGGCTTGCCGTGCTGCACGGCGACCACGCGGCGCGTGGCGAAGGTGCCGCCATCGCGGATCGTCTCGACGTCGTAGACGATCGGCACGGACGGATCGCCGGGCAGGACGAAATAGGCGTGCAGCGAATGGACGAAGCGCTCGGCGCCGACGGTGCGCGTCGCCGCCACCAGCGCCTGGGCGATCACCTGCCCGCCGAACACCCGCTGCCAGCCGACCTGCGGGCTCTCGCCGCGGAACAGCGTCGTCTCCAGCCGTTCCAGGTCGAGCGTGCGCAGGAGGACATCCATAGCGGGGTTCGGCAGGGGCTGGCGCGACATCTGGACAGGCTCCGGAGGGTGGTAGGAAAGGGGTGCTTCCTCCTCTATATAGGGGAAAACGAGACCTCAAGCCGCCCGTCAGGAGAACGCCCATGTCCGATCTGCCGATGCTCGACGTCCTTGTCGCCGGTGGCGGCTATGTCGGCCTGTCGCTGGCGGTGGCGGTCAAGCAGGCCGCGCCGCACCTTGCCGTCGAGGTGGTGGACGGTGCGCCGGAAGCCGCCTGGCAGCGCGACGACCGGGCCTTCGCCATCGTCGCGGCCGCGCGCAACCTGCTCACCGTGCTCGGCGTCTGGGCGGAGGCGGCGCCCGAGGCGGAGCCGATCCGCCGCATGGTCATCACCGATTCGCGCACGGCCGATCCGGTCCGTCCCGTCTTCCTCACCTTCGAGGGCACGGGCTCGGGCGACGACGGCGAGCCCTTCGCCCATATGGTGCCGAACCGCGCCATCACCGGCGGCCTGCTGCGCCGGGCCGAGGCGCTCGGCATTCCCGTGCGCTGGTCGACCTCCGCGGTCGGCTTCGCCACCGGCCAGCATGCCACGACCGTCGACCTCTCCGGCGGCACGGCGCGGCGGACGCGGCTTCTCGTCGCCTGCGACGGCGTGCGCTCGAAGCTGCGCGACATCGCCGGCATCAGGACGGTGCGCTTCGACTACGGCCAGTCCGGCATCGTCACGACGGTGGAGCACGAGCGCCCGCACGAGGGCACGGCGGAGGAGCATTTCCTGCCGGCCGGGCCTTTCGCCACGCTGCCGCTTTCCGGCAACCGCTCCTCGCTGGTCTGGACCGAGCGCACCGAGGACGCGCGCCGCCTCGTCGAGAGCGACGACCTGGTCTTCGAGGAGGAGCTGGAGCGCCGCTTCGGCCACAAGCTCGGGGCGCTGAAGGTCGCAGGCGGCCGCCGCGCCTTCCCGCTCGGCCTGACGCTGGCGCGCGCCTTCGTCGCACCGCGTTTCGCGCTGGCGGGCGACGCGGCGCACGGCATCCATCCGATCTCCGGCCAGGGCCTCAATCTCGGCTTCAAGGACGTGGCGGCGCTGGCCGAGACGATCGTCGAGGCCGATCGGCTCGGGCTCGACATCGGCGCGCTCTCGGTGCTGGAGCGCTACGAGCAATGGCGCCGCTTCGATACGGTCCGCATGGGCGTCACCACCGACGTCCTGAACCGCCTGTTCTCCAACGACGTGACGCCGCTGCGCGTGCTGCGCGACGTCGGCCTCGGCCTCGTCGACCGTCTCCCCGGCCTCAAGTCCTTCTTCATCCGCCAGGCCGAGGGCACGGCCGGCGGCGTCCATCCGCGCATGCTGGTCGGCCGGCCGATCTGAGCGGCGCTCAGCGCCGCAGGCGTTTCAGCCTGTCGATGGCGCAGGCGCCGGCGCGCTTCCATGCCGGCTTGGGGCGGGCGACCTTCGGCAGGGCGATGGCCGCGCCGTGGCCGTCCTCGCGGGCGGCGCGGGCGAGCCGGGCGCGGATCGCTTCGAGCAGGAGGGGATCGGGTGCGGCAAGCGCCGCGAGCCGCCGCTCGATCAGGGCGAGGAAGCGGGCCTGCCAGGCGGTGCCGATCGGCATCGCCGCGACCTCAGCGGCATCGAGCGGCTGCGGAAACGGCCAGGGATCGCGCACGCCGGCGACGGTGAAGTTGAGCTTGGTCAGCACGCATTTGGCGCAGGTGCCGCAATTGTCGCCGTTGCGCGGCCCCGCCCAGCAGACGGAGAGCTGCGCGAGGATCGCCGGGCGGGCGGCGAGTGCGGCGATGCGGTCGATACGGTCATGGGCGCCGCCGTCCGATTCGATGCGGAAATCCCCGCGCGAGAAGAACCGGTCGTTCCAGAAGCTGTTGCCCCAGATCGTAAAGGCGTTGTCATAGGCCTCCTCGGTGGCGATCAGCCCGATCCCGTGGCCGGCCGAGAACTGCTGCAGCACGGCCGCGAGCCCCGCGCCGAAACTCATCTGCCAGTTCGGCGCCGTCTCGCGCCAGTTGGTGCGGAGCGTGAAGAAATCGACGCCCAGCTCCCCGGCGATCGCCTCGCCCCGACGGCTCAGCCGCGCAAAGCCGTCGGCGGCGTCGAGCGGCATGTCGAAGCCGTGCACCATGACGGCGGATGCGAGATCGCGCCGGCCGGGCCAGTCCGTCCCGCCGGCATGGCGCAGCAGGGTGAAGCTGCTGTCGACGCCCGCGGAGAAGGCGGCGATGGCCCGGCGCCCGGCGGGCGGGGCGGCGTTGCGTTCGACCGCTTCGGCGCGGATGGCGATCTTCTCGGCGAAGACGTCCGGCCGCCAGCGGTGCCAGACCTCCTGATAGTGCTCCAGGCCTTCCAGCAGCGTGCCGTCGACGGCGAAGTCGGGTTCGAGATCGTAGCCGGCCTTCATCGCATGGGGGAGAAGGGCGACGAGCGCGAAATCCGGCGCGACCGGGCCGGCCGAAAGATCCGGCCCCGGCCTGTTCCGCTCGAACCAGACCGGCGGGGCGAGCCGGCCGGAATGCACGGTGCGGCGCAGCCCGTCCGTCGATGTGTGAACGCTCAGTCTCGCTACGGGTCTCGCCATGTCGTCGTCCGTCTTTCTCCGTGCGGGTGGAAGAGATCGGGCAGCAGCGCCGCCCAGGTCTCGCGATAGGCCAGCACCTTTCCCGTCGTGTTGTCGTGCAGCAGGACCTCGCGGCCGATCGCGGCGGCGAGGAGGGCGGCGTGCAGCCGGTCCGTCTCCACCGTGCGGCCCCGCGCGAGTGCGGCGACGGCATGGTCCACCTTCCTCGCGGCGACCCAGTCCTGCGCCGCCAGGGTAAACCGGCGCGGCGCGGCGGCGAGCAGCAGCTTGCCCAGCCGGTTGATGCGGCGCTGGCCGGCCATGTCGCGCCAGTCTTGTGCGGCATCGGCCTGCCGGCCCGCGGCCTCCGGGTCGCGGCGCATCAGCCGGACGACGTCCTGCACGGGCGGCGGGGCGGCGAGGGGGAGCAGGTGGCAGAGATCCGGGCAGGGCGTGGCATCGAGCCCGAAGCGCTCGCCGAGGTCCGAGCGGGCGCGACGGTCGCGGGCGAAGAGACGCAGCGCCGGGCGGTCGCGATAGAGCGCGCGCGTCTCGGCGAGCAGCGCCTCGTCCGGCACGGGCGCGAAGGCGCAGCTCATCGGCAGCTGCACGACCGGATTGCCGGCAAGCGCGCGCAGCACGTCGAGGCGCATGCGCTGGTGGCGCGGATAGAGGTCGCCGAAATTGCCGCCGCCGAGGAAATAGACCGTTCCCTTGCCGATGGCCGCCCGGCAGCGTGCCGGCGAGAAGCCGCGCAGCGTGGCCGCATAGGCGGGCGGGCGGCCGTTGATCGCTTCGAGCGCGCGCCGCGCGCCGAGCCAGATCGCCGCGTCGCCGGGATTGAGGTAGTTGGGATAGTCGACCAGCGCATAGGGGCCGGCGGCGGCGGCGTCCGCAAGCGTCTCCAGGATGGTCCGTCCGAGGCTCTCCGTCATGCGCCGCCGCTTTCCCCGGCATCCGTCTCCGGCCAGCGCGGCCGCGTCGCGCGCGTCGCGGCATGCCGATACATCCGGTAGCGGAAATCCAGTTGATAGACCGCGTTGCGCAGGAAGCGCAGCAGGAGATTGGCGCATTGGCGCCTGCGGCTCTCGTCGATGCTGCTCGTCAGCGCGTGCTGCTCGTCCGGGCGCGCCACCGCCGGCTCCACCACCTTGATCAGGGCGCCGTGCTCCCACCAGCGCTTGAGGTAGAGATCGATCGCCCAGGCGATCGGCGGCGGCCGGGCGGCGAGCGCACGCGCGGCCGGGCGGGTGATGGCGTAGGCGACGGTCGTGGGCGGCAGGACCAGCGGCGTGCCGATACGGTAGCCGTCGGCGAGCGGGGTCGCCTCGACCATCGCCCGCGCGCCGTCGCTGTAGAGCTTCAGCATGTCCCATGTGCAGGGAAGACGGGCGAGCTGCTCCAGGATGCGGCCGGCGGCGGGCTCCAGGAAGAAGTCGTCCTCCAGCACGATGGCCGCAGGCGCATCGCCGGCGGCGATCTCCGCCCAGACCTTGCGATGGCTGAGGAAGCAGGCGATCTCGGCCGCCGTCACCGGATGCTTGGCGAAGCGCGGCCGGGGGGCGCGGGCCTCGCGCAACTGGTCCTCGGTGAGCATGCGGCCGTCGACGGCGGACACGCGCCGGAAGGCGAGCCCCGCCGCTTCGAGCCGGGCACGGCTCCGGGCCAGGCGCGAGGGAACCCGGTCGAGGTTGATGACGTAGATCGGCCACATGGCGGCACTCTGCTCCGCGCGGCGGAGTCGGGCAATAGGCACAAGCGGATCGCGAATCGGAAGATGGCTGCAATCACCAGAAATCCACGGCTAACGGCGGCGTCCCTCCGCGATAAGCCGGGAAAACAGGGCGGCGTCGCCGAAGCCGCCGGACTTCGACAGGATGGTGACGCCGTGCCATCGGCCGCCCCCGATGCGGGAGACCGGCACGCCGGTCGCCGCCTCGCCGATGCAGTCGAGGACATCCGCGCCGGTCGCGTCGAGCACGATCGACAGCGTGTCGCCGCCGGTGACGAGGAGGGATGTTTCTTCCGGGTCGGCGACGTCGATGTCCGGAAGGCGGCGGCGCAGCAGGTCGTGCGTCTCGGCGGCGCTCGCGGTCGTGAGGGCAGGGGCGAGGAGCCAGGGCGTGCCCTCGGCCACGGTGCCGTCGGCGAGCGCGCCTTCGACCTGCGCGCGCGTCGCGGGATGGCTGGTGCCGACGATCAGGCCGCGGACCGGCGGAAAGGGCGCGCGTGACCAACCCCTTGCGAGAGCCGCGGCGAGGCCGCCGGTGCCGACCCACAGGGTCTTGCCCGGCATCGTTTCCTTGAGGTGCGCCACGTGTGTGCGAAAAATCTCCTGCCGGTCGGCGTCGACGATGGTGGCGGCGAGGCCGAACCGGCCGAAGGTTGCGCGAAAATCCGGCCCGACGGGGACGGGGCCGTCCGCACCGCCCGTCACGTATTGCCGGGCGTCCCGGCTGATCCGTCCCATGTCCGGATAGGCGGGGGCGAAGACGCAAGCCGCGAAGGCGCCCGCCGTGAAGGCCGCCTTCGTCTCGGCGAAGGGATGGCCGCGCATCACGCTGTCGATCTTCTTGAACCAGAGCGTATCGGGGCCTGCGCCGGCGAAGGCGCGCACCGCTGCCGCGACGGCGGCGACGGCTGCGGCCTCGTCCATGTCGCGCGATTCCGTGCTCACGGCGAGCCGCTCTCCGGCAGGCAGCGGCCTGCCGGGAACGGCGATGCGCACCGGCCGGGCGGGATCGGCGAAGGCGCAGCCGCTGTCGAGCGCGCCCGTCAGGTCGTCGGCGACGAGCCGCAGCCCGCTCACGCGACGCCCCTGAGGCCGACCGGCGCGCTCTCGACGATCTCCAGCGGGATGCCGAGGGCGCGGATGGCGGCGGCGTGCTCGGGCGCCAGCTTGCTGTCGGTGATGACGAGGTGGACGTCGACGAGCCGGCCGAAGGTGCAGAAGGACGTGCTGAAGAACTTGCCGCTGTCGGCCAGCAGCACGACGCGGTCGGCGGCGCGCAGGATCGTGCGCTTGATCTCGGCGAGCTCGATCGAGGTGTCGGAGAGGGCCTCCTCGGTCAGCGCATGGGTGCCGATGAAGGCGATGTCGGCGCGCAGCCGCGCGAGCACTTGCATCGCGCCCGCGCCGAGCAGAGTCGCCGAGCCGGGGCGCACATGGCCGCCCGTCACGGTGGTGTGGATCGCGGCATTGCCGGAGAGCACCGAGCCGATCGTCAGGTCGTTGGTGACGGCGGTGAAGGGCACGTTGCGCTCGCGCGCCGAGACGGCGGCGGCGGCCGTCGTCGTGCCGCTGTCGAAGATCACCGTCTGGCCGGGCTGGATCATCGCCGCGGCGCGGCGGCCGATCGCCTGCTTCTCGGCGCTGGCGATGGCCGAGGCGATCTCCGGCGTCGGCTCCAGCGTCTTCAGCGCGGTCGGTTCCAGAAGCGCGCCGCCGTGGGTGCGCTGCAGGAGGCCGGTCTCGCACAGGTATTCGACGTCGCGGCGCACGGTGGAGAGCGAGATGTCGAGCGCCTCCGCCATGTCGCGCAGCGAGGCCGCATGCTCGGTACGCAGCAATTCGATGATACGGGCGCGTCGTTTGGCAGGCAGCATGCGGCAATGGTCTCCTCGTCGCCGCGAGGGTAGGGAGAGATCGCCCGTTTCGTCAAGTCGTTCCAAAAAATTCCAAAAAGAATCCAAATCGCGTCAGATCACGCTGGACAAGCTGGAAAAGCTTGATAGGTTTTTGACGCATAGTGACAGACGGATGGAGTGAACCTGGCGTCGGAACGCCAGATTCCGTCAGAGATCTCGAAGGTGGAGGAGAAAGAATGAGAACGTTTCTCAAGTCGATGGCGGCTGGCCTGATGCTGGCGGCCGCAGCCGTTGTCGTGCCGGCGCAGGCCGCCGACGAGCCGACGGTCGGCGTGGTCGTGCCGACGCTGGATGCGCAGTTCTGGAATTCCTATGTCGACTTCATGAAGAAAGGCGCGGGCGAGCTCGGCGTCGAGCTGGTCGTGCTCAATGCCGACAACAAGCCGGACCAGATGATCAAGAGCCTGGAGGACCTCGTCGCCCAGGGCGTCGACGGCATCATCTTCACGCCCTACTGGGCGACGGCCGTGCCCGGCTTGACGCTCGCCGGCCAGAGCGACATCCCGGTCATCCTGACCGACACCTATGCCGACTTCGCGCCGCAGGCGGAACAGTTCCCGAACTATCTGGCCTTCATCGGCCCGAGCGACCGGGACGCCGGCAAGCAGATGGCCGAGGCGCTGTTCGCGGCACTGGAGCCGGCCGCCGACGGCAAGAAATACATCGCGGTCGTCAACGGCACCGCCGGCACCTCGGTCGCGATCGACCGCCGCGCCGGCCTGCAGGATGCGCTCGACGCCCATCCGGAGGTCGCGGTGGTCGGCGAGGTCGACGGCAACTTCGTGCGCGACACATCGCAGACCGTGTTCGAGAGCCTGTGGCAGGGCAATCCGAACGTTCAGGGCGTCTGGGCCGCGAACGGCGGCACGGCGACGGGCGTGATGGCGGCGATCACCGGCGCCGGCAAGGTGCCTGGCAAGGACATCATCGTCGTCGGCATGGACCTCAACCCGGAGAACATCGACGCGGTCGAAGCCGGTTCGCTGCTCTTCGACATCGGCGGCCACTGGCTGCAGGGCGGCTTCGCGCTGGTGACGATGTACGATCACCTCAACGGCCACAAGGTCGCGGCGGACAAGGCGAACATCAAGCTGGAACTGCTGCCGCTGACGCAGGATCGCGTGGCGCAATTCAAGGCCGACTTCCCCGGCGGCGTTCCCGTCTACGACTTCAAGGCGCATTCCCAGACCTACAACAAGGATGCCGAAAGCGCCGTCTTCGAGATGAAGTACAGCAAGTAAGGCCGCATCGGGGGAGGGGAGCGCCCGCCGTTCCCCTCCCCCTTCGCCGCCCGGGAGGCTTCCATGCTGTCCGCTCGCGACATTTCCAAGAGTTTCGGCGCCTCGCGGGCGCTCTCCGGCGTCTCCGCCGATTTCCGCCGCGGCGAGGTGATCTCGCTCGTCGGCGAGAACGGCGCCGGCAAGTCGACTCTGCTCAAGGCGCTCGCCGCCGTCTTTGCCTGGGACACGGGCACCGTCACGCTGGAAGGCGCGCCCTACGCGCCGAAAAGCCTCGCCGAGGCGGAAGCCCAGGGTGTGGCGCTGGTGTTCCAGGAGCTCAACGTCAACCGGTCGCTCACCATCGCCGAGAACGTGATGCTCGGGCGCCTTCGCCGCTACCGCCGGTTCGGCCTCGTCGACTGGAAGCGGCTGAAGGCGGATGCGCAGGCCATCCTCGACCGGCTGGACTCCGGCATTTCCGTTTCGGCCGACATCGACAGCCTCGATCTCGGTCAGCTGAAGACCGTCGAGGTGGCGCGCGCGCTCGCCGCGAAGCCGCGCTTCGTCTTCTTCGACGAATCGACGGCCTTCCTCAACAACCGCGAGGCGCACCGGCTTCTCGACGTCATCCGCAACCTGCGCGACCAGGATCACGGCGTCGCCTTCGTCTCGCATCACCTCAACGAGGTCTTCGACATTTCCGACCGGCTGGTGGTGCTGAAGGACGGCGCGCTGGTCGGCGACTTCGAGGCCCAAGGCATGAGCGAGGGGCGGCTGCACGAGCTGATGGTCGGGCGCGAGTTCGACGGCGGCATCTTCCCGGCCGCGACCCCCGCGCGGGAGGAGGCCGCGATCGAGCTTTCCTTCGAGGACGTCGTCACGCGCTCCGGCCTCGGCCCGGTCTCGCTCGACGTGCCGGCCGGCCGGATCGTCGGCATCGGCGGCCTCAAGGGCTCCGGCGGCGACGCCATGCTGGCGGCGGTCATGGGGGCGGAGACGGTCATTTCCGGCCGGATGAGCTTCGACGGCCGGCCGTTCCGCCCGGGCGACCCGCGCGACGCCTGGCGGCGGGGCATCGCCTATGTGCCGGGCGACCGCACCGGCGAGGGGCTGATCCCCGAATTCGCCATCGAGGAGAACCTGACGATGGCCGCGCGTCCGAGGACGGCCGGCGGCTTCGTCGACCGGCCGGCGGGGCGCCGCGTGGCCGACGAGATGATCGCCCGGCTGCGCATCAAGGCCGCCGGCCGCGATGCGGCGACCGCGTCGCTCTCCGGCGGCAACATGCAGAAGGTCGTGCTCGGCAAGTGCCTGGCGACCGGGCCGCGGATGCTGCTCCTCAACAATCCGACGCGCGGCGTCGACGTCGGCGCCAAGGCCGAGATCTACCGGCTGATGCGACAGCTCGCCGACGAGGGCATGACGATCCTCATGGTGACGGAGGACCTCGCCGAGCTGATCGGCGTGGCGGACCAGATCATTGTTACGCGCCGGGGTGCGATCTCGCATCGCTTCGCGCCGGGCGCCAGGCCCTCTGAGGAGGAGGTTGTAAAGTGGATGATGTAGCGAAATCCGCGGCGGCGGCGACGCCGCCGGCAAGGTTTGCGGGCGGGCGCGGCATCCGCGACCTGTTTCCCGTGCTGCTTCTGGCGGTGCTCTGCGTCGTCTTCGCGCTCCTGTCCGACCGTTTTCTCACCGTCGGCAACGGCCTGATCGTGCTGCAGCAGAGCACGGTGCTGCTGGTGGCGGCGCTGGCGATGACCTTCGTCATCGTCAACGGCTCGATCGACCTGTCGGTCGGCTCGATCGTCGCGCTGAGCGCGCTTGCCGCCGCCGCCGCGTCGAGCCAGCTGGGGGCTCTCGCCATCGTGCCGGCGGTCCTCGTCGGCCTCGCCTGCGGCCTCGTCAACGGCGTGCTCTTCGCCTATGGCAAGATCCCCTCCTTCATCGTCACGCTCGGGACGCTGGTGATCTATCGCGGCGTCGTGCTGCTCTATACGCGCGGTGCGCCCGTCTCGATTTCCGATCCCGGCTTCCTGCAGGTCTATGCGTCGCGCAGCTTCGGCATCCCCCATTCCGTGCTGATCGCGCTTGTCGCGCTGGTGCTGGTGGCGGTCGTTTTCAACCACACTGTCTTCGGCCGCGAGGTGCGCGCCGTCGGCGGCGGCGAGCGGGTGGCGCTGCTCAGCGGCATTCCCGTCAACCGGGTCAAGCTCGGCGTCTTCGTGCTCTGCGGCACGCTCTGCGGGCTTGCCGGCCTGCTGCAGGCCTCGCGCACCATGGCGGCGACGGCGCAGCTCGCCCAGGGGCTGGAGCTCGACGTGATCGCGGCGGTGGTCGTCGGCGGCACGCCGCTCACCGGCGGCATCGGCCGCATCCGCGGCACGGTGCTCGGCGTGATGATCATCGCCATCCTGTCGAACGGCATGAACATGATCGGCATGGACCCTTATCTGCAGAACATCATCAAGGGCGCCGTGCTGATCGCCGCCGTCTTCCTGACGATCGACCGGTCGAAAATCCTGATAATCAAGTGAGAGACCCCATGGAGAGAAGAACCATAGCCATCACCGTCGGCGATCCGGCCGGCATCGGGCCGGAGATCTCCATCAAGGCGCTCGCCGCCTTCGAAGACCGGCTGGCGAAGGGCGACCTGCGGCTCCTGCTGGTGGGCGATGTCGGCACGCTGCAGGAAACGGCCCGCCGGCTGGGCACGACCGCGCCGCCGGTGATCTCCATCGGCGAGATCGCAAGCGCGCCGTCCGCGGCCATCTTGCCGACGACCCCGCTTGCGCGCCCCGTCGAGATCGGCCGCGTCAGCGCCGATTGCGGCCAGCAGGCCTACGAGGCGGTGCGCATCGCCGTCGAGCAGGCGCTCGCCGGCACGGTCACGGCGATCGTCACCGCCCCGCTCAGCAAGGAGGCGCTGCATCTCGCCGGCCACGACTATGCCGGCCACACCGAGCTTCTCGCCGACCTCACCGGCGTGCGCGACAGCGTGATGATGCTGGCGCACGGCAATTTCCGCGTCACCCACGTCTCCACCCACTGTGCGCTGGAGGAGGTGCCGAGGAAGGCCACGCCGCAGCGCATAAGCCGGGTGGTCGACCTGACGCACCGCACGCTGAAAAGCCTCGGCATCGCCGAGCCGCGCATCGCCATCGCCGCCCTCAACCCGCATGCCGGCGAGGGCGGCATCTTCGGCCGGCACGACATCGACGTCACCGCGCCGCTGGTGGAGACCTATCGCGCGCAAGGCTACAAGGTGGACGGCCCGGTGCCGGGCGACACCGTCTTCGTCAAGCTGCGCGCAGGCCAGTACGACGCCGTCGTCGCCATGTATCACGACCAGGGGCATATTCCGGTAAAACTGCTCGGCTTCGGCGTCGACACGGCGACCGGCCAGTGGACGGCGCTGAGCGGCGTCAACGTCACGCTCGGCCTGCCGGTCATCCGCACCTCGGTCGACCACGGCACGGCCTTCGACATCGCCGGCACCGGCAAGGCGCAGGCGAGCAGCCTTCTGGAGGCGATCGACTACGCGCTCGATCTGGCGCGGCCGGCCGCCGTCGCGTGATCGCAACATCTTCAGGGAGAGAAACGGAATGAGCAACAGTCAGAACACGATGCTGATCGACGGGCGCCGGGTCGAGGGACTTGGGCGTCCGCGCGAGGTGTTCAACCCGACGAACGGCCAGGTGCTCGCCGTCGTCGCCGATGCAAGCCGTGAGCAGGCGCACGAGGCGCTCGCCGCCGCCCGCAAGGCCCAGCCCGCCTGGGCGGCGATGGCTCCGCTC
>Ga0206118_100581_pt1 | contig 15526 bp, 14 predicted proteins | sample 3A20Ametagenome_FD_177999 | JGI IMG/M metagenome (GOLD analysis project Ga0206118, IMG submission 177999) | Enriched microbial communities from leaf-cutter ant dump, University of Wisconsin, Madison, United States - 3A20A | ecosystem: Environmental > Terrestrial > Nest > Insects nest > Nest dump... | reverse complement strand
GACGACATCTGGCGCCTGAACCGCGGCGGCCATGACCCGCACAAGGTGTACGCCGCCTACCACCAGGCGGTGAACACCAAGGGCAAGCCCACCGTGATCCTGGCCAAGACGGTCAAGGGCTACGGCATGGGCAGCGCCGGCGAAGCGCTCAACCCCACCCACCAGACCAAGAAGCTGGACGACGAGGCGGTGCGCCACTTCCGCGACCGCTTCAACATCCCGGTCACCGACGAGCAGCTCAAGGACGGCCAGGTGCCGTTCTACAACCCCGGCCCGGATTCGCCGGAAGTGCAGTACCTCAAGCAGCGCCGCGCCGAACTGGGCGGCTACCTGCCGGCGCGCCGGCGCAAGGCCAGCAAGTCGTTCGTCGCCCCGCGCCTGGAAACCTACGAGCGCCTGCTCAAGGATTCCGGCGAGCGCACCTACTCGACCACGATGGCCTTCGTGCAGACGCTGAACATCACCCTGCGCGACAAGGAGATCGGCCCGCGGCTGGTGCCGATCGTCGCCGACGAGGCGCGCACCTTCGGCATGGAAGGCCTGTTCCGCCAGATCGGCATCTACGCCCCGTACGGCCAGAAGTACAAGCCGGTCGATGCCGACCAGCTGATGTACTACCGCGAGGACCAGAGCGGGCAGGTACTGCAGCAGGGCATCAGCGAACCGGGCGCCATCGCCTCGTGGATGGCCGCCGGCACCAGCTACTCGGTGTCCGACGTGCCGATGCTGCCGTTCTACATCTACTACTCGATGTTCGGCTTCCAGCGCGTGGGCGACCTCGCCTGGCAGGCGGCGGACATGCGTACCCGCGGCTTCCTGCTGGGCGGCACCTCCGGCCGCACCACGCTCAACGGCGAAGGCCTGCAGCACGAGGACGGCTTCAGCCAGCTCGTGGCCGGCGGCATCCCCAACGTGCGCAGCTACGACCCGACCTTCGGCTACGAAGTCACCGTGATCCTGCAGCACGGCACCAAGGCCATGCTCGAAGACCAGGTCGACGAGTACTACTACATCACCCTGCTCAACGAGAACTACACCCACCCGGCCATGCCGGAGGGCGCGGCCGAGGGCATCATCAAGGGCATGTACCTGCTGAAGGACGCCGGCAAGCCGAAGAAGGGCGAGCTGCGCGTGCAGCTGCTGGGCAGCGGCAGCATCCTGCGCGAGGCCATCGCCGCGGCCGAACTGCTGGACAAGGACTTCGGCGTCACCGCCGACATCTGGAGCTGCCCGGCCTTCAACGAACTGCGCCGCGACGGTTTCGACGCCGAGCGCTGGAACCGCCTGCACCCGGAAGGCGAGCAGCGCAAGGCTTACGTCACCGAACTGCTGGAAGGCCGCCAAGGCCCGGCGATCGCCGCCACCGACTACGTGCGTGCCTATGCCGACCAGATCCGCGCCTTCGTGCCGATGACCTACTCGGTGCTGGGCACCGACGGCTTCGGTCGCTCGGATACCCGCGCCAACCTGCGGCGGTTCTTCGAAGTGGATCGGTACTACATCGCGCATGCTGCCATCGCCGCGCTGGCGAAGGACGGCAAGATGACGGCGAAGGATGTTGCGCGGGCGATCAAGCAGTACAGCATTGATCCGGAGAAGGCGAATCCTGTGGGGGTTTGATATTCAGTAACTGCGATTGACGAAGAGGCGGCCTACGGGCCGCTTCTTTTTTGAATGGTCGGCTATTTCATCAGTGCGCCGAATTATTTTAGATGCACGGCAGATGCTCGATTCATAGCCATTTTTCCATCTCGTCATAAATGATGTAGTCAAGCCGCTGTTCTGGAGTTTCATCTGCGCCGTCAATGAGCGTCTCGGTCCACTCCCTTCCGAAGCGTTCGGTTACGTCATAGAGCCAAACCCCTTCAAAATCTTTACCAATTTCCTGCCAGCGTTCAGCGAGCAGCGGCGCATGGCAGATGACTTTGCCGATGAGTCCCATGTAGCCCTCGTGTTCGCGAAGGTTGACAGCGCCGTGATTCCGAATGAAATCAGCCGCGCCCAGCGCGAGGAAGGCAACTTCATCGGCCAAGTCGGTATCGAACTCCGGGAGGATGTGGGTTTTCATGCTTGGCCTCGCAGCATCGTTTGCCGATGGTTGCGCACGAAGACGGTTTCAGGCCGGAACCGATCCGGTAGGTCGATTTGACGGTCTTCGAGCGGCCAGAACACTTCTTGCAGGAAGGCGTCCTTGCTGGCCTTCAAATGCTCCGACAGCACGACGCGGTGGTCGTCGGTCAGCGAGAAAAGATGTTTGTCGAATGCTTTGTCGTGGATGGCCGACAGACACAGTCCATTGCTTGGATTGAGCCGGTTCGCCTTGTCCTGACGCCATGGCACGATGTGGCTGGCGACAAGAAAACGGGTATCGCCAACGCCGGAGATACAGCAACGTCCGCGATAGCTGGCCAGCACCGCACGGCGGAAGAAATCTTGCTTGATGCGTTGCTGCACGATGGCTTGGCGGGTTTCACCGCTGTAGTCATCGAGTACGAAGTCATCTTCGTTCTCGATTCGGAGTCTGGGTGTTTCGCCATGTGCTTGCAAAAGCTGGGTGCGTAGTTGTTCGCACTCGATGGCCAGCCGTTCCCAGTCGGCGTGAAATTCGTTCCATACTTCACGATCTAGCGCAGACGCGCCACTCAATCCCTTGCGCCCCGTGCTGGTGATCGATGGGTCAAGGCTAGCGAAGTTGACCAACTTCATCGCCAAGGCGCTGGGCGTGCGGCCAATCAGTCCTGCCAGCTCGATGATCTGCGGGTTGCGACTGTGCAACTTGCCGAAGGGCGTTTGGCAGTAGAAGTGGAAGGCGAGCTTGAGTTGTTCGCTGCTCCAGTTGCCCTTGCTGGGAAGTGCACTGGTTGCTTCTTGCATGAGCGTGCTTCCTGACGATGATCGGGGAATTATGTCCGCTTTCGTTTCATTCACTGCGATTCAAACCGGCTGCTGCCTGCATGTCAGCGCTGGGAGCATTGTGCTAGCCAGCGTATTCTCACTCCAAGTCCTCAATCCGTTGGAGAGCCCGCCCATGCGCCGCATCCTTCTGGCTGGGGGGCAGAACTCGAGACGGTTCCGGCAGGATGAAAAGGCGGAGCCGATTGGTTCCCGGCTTGCAATCATCTATCACTTTCCACGCCGCATGAATGCGACTGGCGATCTTCATTGACTCCAGCCGCCCCCGGGTTGGCTGGCGTCTGGCTCATGGGCCTCAAGCTAGCCCCTGTCCCTGCGCGCATCCCCCGACTTGAAGAACAGAAAGCCGGCTTCGATGCCGAGGGCAAACGAGGCACCAAGTAGAAGGGATTGCCAGAAAAGATCGCTTCCTGCGTTGCTCATTGCCATGACCGACAGGGTGAGAAGCAGGCTTATGGCGTGAACCACGATGCGGGAGGACCTTCCATATCGGTCCCAGTCCTCGCGCCTTGCGTGCCCCATGTCCCTGAAGCCGTGCTGGTGGAACATCTTGAACAGGTAAAAATGGCGCCAAGTGGAGGAGATCAGCCCGCGTTTGGCACCGGGGAGCGAAAACATCCACATGGACAAGGCCCCTATGGCATATAGCGCGGGCGGCAGCCATGCCCCGCCGTCTATGCGGCCATAGGTGACGCTGATTGGAGCCATCACGAAGAAGTGCAGCAGCAGGATCACTCCACCCGAAAGTCTGTAGCGCATTTCGACCTGGTTCTCCGCTGGAATGGTGGTGCGGAGGGAAGGGCAGGGCTTCCCTCTGCGGACCACTTTCGCAAATACCCGCGGCTTGCGCCACGCTTGCGGGGGTTCAATCAATTGCTGGCTTCAGGCCTTTGCCAGCATTGCTCCATGCCCGCAACCCCATCACTGCCAGCCCGATGAAGAGTAGGTACAACCCGGCAGTGACATGCAGCGACTTCACCGCATACATGCCAACGTAAACCACATCCACCACGATCCACAGCCACCACGCGGCGGTGTGCCTGCGAGCCTGCCACCACTGCGCGACCAGGCTGAGTGCGGCGAGCATCGCGTCCAGCCACGGCAGGGCGGCATCGGTCCAGGTGTGCATGGCCGCGCCGAGGGCGAGGCCGAAGGCCATGCCGAGGCCGAGGTCGCGTGCGCATTCGTTGAACGACAGCGGCGCGATGACGACGCGGCCGTCGGGCTTGTCCTGCCGGTGCCAGTTGATCCAGCCGTAGAGCAGGAACGCGGCGAAGGCACCTTGCAGCAGGGTGTCCGAATACAGCCGGGCCTCGAAGAACACCAGCGCGTACAGGCCGACGGAAACCAGCCCGACCGGCCAGGCCAGCATCCGCCGCTGCGCCATCAGCCATACGCCGAGGATGCTGAAGGCGACGGCGGACCATTCGAGGATCGCGGGGTTCATAGCGCGATGGTCACCGACAGGCGCGCCTGCCGCGGGGCGCCGGGGAACAGGTAGTAGTCGCCGGCGCTGCTGCCGGTGTCGCGCCAGTAGAAGCGGTTGAAGACGTTGTCCACCGACAGGTTCCAGTCCAGCGCGTGGCCCTGCAACTGGTGCCGGAAGCGTAGGCCGGCATCCACCACGCTGTAGCCGGGCGCGCGCACGCGGCCATCGACGGTGGCGACGTTGGAGGAGGCGTAGCGCCAGCCGCCGGTGATGCCGAGGTCGGGGGCGAACGGCAGCTGGTAGTCGGCATGCAGGCTTGCGCGCGTGGTCGGCACGTTGACCAGCGGGTGGCCTTCGTAGGCAGGCGTGCCGGTATCGTGCGCGCGCGCCTGCAGCACGCTGGCGCTGGCGGTCAGTTGCAGGCGCTCGCTGACCTGCCCGCGTGCGCTCAGTTCCAGGCCGGTGTGGGTCTGTTGGCCTTCCTGCACGAAGGTGTAGCCGTAGTCGCTGTCGTCGGGCTTGGCGTACTGGAACGGCCGACTGATGCGGAACAGCGCGGCGCCCAGCGTCAGCGAATCCGATGGCGCGTACTTGGCGCCCACTTCGAGCTGGCGCGACAGCACCGAAGGCAGGAAGTTGCCGTCATTGCTGGTCCAGAACGGCGCTTCCTGCCCGAGCGCGATGCCGCGCACGTAGCTGGCATACACGTTGAGCTGCCCGGTCGCGCTCCAGATCAGCGCGGTCTGCGGCAGGAAGTGCGATACGCGGCTCTCGCGCTCGGGGTTGCCGCGCTTGTCCCATGCGCGTTCGTCCAGCTGCACGAAGCGGCCGCCGGCCAGCCATTGCCAGTTGTCGGCGAAGCTCACCCGATCCAGCACGAAGAGGGCCTTCTGGCGGCTGTCGAGGCGGCGCACGGAGGGGCCGGGTTCCAGCGGGGAAGGATCGAACTGCGGCACTTCCCCGTCGTGGATGTTGGCGGTGCCGACGTATTCGTTGACGTTGCGGCGCTTGTCCACGCTGCGGCGGAAGTAGTCCGCGCCGATCATGAGCTGGTGCTCCACCGCACCGGTGGCGAAGCGGCCGCGCAGTTCGGCGCGCAGTTGCTGGTTGCGACGGGTGTCGTCCGGGCTGCGGTAGTCGTAGATGTCGTAGTCGCCGTTGGGCGCGAAGTAGTTGCCCGGCACGCTGCCGTCCCAGCAGGACGCGGCGTAGTAGCAGCCATAGGCGAAGGCGACGTTGTCGTCGATCACCGAGCGGCTGTGGCTGGCCGACACGCGCGACTGCCATGCGGGGCTGAAGTCATAAGTATGCAGCGCGGTGATGTTGGTACTGTCGATGCCCACCGGCTGCTGCCAACGCTGGTAGCCGAGCATCTGCTTGCGGTCCACGTCGCGCGGCAGGGCGGTGGCGCCCAGCAACTGGTAGCCCGAGACCGAGCGCTGCGCGCTGGTCTGGTAGTTGGCGTCCACTTCCAGCTTGCCGTGCTCGCCGATCAGCCAGTCGCTGGCCAGCGAATAGAAGTTGCGGCGGCCGTCGGCATGGTCGACATACGAGTTGCCGTCTTCCCATGCGGCGTTGAAGCGCAGGCCGATGCGCGGGGTCAGCCAGTGGCCCACGTCCACGGCGGCGCGTCGCGAGCCCTCCGAATCGGTGCCGAGGGTGACGCTGCGCACTTCGGTCGGGCGTTTGCCGACGAAGTTGATGACGCCGCCGGGGGCGATCACGCCGGCGGCGAGGCCGGCTTCACCCTTGAGGATTTCCACCTGCTGCACGTTCTCCAGCGCCAGCCGCTGTTCGCCGGCGAGGGTCATGCCGTTGAAACGGTAGCCGGTGGCGGTGTCCAGCGCGAAGCCGCGGATAGCGATGTTCTGGTAATAGCCCACCGGCGCGTAGCTGTCGCCCAGCGAGGCGTCGTTGCTGGCCAGCTCGGACAGCGTGCGCACGTGGCGGCTGTCGAGCAGGCTGCGGTCCAGCACGCTGACCGAGGCCGGGGTGTTCTTCCAGTCGCCGCTGCCGAAGCTGTTGGATTGGGTGTCCCTGGCGCCGGGCTGCCTGGCCTGCACGCGCACGGCGGCCAGCTCGGTGGTGGAGCGGGCCTGGGTGTCGTTGGCGTCGGTTTCGGGGGTGCTGGCATGCAGCGGCAGTGCCGCGCCCAGGGCGGCGGTCAGCAGCGGGATTCGGTAGCAGCGGTTCATTCGGTTCGTCATCGGCCGGTGGGGGAGACGAAGCGAAGGCGCGCATGCGCGACCGGCCACGAAGGCGGTGTGCCTGCTGCTCAAAGCTCCCTACGCCGGTGCAAACCGGATCAGGTTCCAAGGGACTCTCTCAGCCTGACTGGTCAGGCACCCCCGCTTCAGGGGCGTATTTGACCATAAACGGTACGGATTTTCCCCGCGTGCGTGTTCAGGCGGCGGCGTGCAGCGCGGCCAGCAAGGCCTGCCCGGCGTGGGTGCCGAACCATTCGGCGTGGCCCAGCAGGAAGGTGTGCCATGCCACGTCGGCGTTCGCGGTCGAGCTGGTGACGCCGTGGAAATATTCGACCTCCGACAGTGCGAAATCGAAATGCACCACCGGCAGCAGGTCGGCCAGCAGGTGTACCTGCGCGGCGGACAGCGGCCGTACCTGCCGGTAGCCGTCGAGCAGGGCGAGCGCGGTATCGACATGTACGGCCTGCATGCCGTGCTCCAGCTCCAGCCACGCCACCGCGTTGCGCTCGATCGCGGTGGCCAGGTCGAACAGGGCGCTGGTGGGCGAGGCCAAGCCGAAATCGAGCACGGTCGCCACGCGCATGGCATCGCCTTCGCGGCGCCAGAGCAGGTTGGAGACGTGCCAGTCGTTGTGCGCCCACAGCCGCGGCTCGGCCTGCAGGCGCTGGTGCACGCCCGCGTGCCACGGCAGCACGGTCTGCCGGAGGTCGTCTCGCCACGGCTTGCGCGACAGGTAGTCGGCCAGCGCCGGGCGTTCGCCGAAATCGTGTTCGAGCCGTGCGATCGGGTCGGCGGCGCAGATCAGGTCGTCGCGCGCGACCAGCATGTGGGTACTGCGCTGCGGAGCGCCGTAGCTCGCCGATGCCAAGTGCAGCGTGGCCAGCATCCTGCCGGCCTCCCGTGCTTGGTCGTGCTCGGCAAGCGGCGTCCACGAGGGCACGTCGCGGTACAGGTCCTGCCCGTCGGCCACGGCATGCAGTTCGTAGGTCCAGTCGCCATGCTCGACGGCGGTGGCGCCGTCGCGGTCCCGCAGCACCTCGACCACCGGCACGCCCGCGCCGGCAAGATAGGCGATGAAGCGATGCTCCTCGGCCAGGCTCGCCGCGTTGCGCACGTCGTGGTGATGGCGCTTGATGAAGACCGGCCCCGCCGCGCCCTCGACGATGGCGGCCGCCGACATCGGGCGCGGGCTGTGCCACAGCACGGTGCCGGCGCCTTCAAGCTGCGGGAATCGCCCGCGCAGCCATGCGACCTCGCGTTCGCTGATCGCGGGCCAGTCGGCGGACACCTCGTCGTTGTCGAGGCCTTGGACGCGGTGGTCGGTGTTCATTGGGGGGGCGGGCAGGGCACGGGATGGTGTCGTGATGAAGCTAGGGTAGCGGCAGCGCCCGGGTTTGCGCTGATTCGTGCCTTGCCCGTGGCAAGGAATCCCGGTTCTTCGCCCGGGCGCGGAATCATGCCCGGAGCGATGGCGGTGGCATGCCACGCATGGGACCGGGTGTCCCTGTAGATGCGGGGCTCGCCCCGCATGGGGCTTTCCCGGTGAAGCCCCGTGCCGGGCAAGCCCGGCACCTACGGGGCTCCCCAAGGGCGGCCCCGGCGGACGTGCGTTTCCCGCGGTTGACGAGAAGAACCGACCTTTCCGCAGTGGGCACGCGGTCATCTTTGTATCCATTCCGCCACGCATGGCCACGCCGCCCTAACCGCTGCCGGTGGAGGCTGGGCGTGCGGCAGGTGTCGCGTCGTGGAGACCGCGTGATGATCCGCCACCCCAACACCGACCAGGTGCAGCAACAACCGCGTGCAGGGCCAATCCGGCGCGACAGCCGCCTGCTGGCGGCGTATCCGACAGAGGAGGTATCGCCATGAAGAAGCGGCATGTATTCAGTGCATCCAGCCTGCCGATGGCCGAGGCGGCGGTGGTGGCCGCGCGACGGGCCGGCGTGGACAACGACGACATCCTGCTGGTGGCGCGCTCGGACATCGAGAAATACGTGATCCCCGACAAGCGCAAGATGGCCGACACCGACCTGATCACCGCCGCCGGCCGCGGTGCCGGCTATGGCGCGGCCACCGGCCTGCTGGCAGGGCTGGTCGCCGTGGCGGTGCCGCCGCTGGGCATCACCCTGGCTGGCGCGGCGGCCGTCGGCGTGGCCGGGGCGCTGGTCGGCAGCCTGGCGGCGGCGCTGCTGGGCGCGACCGTGCCCGACCCGGTGCGGCAGGCGTTCGACGACGAGATCGAGGCGGGCAACATCCTGGTCGTGGTCGATGGCGAACCGGAGGTGCTGGAGGTCGCCGGCCCGGCCATCGCCGGGCTTGGCCTGCGGCCGTTGCCCTATGAATCCACGTCGGCACTGACCTGATGCATGGCATGCACGCCGGTGGCGAGGGCATCGACGCGGCATGCACGCGTGGGCGGTGATCGTCGCGGTTCTTTTCCAACCGTGGGAGCCGCCGCATGGCCTCGTCCCCGCCGCACACGCCCGATGGCCGCTATCTGGTGGTGCGCGGGCGGCTGTGGCGTGCCACCAACCCGCATCTGCCGGAGGCGCAGCGCCAGTCGTGGGCGCGGCAGCTGATGGCGGCGCGACGGGAGGTGGGGCTGGCCCGCCGGCATGGCGACCGCGAGGCATTGGCGCGCGCCGGGGCGGCGGTCGATGCTGCCAAGCGCGCGCTTGGCGAGCGTGGCCCAGTCTGGTGGGACGATGGCGCGCCGGACTACAACCGCCATCTGGTGAAGAACACGCCGTATGCGGCGTGGCATGCGCAGTGGACGGCGGCGGAATGAGCGCGGGGACTTGCCCGCCGGTTCAGCGCCGGTCGGCGCTGGCCTGCCAGTCGGCCTGCCCGGCGGCCAGCGTCCAGCCGACCAGTTCGGTGGTGGTCCTGCCCAGCGCGGTTTCGAATGCCGCCGCCACGCTGGCCACCTCGGTGCCGGCGGCCGGTTCGGCCAGCAGGAAGGTGCGCGAGGCCACCACGCGCTGGTTGAGGCTGTGGATCAGCTTGGCGTTCAGTTCGATGGTCGCCGCCGGATGCGCGTTGCCGGCGTAGTCCGACTCGAAACGGCGCAGGTCGATGCTCAGCTTGTAGTCGGCGCGGATGCCGCTGGCGATGCGCGCCACCGCGGCGATGCGGCCGGAATCCTCGAAGCCGCGCAGCAGCGCGTCCTCCAGCATGTCGGTGGCCGGCTGCGACCAGGTGGCGCCGCGGTAGACCTCAAGTTCCGCAGGGGTGGGGCGCACGTTGATGCGCGGGCTGTCCACCATCCGCGCCGCGGCCGGCTTGGCGATGGCCAGCTGCCATTCCACCTGCGGCCAGGCCGGGTCGGCGCTGATGCGCGCCTGTGGCGCGTAGATCGTGATGGGGTGGCGGTCGTTGCTGCTCAGCAGCGAGCAGCCGGCCAGGACCAGCAGGCAGAACGGGGCGAGCAGGCGTGTCGGCAGGGAGCGCTTCATTTCGGTTCGAACTCCTTGGGGGCATCGCGGCCGAGCAGGTAGCGTGCGGGGTTGTTTTCGAGGCGGTCGCTGACCCGGCGCAGGTCGCGGATCAGCCCGCGCAGCTCGGTCAGGGTGGGGCCGAGCTGGGCCAGGCCGTCGTTGGCGAAGCTGTTGATGGCGGCGCGGTTCTCGCCAAGGATGGCGTCGGCGTTGCCGGCGGCCGAGTCGAGCTTGCCCAGGCTGGCGTCGAGCTTTTCCAGCGTGGCCGGCAGTTGCCGCACGATGTTCTGGTCCAGGTGCTGGAGGGTGCCGTTGGCGGTGGCCAGGGTGGTGTTGAGGTTGCGTGCGGCGTCGCGCGCCTCGACCAGCAGCGCCTGGGTGCCCTGGTCGCGGTCGGCCAGCCCGCCGCTGATGGTTTCCAGGTGGGCCAGGGTGTTGGAGATGCGGTCCACGTTGTCGTCGCTGAGCAGCTCGTCCATGCGCTCGACCACGCGGTTGGCCACGTCGGTGATGTTCTGCAGCGCCGAGGGCGTGGTCAGGATGGTCGGCACCGGCTCGCGGCTGGCGGTGGTCAGCGCCGGCGCCTGCGGGCTGCCGCCGCTGAGCTGGATGATCGACGGGCCGGTGAGGCTGGTGATGGCCAGCTTGGCGCGGGTGTCGGTCTTGACCGGGGTGGTGGAGTTCAGCCGCACCTTGGCGATGACCTTGCGCGGGTCGTTCGGCGCTAGCGTCAGCTCGGTGATCGAGCCGACGGCGATGCCGTTGTATTGCACCGGGCTGCCCACCGACAGGCCGGTGACGGCTTCGTCGAACACCACCCGGTACTCCTGCCAGGTGCGGTCGGAGGAATACTTGGCCGCCCACAGGCCGAAGCCGAGCAGCGCCAGCCCGACGATGAGGGTGAAGGCGCCGATCAGGACGTAATTGGCTTTGGTTTCCATGGGGTCACGGCCGGGAACGGGTCAGGTTTGTAGATGCGGGGCTTGCCCCGCATGGGGCGTTATTGGGATGGCTAGGTGTGGGGCAAGCCCCACACCTACGGCGGGCAGGTGTTCGGAGTATTCCAGCGGTGCGGTGGTGGCGAGGCAACGGGAGCGGTTCATTCCCGTTTCCCCGTTCCCCGTTCCCCGCTTTCACGCGCCGCCCGCGCGCGCGGGCCGTGGAAATATTCGCGTATCCACGGGTGGTCGAGGCGTTCGATGTCCGGCAGCGGCGCGCAGGCGATCACCTTGTGGTCGGCCAGCACCGCGACCCGGTCGCAGATGGCGTAGAGCGTGTCCAGGTCGTGGGTGATCAGGAACACGGTCAGGCCCAGCGCCTCCTGCAATGCCTTGATCAGCCGGTCGAACGCGGCCGCGCCGATCGGGTCGAGGCCGGCGGTGGGTTCGTCGAGGAACAGCAGCGGCGGGTCCAGCGCCAGCGCCCGCGCCAGCCCGGCGCGCTTGCGCATGCCGCCGGACAGCTGCGAGGGCAGCTTGTTGATGGCGTCGGCGGGCAACCCGGCCAGCTTCACCTTCAGCAGCGCCAGCTCGTAGTGCCAGGCTTCCGGCAGTTCCGGGTAGTGCTCCTTCAGCGGCACCTGCACGTTCTCGCCGACGGTGAGCGAGGAGAACAGCGCGCCGTCCTGGAACAGCACGCCGGTATTGCGCTCGATGTGCAGGCGCGCGGCGGGCTCCTCCGAGCGCGCGTCCTCGCCCAGCACTTCGATCCGGCCGGCATCGGGCCGGCGCAGGCCGAGGATGGAGCGCATCAGCACCGACTTGCCGGTGCCCGAGCCGCCGACCACGCCGAGGATCTCGCCGCGGCGCACGTCCAGGTCCAGCCCGTCGTGCACGGTCTGGCTGCCGAAGCGGTTGACCAGCCCGCGCACCTTGATGACGGCGTCGTCGCCATCGGGAACGGTGGCAGCCCCGGTCTTCGCCGGAGCAGCGGCGTCCTCCATTCCCTGTTCCCCGTTCCCGGTTCCCGGCTTCATCATCACCAATCCATGTGCATGAACCACAACGCCGCCAGCGCGTCGAGGATGATGACCAGCGAGATGGTCTGCACCACGCTGGAGGTGGTGCGTTCGCCCACCGATTGCGCGGTGCCTTCCACCTTCAGCCCTTCCAGGCAGCCGATCAGGGCGATGATGACCGCGAACACCGGCGCCTTGGACAGGCCGACGAGGAAGTGCCGGGCCTCCATCGTCTCGTGCATGCGCGCGATGTACATCTGCGGCGGGATGCCGAGGTCGAACGCGCCGACGGTGACGCCGCCGGCCAGGCCCGCGATCATCGCGATGAAGGTCAGCAGCGGCAGCATCAGCAGCAGCGCCAGCACCCGCGGCAGCACCAGCAGGTCGACGGGGTCCAGGCCGAGGGTGCGGATGGCGTCGATCTCCTCGCGCGCCTTCATCGCGCCGATCTGCGCGGTGAAGGCGCTGGCGGTGCGCCCGGCCAGCACGATGGCGGTGAGCAGCACGCCGAACTCGCGCAGGAAGGCGATGTTGACCAGCTCCACCACGTAAATTTCCGCGCCGAAGTCGCGCAGGATGGTGGAGCCGAGGAAGGCGATCACCGCGCCGACCAGGTAGGACAGCAGCGCGATCAGCGGCACCGCGTCCAGCCCCACTTCCTCCATCTGGTGCACGGTGGCGGTCAGCCGCAGGCGCCGCGGCTGGCGCAGCAGCCGCGCCAGCTTGGACAGGTTCTCGCCGAAGAAGCCCAGCAGCACCACGACGTTGCCGCCGATGGCGTGCATCGAGCGACCCAGCCGCTCCAGCGCCGCGGCCACGCCGTAGTCGCGCTGCGGCTTGGGGCGTTCGTCGGCCACTTCCTCGATGGTGCAGACCAGCGCGCGGTGGTCATCGCGGAACAGCAGCGCCTCGTCGGGCAGCCCGGCGCGGTGCGCGAAGCGCAGCAGCTGCAGCACGCCGGCCGAATCCAGCTGCTCGATGCCGCGCGCGTCCAGCGCCTGCGGAGAGGTGTCCAGCGCGCGCAGCAACTGCGCCGACTGCAATGCGGTGGACAGCGTCCAGTTGCCGGACAACCTGAGCTGGCCGTCGGCATCGGGGTCCATCGCGCAATGGGGCGGTCGGGGCTGTTTCATCGCGGGCATCCGTGGCCGAGCATAACCTGTCATTCCGTTGTCTGCGGGCGAGTATGGCGGCCGCTTCCGGGTGATACTAACGCGCATGTCCGCCGACCCGACCGCCCTTCTTCCCAACCGTGCCACCTACGCCCAGCGCGTGGCCTTCGTCTCGGAGATCGCAGGCCGCCTGCACAGCTACGGCACCACCGCGCAGCGGCTGGAAGCGGCGGTGGTGGCGCTGTCGCAGCAACTGGACCTGGACTGCGAACCGTGGTCGAACCCGACCGGCCTGATCCTGAGTTTCAGCGACCCGACCCAGGCCATCGGTTCCAGCGACATCACCCGCGTGATCCGGCTCGGGCCGGGCGACAACAACCTGCACAAGCTGGCGATGGCCGACCAGATCGCCGATGCGGTGGCCAGCGGGCAGATGAGCATCGCCCAGGGCCATACCGCGCTGCGCCAGCTCGACCGCGACCCGACCTGGCGCGACAACACGCAGATGCTGCTGTCCTTCGGCCTCGGCTCGGCCGGCGTGGCGGGCATGTGGCGGCTGCCGTGGCTGGACGTGGTCACCGCCGGCATCACCGGGCTGCTGATCGGCGTGCTGCTGTTCCATGCCGACCGCCGCGTCGCCACCCGCGAGGCCGGCGAAGCGCTGGCCGCGATGCTGGCCGGTTTCGTGGTGGTGCTGGTGGCCACTTTCATCGGCCCGCTGAACCAGAACTCGGTGATCATCGCCGCGCTGGTGGTGCTGGTGCCGGGCATGACGCTGACCAACGCGGTCAACGAGTTGACCAGCCAGCACTGGGTATCGGGCACGGCGCGCTTCGCCGGCGCGCTGACCACGATCATGAAACTCACCGTCGGCGCGATGATCGCGGTGACCATTACCCGGCTGCTGGGGCTGGAGCCGCAGATCCGCGCGCTGCGGCCGCAGCCGGAATGGGTGGAATGGGGCTCGGTGGTGCTGGCGTCCTTCGCCTTCGCGATGCTGTTCCGCGCCGCGTGGCGCGATTATCCGTGGGTGATGGCGGCCTCGCTGGCCGGTTATGCCATTTCCCGGTACGGCGGCCAGCAATGGGGCGGCCCGGTCGGCATCTTCCTGGCGGCGATGGCGCTGGCCGCGGCCGGCAACCTGTTCGGCCGCGTGGTGCAGCGCCCCGGTGCCATCGTGAGGCTGCCCGGCATCATCATGCTGGTGCCCGGCAGCATCAGCCTGCGCGGGGTATTGAGCCTGGTCCAGCAGCAGAACGTGAATGCCGGTGAATCGGCGCTGCTGACGGTGATGAACGTGGTGATGGCGCTGGTGGCCGGGTTGCTGTTCGGCAACCTGCTGATTCCGGCGCGGAAGAACCTCTGAAGGCTTGGAACGCATTCACAGGAGCGACGTCAGTCGCGATCGGGTTTTACCGGTAAAGCTTCATCGCGACTGACGTCGCTCCTATGCAGGTTGGCTTGCCGAACCCAGTCCCGAAAAAAACGCCGGCATTTGCCGGCGTTTTTTCAGCGAGGTATTCCCCGGATCACTTCTGGATCAGGAAATCCTCGACCTTGCGGCCGTTGCCGGTGTATTCGGCCAGCCAGCGCGGCTGCTTGCCACGGCCGGTCCAGGTATTGGCGGCATTGGCCGGGTCGCGATACTTCGGGGCGATCTTGGTGCCCTTGTTGGGGTTCTTCGCGGCCTTGGCGGCACGCGGTGCGCGGGTGGCCCGGGGGGCGCCCGCGCCGAACAGTTCGTCGATGCTGTAGCCGGCCTTCTGCGCGGCCTTCACCAGCTGCGCACGCACCTTGGTGATGGGTTGACGCTTGGAAACCACGGTCTTGCGCTTCTGCGCGTCGCGGATCAGGGAGGCCAGTTCTTTGGCCGACAGGCCGCTCAGGTCAATACTCATCGGTTACTCCGGATAATGGGGCAGGGGGTATCGCCATTCCGTGGCGGCGCCGCGAGCATAACGGCATCGGGGCGCGCTTGACAAACCCCCTTCGTATTCCGGAAAGGCAGGGCGGACATGAAAAGGCCGGGGTATTGCCCCGGCCCCGTGGATTAACCGGCGATTTTCCGCAGTATCGCCGCCTGGTCCAGATTCTCCGCCTCGCTGGCGCTGCGGGCACGGTATTCAAAGGTGCCGGCGGCCAGGCCGCGCTCGGACACCACGATGCGGTGCGGGATGCCGATCAGCTCCATGTCGGCGAACATCGCGCCGGGGCGCAGGCCGCGGTCGTCCAGCGCCGCGTCGATGCCGGCGGCCTGCAGTTCGGCCAGCAGCGCCTCGGCGGCGGCGGTGACGGCCGCGTCCTGCTTCGGGTTGATCATGCACACCACCGCCTGCCACGGTGCCATCGCCGCCGGCCAGACGATGCCGGCCGCATCGTGGTTCTGCTCGATCGCCGCGGCGACGATGCGTGATACGCCGATGCCGTAGCAGCCCATCGCCATCACTGCGGCCTTGCCGTTCTCGTCCAGC
>Ga0206118_100580_pt1 | contig 15526 bp, 11 predicted proteins | sample 3A20Ametagenome_FD_177999 | JGI IMG/M metagenome (GOLD analysis project Ga0206118, IMG submission 177999) | Enriched microbial communities from leaf-cutter ant dump, University of Wisconsin, Madison, United States - 3A20A | ecosystem: Environmental > Terrestrial > Nest > Insects nest > Nest dump... | reverse complement strand
CTCGGTGCTCGTCTCGCCGGTCATCGACATTTTCGCCAAGCTCGCGGTCGCCGCCGTGCCGGCGACGGAGATCACCTTCGTGCGCCTCGTTTTCCAGATGGGGGTGCTTGCGCCGATCTGCCTGATGCGCGGCACGCTCTTCGCCGTGACCTGGCGCAAGATGGGCCTGCACGCCGCCCGCGGCCTGCTGATGGCGATCACCATGATCAGCTTCGTCACGCCGCTCGCCGTGATGGAGGTGGCGGACGCCATCGCCATCTTCTTCGTCGAGCCGATCATCCTCACCATCCTCGGCTCGATCTTCCTGAAGGAGACCATCGGCTGGCGGCGCTACACGGCCTGCGGCGTCGGCTTCTTCGGCTCGCTGCTGGTCATCCAGCCGAGCCTGGAGGAAGTGGGGCCCATCGCGCTCCTGCCGGTCGTCGCCGCCTTCTCGCTCGCCCTCTTCTATCTTCTGACGCGGCTCGTGGCGCAGAAGGAGGACCCCTGGTCCATGCAGTTCTATGCGGGCCTGTGGGGCGGGCTGTTTTCCGGCCTGCTGCTCGTCATCGGCGGCAAGGCGGGCATTTCCTTCCTCACGCCCGTCATGCCGGACATGAAGACCACGCTCTATATCGCGGGCGCGGCCGTCGCGGCGGTGATCGCCGGCGTCCTCGGCGTCTATGCCTATCGCTCGGCCCCCGCCTCCACGCTCGCGCCGCTGCAATATCTGGAGATCGTCTCGGCCACCATTCTCGGCTGGTTCGTCTTCGGCCACCTGCCCGATGCGGTGAAATGGCTCGGCATCGCCATCATCATCGGCTCCGGGCTCTACGTCATCTGGCGCGAGCGCAAGCTCAACAAGACGGCGACGACCCCGCCCGTCTCCGCCCCGGTCTGAGGGAAGGAAAGGGCGGCCGGCGCGCGGCAGGCATCATGTCAGGACAACCCGTCATGACCTTGCGCCGCACTTCGCCTATCGTGCCTTCCGGCTTTTTGTTATCCAGAGGCAAGGGGCAAAGGGCCCGGCGGCACGCCCTTGCGGGGCGCCCGGCGAGGAGGAAAGAGCGATGGACAAATCGAACCTGCCGCTTGCCGGCATCAGGGTCATCGAGCTGGCGCGGGTGCTGGCCGGCCCCTGGGCGGGGCAGATGCTCGCCGACCTCGGCGCGGACGTCATCAAGATCGAGAATCCCGACGGCGGCGACGACACGCGCGCCTGGGGCCCGCCCTTCGTGACGGGCGCGGACGGCGAGAACCTTTCGGCCGCCTACTACCATTCCACCAACCGCGGAAAACGCTCCATCGCCGTCGACCTCAAGACGGAGGAAGGCCGCGCCGTCGTCCACCGGCTGGTCGCGACCGCCGACGTGGTGATCGAGAACTTCAAGGTCGGCGGCCTCGTCAAGTACGGGCTCGACTACCAGAGCCTTGCGAAGACGCATCCGAAGCTCGTCTACTGCTCCATCACCGGCTTCGGGCAGGACGGGCCCTATGCCGCCCGCGCGGGCTACGACTATATCGTGCAGGGCATGTCCGGCTTCATGTCGGTGACGGGCGCGCCGGACGGCGAGCCGATGAAGGCGGGCGTCGCCATCGCCGATATCTTCACCGGCATCTATGCCGTCGCGGCGATCGAGGCCGCACTCATCCAGGTCATGAAGACCGGCAGGGGCCAGCAGGTCGACATGGCGCTGCTCGACGTGCAGTCGGCCGTCATGGCGAACCAGAACATGAACTTCCTCGCCTCCGGCAAGGCGCCGGCCCGGCTCGGCAATGCGCATCCCAACATCTCGCCCTACGAGGTGGTGCCGACGGCCGATGGCCACATCATCCTCGCCGTCGGCAATGACGGGCAGTTCCGAAAACTCTGCGCGATCCTGAAGCTCGACGGCGTGGCGGACGACGAGCGCTTCGCGACGAACCGCGCGCGCGTCGCCCATCGCGACGAGGTGCGCCGGCTGGTGACCTCGGCGACGACGGCAATGGCGAAGGGCGACCTGCTTTCCGCCTGCGAGCGGGACGGCGTTCCGGCCGGCCCCATCAACTCCATCGCAGAAACCTTCGACGATCCGCAGGTGAAGGCCCGCGGCCTTCGCATCGACCTGCCGGATGCGGACGGAAACCGCATTCCGGGCGTGCGCACGCCCATCGTCTTCTCCGGCACGCCGCTCGTCTACGACCGCCCGAGCCCCCGGCTCGGCGAACACACCGCCGCCGTGCTGGCGGAACTCGAAACTCTCGAAGCAGGAAAGAAAAGCGCATGAAGACCGGTGGACAGTTGATCGTCGACGCCCTCGTTGCAAACGGCGTCCAGCGTGTCGCCTGCGTGCCGGGCGAAAGTTACCTCGCGGTGCTCGATGCGCTGCACGACACGGATATCGACGTCGTCGTCTGCCGCCAGGAAGGCGGCGCGGCGATGATGGCCGACTGCTGGGGGCGCCTTACCGGCCAGCCCGGCATCTGCATGGTCACGCGCGGGCCCGGCGCCACCAATGCCTCGGCGGGCCTGCATATCGCCCGGCAGGATTCGATCCCGCTGATCCTCTTCATCGGCCAGGTGCAGCGCGACGCGCGCGAGCGCGAGGCCTTCCAGGAGGTGGAATACCGCCGCGCCTTCACCGAGGTCGCCAAATGGGTGGCCGAGATCGACGACGCCCGCCGCATTCCCGAATTCGTCACCCGCGCCTTCGCTGTCGCCACGTCCGGCCGCCCCGGCCCCGTCGTGCTCGCCCTGCCGGAGGACATGCTGACGGATGCGGTCGAGACGGTGACGGCCAAGGCCCATATGCCGGTCGAGGCCCATCCCGGCCGCAGGCAGGTCGAGACGCTCATCGGTCTTCTGGAAAAGGCCGAGCGGCCGATCGCCATCCTCGGCGGCACACGCTGGTCGGCAGAAAGCGTCGCAGGCTTTGCCGCCTTCGCCGAGCGCTGGTCGCTGCCGGTCTCCTGTTCCTTCCGCCGGCAGATGCTGTTCGATCACACGCACCCGAACTATGCCGGCGACAGCGGCATCGGCATCAATCCGGCGCTGGGCAAGGAGATCCGCGAGGCGGACCTCGTCCTGCTCGTCGGCGGGCGCTATTCCGAAATGCCGTCCGCCACCTACAGCCTGCTCCAGAGCCCTTATCCGCAGCAGACACTGGTGCATGTCTACCCCGATCCGTCGGAACTCGGCCGCGTCTACCGGCCAGACCTTGCCATCGCCGCCGCGCCGAACGATTTCGTCGCCGCGCTGGAAGGCCTGTCGCCCAAGGCCGCGCCGCGCTGGGCCGAGCGCACGAAGGCCATGCACGAGAGCTACCTGAAATGGTCGACGCCGCCGATGACCGGCCCGGGCGCCGTGCAGATGGGCCCGATCATGGCCTGGATCGAGGAAAACACCGCCGCGGATACGATCTTCACCAACGGCGCCGGCAACTACGCCACCTGGCTGCACCGCTTCCACCGCTTCCGCCGCTTCGGCACGCAGGCCGCCCCCACCTCGGGCTCCATGGGCTACGGCCTGCCGGCGGCGGTCGCCGCCAAGCAGCTCCATCCCGAACGCGAGGTCGTCTGCTTTGCCGGCGACGGCTGCTTCATGATGCACGGGCAGGAATTCGCCACCGCCGTGCGCTACAAGCTGCCGATCATCACGCTCGTCATCAACAACGGCATCTACGGCACGATCCGCATGCACCAGGAGCGGGAATATCCCGGCCGCATCAGCGCGACGGACCTCACCAACCCGGATTTCGCAGCCCTTGCCCGCGCCTATGGCGGCCACGGCGAGACGGTGGAAAAGACGGAAGACTTCGCCGCCGCATTCCTACGTGCTCGCGCCAGAGGCAAGCCGGCGATCATCGAGGTGAAGCTGGACCCGGAGGCGATCACGCCGACGCGCACGCTTTCGGATATTCGGAGCGGAAAATAACGGTTAGCGCGGCTGCCCCTCATCCCGCTGCCGCGACCTTCTCCCCGTAAACGGGGAGAAGGAAGGCGGGGCATCGCCTCGCTTCCTCGCACAGGCTGATATTCTCAGGAAACCGGATCGGCATACCCCCTTCGCCCCGCTTGCGGGGAGAAGGTCGCGGCAGCGGGATGAGGGGCGTCTTGCCCCACTCGCATTACCCGCGGATATGCCGCGTCTGCTCGTAGGTCTTCATCGAGCGCATGCCGGAGCGGCAATAGCCGAGCATGGGGCGCGGCAGTTCGTCGAGGGCATCGACCATGCCGGTCACCGCTTCCGCCGTCACGCCCATCGGGCCGACGGGCACATGGGCCGTCTCGATGCCGAGTTCCTTGGCGCGGGCGGCGATGGCCGCAAATTCCGGCTGGGCGGCCTCTTCATGGTCCGGGCGGTGGCAGACGATGGACTTGAAGCCCATGGCGGCGATCGCGTCGAGGTCCTCGACCGTGATCTGGCCGGAGACGGAATATTCGTCGTTGATCTCGCGGATATCCATGGGGCGTGTCCTTTCGCAATGAGGGGCGCCCACCGTTTAAGCCGGGGCCGCGAGGGCGTCAATCGCAAGCCGCGTCAGCGGACCTCGAAGGCGAGCGCATAGCCGACGCTCTCGCCGGGCGAAAAGTCCGGCGCCTCGCCGGCCGCAATCAGCTCCGCCCGCGCGGCGAGCCGGTGCGAGACGGGCTCGATGCCGAGCACGGCGCAGCCCGGCGACTGGTTCCGCCAGACCTGGAGATAGGGCAGCGTATCGGTGCGGAAGCGGATGTGCATGGAGCGGCCGCCAAGCGCCGCGATCGGCCCAACCGCGATCTCCGCCCAGCCGTGTTCGGCGGTTTCGGCCGCCGGCACGCAGAATATCGTCATGTCGCCCTCGTCGAAACGCCAGGGAAGGCTGCCGCCCGGCAGCATCGCGCCCGTCAGCCGCGTCTCGTCGTCGAAGAGGCCCGTGCCGAAATTGATGTGGTACATGGCAAAGGGCGGCCACGCCCCCTCGCCGGTATTGGCGATACGGTCGTCGAGCGTGATGTGCCCCGTGCGCCGGTCGGCCCGCCAGCGGCGGGCGAGCTCGGCCGCACCGCCATGGGCGAGCGCCACCGCGACACGCCCCTCGCAGACCGCCTCCCCCTCGTCCTCCTCGAAGAGGATGTCGCGGGCGGGACTGGAGGAGAGCGAACCGTGCAGCGGATAGAGCCGGCCGTCCGCCGCGCCCTCCACCGGCACGGGATGGCGGATATGATCCGGCCCGCAGGTGAAGAGGAAGCCCGGCAACGCCCGGTCGATGCGCGGATCGCCGTCCGAGGGGATGGCCGGGCCCGGCGCGAGATCGACGCCGGAGAAGACGGCGCCTGCCACGTCGAGCGCCGATTGCGGCGTCAGGTCCAGGCGGAAGGACTGGGTGGGCGTATCGGCGGCGAGGGCGAAGGTCATCCGGGGCTCCAGAAAGGCGCGAACAGGCGCAGACAGAAGCATTTTTGCGCAGGGGAGAAAAGCGGAAACGGCCGATCGGGCGCACGTCCGGCGGGAACCGCCGCGCCGGACGGCAAGTTTTTGGAGGAAGCGTTGACGTTCCGTTCACCATCGATTCAGTTTTTCCATATTAAGGTCCGAATTGAAGTGTTCCGTCCGCGCGATATGTGCAATCCGGCAGGTCAAGACTCGTGAATTCGATATTCAAAACAGGCGTTTCGATCCTTTTCGCAGCCTCGGCCCTCGGATTCGCGGCCGCCCCCGCCGGCGCCCAGCAGCACCAGCGGGCCCGCGACACGGTCTTCGTCACCCCGCAGGGCGATATCCTCGACTATGTTCCCGACGACGGCAGCGTGCGCTGGATGCGTGACGGGCGCGGCCGCACAGTGCTGGTCGACAGCTGGGGCGACATCGTCGCCACCGCCATGCCCGTCGACCGCTACCTCGCCCGTGGCGACGACTACCGCCCGCGCCGCGACCGCTATCGCCCGGTGCGCGGCTACTCCGAGACGGACCCGGACTATTTCCCGCCGGCGCCCGGTTCCGACTACGGCGACGACCTGATGACGGGCTCCGTGCCGGAAATGCGCGAGGCGATGCCGGGCGATATCGAGCGCCAGACGCTGCCCGACGCCGATTTCGGCGGTTCGCAGCCCATGCCCGGTTTTTCCGACGACGGCGCGGAGACGGCGGCCCTGCCGCAGGACGGCGCCGCCGACCCGAATGCCGAATACGTGCCCGGCCCGAAATTCGCGCCCGCCATCGCCATCGGCAAGATGGGCTCCAACGAGATCACCGCGCTCCAGGTCTTCCTCGACCGCGAAGGCTTCTCGCCGGGCGTGATCGACGGCCGCAAGGGCTCCAACGTCGCCAAGGCCATCGAGGCGTGGCAAAACGCGACGGGCGAGACGCTCGATCCGAACAATGCCGAGGACATCCTGGAGCGCCTGCGCCTTTCCGGCGGCATGGCGTTCACCACCTACGAGATCACCGCCGCCGACGCAGCCGGCCCCTATGTCGCGGAAATCCCCTCCGACTATGCGCAGAAGGCCGCCCTGCCGCACCTCTCCTTCACCTCGACGACCGAGATGCTGGCCGAGAAGTTCCATATGGACGAAGGCTACCTGAAGGAGATCAATCCGGGCGTCGACTTCACCATTCCCGGCACCATCGTCAAGGTGGTCGATATCGGCGAGAAGAAGACCGGCAAGGTTGCGAAAATCCTCGCCGACAAGGGACGCAAGCAGGTGCTGGCCTATGATGCGGAAGGCAAGTTGATCGCCGCCTATCCGGCAAGCATCGGCTCAGCCGACACGCCCTCGCCGTCGGGCATCGTCACGGTGGAGCGGGTTGCGCTCAATCCGGGCTATACCTACAATCCGAAGATCAACTTCAAGCAGGGCGCCAACGACAAGGTGCTGACCCTGCAGCCCGGCCCGAACGGCCCGGTCGGCACCGTCTGGATCGCGCTGTCCAAGCCCACCTACGGCATCCACGGCACGCCCGATCCCTCGAAGATCGGCAAGACCCAGAGCCACGGCTGCATCCGCCTGACCAACTGGGACGCCACCGAACTCGCCAAGATGACGAGCCCGGGCGTGACGGTCGAATTCGTCGACTGACGCCTGCCGAAGCGGCATGCGAGGCCGGCCCCCGGAGGCCGGCCTTTTGGTTTGGAAGGCCTCTTTCCGTCTCGCGCCTATCTCACCGACGTCATGGACGCGGTGGAGGAAAGAGGCGGCCACTGGGCCTTCTACTCCTTCCGCGAGGACGAATGGGACGGCATGGACTACGAGCTTCCCGAAAGTCTGAAGCCCGGCCGGTTCTACCGGATGAGCGAGCAGGCAAGGCGGACGCGCTGCCGCGCGACGGCAAGCTGATGGACCTGCTGAAAGCCCGGATGCGGAAATAGACGGGGCCGGGCAGCCCTTCCCGCCCGGCCCCTCGTTCCGTCACGCCGGCTCAGGCCGCCCGGATGTAACCTGAATTCTCCGCCGGCTGCGCCGATCCGCCGGTGCGGAAGGCGCTGAGCTGGGCGGCGATGGAGGCTGCCTCCTGCGTCAGGGCCTGGCTTGCGGCATTGGCCTCTTCCACCATCGCGGCGTTCTGCTGGGTGATCTGGTCCATGGCGTTGATCGCCTGGTTGACGGCCTGGAGGCCCGTCGCCTGTTCGGCCGTGCTGGCGCGGATGGTGTTGAAGACCGCGCTCACCTCGACGACCTGCGAGACGATCTGGCGCAAGGATTGCGCGACCTCGCCCACCGAGCGCACGCCGTCCTCGACCTGCCCGTGCGACCTGGCGATAAGGTTCTGGATGTCCTTGGCCGCATCGGCGCAGCGCTGGGCGAGCGCACGCACCTCCGAGGCGACGACGGCGAAGCCGCGGCCCGCCTCGCCCGCCCGCGCGGCCTCGATACCGGCGTTGAGCGCAAGCAGGTTCGTCTGGAAGGCGATCTCGTCGATCACCTCGATGATGCTGGCGATGGCCGCGGACGAGGCCTGTATCTCGCCCATGGCGGTGATCGCCTCCTCGACCACCTCGCCGCTGCGCTCGGCATTGTCGCGCGCGGCCATGACGAGGGCGTTCGCCTCGTTGGCGCTCTGCGCGGTCTGGCGCACGGTCGTCGTCACCTCCTCGACGGCCGCCGCCGTCTCCTCCAGGTTCGCCGCCTGCCGCTCGGTGCGCTTGGCAAGGTCGCTGGAAGCGGCGGCGATCTCCTGTGCGCTCAGGTGAATGGAGCCCGCGCCCGCGCCGATATTGCCGATGGCCTGCGAGAGCGTGGAGATGGCGTGGTTGAAGTCGTCGCGCAGCGCCTCGTAGGCTTCCGGCAGCGGGCCGGCGATGCGCGCCGTCAGGTCGCCGTTCGAGATGCGCTTCAGCGCGGCGCCGAAGCTGTCGCTGACAATCCGGCGCTCCTCGGCCACCACCTTCTCCTGCACCGCCTGCTGCTTGGCGATGTCCGACATATCCATATAGACGGAGATGGAAAGGTCCATGTCGAGGAACATGGCCTTGAGCAGGCTCACGACCGTCGCCGCGAATTCGTCCGGGCCGGTTTCCCGGCGGGCCAGCAGCCCCCGCTTCGGCCAGTGCGCGCGCACGGCTTCCGTCAAAAGATGCTCGATGACGAGGGCATAGCCGCCGATATACCAGCGCGGCTCCAGGCCGATGCGGGCATGCACGCGGCCGATCGTCTGCACCTTCTCGGCATAATCGTGCGTGAAGTCGCCGTCGGCGATATTGGCCCAATGGCCGAGCTGGGCGGCTTTCGCACGGTCGATATGCGCATCGTCGGAAAAGAGATGGCTCACCTCCGGGCTCTTGCGCACGATGGCGTAGAACGTGTCGAGGGCCGGGCCGAGTTCCCGACCGATGAAGGGCTTCAGGCTGCGCAGGCGCTTCAGCGCCGCCTCATCGAGGCCGAGATAGTCGAGCCGGCGGGCGATATCGTGGTTCTGGCTGGCGGTCTGCGGGGCATGGGTCATTCTGGCGATGTCCTGGAAACGCGGGAACAGGGAAAGCGGGCATGCGTCTCAGGGCGGCCTGCCGTCCGGCATGCTCCACCCCGACCCCTCATGGGTCCCGCCGAAGACGGGATGGGTCTTCAGGCTCGGCTTTTTGTGGGGATATCATTAGGTTAGGCATGGTAAACCGTTCATTACCAATGCGCGCGGCGGCAAACGGAAACGGCCACGCCTTTCGTCGCAGCCGTTCCTTGCAATCGTCAATTTCGCAGGATCAGGCGGCCTGCCGCAGCGTGCGGAAGAAGCCGCGCTCGCCCGCCGTGCGTGCCCGGGCCGGCAGCAGACGCAGCACTTCCGCCGCGAAGAGGCGGGCGTTCTCGCGCGCCTTGTCGAGGTTGCTGACCTTGGCCGGGTCCATCGAATAGAGCGTGCCGCCGCAATCGAAGATATCGCGGAAGGCGGTGCGCTCGCCGATGGGCGTATCGAGCACGGTGACGCCGCGGGACGAAAGCAGCGCCTTGATGGCCGTCATCGCGCGCGTCGTCACCAGCGAGTTCATACGCGTCAGCACCACCGAATGGGCAATGCGGATGCCGGCCTTCTCGTCAAGCTGCTTCAGGAGTTCGAGGATCTGCGCGGCGCCCCGCGCATCCATCGCACAGCCCTGCACGGGGATCATCACATGGTCGGAAAGGCCGATGGCGGTGGCCACCAGCGCATCGCGCGCGCCGGCAAGGTCGATGATGAAATAGTCGGTCGTCGCGCGGTTCTCGCGGATATGGCACTGGATGGAGGCCATGGAGACTTCCGAGATCACCGCGATGTTGCGCTGGCGGCCGGAAATTTCGTGCCAATGGCTGATCCAGCGCTGCGGGTCGGCATCGAGGATGGTGACGCGGTGGCCCTGGCTTGCAAGCTCGGTGGCCAGAATCAGGGCAGCGGTGGTCTTGCCGGCGCCGCCCTTGGCATTGGCGAATGTAATGACTGGCATGGCTTCCTCTCGGATAATGCTGCGAGCTTCCTCATCGCTCTCCTCAGACGACCCGGTTGGAATGGCGCCCGCTAATGAAACCTTTCAAAACAGGGTTAACAAAACGGAAACTTCCGCATCCCGAAGATTAATGAGACGGGGCGCGAAAATTGCTTTTTGCAAGAAAAAGGCCCGGAAAACCAACGTTTCCCGGGCCCCTGTCAATTGTTAACGGTAAGAAATCAGATGCACTCGACGAAGAGGCGCTTTGCCGCGTCGAGCGTCAGCTCCACCGGGTTTCCGCCGGCCGTCGGATCGACGATGGCCATCTCGGACATCTCGTCGATGCGGTCGGTGCCGACGCCAAGCGCCGACAGCTTGTCCGGCACGCCGAGCTCCTCGCGAAGGCGCAACACATAGTCGAAGAAGCCGTCGAAGCCGCCCGCAATGCCGAGATAGGCGGCGGCGCGGGCGATCTTCGCCTCGATGGCCGGGCGGTTGAACGTCAAAACCGGCGGCATCACGATGGCGTTGGTCATGCCGTGGTGCGTGTTGTAGATCGCGCCGACCGGATGCGACAGCGAGTGGATCGCCCCCAGCCCCTTCTGGAAGGCGACCGCGCCCATGGCGGCGGCCGACATCATGTTGGCCCGGGCCTCGATGTCCGTACCGTCCTTGTAGGCGCGCGGCAGGTATTCCTTGACGAGGCGCATGCCTTCGAGCGCGATGCCCTGGCTCATCGGATGGTAGAAGGGCGAGGAATAGGCTTCGAGGCAATGGGCGAAGGCATCCATGCCCGTGCCGGCGGTGATGACCTTCGGCATGCCAACCGTCAGTTCCGGGTCGCAGATCGTCACCGAAGGCAGGAACTTCGGATGGAAGATCACCTTCTTGGTGTGCGTCTGCGAATTGGTGATGACCGAGGCGCGGCCGACTTCCGAGCCGGTGCCGGCCGTCGTCGGCACGGCGACGATGGGCGCGATGCCGTCGGGATTGGCGCGGGTCCACCAGTCGCCGATATCCTCGAAATCCCAGACGGGGCGCGTCTGGCCGGACATGAAGGCGACCGCCTTGCCGAGGTCGAGGCCGGAGCCGCCGCCGAAGGCGACGACGCCGTCATGGCCGCCGTCGCGGAAGGCTTTCACGCCGGCTTCGAGGTTCTTGTCGGTCGGGTTCGGATCGACCTCGCAGAACATTGCCCGGCCGAGGCCGGCGGCCTCGAGGATATCGAGCGCGTTCTGCGTGATCGGCATGGTGGAAAGGCCGCGGTCGGTGACGAGCAGCGGCTTCTTCATGCCGGCCGCCTTGCAATGGTCGGCCAGTTCCTTGATGCGCCCTGCCCCGAACTTGATCGCGGTCGGGTAGCTCCAGTTGGCGGTGATGGTCATGCGAGTGCTTTCCTGAAATGGTAGGATTTCGGTCTCGTGAGATTGTGGAAGCCGATGACGGAGAGCGAGCCGCCGCGGCCCGTTTCCTTCACGCCCGTCCAGCACAGCGCCGGGTCGAGATAGTCGGCGCGGTTCATGAAGACGGTGCCGGTCTCAAGGTCGCCGGCGATGCGCGCGGCGCGATCGGCGTCCTTCGTCCACAGCGAGACGGTGAGGCCGTATTTGCAGTCGTTCATCAGGGCGAGCGCTTCCGCGTCGCTCTTCACCTTCATGATGCCGACGGCCGGGCCGAAGGTCTCTTCCGTCATGAATTCCATCGAATGGTCGACGTCGACGAGGACCTGCGGGGCGACATAGGCGCCGCCGTCATCGGCCGGGAACAGCTTGGGGTCGACCAGCGCCCTCGCGCCCTTCGAAACGGCGTCGGCGATCTGCGAGCGGACGGTCGCGGCGAAGCGCTTGTGCGCCATGGGCCCGAGCGTCGTTTCCGGATCGAGCGGGTTGCCGAGCTTGTAGTTGGAGACCCAGGCGACGGATTTTTCGACGAATGCGTCGTAGAGCTTCTCGTTGACGTAGATGCGCTCGATGCCGCAGCAGCACTGGCCGGAATTGTAGGTGGCGCCGTCCATCAGCGTGTCGACGGCGGCGTCGAGGTCGGCGTCCTCCATCACATAGCCCGGATCCTTGCCGCCGAGTTCGAGGCCGATGGGCGTGAAGGTGCCGGCGGCGGCCCGCTCCATCGCCCGGCCGCCCTCGACGGAGCCGGTGAAGTTGATGAAATCGAACGAATTGGCGGCGATCAGCGCCGAAGTCGTGTCGTGGTCGAGGAAGATGTTCTGGAAGACGTCTTCCGGCACGCCCGCCTCGTTGAAGGCGCGCACCATGCGCTCGCCGACGAGCAGCGTCTGGGCCGCGTGCTTGATGATGACCGTATTGCCGGCCATCAGCGCCGGGGCGACCGTGTTGATCGCGGTCATGTAGGGATAGTTCCACGGTGCGATGACGAAGACGACGCCATGCGGCTCGCGCTCGATGCGGCGCTCGAAGCGCTCGGAATTCTCGATGACGATGGGCGCCAGCGACGAGGCGGCGATCTCGGCGACGTAGTTGGAACGCTCGTTGAAGCCCTTGAACTCGCCGCCGTAGCGGACCGGGCGGCCCATCTGCCAGGCGATTTCCGGCACGATCTCGTCGGCCATCTCGTTGAGGCGCGCGACGCCCTTGAGGACGAGCTGGACGCGCTCTTCGAGCGGGCGCTTCGCCCAGGCCTTCTGCGCCTTCTTCGCGCGCGCGACGACGGCCTCGGCGGCGGCCAGCGGCATCGCCTCACGCTCGGCATAGACCGAGCCGTCCACGGGGGATATGCATTTGATCACGGTCATGATCGACTTCCTGTTGGTTCTGTCGGAATTTCAAATTCGGCGCTTCGAGTGCCCCTCATTCCCTTGCCGGGACCTTCTCCCCGTAGGCGGGGAGAAGGAGGAAAACGGCGAGCCCATCGTTCCTCGCCCCGTTTGCGGGGAGAGGATGCCGGCAGGCAGGTGAGGGGCAAATCCCGAAACGCTTCTACGCCCTCTCGAAGCCGCGCGCCACCTCCCAGTCGGTGATGCGGCGATCGTACTCTTCCTGCTCCCATTCGGCAGCGCGGACATAATGGTCGATGACGTCGTCGCCGAAGGCGTCGCGCAGCATCTTGGAATCCTTCAGCGCCGCGGCCGCGCCGCGCAGTGTCTTCGGAATCTCGCGGATGTCCTTGCCGCCATAGGCATCGCCCACGAAGGGCGCCTCGAGCTCCAGCCTCTCCTCGATGCCGGCAATGCCCGCGGCGATCAGCGCGGCCATGGCGAGATAGGGGTTGAGGTCCGAGCCGCCGACGCGGCATTCGATGCGGATCGCCTTGCTGCCCTCCCCGCACAGGCGATAGCCCGCCGTGCGGTTGTCCTTGCTCCACACCGCCTTGGTCGGCGCGAAGGTGCCGGCGACGAAGCGCTTGTAGGAGTTGATATAGGGCGCGAGGAAATAGGTGATCTCGCCGGCATGGGCGAGAAGGCCGGCAACATAGTGCCGCATCATCTCCGACATGCCGTATTTCGCGTCCTTGTCGAAGAATTTCGGGTCCTTGCCGTCGGCGCTCCACAGCGACTGGTGGATATGCGAAGAGGAGCCGGCGGCGGTGTAGTTCCACTTGGCAAGGAAGGTCACGGCCTTGCCGCGCTGCCAGGCGATCTCCTTGGTGGCATTCTTGATGATCGCGTGCCGGTCGGCCATGGTCAGCGCGTCGGCATAGCGCACGTTGATCTCCTCCTGGCCGGCCGAGGCCTCGCCCTTGGAGTTTTCCACCGGAATGCCGGCGCCCTGCAGGCCGTTGCGCAGTGCCCGCATCACGTCCTCTTCCTTGGTGGTCTGGAAGATATGGTAGTCCTCGTTGTAACCGGAGGCGAGGCGCAGGTCCCGGTAGCCGCTGTCGCGGGCGTCGTCGAAGGTCTGGTCGAACAGGAAGAATTCCAGTTCGCTCGCCATATAGGCCTTGAGGCCCATCGCTTCGAGGCGCTTGACCTGCTTCTTGAGGATGGCGCGCGGCGAATGCGGCACTTCCTGATGGGTGTGGTGGTCGAGCACGTCGCACAATACCAGCGCGGTGCCTTCCAGCCAGGGCAGCTTGCGCAGCGTCGCAAGGTCCGGCTTCATCGTGTAGTCGCCGTAGCCCGCCGCCCAGCTCGTCGACTTGTAGCCGGAGACGGTGTCCATCTCCATGTCGGTGGCCAGCAGGTAGTTGCAGCTATGGGTCTCCTCGTAGGCGCTCTCCACGAAATACTGCGCGTGGAACCGCTTGCCCATGAGACGGCCCTGCATGTCGACCTGGCAGGCAAGAACGGTGTCGATGCGGCCCTCGGCGACATCCTTCTTCAGATCATCGAATGTGTAAGTCATGCTCATGGCGGTTCGGTCCCGGAATTGGTCGGAGGAAGGCGGAGCCGCTGGCGCGGCCCCGCATGTGGGTAGTGTCAGACTTCGCCGACGGCCTTTTCTGCGGCCGCGATCTCGGCCTGGCGCCGGGCGACCTCGTCGCCGATCGGCGGGCCCTTGAAGCGGCGGCTTTCGACGCCGAACCAGATGATCGCGGTGAGCACGAGGAAGCCGACGGTGATGTAGAGAGCCCAGTCGTTCGGCGGCTGGATGCCGAGGACGAAGATCAGCACGATGGCGCCGACCGACAGGAGGGCGAAGAGCTTGAAGACGCCCTCGCCGAGGTTCCACGGCCCCATCTTGTCCCACTTCGACGTGCCCCAGGCGAAGAAGCCGAGCGCGATCGGGATCGCGAAGGAGAAGAAGAGGAAGATGACGGTGCACGAGACGACGATCGTGTAGACCGGCGTGTCGCCGATGGAGACGAGCGAGGAGCCCCAGACGAAGAGGACGGCGAGGATCGAACCCGTCCAGATGGCGGCGACCGGCGTGCGGTAGGTCGGGCTCACCTTCGACAGGCCGCGCGAGAACGGCAGGCCGCCGTCACGCGAGAAGGCGAAGATCATGCGCGAGACCGAGGTGACGGTGGCAAGGCCGCACAGCCATTGGCAGACGAGGATGGCGAGGAAGACGATGTCCTTCACCGCCGGGTTGATCTGGGTTTCCATCGCCCAGAAGAAGACGTTCCAGCCCTGCGCGGCCGCGGCGATCATGCCGTCCGTGGTCGTGCCGTCGGCATTGGTCACCGAGGACGGGATCATCAGCACGAAGGAGCACAGCATCACATAGCCGAACAGCGCCGACCACAGCACGGAGGAGATCATGCCGCGCGGCACCGAATGGGCCGCCTTAACGGTCTCTTCCGAGGTATGGGCCGAGGCGTCGTAGCCGGTGATCGTGTAGATCGGCAGGAGAAGGCCGAGCAGGAAGACCCAGGTGCCGGACGTTTCCGGCCAGACGTTGCCGCCGGCCGCGCCGGAGAAATTCGAGAAGGTGAAGAGGCGGGCGATGTCGTAGCTGTCGGCGGCCGCAAGGCAGACGATGGCGAGCACGATGGACGTGGCGAAGATGAGATAGCCGGAAAAGTCCGTCAGCTTCGCCGTGAGCCCGATGCCCATGTGGTTCACGAGCGCCTGCGCGCCGGTGATGAGCGAGAGGAAGACGATGCGCGTGATCGTCGTGTCCTCGAGGCCGAGATAGGGCGTGCCGAAGGCGCCCATGAAGAAGTAGTAGGTGCCGACATTGATGGCGCCGAGCACGGTGACGAGGCCGAGCAGGTTGAACCAGGCGGTCAGCCAGCCGGTGAAGCGGTTGCCGAGGATCGAGCCCCAATGATAAAGGCCG
>Ga0206118_100579_pt1 | contig 15723 bp, 16 predicted proteins | sample 3A20Ametagenome_FD_177999 | JGI IMG/M metagenome (GOLD analysis project Ga0206118, IMG submission 177999) | Enriched microbial communities from leaf-cutter ant dump, University of Wisconsin, Madison, United States - 3A20A | ecosystem: Environmental > Terrestrial > Nest > Insects nest > Nest dump... | reverse complement strand
GCCTGCGGGCGGCCGATTCCGACGCCGCCGCCCGCGCGCTGCTCGACGCCGGGGCTCACGACCTCGAGATCGCCGCGCCCACCCTGGAAACCGCCTTCACCGCTCTCACGGAGGACTGACCGATGCTTCTCTCACCCACCATGCTGCGCATCGAGGCGGTCCGCCAGCTGCGCAACCCGTACACGCTCGCCTTCACTCTCGCGATGCCGATCGCGATGTACCTGCTGTTCGGCGCGAGCATGGGCTACGGCCAGCTGTCCGCCGGTCACGGCAACGTCGCCTTCTACGTGATGACCTCCATGGCCGCGTACGGCACGGCCGTCGCGATGAGCTCGCTGACCTCGCTCGCCGCGACCGAGGCGAAACAGGGCTGGGGTCGTCAGCTCGCGATGTCGCCGCTGACGACGACCGGATACGCGCTCACCAAGGTGCTCACGGCCGTCGCCTACGCGGCGCTGTCGCTGATCGGCGTGTTCCTCGCCGGGATGTTGACCGGAGCCGAGGCGGAGGACGCCTGGCGCTGGGTCGCGACGGCGGGCATCATCCTCGGCCTCGGACTGATCTACGGCCTGTGGGGCCTCGGTGTCGGGCTGTTCTTCAACGGCGACTCGGCCACCGCGCTCGCCTCGATCTCGATGACGTTCTTCGCCTTCTTCGGCAACGTGTTCATGCCGCTCGACGGGGTCATGCTCGACATCGCCCGGTTCACGCCCCTGTACGGCTTCGTCGCCCTGAGCCGCTGGCCGCTCACCGACGGACGGCTCACCACGGGGCAGACCGATGAGATGTGGATGCTGCTGCTCAACGTCGCCGTCTGGGTGGTGCTGTTCGCGGTGCTGGTGATGGCCGGGGCCAAGCGCTCGCGCGCACGTCAGTAGGTTGGACGCATGACAGATCACCGCAGCGACGCAGCCGGGTTCGCCGCGGCCGGGGCGCCCCCGGCCGCGTGGGCCGCGAACGGAGATCCGTCGAAGCGCCCGAAGGATCCGTGGTCCCGCTTCGGCTGGCTGATGGCGGTGATCTGGCTCGTCTTCCTGATCTACCCGGTACTGGCGCTGATCCGCTCGGAGGCGCAGCCCGCCTGGGTGGCCGTCGGCTGGTTCGCCCTGGTCGCGTTCATCGTGCTGTACGTGGTCGGCTTCATGTACGGCATGCGGAACGGCCAGATCGGGGGAGCGGTGCAACCGCGCCAGTGGATCACCTTCGGCGCCCTCATCGGCTGCGTGCTGCTGTCGATCCCCGCCGAGAGCGGATCTGCGCTGAGCTTCCTGCCGTTCATCATGTCCTTCGCGTCGTACGGACTCACCCGCTTCTGGCACTGGACGACTTTCGCAGCCTCGGTCGCTGCCACCGGCCTGTGCGTCATCCTGCTCCCCGACGGCTTCGACTACCTCTCGGTTCTCGTGATCGTCATACTCCTGGGCACGGTCAACACCGTGTCGACCTGGTTGATCATGCGCTCGAGCGAGGCGGACCGGCTCGGACTCGAGCTCGCCACCAGCGAGGGACGCGAGGCCGTCGCCCGCGACGTGCACGACCTGATCGGGCATTCGCTGACCGTGGTCGGGCTCAAGGCGCAGCTGGTCCGCCGGCTGATGGACACCGACCCCGAGAGGGCGAAGGCCGAGCTCGCCGACATCGAGGCGCTGACAGCCGAGGCGATCGCGGGGGTGCGCGCGACGGTGGCGGGCGCCCGCGCGTCGACGCTCGTCGAGCAGCTCGCCGCGACCCGCGACGCGCTGCAGGCCGGAGACGTGTCCCTCGTCGTCGACGGCGCGGCCGGTGCGCTGTCGGCCTCGCAGGCGCTCACGGCGGCCTGGATCCTGCGCGAGGCGACCACGAACACCCTGCGGCACGCGGGTGCGACGCGGATGGAGGTGCGGATCACCCCCGGGCGCTTCGTGGTCGCCGACGACGGAAGCGGACCGGGCGGACGCGAGGGGAACGGCATCAGGGGGATGCGGGAGCGCGCGGCGGCGTCGGGGGCGGCCCTGGCCGTGTCCCCGGGCGCGACGGGCGGGACCGTCGTGGAGGTGGACTGGTGAGCGACGGCATCCGCCTGGTGATCGCGGACGATCAGGCGCTCGTGCGAGGGGCGCTCGGCGCGCTGCTCGACCTCGAGCCCGATCTCGAGGTCGTCGGCCTCGCCGCGGACGGTGCGCAGGCGCTGCGGCTGGTGTCGGAGCTGGCGCCGGACGTGTGCCTGATGGACATCCAGATGCCGGGTGCGGACGGCGTCGAGACCACCCGGACGCTGAGGTCGCGGAGCCCAGGCACGCGTGTGCTGATCGTGACGACCTTCGCCCGGCCCGGCTATCTGCGCTCCGCCCTCGATGCGGGCGCCAGCGGGTTCATCGTGAAGGACAGCCCGGCCGAGAAGCTGGCGGATGCCGTGCGTCGCGTGCACGCGGGGATGCGCGTGCTCGATCCCGCGCTCGCCGAGGAGAGCCTGTTCGACGGGGCGAACCCGCTCAGCGACAGGGAGCGCCAGGTGCTGCGGCTCGCGGCCGACGGCAGGTCGGCGCCGGCGATCGCGGCCGAGGTCTTCCTCTCCGCGGGGACCGTGCGCAACCACCTCTCGTCCGCGATCGGCAAGACCGGCGCGGCGAACAGGGCGCAGGCCGTGCGGATCGCGCTCGACAAGGGCTGGATCTGAGCGCGATCGGCCGCTGAGGCGCGGCGCGAGACGCCCCTCGGCGATGTCGGAGGCCGGACGTACTGTGTACTCACGCGGGAGACTCCCGCGATGGAGGTGTGTGCGATGACCTGGAAGATCGAGCTCATCTTCGTGCCGGTGACCGACGTCGACCGCGCGAAGGACTTCTACGTGAAGATCGGCTTCAACGCCGATCACGATCAGAGCCCCTACGAGGGCCTGCGCTTCGTGCAGATGACCCCGCCCGGCTCGGCCTGCTCGATCGCGTTCGGCACCGGTCTCGACATACCGCTCGAGCCGGGGCAGCAGAAGACGATCCAGGTCGTCGTGCCCGACGCCGACGAGGCGAAGGCGCAGCTCGAGGCCGTGGGCGTCACGACCAGGGGAGTGGAAGACCTCGGCTGGGGCCGTTTCGTCTGGTTCGACGACCCGGACGGCAACACCTGGACCCTGCAGCAGCTGCCCGACTACGCCGCGGCGTCGCAGGGCTGACGCGCTCGTGTCCGGCGGCGCTCTCAGCCGATGCGGGTGGCGCCGCCGGACACGATGATCCCGCCGGTCGCGGGGATCGTCACGGTGAGCAGGCTCGGCCTGCCCACGTGCGCGCCCTGGTGGATGCGGATCGTCCGCCCGGCGAACCCGAGCCCGCGCAGATAGGCGCCGGTCGACGCCGCCGCGGATCCGGTGGCGGGATCCTCGGTGATGCGACCGACGGGGAAGAGGTTGCGGGCCTCGAACTCGGTCTCGCCGAGCTGCCGCAGCACGGTGACGGTTCCCAGCCAGCCCTGCTCGCGCATGAGCGCGGCGACCTCGCCCGGCGGGAAGCGGAACTGGTGGAACAGCTCGCGGTCGGCGAGGACGAGGATCGGATGCCGGTTGCCGGCGAAGGACTCGGGGTACCGCGGGTCGAGGTCGGCCGCGCTCAGGCCGAGCAGTCCCAGCAGCCGGTCGCGGACGCCCTCGTCGAGCTCGTTCACGTGCGGCTCGACGCTCGTGAACGACACGGACACCGATCCGTCGGCGGCTGCCGTCGAACGGAGCACGACCGCGCCGCCCTCGGTGTCGAACACGACCTCGCCGGGGCCCTCCTCCTCCGCCAGGGCGACGGCCGTCGCGACCGTGGCGTGGCCGCAGAACGGCACCTCGGCCGCGGGCGACCAGTAGCGCACGCGATACCGGGGCGTCTCCTCGTCGCCGCGGCCCACGACGAAGGCCGTCTCGGAGTAGCCGACCTCGGCGGCGATCTCCTGCATCCGCTCATCGGCGAGGCCCCGGGCGTCGAGCACGACGCCCGCCGGGTTGCCGCCGTCAGGGGTCGCGGCGAAGGCGCTGTAGCGCAGCACGACAGGGTCATCAGCCATGACGCGAGCCTACCGATCCCATCCGGTCACGAGTTCACGCGGATGATCTCCCGCTGATACGGCGCGATGACGTCGCCGGAGATGCGCAGATCGAGCACGAGGAAACGGCGTGCCGCGGCATCCTCCGCCGCCCACTCGCCGAGACGCTCGAGATCGGCGAGGGTGCGCACCACCACGCCCTCCGCGCCCACCGCGGCGGCGAAGGCTGCGAAGTCGACCTCGGGGATGCGCATGGGCTCTTCGGCGAGGCCCTTGAGCCCGTACAGATTGACCTCCGCGCCGTAGGCCGCGTCGTTCCAGATGACGGCGATGCCGCGCCCCGCGGCGGCGCGGACGGCCGATTCGAGGTCGGCGATCGCCATCAGGCCACCGCCGTCGCCGCTGGTCAGGACGACGGTGGACTCCCGCCTCGCCAGCGCGGCGCCGACCACGCTCGGCCAGCCCTGCCCGATGGCCTGGAACGCGGTGCCGACCATCATCATCCGATCGGGCGCGGCGACCGGCCAGTACATGTTCGCCCAGCCGATGAAGTGGCCGCCGTCGGAGACGACGATGCGGTCCTCGGGCAGCAGCTCGGCGATGCGCCGCGCGGCGGAGCGCGGGTCGAGCCGGCCGTCGGGGGCGAGCTCGTCTCCGTCCTCGTAGGTCCTCGCGGCGGCGACGTCGACGCTCTCGCGCCAGGGCCGCCCGGTGTGTCCCGTCTCTGCTCCGAAGCCGTGCTCGGCGGATGCTGCGGCCACACGTGCCACGAGAGCCTCGGCGGCGAGGCGGGCGTCGGCGCGCACGAAGCCGCCGACATGCGGGTGGGTCGCCGCGGCGGCCGTGTCGATCTGGAACACCCGCGTCCCGGGGGCGAACAGCTCGCCGAAGCGCATCGTGAACTGGTTCAGTGAGGCGCCGAACACGACGGCCACGTCGGCGGAGCGCACGAGCGACATCGCGCCGTCGGCGCCGAACCCGCCCGTCACCCCGAGGTCGTACCGCTGCTCGGGGAAGACACCGCGGCCGAGAGCGGAGGTCGCCGTGAGCGCGCCGGTCAGCGCGGCCAGCTCGCCGAGCGCCGCGCCGGCGCCGGCCAGCCAGGCTCCGCGGCCGGCGAGCAGGAAGGGGCGAGCCGCGCCGCGCAGCGCATCGGCGATCTCGTCCAGCATCCCCTCGGCGAACTCGCCGCGCGGAGCGAGCGGAGCGGGCGTGCGCGGCTCCGGGGCGACCGCCACCTCGCCCGCCTCGAGAGAGGCGACGTCGTAGGGGATGGCGAGGACGACCGGCACCCGGTAGGTCAGCGCGTGCTCGATGGCGATCACGGTGGTGGCCGCGGCATCCGCCCGCCCGACCGTGTACGTGCGTGCGCCGACCGCGGATGCGAGGGCGATCTGGTCGACGTCCCAGGGACGCGGCCCGGAGGTCGGCTCGTCGCCGACGACGAGCACGAGCGGCACGTGCGCCTGCACCGATTCGGCGAGGGCCGTGATCGTGTTCGTGAAGCCGGCGCCGTAGGTCGACGTGCCCGCGGCGATGCGGCCGGAGGCGCGGAAGTGCGCGTCCGCGGCGACCACGGCGCCCTGCTCGTGGCGGACGGCGGTGAAGACGGCATCCGTCTGCTTCTCGATCGCGTCGAGGAAGTAGGCGTTGCCGTTGCCCATCACGCCGAAGACGGCGTCGATGTGCTGGGCGAGGGTGAGGGCGACGTGCGCGGAGACGGTGGGCATGCGGAAGCCTTTCGAGACAGGGACGGAGAGGATCGATTCCGTATGTGTCTCGCCGTCGCGCCGATGCGTGGGCTTCGTGCCTCTTTTTCAGGCACCGGCCGGTGGAGGGCCGGACCTCGTCATCTTACCGCGCCGGCTCCGTCGCGCGGCCGTCTCCGGGTCGTAACATCGCGGAAATCGCGGCAGGGAAGCATTCCGTCATGCAGTCGCTGTTCACCGGATACACCTCACGTCGATCGACCGGCCGGCCGGGCGGGAGCTCGTGGGACGAGATGTTCCGCACCCCCGCTCCCGAGACCGCCGACGTGCGCGCCCCGTACCGGGATCTGTTCCCCGCGCTCGCGGCCATGGACGACACCGAGCTGCGGGCCCGCACCGACGCCCTGGCCAGCTCGTACCTCGCCCAGGGGGTGACGTTCGACTTCGCCGGCGAGGAGCGTCCCTTCCCCCTCGACGTCGTGCCCCGCGTGATCGCCGCGGACGACTGGCGCTACGTGGAGTCCGGGGTGAAGCAGCGGGTGCGGGCGCTGGAGGCGTTCCTGGCGGACGTCTACGGTCCGCAGCTCGCCGTGCTCGACGGGATCATCCCGGCCTCTCTGATCAGCTCCTCCTCGCATTTCCACCGTCAGGCTGCGGGCATCGTCGGAGCGAACGGCGTCCGCATCCACGTCGCCGGCATCGACGTCATCCGCGACGAGCGCGGCGACTGGCGCGTCCTGGAGGACAACGTCCGCGTGCCCAGCGGCGTGAGCTACGTGCTGGCCAACCGCCGGGTCATGGCGCAGACCCTGCCCGAGCTGTTCACGAGCCTACGGGTGCGACCGGTCGTCGACTATCCGGGCCGGCTGCTGCAGGCCCTGCGCGCGGCCGCGCCGGAGGGGGTCGTCGATCCGAACGTCGTCGTGCTCACCCCCGGCGTGCACAACTCGGCGTACTACGAGCACACGCTCCTCGCGCGCATGATGGGGGTCGAGCTCGTCGAGGGCCGCGACCTGTTCTGCTCGGGCGGGCGCGTGTGGATGCACACGACCGCGGGTCCCACGCGCGTCGACGTGATCTACCGCCGGGTGGACGACGAGTACCTCGATCCGCAGCACTTCCGCCCGGACTCGGTGCTGGGCGCCCCGGGGCTCATGCTCGCGGCGCGGCTGGGGAACGTCGCGATCGCCAACGGAGTGGGCAACGGCGTCGCCGACGACAAGCTGGTCTACACGTACGTGCCCGAGCTCATCCGCTACTACCTGGGCGAGGAGCCGGTCCTGCCGAACGTCGACACCTGGCGGCTGGAGGAGCCCGCTGCGCTGGAGGAGGTGCTCGACCGGCTCGACGAGCTCGTGGTCAAGCCGGTCGACGGCTCGGGCGGGAAGGGACTCGTGGTCGGCCCCGACGCCTCTCACGAGACCCTGGAGTCGCTGCGCCGGACGCTGCTGGCCGACCCCCGGGGCTGGATCGCGCAGCCGGTCGTGCAGCTGTCGACGATCCCCACGCTCGTCGAAGACGGGTTCCGCCCGCGGCACGTGGATCTGCGGCCGTTCGCGGTCAACGACGGGCAGGACATGTGGGTGCTCCCGGGCGGGCTCACCAGGGTCGCCCTGCCCGAGGGGCAGCTCGTCGTGAACTCGAGCCAGGGCGGCGGCTCGAAGGACACCTGGGTGCTCGACACCTCGCTCGTCACCGGTCCGGTTCCGACGGCGGACGAGCCCGATGCCGCAGCCGACGAGGTCTCCCTGGCCACCGGCGCGATCGCGGTCGTCGCCCCGCCGAGGGAGGATCCGCATCCGCCGTTCCTCTCCTCGCCTCAGGACGAGGACGTCGAGGCGCGCCACCACCAGCAGCAGCAGCAACAGCAACAGCAACAGCAGCAACAGGGGGGTGCGCCATGCTGAGCCGCATCGCCGAGGCGCTGTTCTGGATCGGCCGCTACGTCGAGCGGGCCGACGGCACCGCGCGCATCCTCGACGTGCACCTGCAGCTCCTGCTGGAGGATCCGTGGGTCGACGAGGACACCGCCTGCCGCGCCCTGCTGTCGGTCATGGGCACGGCCGCGGAGCACCAGGCGAGCCTGGGCCGGGACGACGTCGTGCGGCTGCTGGCCCTCGACCGCGAGCACTCCGCGTCGATCGCGCACTCGATCGCCGCGGCCCGCGAGAACGCGCGCCGGGCCAGGGAGATCATCTCCACCGATCTGTGGGAGACGCTCAACGAGTCCAATGCGCGGATGCCGCGGCGCATCGCCTCGGACAAGACGCACCCGTTCTTCCGCTGGGTCAGGGACCGCTCGGCGCTCGCCTTCGGCGTCGTCGACTCCTCGACCAGTCGCGACGAGGCGTGGCAGTTCTTCGTGCTCGGGCGCTCGATCGAGCGGGCGGACATGACGGCGCGGCTGCTGGCGACGCGCTCGCTGACGGATGCCGCCGGCCCCAGCTGGACGACGCTGCTGCGCAGCTGCGGCGCCTACGAGGCGCACCTGCGCAGCCACCGGGCCATGCCGTCGGCGGCCTCCGCCGTGGAGTTCCTGCTCGTGGACCGGCTGTTCCCCCGATCGGTGCTCTCCAGCATCCTGCAGGCCGAGGAGTGCCTCCGGGCCATCGACCCGGCCGGAGTCCTCGGCACTCCCGATCGCGCTCACCGCGTGCTCGGGCGGATGCGCGCGGAGCTGGAGTACCGGCCGATCGGGGACATCGTCCATCGGCTGTCGGAGAGCATGGAAGAGGTGCAGTCGGGGATGTCGATGGCGAGCGACGCGATCCGGGAGCGGTACTTCCCGTCGATCGCGATGCCGGTGTGGATCGGAGAGGCGCTGTGAGCCGGCTGCGCATCGTGCACCGCACGGGTTTCCGCTACGAGAGGCCGGCGACGGCCTCGTACAACGAGGCGCGGATGCTGCCGCACTCGCGCGAGGGGCAGTTCGTGCTGCAGGCGGCGCTGGAGATCTCTCCGACGGCCACGCAGCATTCCTACGCCGACTACTGGGACACGCGCGTGTCGACCTTCGAGGTGCTGACCCCGCACGAGCTGCTGTCGGTCACCGCGACGAGCGTGGTCGACGTGCGCCCGGTGCCGCAGAACACCACCGCGATCGACTGGGAGGAGCTCGCCGCGCGGATCCCGAGGTCGCTGGATCTGGCCGAGTGCCTCACGCAGACGCCCGCGACCGCACCGGACGAGGAGATGCTCGAACTCGCCCTGCGGATCGAGGCGGAGGGCGGCGACGTCGACGACACGGCCTTCGAGATCTGCCGCATCGTCGGCGAGGCCATGGAGTACCGGCGCGGGGTCACCGGCGTCAACTCCACGGCCCGCGACGCCTGGCCCGCCCGCTCGGGCGTCTGCCAGGACATCGCGCACGTCGCCCTCGGCGTGCTGCGCGCGGCGGGCATCCCGGCGCGCTACGTGTCGGGCTACCTGCATCCCGATCCCGCCGCGCCGATCGGCCGGCCCGTCATCGGCGAGTCGCACGCCTGGGTGGAGTGGTACTCGGGGGAGTGGCGCGGCTACGACCCGACCAACCTCGTCGAGATCGGCGAGTCGCACGTCTACGTCGGTCACGGGCGCGACTACGCCGACGTCGCGCCGCTGCGCGGCGTCTACGCCGGATCGAGCGGCTCCGAGCTCTTCGTCGAGGTGGAGATCACCCGGCTGGCCTGACCGGGGCGTGTTCTCGCTCGCGCGGCCCATGCACGAGAATGGGACGATGACGGATGCATCCAACGAACGCGAGACGCTCACCTGGGACGGCTTCGGGGTCGCGACGCGCGACCTGGCGCGCCGCATCCTCGCCAGCGGCTTCGAGGCCGAGGTCGTCGTCGCGATCGCCCGCGGCGGGCTGCTGCCGGCCGGAGCGATCGCCTACGGTCTCGGGGCGAAGAACTGCGGCGCCATCAACGTCGAGTTCTACACCGGCATCGGCACCGTGCTCGACGCCCCCGAGGTGCTGCCGCCCGAGCTCGACATGGCGTACCTCGACGGACGCCGGGTGCTTCTGGTCGACGACGTCGCCGACTCGGGCAAGACGCTCGCCCTGGCCGTGCAGCTGCTGAAGGACAAGGGTGCCGACGTGCGCTCGGTCACGATCTACACCAAGCCCACGACGATCATCCAGCCGGACTACGCGTGGAAGGACACCGATCTCTGGATCGACTTCCCGTGGTCGTTCCAGGGCACCGTGCGCGAAGAGGACCTGGGGCTGCCGCCGACCGCGTGAGCGTCGGGCGTCAGCCGCGTCGCAGCGCCCGCAGCGCCTGGATCGTGTCGGCATCGGCGGCGGCCTTGTCCGGCCGGTAGCCCTTGACCCTGGCGAATCGCAGCGCGATGCCGCCGGGATACCGGGGCGAGTGCTGCACCCCGTCGATCGCGATCTCGACGACGATCTCCGGGCGCAGGAAGACGACGGATGCCGTGCGCCGCTCCTCGTGCTGCGGGAACGTCTCGGTCTGCCAGCGCAGCAGATCGTCGGTGAGCCCCTTGAAGGTCTTGCCGACCATGACGAACCCGCCCGGTTCGCCGAACTCGCCCTCGGGGTCGCGGGCGCCGAGGTGCAGGTTCGAGAGCCAGCCGCGGCGCCGGCCCGACCCCCACTCCGCGCCCAGCACCACGAGGTCGAACGTCAGCACCGGCTTGACCTTCACCCAGGACTTCCCCCGACGCCCGGCGGCGTAGGGCGAGTCGATCGCCTTCACGACGACCCCCTCGTGCCCCGCGTCGAGCGCCTCGCGCGACAGGCGCTCCGCCGCGTCGGCGTCCGCCGTCACGATGCCGGGCATCCGCCATCTGCCGGCGACGCGATCGAGCTCCGTGAGGCGCACGGACAGCGGCTCGTCGATGAGATCACGGCCGTCGACGTGCAGCACGTCGAAGAACCACGGGCGAAGCGCCAGCTCGCGCGAGGCCTCCGCGCCGAACCTCGACATCGTCTCCTGGAACGGGCGGGGCCCGCCGTCCTCGTCGAGCGCCAGCGTCTCGCCGTCGAGGATGAGCTGGTGCGCGGGCAGCCCGCGCACCACCTCGACGATCTCGGGCACGCGATGGGTGATGTCGGCGAGGCTGCGGGTGAAGACGCCGACCTCGTCTCCGCGGCGATGGACCTGGATGCGGGCGCCGTCGAGCTTGTACTCCACCGAGGCCTCGCCGGTGGCCTCCAGAGCGGCCGCGGGGGTCGAGGCGGTCGAGGCCAGCATGGGCAGCACGGGCCTGCCCACGACGAGGCCGACCGCGTCGAGATCCTCCGCCGTGCCGGTCAGCGCGAGCCGCGCGGTCTCGCCGAGATCGCCCGAGAGCATGGCCGCGCGACGGACGGATGTCGCCGGCCGGTCGGCCGCGCGCGCGATCGCGTCGAGCAGCACGCCGGCGAGTGCTCCCGTGCGCAGCTCGCCGAGGATCGCACGCGCCAGGAAGTCCCACTCCTCGGTCGTGGCACGCGCCGCGAGCCCTCCGAGGAGCTGCGCGCGTGCGGCGGCCGAGCCCGATCCGGCCGTCGCGGCCAGCGCATCGAGCTCGCGGTCGACGTCGTCGATCGTCAGCGTCGGCGCTGCGGCGTGGCCGACGTCGACGAGCGCTGCGACGCCGCGCCAGCCCACGCCGAGACGGCCCTGCCGCGGCGAGGCCAGCAGGAGGCCCACCACGGTCGGGAGCTCCGCGGCATCCGCGTGCTGCAGCAGGCCGGCCAGCGCGGCGACCTTCGCCAGTCGCGAGGAGGTCGCCGCGACCTCTTCGGTCGTCGTCACGAGCTCTGACAGCTTCATCCCCGCATTGTCGCACCCGGCGCCCTCTCCGGGGCGTCAGGAGCCGTGGAACGCGGGCGTGCGCTTCTGCTGGAAGGCCGCGAAGCCCTCGCGGTAGTCGTCCGTGTCGCACAGCGCGGCCTGGGCGGCGTTCTCGATGCCGACCGCGTCCCACAGTGCGAGCCGCTCGTCGCGGATCCTCGCGATCAGCCTCTTGCTCGCGAGGAACGCGGCGGTCGCGCCCCTGGCCGCCGTCGCCGCGGCATCCGTCGTCGCCCGCACCACCTCGTCATCGGGCAGGACCCTCGAGAACAGGCCCGAGGCCACCGCCTCCGCTCCGCTCATCAGCCTGCCGGTGTAGATGAGGTCGAGGGTCTTGTGGGCGCCGAGCCGGTCGAGGAACAGCGCGTGCCCGCCCGAGTCGAGCGTGGCGCCGAGAGCCGCGAACGGCGAGCCGATCCTCGCGGACTCGGCCACGTAGACCACGTCGGTGGCGATGAGCAGGCCGAGGCCGACGCCCAGGCAGGCGCCGTGCGCGGCCGCGAACGTCGGGGCCGGGAAGCGCGACATCGTCTGCAGCAGCGGGGTGACGAGGCCGTCGAGGTAGCCGATCACGTCGTCGTCGCGCGGATCGACCGCCGAGATGTCCCGGCCGGCGCAGAACGCGCGGCCCTCGCCGCGCAGCACCAGCGCCCGGACGCCGGCGGCCTCCGCCTCGTCGTACGCCGTGCCCAGACCGTGCAGCGCCTGCTCGTCGAGGGCGTTCAGGCGGGACGGCGCGTTCAGCACCACGGTGGCCACGTCGTCGCGGATGGTGAGATCGATCATCGGCTGCTCCTCACACGTCGTAGTCGACCACCACGCGGTCGCTGGTGGGATGGGACTGGCAGGTGAGCACGTACCCGCGTTCGAGCTCCTCGGGCTCCAGGGCGTAGTTCTCGGTCATGGTCACGCTGCCCTCGAGGACGCGGGCGCGGCAGGTGCCGCACACTCCGCCCGCGCACGCGAACGGGACGTCCGGCCGCACCCGCAGGGCGGCGTTCAGCACCGACTCGTGCGCGTCGACGGGGCTGTCCACGGTGGACGAGACGCCGTCGAGGGTCACCTCGATGCGGATCGTCCGCTCGCCTCGGCGCACCTCGACGGGACGGGCGGTGCGCAGCGGCTCGTCCCCGGTCGTGAACAGCTCGAAGCGGATGTGCTCGCGCGTGACGCCGACGTCGGCGAGCACCTCGCGGCACAGGTCCACGAGGGACAGCGGCCCGCACAGGAACCACTCGTCGACGTCGGCGGGATCGATGAGCACGCGCAGGATCGTGCGGAGCTTCTCCTCGTCGATGCGCCCGGACAGCACGGGGGCCGTGCGCTGCTCGCGGGAGAGCACGTGGTGCAGGGTGAGGCGGGCGGGATAGCGGTCCTTGAGATCGGCGAGGTCCTCCAGGAACATCACGTCGAGGGTCGCCCGGTTCGTGTACAGCAGCGTGAACCGCGAGGTCGCCGAGCGCGTGAGCACCGTGTGGGCGAGCGCCATCAGCGGTGTGATGCCGGAGCCGGCCGCGATGCCGACGACGTGGCGGTGGTCGAGATCCGGCAGGGACGAGGTGAAGGTGCCCTGCGGGCTCATCACGTCGATCTCGAATCCCGGCCGCAGCCCGGTCTGCGCCCAGGTCGAGAACCTGCCGCCCTCGTCGCGTTTGACCGCGATGCTGAGCCGCGTCGGCATCCCGTCGGCCCGGTGCTCCGGCGCGCGGCACAGCGAGTAGGAACGGCGCACCTCGACACCGTCGAGCACCGTCCGCAGAGCCACGTACTGGCCCGGCAGGTGGTCGTAGTCCGCGGCCAGCTCGGCGGGGACCGCGAAGGTCACCTCGACCGAGTCGTCGGTCAGCGGGCGCACCTCCTCGACCGTGAGCGTGTGGAACCGGGCGCGCCGGCGGGCGGCCGCCGGCGGACGGGGAGCGGATGCCGGCGCCGCCGCGCGGGCGGGGGAGAAGAGCGACATCAGTGCACCTTGAAGTGGTCGAAGGGCTCGAGGCAGGCGCGGCACTCGTACAGGGCCTTGCACGAGGTGGAGCCGAATCGCGACACCTCGCGCGTGTCGAGGGATCCGCACTGCGGGCAGCGGACACTGAGCGCGAGGCGGATCGGGCCGGAGCCGACGGCCGCGCGGCCGGTGGGCGGGGCGATGCCGTACTCTTCGAGCTTGCGCCTGCCGGCATCCGACATCCAGTCCGTCGTCCAGGCGGGGGAGAGCACGAGGCACACGTCGACCGTCGAGAAGCCCGCGGCGGTGAGCGAGAGGACCAGATCGTCGCGGATCGCGTCCATCGCGGGGCATCCGCTGTACGTGGGCGTGATGTCGACGTGCACGGCGGAGCCCGCGACCTCGACGGAGCGGAGCACGCCGAGGTCCTCGATCGTGAGGACGGGCACCTCGGGATCGGCGACGGACGCCGCGATCCGCCACGCCTCCTCCTGAGCGGCGCGCTGAGACGGTCCCCCGTGCGCCGGGGCCGCGGGCGGCGTCGGAGGAGACGGCCGGTGAGGGCGCGGAGTCCGAAGCATCACCATGTCGCCCCCGGGTGGCGCCTGGCGAGCACCTGCATCTCGGCGAGGAGGTGGCCGAACGGGGTGGCGTGCACACCGCGACGGCCGCCTCCCGACGAGGCGGGGCCCTTCGGCAGGCTCGGGGCGCCGTCGGCGGTCGGGAGGCCCGCCTCGGAGAGCACGATGCCGACGACCTCGTCGAAGCCGGCGCGCAGGGCCGAGGGGCGCGCGGCGGCGCCTCCCAGGCGGTCGATCAGCGGCTCGTCGCGGAAGAGCTCCTCCGCATAGGGCCAGACGTCGTCCAGTGCGCGCACGATGCGGCGCCGCGACTCCTCCGTGCCTCCGGCGAGACGGAGCACCCACTGCACGGCGTGATCGCGGTGGTAGTCGACCTCTTTGACCGCCTTCTCGGCGATGGCGGCCAGGGTGTCGTCGGAGCTCGCCCGCAGGGCCGAGTACAGCTCGAACATGTACGTCGATGCGAGGAACTGGCGCGCGATCGTCTGGGCGAAGTCGCCGTTCGGCTGCTCGACGAGCCAGGAGCTGCGGAACTCCGGCTCGTCGCGGAAGTACGCCAGGTCGTCTTCGCTGCGGCCGTCGTAGGAGCCGGCGTAGCGCAGCAGGGAACGGGCGTGCCCGAGCAGATCGAGGGCGATGTTGCCGAGCGCGACGTCCTCCTCCAGCTCGGGGGCGCGGGAGATCCATGCGCCGAGCTGCTGGGAGAGGATGAGCGCGTCGTCTCCCAGCCACAGCGCGTACTCGGCGACGTCGGCGGATGCCGCGGTCGACCCCGAGCCGGCGAGCTCGGCGCTCAGCCGCAGCTCGTCGACGCTGACGTCGCCGTGGAGGCTGACGTCGCCGTGGATGTCGTACCCGTCAGGGCCGGGCCGGAGGGGATGCGGGGATCGGAGGGTCACAGGTGCGGCACCCCCTCGGACGCCGTGTAGTACACGGCGTGCCGGTAGTTCTTGCCGGCCGGGCTCTCGAAGTACGCGTCCTTCGCGTCGGGGTCGCTGGTCGTGATCGCGTCGGCGGGCACGGCCCAGATCGACACGCCCTCTCCGCGCCGCGTGTAGAGGTCGCGCGCGTTGCGGATGGCCATCTCGGCATCCGGTGCGTGCAGGGAGCCGACGTGCACGTGGCTGAGCCCGCGGTTCGCGCGCACGAAGACCTCCCAGAGGGGCCACACCTCTCTCTGGCTCCCTGAGCTCGCCGGATCTCTCTGGGGCCCTGAGCTCGCCTGAGGGCCGGCGCCGGCGGCGGTCATCATGCGACCGCCTTCGCGGACTGCTTGCGCGCGTACTCGGCCGCGGCCTCGCGCACCCATGCGCCCTCCTCGTGGGCGGTGCGGCGGCGCTCGAGACGTTCGGCGTTGCAGGGGCCGTTGCCGCGGAGCACCTCGAAGAACTCGTCCCAGTCGATCTCGCCCATGTCGTACCGTCCCGTGTCCTCGTTCCAGCGCAGCTCGGGGTCGGGCAGGGTCACGCCGAGGATCTCGGCCTGCGGCACCAGCATCCCGACGAAGCGCTGGCGCAGCTCGTCGTTCGAGAACCGCTTGATCCTCCACTTCATCGACTGCGCGGAGTTCGGCGACTGGTCGTCCGGCGGCCCGAACATCGCCAGGCTCGGCCAGTACCAGCGGTTCACGGCATCCTGCGCCATCTCGCGCTGCTCCTCGGTGCCCTGCATGAGGGTGAGGAGGATCTCGAAGCCCTGCCGCTGGTGGAAGG
>Ga0206118_100577_pt1 | contig 15771 bp, 11 predicted proteins | sample 3A20Ametagenome_FD_177999 | JGI IMG/M metagenome (GOLD analysis project Ga0206118, IMG submission 177999) | Enriched microbial communities from leaf-cutter ant dump, University of Wisconsin, Madison, United States - 3A20A | ecosystem: Environmental > Terrestrial > Nest > Insects nest > Nest dump... | reverse complement strand
GCCGACCAGCGCGCCGGCAATCGTGATCTCCGCCCGCCGCGACAGCAGCGTGCCGAGATAGACGGCCGCGAAGGCATCGAGCAGATAGGGCTCGGCCCCGCGCGGCACGGCAATCCCCGTGCGCGAGACGAGCGCCACGCCGGCGACGGCGGCGAGCAGGCCGGAGAGGACGAAGCCGCCGGCGAAGACCGAGCGGATGTTGATGCCGGCGAGGAGTGCCGCCCGCGCATTGCCGCCCACCGCCTTCGCGCGGCGGGCGAAGGGCGTGACGGTCGTGACGAGCAGCATCAGCAGGAAGACGCCAAGGCCGAGCAGCACGAGCGCCGAGACGCTGCCGATCTTGCCCTGTCCGACGAAGAAGAAGGCGCGGGTGAGCCCGCGCGGCAGCGAGAAGAGGATCTGCGGCTCCGCGCCGTTCGTCACCAGAAGCTCGGCGGAGCGGATGACGAACATCATGCCGAGCGTGCCGATGACGGCCGGGATGCCGACATAGGCGGCGAGCAGGCCGTTCACCAGGCCGATCGCCAGGCCGAGCAGCAGCGGCACCGCAAGCACGATCCACAGCGGCTGGCCGTTCAGCACGAGGATCGCGGCCGCGAGCCCCGCCGCGTCGGCGATCTGGGCGACCGAGAGGTCGACGCCGCGCATGGCCATGACGACGGCGAGGCCGAAGGCCATGACGATCAGCACAATGCTCTGATGCAGCACGTTGGCGATGTTGGCCGGGCTCAGGAAGGCCGGCTTGAGGATGCCGAAGAGGACCAGCACGCCGAGCATGCCGATGGCCGGCCCGTAGGTGCGCAGGAGATCGATGAGGACCGCCGGGGCCGAGCTGCGCGCTGTCGTCGAATGAGCGTTCATGGTCCCCCCTCCCTCAGAAGATCAGCACCTGGCCGATCGCGCGGCGGCGGATGACGCCGAGCGAGATCGACAGGATCAGGATCAGCCCCTGTACCCCGGGCAATGCCTGGCTCGACACGCCGATCAGGATCAGGCCGTTGGAGAGCGAGGCGAGGAAGATCGCGGCGACGACCGTGCCGGCGACGTCGAGCGCGCCGGCCCGCGTCAGCGTGCTGCCGAGGAAGGCGGCGGCGAGCGCGCTGATCAGGAAGTCGATGCCGGTCGCCAGCGCCGAGGCGCCGTAGCTGTAGGCCGCGAGGATGACGCCGGCGAGCCCCAGCACGAGCCCGCCGATGGCAAAGGAGGCGAAGGCATAGGGCGGCCTCCGCACGCCGCGCAGATTGGCCGCCAGCGGGTTGAGGCCGACGGCATACATGCGCAGGCCGAGCCGGGTGCGCTTCAGCACGAGGCGCAGGATGAGCGTGCAGGCGACCAGCAGCAGGAACACGAAGGGCACGGGGCCGAGATAGCCCTGACCGAGGAAGAAGAAGCCCGGCTGGCCGCCCAGCGTCAGCGCCTGCCCGCCGTTGTAGAGCAGCGTCGCGCCCATCGCGACGAACATCGTGCCGAGCGTCGCCACGAAGGGCGGCATGCCGAGCAGCAGTACGAGCGCGGCATTGACGATGCCGACCAGCAGGCCGAGTGCGGCGCCGAAGCCGACCGCGACGACGGCGCCGTAGCCGGCGAGAAGCGTGCCCGAGGCGATGTTGGCGGCGAACTGGCTCGTCGCTCCCGACGACATGTCGAAGCCGCCGGCGATCAGCACGACCGTCAGGCCGAGCGCGATGAAGGCGAGCACGCTTCCCTGTTTCAAAACGTCGAAGATATTGCCGGGCGCCAGGAAGTGCGGCGCGAGGAAGGCGATGACGGCGATCGTCGCGAGCATGCCGAAGGCCGTGCCCCAGCGGGCGAGGAGATGTTCCAGGCCGCCCCTGCGCGCCCGCGCCTCGTCCGCGCCGGCATCGGCGTCGTCGTGGAGGCTGGCCGAGGCCCAGTAGAGCAGGGCTTCCGGCGTCGCCTCGCTCTGGTCCTCGAAGGTCTTCAGGACCTTGCCCTTGGCCATGACGATCGTGCGGTCGCACATCGCCGAGATCTCCTCGAAATCGGCGGAGATGAAGATGATCGCTGCGCCCTGGCGGGCGAGCTCGACCATCTGGCGGTAGATCTCGATCTTCGAGCCCACGTCGACGCCGGTCGTCGGCTCGTCGAACAGGAAGACCTCGGAATTGCCGGTGAGCCAGCGGCCGACGACGACCTTCTGCTGGTTGCCGCCGGAAAGGTTGCGCGCCAGCGGCCGTATCGACTGCGGCTGGATCTTCAGCCGGTCGACGAGCTCGCGGGCCGCGGCCGCCTCCTTCAGCGGATTGAACATGCCGAAGCGCGCCCAGCGGGAGATGTTCGGCAGCGTCAGGTTCTCCCGCACGCTCATGTCGACGACGAGGCCCTCGTTGCGCCGGTCCTCGGGGATCAGCGCGAAGCCGTCGTTCTTCGCCTCGCGCGGGGTGGAGGGGTTCGAGGGACGGCCGTCGACCGTGACGGTGCCGCGATCGCGCGAAAGCGCGCCGACCAGCGTCAGCGCCAGCTCCGAGCGTCCGGCGCCGACGAGGCCGGCGATGCCGAGGATCTCGCCGCGCCGCACGGTGAGGTCGACGCCGCGGAGCTGATGGCCGTGGGCGAGATCGCGCACCTCCAGGAGCGGCGGGCCGATCGGCACGGCCTCCTTCGGATAGAGCTGGGCGATCTCGCGGCCGACGATCATCTTCACGGCCTCGGCGCGCGAGACCTCGGCGGCCGGCAGCGTGCCGATCAGCCGGCCGTCGCGCAGCACCGTGATGCGGTCGACGAGGCTCAGCACCTCGTCGAGATAGTGGGAGATATAGATGACGGTGACGCCCTCGTCGCGGAGCGCCCGGACGATGCCGAAGAGGTGCTCGGCCTCGCGGTCGCTGAGCGAGGCGGTCGGCTCGTCGAGGATCAGGGCGGCCGGATTGCGCATCAGCGCGGCGGCGATGGCGACCTGCGCGCGCTGGGCGATGGAAAGGTCGCGCACCAGCGTATCGGCGGAAAAGCCGGCGTCGACGCGGCGGAGCGCGGCCTCGACGCGGGCGCGCATCGCGTCGCGGTCGAGCAGGCCGAGGCGGCCGACCATCTCGCTGCCGAGCATGATATTGCTGGTGACGTCGAATTGCGCGACCAGCTGCTGGTCCTGGTGCACGATGGCGACGCCGCGCGCCTCGGCGTCGCGGGTGTCACGCAGCCGGACGGGCGTGCCGTCGATCAGGATCTCGCCGCCGTCCGGCTGGTAGACGCCGGTCAGGATCTTGACGAGCGTCGACTTGCCCGCGCCGTTCTGGCCGAGAAGGGCATGCACCTCGCCGCGCGTCACCGACAGCGACACGTCGTCGAGGGCGACGACGCCCGGAAAGGACTTGCGGATGGAACGGCATTCGATGACAGCCGGCGGCTGTCCGGACGGTGACTCGCGCATGGTTCTAAAGGCTTCTTCGATGCAAGGGGCCGGAGCGGCGGTCGCCTCCGCGCCGGCGTGGGAGGCTTCCGCTTACGGAAGGATCGGGCGCACGACCACCAGGTCGGAAGTCTGCGGCAGGCGTCCCTCGACGTCCGCCCTGGCCAGGCCGAGGTCATCCCAGATCTTCTCGCCCCAGCGCTTTTCCGCGGCGGCGACGCCGTTGGCGTGGGTGGCGATGTAGACCTCGGTGAAGATCGCGCTCGGGAAGGTCGTCTCGCCGCCGATCGCCTTGCCGATCGCCTCGCCCGCCAGGCGGCCGATGGCCGGGACGTCCTGGACGATGGTGGCGACGAAGGGGCTGTCCTCGTCGAGCAGCATCTGGAAGCCGATGCGGTCGCCGTCGATCGACGCGACCTTGATCTCGCTGCGGCCCGACCGGCGGACGGCCTCGACGGCGCCGGAGACCAGCAGGTCGTAGGCGCCCCAGACGCCGGCGATGCTGCCCGCCTCGGGATTGGCGGTCAGGAGGTCCTCCATCTGCGTCTGCACCTTGGCGGCGCTGTGCTCGGTCGGAACCCATTCGACCTTCACACTGGGATAGTCGGCGACGACCGCCTCGAAGACGCGCTTGCGGGTCTCCAGCAGCGGCGCGCCGGGAACCCAGAAGCCGATGACCGTGCCCTTGTAGTCGATGCTCGACAGGAGCGAGCGGGCGAGCATGGCCGCCATCAGGCTCTCGTCGCCGCCGACGTCGGCGATCGCCCCCTCGGTCTTCGAGCCGACCGACGTGGTGATGACGGGGATGTTCGCGGCATTCGCCTTGGCGATGACCGGCGCGAGCTGCTGGGGATCGCCGAGCTGGACGATGATGCCGGCGACGCCGGAATTGATGAGGTTCTCGATGTTCTCGTTGTGCTTGCGGGGGTCCGTCCCGCCGTCGGTGACGACCACCTCGGCGCCCGCCGCCTGCAGCACGCTCGTCGCGCCGGCGATGATGTCGCGGTTGTAGTCGTTGGTGATCTCGCGGGATGCCAGGCCGACCTTCTTGCCGGCCAGCTCCTGCGCAAAGGCGCCTGCCGGCAATGCGAGCGACGCGATCAGCGCCGCCATTCCGAAAATTCCAACCCTGTTCATTGACTGTCCTCCTCCACGTCGCTCGCCTCACCAAGATCGAGCAATTGCTTCCTCCTCGAATAATTGATCGGATTATTGACGGAAGGTCAACATGTTTTCTCGATCTATTACTCGGCATTCAGGCAATTGCTCGTGAAGGATGCGCCGCAGACGCCCGCAACGGCCCGGCCGGCGGCCGGCACCGCCGCCCGATCACGTCGTCATTTCAGGCTGATGCGCGGGGCGGGTGTGCACATGAATGGCCTGCCCTTCGACACCGGCGAGAACAGGCCGCCCGTCGCGACCGCTCAGGATGTTCCGGCGCGCGTCCTGCGTTGCCCCTCGATTCGTGAAGGCACCCCTATAGATAGGTTGACTATAATGCTGTTGACCTATTATACCACTCGCGTTGGAAATTCTGGGAGGATCTTGTTTTGAGACAGCTTCATAAAATCGCAACGATAGCGGCCGCGATGACATTCCAGACGGTCGCGTGGGGCGGCGTGGCTCTGGCCGAAAAGCGCGCCGAGCCGTTTCCCGCCTGGGAGCGGGCAGAGGTACAGTCCACGCTGACGCTGGATGAAGCGCGACGTATCATCGAGGAGCGGACCAAGCCGCAGACGGAGTGGAAAGGACCGACCACAGGCCCCCGTGCGGCAGAGGGGACCCATCGCGTCATCTACGTATCGGCCGATCAATCCTATGTGTCGTTCGTGAACTGGGGCCGCGGGGTCGAGGAAGCGGCCGCGATCCTGGGATGGGAGGTGGAAATCCTGAACGGCAGGGGCGCGGTCACCAGCACCATGCAGGCCATGCAGCAGGCGGTCGCCTCAAATCCCGACGCCATCATCACGTCCGCCGATGTGAGCGCCCTGCAGGTGCCCATCTCTCAGGCGGTTGCGGCGGGCATTCCGGTGATCGGCATCCACGCCTCCGCATTTCCGGGCCCGGATCCGGACCTGAAACTGTTCACCAACATCACGTCGAATCCCGTCGAGATCGGCCAGACGCAGGCTGCCTACGTCCTGTCGGAATCCAACGGCACTGCAAAGCTGCTGCACTTCCTGGACAGCAGCTTCGCCATTGCACGTCTCAAGGCGCAGGCCGCGACGGACCCGATCAAGAACTGCGAGGGTTGCGAGTTCGTCGACATGGTGAACATTCCCATCGCCGACCAGACGCAGCGCATCCCGACGGTCGTTTCCGGGATTCTCGCAAACACCGGCAGCGAGTGGTGGGGCACGACGTGCTGCGACAATTTCTACCCCTATGTCGCAGCGGCGCTGCGTGCGGCGAATGTCGATCCGACGCATGTCAAGCTGGTCGGCTCCGACGGCCCTCCTTCGGCATATGACCTTATCCGCAAGGGCGAGTACGAGGTGGCGACGGTGCCCGAGCCGAGCACGCTTTTCGGCTTCCAGGCGATCGATGCCGTCGTGCGGGCCATGGCCGGCGAGGAACCGTCCCGTTTCGTGCAGCCGACCTATCTCGTCACCAAAGAGAATGCGGATGCCGAAGGCGGCGACAAGAACGAGTTCATTCCCTCGAACGGGTTCGCTTGCCACTACAGAAACATCTGGCTCGGAACCGCCGACGCCTGCTCCGCGAACTGATCATGGAAAATTCTCGCCCCGACCCCGGTCGGGGCGACCAGGTTCCGGAAGACTGAAGAAAGTCGGAGCATGACGGTCTCTGAAAACATCCTGTCCGTCCGCGGACTGACGAAAAGCTTCTATGGCGTGCTGGCCCTGGACAAGGTCGATTTCAGCCTTCGGCCGGGCGAGATCCATGCGCTGATCGGCGAAAACGGCGCCGGCAAATCGACGTTCATCAAGATTCTGGCCGGTGTCTACACGAGGGATGCCGGTGAGATATTTCTGGATGGGCGAGCCGTCGAACCGCGCAGCGAAACCCTGCCCATTGCCTTCGTTCATCAGGATCCGGCTTTCGCCGAGGATCTCAGCGTGGGTGAGAACATTGCGTTCGGTGCGGGCTATCCCCGCCGCATGGGAATGATCGACTGGCGCGCGGTAAAGCGTCAGGCCCTGGAAATCTATGCGGCCATAGATATCGAACCGCTCGATCCCGAGCGCATGGTCTCAACCCTTCGGGCGCCGGAAAAGGCGATCCTGTCGATCGTGCGCACCCTTGCCCACACGCCGAAAATCCTTGTCCTCGACGAGCCTACCGCGGCCTTGCCCGAAGCGGATTCGATGCGCCTCTTCCGGGCCATGAGGAAGCTCAGGGAGCGCGGCACGAGCATGATCTACGTCTCCCATCGCCTCAACGATCTTTTCGGTCTTTGCGACCGCGTGACGACATTCAGGGACGGCCGCAGCGTGGTGACCGAAGACATGTCGACCACGACCGGCCCGAAAATGGTCGAGCACATGCTCGGACGCCCGGCGGAAAAAACGGGAAGCACCAGGAACCGGGAGCCGGCGAAAGGGGCCGCGGTCCTCAGCGTCGCGGATCTGTCGATCGGCCGGCGCGGACCGCTCAGCTTCGAGGCCCACGCCGGTGAAATCCTTGGCCTGGTCGGGCTTCGCGGAGGGGGACAGGAGGCCGTGGGCCGCGCAATCTTCGGCGAAGGCCCCGTCGATGCCGGCATCGTGACCTTGTTCGGGAAACAGCTTCCGAACGATCGCACCATTGCGCAGTCGATCGAAGCGGGCGTGCGCCTTCTCGCCGGAGACCGGCTGACGGAGAGCACTTTCGCGGGAATGTCGGTCGTTGAAAACATGCTGGTCAATCCCGTGTTGCGCGGTGAATCGATCTGGCGGTGGACTTCGCCGTCGCGGGAACGGGCCGAGGCAAGGAATTTGCTGGAGCGGTTCGACGTTCGTCCCCGGCAGGAGACGGCGCTGATCGACTGGCTGTCGGGCGGCAACCAGCAGAAGGCATGCCTTGCCCGCTGGCTGGGAGAAAAGGGACGCCTGATCATCCTGGAGGAACCGACCGCCGGCGTGGATATCGGAGCGAAGATGGCGATCCACGAAATTCTGCGCAAAGCGGCATCGCGCGGGGTCGCGATGATCGTGGTTTCGACCGACATGGAGGAAGTCGCCGCCCTTTGCGATCGAGCAATCGTCATCAATCGGGGTCGAGCCAGTGCCGAACTTACAGGTGCCGCGCTGACAATGGAAAATCTTGTCTCGCAATCGTCGCAGGGCGGGGCATTTTCGGCGGAAGCCGCGAGCGCAGGCATCTGAACATCGGGAGAGATCAGTGACAAACAGCGATCATGGCTCAGTCGCCAAGCATACGACACACAAGCGCGAAACCGGCAACATGACGCGGTTTCTGGTGAACTTTGCCGCAAACTACGGCCTCGCGGTCATATTCATCCTCGTGCTGCTCGCCTTCGGCCTTCTGCGGCCGAGCACCTATCTGAGCCAGGCGAACGTCGGCAATCTCCTGACCAGCCAATCGGTGACCGCGTTGCTGGCTCTCGCGGTCATGCTGCCGTTGACGACCGGTCGCTTCGACCTTTCCGTCGGCTATCACGTCGGGCTGGCGCAAGTCCTTGTCGTCGGGCTCCAGGTCAACTCCGGTCTCGGCTGGCAGCTCGCGGCGTTGCTGGTCCTGATCATCGGGGTCGCCGTCGGGGCCTTGAATGCCTTTCTGGTCACGCGGCTGAAGATAGATTCCTTCATCGCCACGATGGGGGTGGGTTCGGTGCTCTACGGCATCTCGAACTGGTACACGGACGGAATGCAGATAGCAGGCTTCTCCCTTCCGGACGGTTATACCGGACTGGCCGGGGCATTCCTGGGCGTGCCGGTGCCGGCGCTGCTTGTGATCGCGGTCGGAGCGGTGCTTTGGGTGCTGCTGGAACGCATCCCCGCCGGCCGGGCGCTCTACTTCATCGGCTCGAACGCACGCGCGGCGGAATTGTCGGGCATCAACGTTCCCCGGTCCGTGGGCTCCACCTTTATCATAGCGGGCGGGCTCTGCGGCATTGCGGGCATCGTCCTGGGTGCGATCCTGCGTTCGGGGACCCCCTCCGTCGGCCCCGAATACCTGCTGCCGGCATTCGCCGCGTCCCTGCTCGGGGCGACGTCGATCAGGCCCGGCCGCGTCAACGTCGGCGGCACACTGCTGGCGATCCTGATCCTCGCCTTCTCGTTTTCCGGCGTGCAGCAACTGGGAGCGGCATTCTACGTGGAATATCTGTTCAATGGCGGGATTCTGGTGATCGCCGTTGCCTTGTCAGTCTATGCCGCCGCCCGCCGGCGCAAGGCCGCCGCGGTCAGCGGCAATTGAACTCGAAGCTATAAAGGGTGAAGAGAATGAAGATAGCGATTGTCGGATGCGGCGTGGTGGGATCGTCCTGGGCGCTTGTCTTTGGCCGCGCCGGTCATAAGGTGGCGATCTACGACCGCTCTGCGGAGGCGGCCGAGGCGGCGCTGGACTTCGTAACCGTGTCCGACCCGGCGGCCGCAAGAAACTGCACGGTCTACCCGAGCCTGGCAGCGACGCTTGCCGGCGCAGCCTATGTGCAGGAAAGCGCGCCGGAACGCTTGCAGATCAAGCGTGCCCTTTATCTGGAGATGGACGCGCTGATCGATCCCGAAACGATCATCGGCAGCTCGACGTCCGGCTTGCCGTCCTCGAGCTTCACGGAAAGCCTGGGCAGCCGCGCCCGATGCCTCGTCGCGCATCCGATCAATCCGCCGCATCTGATCCCGCTGGTCGAGCTGGTTCCCGCGCCCTGGACCACGCCCGCGACCGTGAAATTCGCGGAAGACTTCATGGCGCAGCTCGGGCAAAGTCCCATCACGCTGACGCGTGAGATCAACGGCTTCGTCGTCAACCGGCTGCAGAGCGCCATTCTGGCGGAAGCGTTCAAGCTGGTCGAGGACGGGATCTGTACGCCCGGCGAAGTCGACAAGGCCGTGGCCGACGGATTGGGCTTGCGCTGGTGCTTCATGGGGCCTTTCGCTACAATCGATCTGAACGCCGCCAGGGGCGTATCCGAGTATTGTGCGAATCTCGGACCGATGTATCTCGAACTGGCCAAGGAACAAGCGGTTCCACGAGAGTGGACACCCGAACTGGTTGCCACCATCGAAAATGATATGCGTGCAGTCCTGCCGAGTAGCGACCTCCCGGTCAGACGCCTCTGGCGGGATCGATTCCTGGCGGCACTTGTCCTCGCAAAGCGCAGGATTGAAAAGGAGCTTGCGGCTTGACCAGCTTTACGAAACCCGCAGTCGCATTGAAGCGCGACCGGTTGTCCGATCAGATCGCCCGCGATATCGAATCGCGGATATTGTCCGGAGAGCTTTCCATCGGCGATACGCTGCCATCCGAACGCGATCTGATGGCGCATTACGGCGTGGGGAGGCCCGCCGTTCGCGAGGCTCTGCTCTGGCTCAACAAGACCGGCCTGCTCGCGGTCTCGAACGGAGACCGCACGCGCGTCAGCGAGCCCGATCCCAAGGAGTTGCTGGATCTCCTGTCCGGTGCCGCCAAGATGCTTGTCTCACGACCGCATGGCGTACGCCTGTTCCAGCAGACCCGTACCTTCGTGGAAGCTGCAATCGCCCGCGAGGCGGCCAATCGTGCGACGGAAGAAGACATAGCCCGCCTGGAGGAACTGCTTCGCGCGAACGAGGATGCCGCCGGCAACGTTGCCGCATTCGCAGCGAGCGATGACGCCTTTCACTACTACATCGCCAGCATCACCCGGAACCCGCTGTTGGACGCGCTGTATCATTCGGTGCTGGAGCTTCTCGAAGAGCAGCGGCGCATGTCATTGAGCCATCCTCAGGCCCTTTCCCGAGCCATGGCGTCGCACCGGGCGATCTTTGAAGCCATACGCGACCGTTCGCCTGACAGGGCGGAGGCCATGATGCGCGAACATCTCGCAACGGTGGAGCAGACCTATTGGGATATGCGCAAGCATGATGCCGGGGAGGAGGATACGTGACCTATTTCGAAATTCGCGATCCACGCTTCGCCGACTACATCATTCCCGTCTGCAAACTGGAAACCCTTGCCTGCGGGCTGCGCTGGGGAGAGGGGCCGGTCTGGTTTGGCGACGCTCGACACCTGCTCTTCAGCGACATCCCGAACAACCGGATTCTGAAATGGGATGAGGAGACCGGCGCCGTCGCTACCTTTCGCTATCCTTCCGGTTTCGCGAACGGCAACACCCGCGATGGCCAGGGGCGCTTGATCAGCTGCGAGCACGGCGGCCGGCGCGTCACACGCACGGAGCATGATGGCTCGATCACCGTACTTGCGGATTCCCACAACGGCAAACGGCTGAATTCTCCGAACGACGTCGTCGTCAAATCGGATGGCAGTATCTGGTTCACCGACCCGCCCTACGGCATTCTGACCGACTATGAGGGCAACAAGGCGGAAAGCGAAATCGGCGCCTGCCATGTCTATCGCCTCGAGCCGTCGACCGGAGAACTGCGCGTCGTCGCCGATGATTTCGTAAAGCCGAACGGGCTCGCGTTCTCCGCCGACGAGACGCGGCTGTTCGTCGCCGACAGCGGCCGTTCACACGATCCGTCGGCGCCACATCATGTCCGGGTCTTCGACGTTTCCGACGATGGCCGTCTATCCGGCGGACAGGTGTTCGCCGAGATCGAGCCGGGAATTCCGGATGGCTTGCGCGTGGACGAGCGGGGCTCGCTCTGGGTGGCCGCCGGTGACGGCGTTCATTGCCTGGCTGCGGACGGTACCCTGATCGGAAAGATCCTGCCCGGCGAGGTGATCGCCAATATCTGCTTTGGCGGGCTGAAAAGGAACCGGCTATTCATGACCGGACAGAGTGCCCTCTACGCCGTCCATCTCAATACGCGCGGCATAGGAAGGGTGGCGGCTTGATCCGATCGGTCTGACGCGGTCGATCTCGATCGGGCGCGCGCGGCGGCGGTCATCCGCCGCGCCGCCGGGACGCGATCAGGTAAGCGGAATGTAGGGCACGTTCTTCCTGGCGATCTCGTCGAAGGATTCCTCGTAGCCGGCATCCGCATAGCGGATGACACCGAGCGCCGTATCGTTGGTCAGCGCATGTTCAAGACGTTCGGACCCCTGCGCGGTGCCGTCGGCCACCACGGTCACGCCCGCGCTGGTCATGTAGCCGGCATAACCGCCGCCGCCCGAATGCACGACCACCAGGTCGGCCATCGACGAGCAGAGCATCATCGCATCGATCAGCGGCCAGTCGGCGATGGCGTCGGAGCCGTCCTTCATGCCCTCGGTCATGATGTTCGGATGGGCCATGGCGCCCGCATCGAGATGATCGCGCGAGAAGGCGACCGGGCCCTTGAGCTCGCCCGACGCCACCATGTCGTTGACGCGCAGCGCCAGCGCCGTGCGCTCGCCATGGCCGAGCCAGGCGATGCGGGCCGGCAGGCCCTCGAACGGGATGTGCTGGCGGGCGAGCCTGATCCAGTTGGTGACGATGCGGTTGTCCGGGAACATCTCTAGAAGCAGGTCGTCGATCCTGGCGATGTCGCTCTCCTCGCCGGACGTCGCCATCCAGCGGAACGGCCCGATGGCGCGGGCAAAGAGCGGGCGCAGATAGGCTTCGGTGAAGATCGGGATGTCGAAGGCGTTCCCGACGCCGCCCTCGCGTGCCTGCGTGCGGATCAGGTTGCCGTTGTCGAAGACTTCCGATCCCTTCTTCTGGAAGGCGAGCATCGCCCCGACATGCTCGACGATGGAGGCGCGGCTCGCCGCCATCAACTGGCCTTGGCCGTCTTCCCGCAATTCCCTGACCTCGGCGAGGCTCATGCCCTTCGGCACATAGCCGTAGACCAGATCATGCGCGGAGGTCTGGTCGGTGACGATGTCCGGCACGATGCCGCGCCGCGAGATCTCGGGATAGATCTCGGCGGCATTGCCGACGAGGCCCACCGACAAGGCCCGCTTCTCCCGGACCGCCTGATCGATCATCGCGAGGGCGGCGTCGAGATCGGGTGCGATCTCCTGCAGGTAGCCGATCTCCTTGCGCATCCTGGCGCGCTCCGGGTCGATGTCGACGCAGAGGATCGCTGCTCCCGCCATGCGGCCGGCGAGCGGCTGCGCGCCGCCCATGCCGCCGAGACCGGCGGTCAGGATGAAGCGACCGGCCAGATCGCCGTCGAAGCGCTTCTGGGCGATGCGCATGAAGATCTCGTAGGTGCCCTGGATGACGCCCTGGCTGCCGATATACTGCCATGCACCGGCCGTGAGCCCGCCCCAGCAGATGAGGCCCTTGCGCTGCAACTCGTAGAAATACTCGGCCTTGGCCCATTGCCCGACGATGTTGCAGTTCGCCATGATGACCAGCGGCGCCTTGGCATGGGTCTTGACGAGCCCGACCGGCTTGCCCGACTGGATGAGCAGCGTGTGGTCCTCGTCCATCTCCAGCAGCGTCCTGACGATGGCGCGGTGCGCCGGCCAGTTGCGCGCGGCCTTGCCGAGCGCCGCATAGACGATCAGGTTGTCCGGGTCCTCCCCGACCGAGAGCACGTTTTCCAGAAGGCGCAGCAGCGCCTCCTGCCGCCAGCCCTTGGCGCGGAGTTCCGGGCCGCCCGGAATGGGAAAGTTCGGATGACGCGGGTTGGCCTTCGGCATGGTCACTTCACTCCCTGCACGTATTTCGCGATCTCGATGCCCATCGCCTTCTCGACGGGCGGATAGACGGTCGGGTCGAGCACGCTCGCGGACAGCGGGATGATCGTCATCGGCACATGCAGGATGAAGACCTTCATCCCCTCGCGCAATTCGCCGACGCTGAGCGGCAGGCCCTCCTGCGAGAGCGTGGTGATGACCGAGGGAAAGGTCGCGACGCGCCGGCCGTCCCCGTCGTCGACCGCCATATATTCGTTCATCACGTGCAGCGTCACCGCCCTGTCGCCGGCGCCCACCTTCACGGTGCCGATGTCGAAAGCCTCGCTGGTATAGACGACGTTCTTCTCCGCAACCGCGCCTTCGGCCAGGATATGCCCGCCGGTGGTCTTGCAGATCGCGTCGATGACCGCGTGCCCACCCCTGGCCTCGGCGGCGATGATCGCCTCGCCGAGGCTCAGCGCCATGGAGATGCCGCCGAGCGCGGCATGCGTGCGCACATAGGAGGCCCTGAGCGGATTGCGGCAGGAGGCGATGAAGCCGCCCGACTGGTCGGAGGCCGCGCGCAGGATCGGCGAGACCTTGGCCGTCGCACCCTTGACCACCAGCTCGATATAGCGGTTTTCCGAGCGGTTGCCGCCGACTGCGGTCTGGATCATCCGTTCCGGCGAGCCGGCCATGCCGATGGAGCCCATGTCGCCGGTCGGATGCGCGCGGATGTCGCCGACCGCGTCGACGACCTTGGTGCCGAGAATGGCCGAGGGCAGCCAGCCGTTGAGCGTCGAGGACTTGCCGTTCTGCCCGATGATCAGGCCCTTGAGCGGCTCGCCCAGCTCCTTTTGCAGCAGTTCGACCGCCTTCACGTAGTCGACGCCCTGCATCTCCCAGGGCGTGGTGGAGGCCGGCGCGCCGATGGCCGCGGCGGTGGCGATCCAGTCGTCGTCGTCCAACTCGTCGACGGAGACCAGCTCCGGCTTGCCGATGCTCACCGCCGCATGGCCCAGCATGCGGCCGTGGTCCGCCCAGCCGCCGCCGCCGGCCGCGTAAACGGAGCCGCCCTTGACCGCGGCTTCGACGTCTTTCTCAACGAGTATGCGTCCCATTCGCCTTCTCCTGCCTGTCAATTTTGTCGAGGGAGAGCACCGCCTCGTAGAGCACGGCCGCCCCCAGCGTGATCTCGCTGTTCTCAGTCCATTCGTCCGGGGCATGGCTGCGCCCGCCCCTGCTCGGCACGAAGATCATCGCCGCCGGCGCGACCTTCGACAGCCACGCGGTATCGTGGCCGGCACCGGAGGCAAGCCGCCGATGGCTGGCGCCGACCGTGTCGCAGGCCTTTTCCAGATGGCCGAGCACCTGCTCATTCGCCGGCGCCGGAGGATTGTCCGAGACGCGGTTCACGCCGGCGATGGCGACGCCGTCCGCTCCGGCGCGCCTTTCGCAGGCTTCATCGAGCCATCGGGCGAAAACCTCCATGTCGGGGCGGAATTCCGCACGCGCGTCGATCAGCAGGCGCACCCGCGACGGCACCACATTCGCCGCATCGGGCTCGATGCGGAATTCGCCGACCGTGGCGGTGAAGTGCCCCGGCGTCGCCGAAAGCTCGAAAGCCTTGGCGTTGATCTCCAGCACCAGCGCGGATGCCGCGACCAGCGCGTCGGCACGCTTGCCCATCGGCGTGGTGCCGGCATGATCGGCGCGGCCGTCGACGACGACCTCGAACCGGCTGATGCCGGCGATCGCCGTGACGATGCCGATATCCACGTGCTCGGCTTCGAGCACGGGCCCCTGTTCGATGTGCAGCTCCAGGAAGGCCGCGAGATCGGGGCGGCTCTGCTCCAGGACGGTTTGCGCATCGCCGCCGACCTCGCCGAGGGCCGCATGAAGCGTGCGCCCGTCGCTGGTGCGCTCCAGCCATTCCTTCGGCAGTTGCCCGGTCATGCCGCGGCTGCCGATGCAGGAAACGCCGAAGGGGCTCACCTCCTCGGCCAGGAAATCGACGATCTCCAGATCGTGATCGAGCGCGACGCCGCGGTCGCCCAGCGCGCGCGCCACCTCCAGCGCCGCGACGACGCCGGCAATGCCGTCGAAGCGCCCGCCGTCCGGCACGGTGTCGGAATGCGATCCGATCATGATCACGCCGCGAGCCTTGCCCGTCCCCCTGCGCAGGCCGATCAGGTTGCCCGCCGCATCGATGCGGGTTTGAAGCCCGGCGTCGCGCATGCGCCTTTCCAGATAGGCGCGGCCCTCGCGGTAGAGCGGGGAGAAGACGCGCCGCGTCCAGGGGCGGTCCGGCTCGGTGATCGCAGCCAGCGCGTCGATATCGTCGGCGATCCGTGCCGCCTGGACCGGCAGATTCGTGCTCATCATGCGTGTCCTGCGATGACATGGCGCAAGGGCGGGCGAACGAACCGTCCGAAGCCGGCCTCCGCCACGACGGTCCTGCCGTCGTAGACCTGCCTGCCGCGCACATAGGTCGCCGCGACCCTGTAGGGCAGCTCTACCCCGTCGAAGGGCGACCAGCCAGCAACGTTGTTGCCCGTGGAGGCCGCATCGTAGACATATCTTTCAGGCGTCAGCACCGCGATATCGGCGTCGCGGTCCGGCGTCAGCGCGCCCTTGAGATGGTCGAGGCGGAAATGACGGGCCGGATTGGCCGCCATCAGCCTGGCGCCCCATGTGAGCGACACGCCGCGCTCCATCGCGCCCTTGAC
>Ga0206118_100574_pt1 | contig 15857 bp, 14 predicted proteins | sample 3A20Ametagenome_FD_177999 | JGI IMG/M metagenome (GOLD analysis project Ga0206118, IMG submission 177999) | Enriched microbial communities from leaf-cutter ant dump, University of Wisconsin, Madison, United States - 3A20A | ecosystem: Environmental > Terrestrial > Nest > Insects nest > Nest dump... | reverse complement strand
CTATGGCGGCCGTTGCAGCCTTGCCGGATGATGCGGAGATCTGCGGCTGCAACGGCGTGTGCAAGGGCAGGATCGTCTCGGCGATCACGGAAAAGGGGCTGACCTCGCTCGACGACGTGCGCGCCCATACCAAGGCGTCCGCCTCCTGCGGCTCCTGCACCGGCCTCGTCGAGCAGTTGATGACGCTGACGCTGGGCGATGCCTACAATCCCGCCGCCGTGCAGCCGGTTTGCGGCTGCACCGATCTCGGCCATGACGACGTGCGCCGCCTGATCAAGGCGAAGAAGCTGAAGACCATTCCGGCCGTCATGCAGGAGCTTCAGTGGAAGACCTCCTGCGGCTGCGCCAAATGTCGGCCGGCGCTCAACTACTACCTCGTCTGCGACTGGCCGGACGAATATGCCGACGACTACCAGTCGCGCTTCATCAACGAGCGCGTCCACGCCAATATCCAGAAGGACGGCACCTATTCCGTCGTGCCGCGCATGTGGGGCGGCGTTACCAATTCCTCCGAGCTGCGCGCCATCGCCGATGTCGTCGACAGGTTCGAGATTCCGCTGGTGAAGGTGACGGGCGGCCAGCGCATCGACCTGCTCGGCATCGAGAAGGAGGACCTGCCGGCCGTCTGGGCCGACCTCGGCAAGGCCGGCTTCGTCTCGGGGCAGGCCTATGCCAAGGGGCTGCGCACGGTGAAAACGTGCGTCGGCTCCGACTGGTGCCGCTTCGGCACGCAGGATTCCACCGGGCTCGGCATCCGCATCGAGAAGTTCATGTGGGGCTCGTGGACGCCGGCCAAGCTGAAGATGGCGGTCTCCGGTTGTCCGCGCAACTGCGCGGAGGCGACCTGCAAGGATATCGGCGTCGTCTGCGTCGATTCCGGCTTTGAGATCCATTTCGCCGGCGCGGCCGGCCTCGACATCAAGGGCACGGAAGTGCTCGGCCTCGTGAAGACCGAGGACGAGGCGCTGGAGCATATCGTGGCGCTGACGCAGATGTACCGCGAGCAGGCGCGCTATCTCGAGCGCATCTACAAATGGGCGAAACGCGTCGGCCTTGAGGAGATCCGCCGCCAAATCATGGGCGAAGCGGACAAGCGGAAGGCCTATTTCGACCGTTTCGTCTTCTCCCAGACATTCGCCCAGGTCGATCCCTGGTCGGAGCGCGTCTCCGGCAAGGACAAGCATGAATTCCGGCCGATGGCGACCATCGGCTACGGTCAGGCCGCGGAGTAAAGCCATGGACACGAACTGGATCGCCATCGGCAACATCGCCGATATTCCGCTGCGCGGCGCGCGCTGCGTGAAGACCCCGCAGGGCAAGATCGCCGTCTTCCGCACGGGGCAGAACGAGGCCTTCGCCATCGAGGACCATTGCCCGCACAAGGGCGGGCCGCTCTCGCAGGGCATCGTCCACGCCAAGGCCGTCACCTGCCCGCTGCACAACTGGGTCATCTCGCTGGAAACCGGCAAGGCGCTCGGCGCGGACAAAGGGGCGGTGAAGACCATTCCCGTCCGCAACGAGGACGGAGCGCTCTTCATCGCGCTCGAAAGCCTGATGATGGCGGCGGAGTAGGGCGATGGTGTGCATCGGGATTGCCCCTCATCCGGCTGCCGCCACCTTCTCCCCGCAAGCGGAGCGAAGGAAATGCCGCGCCGGTTTCCCGTACTCTCGCGGGAAGCCCTTGCTATTCGTCTCCTTCTCCCCGCTTGCGGGGAGAAGGTCCCGGCAGGGGGATGAGGGGCGTGCGACACCTCCGGGAGGAACCATCCATGCCCGTTGAGACGAAAACCACCTGCCCCTATTGCGGCGTCGGCTGCGGGGTGATCGCGAGGGTGGCGCAGGACGGAGCCGTTTCCGTCAGGGGCGATCCCGACCATCCGTCGAATTACGGCCGGCTCTGCTCGAAGGGATCGGCGCTCGCCGAGACGATCGATCTCGACGGCCGTGTCCTCCATCCCGAGATCGGCGGCCGGCGGGCCTCCTGGGACGAGGCGCTCGATCTCGTCGCCGGAAAATTCGCGGCCGCCATCGCCGAACACGGGCCGGATTCCGTCGCCTTCTACGTCTCCGGCCAGTTGCTGACGGAGGATTACTACGTTGCCAACAAGCTGATGAAGGGCTTTGTCGGCTCGGCCAATATCGACACCAATTCGCGGCTGTGCATGTCCTCCTCCGTCGCCGGGCACCGCCGCGCCTTCGGCGCCGATACGGTGCCGGGCACCTACGAGGACCTGGAGCTGGCGGACCTCGTCGTCCTTGCCGGCTCGAACCTCGCCTGGTGCCATCCCGTTCTCTACCAGCGCCTTGCCGCCGCCAAGGCCGCACGGCCCGGCATGAAGGTCGTCGTCATCGATCCGCGCCGCACCATGACGGCGGATATCGCCGACCTTCACCTCGCCATCCGTCCCGACGGGGACGTGGCGCTCTTTGCCGGCCTGTTCTCGCATCTGGTCGCCGGCAATGCGGTCGACCAGAACTATGTCGCGGCGCATACGTCCGGCTTTGCCGAAGCCTTCGCGGCGGCCGGCAGCCTCTCCTTCGTGGAGGTGCTGGAGCGAACCGGCCTTCCGGCCATGCAGCTGCGCGAATTCTACCGCCTGTTTGCGTCGACGGAAAAGGTCGTCACCTGCTACAGCCAGGGCGTCAACCAGTCGTCTTCGGGCACGGACAAGGTGAACGCGATCCTCAATTGCCACCTTGCCACCGGCCGCATCGGCCGGCCGGGCATGGGCCCCTTCTCGCTGACCGGCCAGCCGAATGCCATGGGCGGGCGCGAGGTGGGCGGGCTTGCCAACATGCTCGCCGGCCATATGGCGCTGGAGAGCGCCGGGGACCGCGATCGCGTGCGGCGCTTCTGGCACGCGCCGGCCATCGCGCACAAGCCCGGCCTCAAGGCCGTCGACCTCTTCCGGGCGGTGGGGGAGGGGCGCATCAAGGCGCTCTGGATCATGGCGACCAATCCCGTCGTCTCCATGCCGGATGCCGATGCCGTCGCGGCGGCGCTGCGGGCCTGTCCCTTCGTCGTCGTCTCCGACATGCTTCACGAGACGGACACCACGCGCCACGCCCATGTGCTGCTGCCCTCGCTCGGCTGGGGGGAGAAGAGCGGCACGGTCACCAATTCCGAGCGCCGCATTTCCCGCCAGCGCGCCTTCCTCGCCGCGCCGGGCGAGGCGCGGGCGGACTGGTGGCAGATGGCCGAGGTCGCCCGCCGCATGGGGTTTGCAGAAGCCTTCGCCTACGAGGCGCCGGCCGAGATCTTCCGCGAGCATGCGGCGCTGTCGGCCTTCGAGAATGCCGGCGGCCGGGATTTCGACATCGGCGCCCATGCCGGCCTCACGGAGGCCGCCTACGGCGCCCTTGCTCCCTTCCAGTGGCCCCAGCCGGCCGGGCAGGCGCGCGCGGACCGCCGCTTCTTCGCCGACGGCGGCTTCTACCATGCCGACGGAAAGGCCCGGTTCGTCGCCGTTGCGCCGGTGCAGGCCGACCGCACCGATGCCGATTACCCCTTCACGCTGAACACGGGCCGCATCCGCGACCAGTGGCACACCATGACGCGCACGGGAAAAAGCGCCCGCCTTGCCGCGCATATCGCCGAACCCTTCGCCGAGCTGCACCCGCGCGATGCGATGGAGATCGGCGTCGGCAATGCCGGCCTCGTCGAGATCGAAAGCCCGCAGGGCAGCGCGGTGGTGCGCGCGCTCATCACGGCGCGGCAGGCGCGCGGCAGCATTTTCGCCCCCATGCACTGGAACGGCCAGTTCGCCGCGAAGGCGCGCATCGATGCCGTCGTGCCGGCCGTCACGGACCCGGTCTCCGGCCAGCCGGCCTCCAAGAACGTCGCCGTCCGCGCGCGGCGGTTCAAGGCGGCGCATTACGGCTTCGCTGTCTCGCGTGAAAAGCCCGTCGCCCCCGACGCCGCCTACTGGGCCATGGCGAAGGCCGAGGGCGGCTGGCGGCTGGAAACGGCCTTCACCGACCCGCCGCAGGACTGGGCGGGCTGGTGCCGCCGCGTCTTCGCCATTCCCGGCGATGTCGAGCCGCTCGGCTATGCCGATGCGCAGACGGGCGATATCCGTCTTGCCTTCTTCGACGGCGGGCGGCTTCTGGCGGCGTTCTTCCTGGCGCGCGAGCCGGTCGCCGTTGCCCGCAACTGGGCGATCGGGCAGCTTGCCGCCGACCATGCCGACCCGCGCAGGCGTTTCGCGCTTATCGCCGGGCGGCCGGGGGCGGACAAGCCGGACCCCGGCGCCACCGTCTGCGCCTGCTTTAGCGTCGGCGTCAACCAGATCGTCGCGGCGGTGCGGGAGGGGTGCCACAGCGTCGAGGCGATCGGCAAGGCGCTGAACGCCGGAACCAATTGCGGCTCCTGCCGCGCGGAGATCAGGGGGATTGTCGACGGCTGCCTTGCCGCCGCCGCGCAGTAGCGCCGGCGGTCAGCCGGCGCTGGAGCCTGAACCGGAGAAGGTGTTGCCGCCGGCGGCCTTTGCCGCGTAGAGCGCAAGGTCGGCCCGCGTGAAGAGGGCGGTGGGCGTTTCCTGCCCGGCAAGCGCGAAGCCGATGGAGGCGCTGACGGCGAAAGTGCGCCCGGCATGGTGCATCGGCGCCGCGGTCGCCCCGACGAGGCGCTGCGCGATGCGCTCGATCGCCTGCCGGCCGACGGACGGCCCGAAGAGGACGGCGAACTCGTCCCCGCCGATCCGGGCGATCAGGTCGGCGCACTGGCATGTGGCCGAAAGCCGCCGGGTGAACTCGACGAGGCATGCGTCGCCGAAGGCATGGCCGAGCGTGTCGTTGATCTCCTTGAACGCGTCGAGGTCGACGAGCATCAAGGCGCCGCCCGATTGGCAGACATGGGCGAGCCGCACCTGGAACTGCGTGCGGTTGGCAAGGCCGGTCATCACGTCATGCTCGGCGAGATGACGCATATGCTCGAAGATCTTCTTCTCCTCGGTGATGTCCTGCTTGATGCCGAAGAGGCGGACCGGCTCGCCGTTGCGGCGTTCGATCGTGGCGGAAATCCGGATCCAGCGCGATCCGAATTGCGGGCTCCTGATCTCGGCGTCGAGCCGGAAACCCTCTCCCGCCTCGATGGCGCCCCCGCGCACCCTTTGCAGGCGGGCCAGCGATTCTTCCGAATAGCTCTTCAGGATATCGCTGCGCACGATGCCGCAATTGCGCGGCAGGCCGAACAGGTCGTAGGTCGTGCTGCTCCACGTCAGTTGCTCGCGGGGCAAGTCGCATTGCCAGGTGCCCATGCGCGCGGCCATGGAGGCGCGCTCGAAGATCTCGGCGCCCGCCAGCGCCGCCTCGACCCCGCGGATCAGCGTGGCCTGGTGCTCGATCTGCCGGTGCAATTGGCGGATCGCCCGCGCGTCGAAGGGGCTCGTCAGCGCGGCGCGCAGGCGCTTCAGCAAGGAATAGAGCGCTGACTGCGGGGCTGACGCCAGCTCGTCACCGGACCCGGTGGCACCCGGCTCCAGGTCATCCGCCGTATTTCCCATATTCGTTCCCGACCTGTTACGCGGCTTTCCGCACGGAGCCCATCTTGTCCTGAAATCGTTAATCGCAGGTGAGGGCCGGCCGGCGGCGCGATGGCGATGCACGAAACGGCGCCGGCCATATTGCGCGGCCCGGCGATATGTGGTAGACGGCCATATAATTAGGATACTAATAATAATCGCGTCTATGAGTTCTCCGCCATCCCTCTCCCTTCTGGCCGATATCGGACGCCTGGTGCGCAAGCGTTTCGAGCAACGGGCGCAGAGCCTCGGCCTGACCCGCGTGCAATGGCGCACGCTCGCCTATCTGTCGAAGAACGAGGGCATTCACCAGGGCGGGCTGGCGGAACTCCTGGAAATCGAGCCGATCACGCTTGTGCGCGTTCTCGACAAGCTCGGCGAGCGCGGCTTCATCGAGCGCCGCCGCCACCCGACCGACCGGCGCATCTGGCTGCTCTATCTGTGCGAGGCCGTGCGGCCGCTGCTCGACGAAATCCATGACCTGGCCGACGCGACGCGGGCCGAAGCCTTGAAGGACATCGCGGCGGAACGGCTCGAAGAGACGTTCGCCGTTCTCACCGAAATCAGGAACAACCTCGTGCTGGCGTGCGAGTCCCCCATTGCCGAACAAGAGCGAAAGCATGACTGACAAACCCACTTTCCGTGTCATTTCCGATGACGAGACCAATGCCGGGCCGGGCGAAGCCCTCGATGCACGGGAAACCGTCGCCGAGGCGCCCACGCCCCTTTCGTCCGCCGCCGTCGCCGAGGCCGCCTCCATCGGCGCCGAGCGCCGCCGTCGCCGCTCGCATGCGCGCCCGCTGCTGTTCGCCCTGCTGCCGGTCGCCCTTGTCGTCGGCGGGTACTACTACGTCACCGGCGGGCAGGTCATGTCGACCGACAATGCCTATATCCAGGCGGATATGGTGGGCATCGCCACGGACGTCTCCGGCATCGTCGAGCGGATCGACGTGCACGAGAACGAGACGGTCAAGGCCGGGCAGGTGCTCTTCAACCTGCGGCCCGACGCCTTCCGCATCACGCTCGACGGCGCAAGGGCGCAGCTCGGCATCCAGCGCAACCAGATCGAGAACCTGAAGGCCAGCTACCGCCAGTCGCTGGCCGAGATCACCCAGGCCGAGGCGGACCTGCCCTACTACCAGGCGCAGTTCGACCGCCAGCAGAACCTCGTGACGAACGGCGGGGCGGCCCGCTCGGCCTATGACGAGGCCAAGCACGATCTCGACGCCGCACGGCAGAAGGTGGCGGTGAGCAAGGCGGAAGCGGCGGCGACCCTCGCCCAGCTCGGCGGCGACGCCGACCAGCCGGTCGAGGAGAACCCGCTCTACCTCCAGGCCAAGTCCAATGTCGACAATGCCGAGCGCGAACTCGACCATACCGTGGTGCGCGCGCCCTTCGACGGCGTCGTCACCAATGTCAGCGCCCTGCAGGTCGGCTCCTACCTCCAGTCCTCGCAGCAGGCCTTCTCGCTGGTCTCGACCCATCGCCTGTGGATCGCCGCGAGCCCGAAGGAGACGGAACTGACCTATGTGAAGCCCGGCCAGGAGGCGACGATCTCCGTCGACGCCTATCCGGGCGTCACCTGGAAGGGCAGGGTCGAGAGCATCAGCCCGGCCTCGGGCTCGTCCTTCTCGCTGCTGCCGGCGCAGAACACCACCGGCAACTGGGTCAAGGTCGTCCAGCGCATTCCCATGCGCGTCAGCATCGAGGATCCGGAGGGCAAGCCGCCGCTCCGGGTCGGCATGAGCACCGTCGTCGACGTCGACACCGGCCATGCCCGCGGCCTGCCGGATTCCGTCCAGCCCCTCGTGGATCGCTTCACCGGCAAGACGCATGGCTAGTTCCGCCGCCTCCCCGGCGGTGACGGTCGCCAATCGCGGGGCCATCACCGCCTGCGTCATCCTTGCCGTCATCATGCAGGCGCTGGACACGACCATCGCCAATGTCGCGCTGCCCTACATCCAGGGCAGCGTCTCGGCCTCGGCGGACCAGATCAACTGGGTCCTGACCTCCTATATCGTGGCGGCGGCGATCATGACGCCGCCCTCCGGCTTCCTTGCCGCGAAGTTCGGCCGCAAGCGGGTGCTCCTGACGGCGATCGCCGGCTTCGTCGGCGCATCGGTGCTGTGCGGCCTTGCGCAGTCGCTGAACCAGATCGTCGCCTTCCGCCTGTTACAGGGCCTGTTCGGCGCCTCGCTCGTGCCGCTGTCGCAGAGCATCCTGCTCGATATCTACACCGTGGAGGAGCGCGGCTCGGCCATGGCGCTGTTCGGCGTCTCGGTCATGGTCGGTCCGGTCCTCGGCCCGGTCCTCGGCGGCTGGCTGACCGACAACATAAGCTGGCGCTGGGTCTTCTACATCAACGTGCCGATCGGCGCGCTCGCCTTCATGGGCATCGTCGTCTTCGTCAGCGAGACGACGCGGGACGTGCTGGCCAAGCTAGACTGGCTCGGCTTTGCCCTGATGAGCCTGTTCATCGCCGCGCTGCAACTCTTTCTCGACCGCGGCGAGCAGCTCGACTGGTTCGCCTCGGGCGAGATCATGATTGAGGCGGTCGTCTGCGCGGCGGCCTTCTACCTGCTGACGGTGCACACGCTGACGAGCGAGAAGTCCTTCGTCAATCCGAGGCTCTTCCTCGACCAGAATTTTGCCATCTGCATGGTCTTCATCTTCGTCATCGGCATCACCTACCTGGCCTCGCTGGCGCTGATGACGCCCTATCTGCAGACGCTGATGGGCTATCCGGTGATCACGGCGGGCATCGTCATGGGCCCGCGCGGCCTCGGCACGATGCTGTGCATGTTCATCGTCGGGCGGCTGATCGGCAAGGTCGATTCGCGCTGGCTGCTGACGCTCGGCCTCGGGCTCACGGCCTGGGCGATGTACGACATGACGAGCTGGACGCCGGATATCTCGCAGTGGACGATCGTGTCGGTCGGCTTCATCCAGGGGGCCGGGCTCGGCTTCCTCTTCGTGCCGCTGACGACGATGGCCTTCTCGACCCTGCCCGCCCATATGCGCGGGGACGGCACGGGCCTCTACAATCTGTCGCGCAATATCGGCTCCTCCGTCGGCATCTCCGTGGTGACGGCGCTGATCGCCGAGAACACGCAGAGCAACCACGAATCCATCGCCGCCTATGTGACGCCGTTCAACCGCGCCTTCGACGCGGCGGCCGCGCAGGGCCTCAGCCCGCTGACGGCGGCCGGGCGCGCCGCGCTCAACGAGGTCATCACGCTGCAATCGACGATCATCGCCTATATGGACGATTTCAAGCTGCTGATGCTGATGTCGATCGCCGTCATGCCGCTCGTCCTCCTGCTGCGCAAGCCGAAGGCGGCTCCCGCGATGGATCACAGCGCCGTCATGGAGTGACGCTGCGTCACTCCATGATCGTCGCGATCTCCGTTTCGCGCCCGCGCAGCGGCTTTTCCGGCATGAGCCGGAAGAGCACGAGCGCCACCGCCGTGGAGGCGGCGCAGGCGATGAAGATATAGGTGAAGGCCGTTGCCGAGGCGGCGCCGGCGTCGACGGTGGCGGCCGCCAGGTGCTCGCCGCCGAGCGGCAGGCCGTTGCCGAGCGCGATGGCGCCGAGCAGCGCCACGCCGAGCGCCCCACCGAGCGAGCGCAGGAAGGTCAGCGCGCCGGTGGCGACGCCGAGATGGGCCTGGTCGACGGCGTTCTGGACGGAGACGGTGGCGACCGGGAAGGTCATGCCCGAGCCGAAGCCCGTGCCGAAGATCAGGAGTTCCAGCGAGAACAGCGACGTCCGCCCGGAGAGGAAGGCCAGCGCGATGAGGCAAAGGACGCTGAAGACGCCGCCGGCCACGGCCAGCCGCCTGTAGTGGACGAGGCGCGGGATCGTCCGTCCGCTGGTCGTCGCACCGAACACGGTGCCGAGCAGGAGGCCGATCATGACGAAGCCGGAACTGCCCGCCGAAAGCCCGTGGAACGACTGCCCGTAGACGGGAATGTAGACCGAGAGGCCGACGCCGGCGGTCTGGCCCATGAACATGGCGAGCGTGCCGTAGCGCACGATGGGATTGCCGAGCACCTCGAGCGAGATCAGCGGCTCGGCGGCATGGCGCAGCCGGAGGGCGAGGAGAGTCCAGAAGACGAGCGAGCAGCCGAGCAGGCCGAGGATGACGGGCGAAAGCCACGCATAGCGGCTGCCGCCCCAGTTGAGGGCGAGCAGCAGGAGCGCGGTGGCGGTCACCAGCAGGGCGGCGCCCGCGCCGTCGATGCTGTGCGAACGGGCGACGACCGGCAGCTTCTTCAGCGGGTTGTTGATGATCGCCAAGGCCGCAAGCCCCAGCGGGATGTTGATCCAGAAGATCAGCGACCAGTGGAGATGCTCGGCGAAGGTGCCGCCGAGCAGCGGCCCGGCGACGCTCGCCACCGCCCATGTGCCGGAGATCCAGGCCGCATAGCGCGCCCGCTCGCGCGGGGGAACGAGGTCGCCGATCACCGTCTGCGACAGCGCGAACAGCCCGCCGCCGCCAAGGCCCTGCACCGCGCGGCCGATGATGAGTGTCAGCATGTTCGGCGCCATCGCGCTGACCAGCGAGCCGACGAGGAAGATGATGATGGCGGCGAAGATCGTCGGCCGCCGCCCGTAGACGTCCGATATCTTGCCGTAGAGCGGCGCCATGGCGGTCGCGGTGAGAAGATAGCCCGTGACGACCCACGGCAGGTAGTCGGCATGGCCGAGCGCCCTGCCGATGGTGGGCATGGCGGGCGCCACGATGGTCTGGTCGAGCGCGGCCAGCAGCATGGACAGGAGGACGCCGCCTATGATGACGTTCTTCTCCGGGTCCGACAGGGCGAAGGCCGTCGCCGCGGGTCCGTTCACACGGGGTGTCTCATCCATTTGCGTGGGTCCGATTGCAATTGTTGCGCATTGCGCACAGGAGGTGAGATGGGCAGGTATCAAGATAATCAAGCCGCGTCACGCCTCTTTTCGGCCCTTGGGGCCGGCTGGCGGTCCGGTAACGGGGAATTGTCCGTTTACAGGGCTTTTCAATACGGATATTATTTATCCTTATTGGGTGGGCAAGGTTGAATGATCCTCAAGAGCCAAGTCGAATGGGCGCTGCACTGTTGCGCCATTCTCGCCGGACTTCCGGACGGCCGCTACCTTTCCACCAAGGCGCTCGCCGAATTCCACGGGTTGCCGAAGGAATATCTCTCCAAGGCGCTGCAAAGCCTTTCGCAGGCGGGGCTGGTGGATTCGACGCTGGGGCCGGGCGGCGGCTACCGGCTCGCCCGCTCGCCCGCGGGGATCACCTTCCTCGACGTGGTCGAGGCGGTGGAGGGCAGGGAGCGCTTCTTCGTCTGCAACAATATCCGCGCCAACAATCCCTGCCGGCCGGAAGGCTATTGCGAGACGGGGCCCTGCGCCATCGCCCGCGTCATGTGGGATGCGGACGAGGCGTGGCGCGCGCGGCTGCGCGCCGTCACGCTCGCCGCGCTGCTCGATACGCTGGAAAAGGATATTCCCGGCCCGCTCCGGCAGAGCACCATCGAATGGATCATGAACCGGGCCGGCTGAGGGCGGCCGGCGGCGGAGCTCAGTCGAGCCCGGCCTTGTCGAGGCCATAGACGGCGTCGGCCGAGCCGGGCTCCGAGCGGAAGGCGATGGCGACACGGTTCCAGGCATTGATGGTCATCACCGAGAAGGTGAGGTCGGAAATCTCCTTCTCGGAGAACTGCTCGCGCACATGCGCGTAAAGCGCGTCGGGAACGCCGTCCTCGGGCAGTTTCGTCAGGGTCTCGGTCCAGGCGAGGGCGGCGCGCTCGCGCGCGTTGAAGAGGGACGATTCGCGCCAGATGGCGACGTGATGGAGGCGCAGCTCGCGCTCGCCGTGGATCTTCGCTTCCTTGACATGCATGTCCAGGCAGAAGGCACAGCCGTTGATCTGCGAGGCACGGATGGTCACGAGGTCGCGGGTCTTCTGCTCGATGACGCTGCCCTGCAGCGCCATGCTGAGTTCGGACATCTTCTTGAAGAGGTCCGGCGATTGCTGTGCGTAGTTAAGGCGTTGTGCCATGTCCGTCTCCTTGATTAAGGATGTCGTTTATCCTTGTGGATATTTGATATCCTTAATTGCGGGGGCTGTAAAGCCGGCAGGCGTGCGGGAACAAAAGGGAGCGCCCGGCTGTTGTGCGGCAAACAGAAGGAGACACGCTTTGAACAGCCATCATTCTTCCCGCGCCGTGGAATCCCTCCGGAAGGAGCAGCGTCGCAAGCCTGCGAAAAGCGACCTCGACGAGGGGCTGAAGGAGACCTTTCCGGGGTCGGACCCCGTTTCCGTGACGACCACGTCGATCCCGGCGGGCCGGACCGACAGGAAGGAAGCCTCAAAGGTGCGCGACCGGGACGAATAGCCCCGGCGCCGAGGCGTCTTGCGTCCGGCGATTGGCGTCAGCCGAAGCGCCGGAGCACTGCCGTGAAAGCATCCGTATCGACATTGCCGCCGGAAGCGACGGCGATGACCGTGTCGCTCTCCAGCGTCTCGCCGTGGAAGAGCGCGGCGGCGAGCGCCACCGCCCCGCCGGGCTCGACGACGATCTTCAGCCGCTTGAAGGCGAGCGCCATGGCGCGAAGGGCCTCCTCGTCGGAGACGGCGATGCCCGCACCGGCAAGCCGCGTAAGGATCGGGAAGGTGATCCTGCCCGGCTCCGGCGTGACGATGGCATCGCAGATCGAGCCCGACAGCGCGGCATTGCGCACGACCGTGCCGGCCGCCAGCGAGCGCGCCGTGTCGTCGAAGCCTTCCGGCTCGCAGGTGCGCAGCGTCAGGCTTGGCGCGCTGGCTTCGAGCGCGAGCGCGATGCCCGCGCTCAGCCCGCCGCCGCCGCAGGGCACCAGCACCTCCGCCGCCTGCACGCCTTCCTCCTCCGCCTGTTCCGCAAGCTCCAGCCCGACGGTGCCCTGGCCGGCGATGACGAGGGCGTCGTCGAAGGGCCTGATGAGCGTGAGCCCGCGTTCTCCGGCGATCCGCGCGCCGATCGCGTCGCGGTCCTCCGTCGCGCGGTCGTAGAGGACGACCTCGGCGCCGAGGGCGCGGGTATTGTCGATCTTCAGCCGGGGCGCATCGGACGGCATGACGATGACGGAGGGAACGTCATGGCGAAGGGCCGCGAGCGCGACGCCCTGCGCGTGGTTCCCCGAGGAAAAGGCGATCACGCCACGCTTGCGGACCTCGGGCGCAAGGCCGGAGACGGCAGACCAGCCGCCACGGAACTTGAACGAGCCGGTATGCTGCAGGCATTCCGCCTTTACGAGCACCCGCCGTCCGGCCATCTCGTCGAGGAAGGGCGAGGAGAGGAGCGGCGTGCGGCGCGCCTCGCCGCGCAGGCGGGCGCGGGCGGCGACGATCATTTCGATGGAGGTCATGGGCGGACTTTCGGCTGATGGGACGACCGATACATAAAAGGGCGCCCCATGCTTGGGAACGCCCATTCTTGTCACGGTGACAGCGGGCTACTTGCGCCCGAAGGACAGGAGCTCGCGGGTATAGGCCTCGGCGGGCGCGCGGATCACCTCTTCCGTCCGGCCGAACTCGACGACATCGCCGCGCCGCATGACGAGGAGCGTGTCGGAGATATGCGCGACGACCTTCAGGTTATGCGTGACGAAGAGCATCGACAGGCCGCGGCTCTCCTTGAGGTCGGCGAGGAGATTGAGGATCTGCGCCTGCACGGAGACGTCGAGGGCGGAGGTCGGCTCGTCGAGGATCAGGAGGCCGGGTTCCAGCGAGAGCGCGCGGGCGATGGCGACGCGCTGGGCCTGCCCGCCGGAAAGTTCGCGCGCGCGGCGGTCGAGGAAATCGGCCGGCAGGCCGCAGTCGGCAAGAAGCCCGGCGATCTTCTCGCGCATGGCCGGGCCTTGCCGTTCGCCCTGCGCCAGCATGGGCTCGGCGATGATCTCGGCGATGGTGAGGCGCGGGCTCAGCGACAGGAACGGGTTCTGCGAGACGACGCCGATCTTCTGGCGTGCCCGGCGCAGCGCATCGCCCTTCAGCGCCAGCCAGTCCTCCCCGTCGAGGCGGATCGCGCCGCTTTCGACCGGCAGGAGTCTCAGGATGGCGCGCAGCAGGCTGGTCTTGCCCGAGCCGCTTTCCCCGACGATGCCGAGCGTCTCGCCCGGGGCGAGGCGGAAGCGCGCGCCGTTGACGGCCGGCTTCGGGCGCGGGGCGAAGAGGCCGGCGCGATAGCGGATGACGAGATCGTCGACGTCGAGCATCGGGGCCGCGCTCATGCCGCATCCTCCGGCAGGTGACAGAGCCAGCGATGGGCGCCGCGCACGCGCTCCGGCGGCGGCAGGACGGCGCAGACGGACAGGACCTGCGGGCAGCGCGGGGCGAAGGCGCAGCCGGCGATAGAAGAGCGCGGCGGCGGAATGGAGCCCTCGATGGCGGCAAGCCGCGCGCCGTGCGGGGCGGTATCGGGAAGGGCGGCGAGCAGCGCGCGCGTATAGGGATGGCCGGGACGGTTCAGCACCGCCTCGACGGGGCCTGTTTCCACCGCGCGGCCGGCATAGAGCACCGTCGCCCGGTCGCAGGCCTCGGCGATCACGTCCATGTCGTGGGTGATCATCAGCACGGTGAGGCCGCGTTCCGAAACGAGCCGGCGCAGGAGCGCCAGCACCTGCGCGCCGACGGAGACGTCGAGCGCGGTGGTCGGTTCGTCGGCGATGAGGAAATCGGCGCCGGTCGCCAGCGCCTGTGCGATGACGACGCGCTGCTGCATGCCGCCGGAAAGCTGGTGCGGGTAGCTTTTCAGCACCCGCTCGGGATCGGGAAGGCCGGTCGCGGCAAGCAGCGAGGCCGCCTCCGCGCGGCGCGCCTTGCGGGGAAGGTCGCGGTGGGCGCGGATCACGTCGTCCATCTGCCGGGCGATGGAGAGAACGGGGTTGAGCGCGGCGGCGGGGTCCTGCGAGATGAGGCCGATGCGCCGGCCGCGCAGGCTCCCGGCCTTCTCGCGCAGGTCCTCGCCGTCGAAATGGAAGCGTTCGGCGGCAATGCGCGCACCCTTCGGCACGAGGCCGAGCACCGCCATGCCGGTCATGGTCTTGCCGCAGCCCGATTCGCCGATGACGCCGTGGATCTCGCCGCGCTCGATTTCGAGGCTGACCGAGCGCACGGCATGCACGTCGCCGTCCGGCGTCGGGATGGAGACGGAAAGGTCGCGGATATCAATGAGAGGCACGGGCGGCACCTCCCTTGCGCTCGCGCAGCGCGTCGCCCAGCACCGAGAAGGCGAGCGCCACGATGAAGATCGTCAGGCCGGGCATGGCCGAATACCACCAGCGCGCCGGGAAGAACTTGCGCCCCGCATCCACCATCTGGCCCCAGTCGGCAATCGGCGGCAGCACGCCGAGGCCGAGGAAGGAGAGGGCGGCGGCCGTCAGCAGCGCCGGGCCGACGTCGAGCGCGGCCTGCACGGTGAGCGGCCGGCCGGTCGCCGGCAGGATGTGGCGCAGGATGATGCGCGGATGCGAGACGCCGGCAAGGCGCGCTGCCTCCACATAGGGCTGGCCGCGCAGCACCAGCACCTCCGCGCGGGCAAGGCGGGCATACCAGGGCCACCAGGTCACGGCGACGGCGATGATGCTGTTGAGGAAGCCCGGCCCGAGGGCTGCGGCCATCAGCACGGCGAGCAGCAGCGCGGGGAAGGCGAGGAACACGTCCGTGCCGCGCATCAGCGCCTCGTCCACCCAGCCGCCGAAATAGCCGGCGGCAAGGCCGACCGGCAGGCCGATGAGCAGCGAGAAGGCGACGATGAGGACGCCGTTCGTCAGCGAGACGCGGGTGCCGTAGATGATGCGGCTGAGGATGTCGCGGCCGAGATGGTCCGTGCCGAGCAAGTATTCCGCCGATGGCGGCCGGAGCTTGGCGACGACGTTCGGCGCGCCGGCCCCTTGCGCCGGATAGGGCGCGACCCACGGCGCGAAGATTGCGAGGAGGACGAAGAGCACGACGATGCCGAGGGCGAGGGTGCCGGGCCAGCCGAGGCGGTGGACGAGTTTCGTCATGACAGCGCCACCCGCGGGTCGACCAGCGCCTGGGCGACGTCGATGAGGAGGTTCATCGCGACGTAGCAGATCGTCACGACCATGGTGACGGCGGCGATGACCGGGAAGTCCTTGGCGAGGATCGCTTCGGAGACGTAGCGGCCGAGGCCCGGCCAGGCGAAGATGATCTCCACCAGCACCGCGCCGGTGAGCGCATAGGCGAAGGAAAGGCCGATCACCGTCAGCGCCGGGCCCATGGCGTTCGGCAGCGCGTGGCCGAAGAGGATGCGCGGCTCGGAAAGGCCGAGCGCGCGGGC